>Ga0247806_10000059_pt1 | contig 69622 bp, 82 predicted proteins | sample UWRJL059202B1_FD_179935 | JGI IMG/M metagenome (GOLD analysis project Ga0247806, IMG submission 179935) | Plant litter microbial communities from Arlington Agricultural Research Station in Wisconsin, United States - UWRJ-L059-202B-1 | ecosystem: Environmental > Terrestrial > Plant litter >... | reverse complement strand
GCACCCTCCAGATTAAGCATTTCGAATAGCAAACGATCATCGTGTGTCACAACACCCCATTCCTCATCGTGATAGGGAATAAATAATTCATTTGTGTCTGACCATGCGCATCGCTGTTGGGTGTTTGTCATTTTTTCTCCAGGCTTACTAATGTTCTTAAGTATACGGCAGAAATATTAAAACCTCATTACACTGTTCTTATAGAGGTCAAAATGCTATATTGGAGGTAATATGACTCGAACACTTACAAAAGACGTAGCAGGACTCATCGGACAAACAGTAACCATTAAAGGATGGCTTCACAAAAAGCGTCTTATGGGTGGTATGAACTTTATTTCACTTCGTGACCGATCGGGTATTACTCAAAACCTTATTAATGACAAAGACGAGCTAGAAAAACTACGTGGCCTACAAATTGGTACTGTCCTCGCACTCACAGGTGTCGTCACTGCAGACGAACGCGCACCAGGTGGAGCAGAGCTTCATGACGTACAAGTTGAAGTACTTGTGCCTGTCACTGACGAGCCGCCAATTGAGATCGACAAACCGATTAGCCACAAATCAGAAAACCTCGACACACTTTTTGAATACCGCGTACTCAACATCCGCAACCTTCAAGAACAAAAAATATTTAAGATTCGTGCAAGCCTCACTCGCTACATGCGTGAATACCTTTACGGAAACGATTTTACTGAAATTGACACGCCAAAATTGCTCGCAGAAGCAACTGAAGGTGGGGCAGAAGTATTCCAACTTGATTACTTCGGCAAGACAGCAACTCTCGCACAAAGCCCACAACTTTATAAGCAAATTATGGTCGGTGCATTTGAGCGTGTATTCGAAATCGGTCACAGCTACCGTGCAGAGCCAAGCGCAACAACACGTCACCTTACTGAGTTGACGATGCTTGATATTGAAATGGGCTTCGTAGAAACTCACCAAGAAGTCATGGACATGGCTGGTGGACTTGTTATTGACGCCCTCAAACGTGTCTACACTGACCACGCTGATGACCTAAAAAGCCTTAACGCACCACAGCTAAAACTTGCTGAAGATGGTTCAATCCCACGATTTACTGTCGCGGAGATCCACGAACTCTACACTAAGGCAAATAAAGTAGATACAACTCAAGAAAAAGATCTTATTCCAGATGAAGAACGCTGGATTGCTGACTATGCGGTAAAGAACTTTGGAAGTGACCTTGTGTATGCAACTGATTTCCCTGCTGAAGCTGGCAAATTCTATCACAAGTTTAAGGACGAAGAAGGAACAGTCGCCTGGGCTGATCTACTATTCCGAGGGCTAGAGATTGCAACCGTACCGCTTCGCGAGAACAACTACGAAAAGATGATTGCACAAATGACCCGCGCAGGACTCGACGTCACACAGGAAGGCTTTAAATACTACCTGCAGGCATTTAAATACGGACTCCCTACGCACGGTGGTGCTGGCATGGGTGTTGATCGTATCGTACAAAAAACAATCGGTCTCTCAAACGTGAAAGAAGCAACACTCTTCCCGCGCGATATTAACCGTCTTACTCCTTAACTAATAGGAGGAGTATGGATCAAGAACGAACAAAGACTGAAAAAATAACACTTGGTATCGTCGGCATTGCCACAATGGTATTCGGCTCTATCGTGACTCTTTTTATGCTCATTGGAATTGTCTTGTCATTGACCGGCGTAAGTGACACTGACCTCACAAGTATTGGTGGTTCAAATTCAGAGCCGATGAGCGCAATAGGCGGACTGCTTATGATCACTATCTTTGGCGTGTTTATTACCTATGGTGGCTATAGAATATTCAAGAGTAGAAATGTAAAAAAATATTTGCGCTTCAAAAAATCTAAGTAATTTTTTAAGAATTTATTAAGCATATTCTAGGTATACTTGATACATGAATACACTACTTGAAACATACACGCTTAATACTGGTGCACTAATTCCCAAAATTGGATTTGGCACTTGGCAAATACCCAATGGGGATGCCGCCTATGATGCGGTTACGCTCGCACTAAATAGTGGGTATCGTCACATTGATACCGCACGTGTATATGGCAACGAAGAAAGTGTTGGCAAGGCAATTGCCGACAGCGGAATTAATCGTGAGGATATCTTTCTTACAACCAAGCTTCCAGCTGAAGTAAAGACCTACGACAGTGCACTCGAAAAGTTTGAATTGTCACTTGAAAAACTAGGTGTTGAGTACGTTGATTTATATCTGATTCACGCACCATGGCCTTGGTCAGATAAAACAGGGGACTATACAGAAGGCAATATCCAGGCATGGAAAGCCATGGAAGAAATTTACAAAAGTGGACGAGCCAAAGCAATTGGTGTTTCTAACTTTAGTGTTTCTGACCTAGAAGCAATATTGGAAAGCGGAACGATCGTGCCCGCTGTAAATCAAATCCGATTCTTTATCGGAAACACCCAAGACGATGTCACAAAATTTTGTGAAGAAAACGGCATTCTCATTGAAGCATATTCACCACTTGCAACCGGACAAATCCTCGACAACATAGAGGTAAAGAAAATTGCTGACAAATACGACAAAACAATCGCCCAGATCTCGATTCGCTATACCGTCCAGCGTGGAACCGTTACACTACCTAAATCAACGCACGAACAATATATTTTACAAAATGCCGATATTGATTTCGTCATTTCCGATGATGACATGCGATATCTCGATAGCCTTAAAGATATTGTTGAATAGCTACGCGATTTTGATTCCAGCTTCGGCTGCAAACGCAGGCGCAAACTGCATCAATTGATCGTAACTAATAGTGACGCCTCGCAAACTATTAATACCTTTGAGTCCTTCGACTTGAGATTTAGAGATATCGACATTCGTCATGCGTGCACTCGCAAAAGTAACGCCGTTGATCGTGCAGTTCACAAACTCAACGTTTTTCAGCCGAGCGTTATAGAAGTCTACGTCATTTAGCACACAGCCATCGAAACTAATATTTTCTAGGTGAGACAATCGAAAGTTCACCATGTCTAATTTAGAGTTTTTAAAATCGATGTTTTTGAGCGTGCTATTCGTCATTTGTAGGCCTGTGCATCGACCAGAATCTATTGAAACACGGTGCCAACTCGATTCAGGAAACTTTGCGGCAGTAAAGTCGCACGATCTAAATATGCAATCAAGTACGTCAAACTTCGAAACATCTACCTGCAGGAAATCAACTTTATTCAGTAGTGATTCAGATAGCGCAATTTTATCAAGATCATTGCTTGTGAATGTCGTATGCTCAATTCTTAAACCCGAGACTGTATCTTCGTCTGCAAACAATTCGTGCACATCATCAGGTGTAATAAGCGAAGGAGGTAGTGAAGGCATCTTGATCATCATAGTACGATCTACTATACCAAGTCGCTTGTGTCATTTATAGAATTGATTTTTACAGAGTGGTCGTAACACTTTTGATATAATGGGAGCATATGGAAGAGATTGGGATCGACGCACAGCTCGTCGAAGAAATACGAAAAGGCAACAAATACATAGAAGGAAGGCTTGGCAAACCTCGCTTCTTGAAAATCAAAGAAGGGGATATACTGAGTATCCGTGAAGATTTATGGCTGAATGGGAAAGTGGTTCATTCCGTTCATCATGCAGTGGGTATTAAAGTAACCGAAGTACTGTACTTTGAAACATTCACGGAAATGCTAAATGCTGTTGATCACAAAGGCGTCGTCCCTGCAGCAAAAACAGTCGATGATGCACTTGAAAAATATCGCGAATTTTACTCTGAAAAAGACGAAGAAGAGTTTGGTGTCGTAGCATTTTACTTTGAAGTCATCCTTAACTAATTAGGAAAAATAGCGCTTTAGGCGCATAATGGACAGTACATATAGGTGCGTTCATAAACGAGAGGTTCAACATGGCCAAGTCACAGGATAAGAGGAAAGAGCTCAAGAAGCCTAAAAAAGCAAAGGTAGTATTGTAATGGCAAAATCTTTGAGTGCACAACGATTCCTCGATTCAAAAGAAGCAGACCTCATTCGTGACACGCTAAAAAGCATGATGACCGATCCAGCCTTCAATACAAAATCAATGTATTCACCAGCTGCAGGTGGTGATGTACTGTTTGTTGACAAGCACATTGAATACCTTAGCCAACACACATCACTGAACGTTGAACACTACCTATCCAACCTTCGATTGATGACACGAATTACTTCGTAGGTATCGCTAATTTAGAAAACGATTGATTGCGCCAATGTGCGCAATTTTTCTTGTGCGGTTGCTTCCGTAAAGACATCACTAGTGCCTGGTTGTGAGATAACGAAACTCGTGAGCTTCATTCCCTTAAACACATACAAACCGTAGTCGTTGCGGGCAGGAGTGCTTTCACCTTCAGGGGCATTGCTGGTTAGGTAATAGGCAATGTCACCTATATTATCCGCAGTGGTTGCCCCCGCAAATCCTTTAATAGCCGCTTCTTTTGATGTATCTTTTGTAAAGCGAGTAACGGTTGTTGTGAAACGATTTTCCATACTGTTATCGGCTGTAAATCCAAAGATACAGCTTTGTAGTTCATCACCATTAAACTCTTTTGTATATCCTCGATTTACTGCCTCACCAACAGTCTTAATAGCAGGCGTCAGCGTCGACTGTAGTGTTGCTTGCGTCAGGATAGTACACGCACCTAAATCAATAGACATGTCAGGAGTGACTGTTTCTTCTTGTTTTGAAGGATCTGTGTCGCGAGAGTCATCTTTTGCTTCTTCAGATTGATTCGAATCGGTTACTTTATCAGAAGATCCTTTAATAAGAACGAGTGCGCCGACAACGCCACCGGCAATAAGAATAATAGAGGCGAAACTGATGAGTATAATAAGGGCTTTCTTTGACATATCCTCAGTGTAACCGTCCTGATGAGCATAAGCAAGATGTGTCATCAAGTCTTGATTTCTTTACTTTTTAACGTTAGTGCTATACTACTTTTATGAATACGCCAGAATCTCACCCAAAGCATCCTCATGTTAAAATTGTGCGCCACGTAGTGCCTGATCCAGCTGAAGTTCCAACGACCTTAAAACGCGACTCATTCCATAAAATCTCACAAGGCGTCTCTAACAAATTAGGATCACCGGCTGCTTTTGGTTTAGCAGTGCTCCTTATCGTTGTTTGGATCATTACTGGTCCTTTCTTTGATTTCTCCGACACATGGCAACTTGTCATTAACACGGGCACAACAATCATTACATTCTTGATGGTATTTGCGATTCAAAATACTCAAAACCGTGACGCAAAAGCGATGCAATTAAAACTAAACGAGCTCATCAAGAGTAGTCGCGGCGCACGCACTGAGTTCGTCGACATCGAAGACCTTACTGACTCTGAACTAAATGTTATGCAAAATCAGTTTAAAGAGATCCACGATAAGTTCCGCGAACAAGTCGCAAAAAAATCTGTCTAGATTTTCACTCTCTCCGACCTCCTGTATAATAGAAGGGTAATATAAGGATGATTACCTATGAAATCTATTCAACATCTTAGCGAAGCAGCCGACAAAGAGCGCCAGAAAGCTGACGACTTCCGCAATCGAGCAGACAGAGCCCGCCTGCGGGCTGTAGCCGGCTCTGACAATACCCGAGCTGCAGCTGCCGAACAAGAAGCTCGTGCAGACGAAGACAAAGCAAAAACACACGAAGAGCTTGCAAGTGGCTACGACCAAGAGGCAGCGATGGTCGCACGCGAAGCCGACAAGATTCGCACGAAACGTGAAGAAATTATGAAAGCCGCTCAGATGCGGGCTGACGAATTAGAAGCTCAAGAAAAAGCACTACGCGGCGAGACTAAGGGTATTTTTTAGCCCTAAACAGTCTGGATACTTTTTGCTATACTACGTATAAACGTAAGCAGCATGGAGCATCGCTTGAACGCACGAAATCGAACGATTACGACAATTGTTTTTATCGCAGTAGCGACAATTCTTGTTGTTCCGTCTGTTCAAGCGCAGACAGCTGCAGTACAAACCGAAGCTCGATGTACAATTGCCAAGACAAACCTTGCTGAGCGGCTTGCAGTCATTGAAAAGACTCGATCAGCCCATGCAAGTGTTCACAGTGATATCCAAGCAAAAGTTGATAGTTTGATAACGAGCGCAACAACAAAAGAGTATAACCAAATAAGCGCCTTAACCACAGCTCAAGCATCAGTACAAAAGAATATAGATACTTATTCTGCAAAAGTTGTCGCTTACACCAATACATTAAAGACTGCATCAACTATCGATTGTAGTAAAGCCCTCGCAACCCTTGATCCAGCAATTAAGGCCGCGCGAACATCCCTCACTGAAACAAATACAGCTGCAGCTACAGTTCGTAAAAGTATCACCGAACAAACAATCCCTGCAATAAAGGCGTATGCCGCATGGCTTGCGACACAGAATACAACACCGACAACAGGAACGACTGAATAATGAACCCTCCAAATAATTATAACCAACCAATCAGTCCTGAGGACGATGCTATGCTTCAAGCAATTGAAGCCCTTGAAGCACAAACTGTTGACCCTGACCCGAAGCCCCTAGTACCCGAAACACCGGTTACACCGGCACCGGTCGTTGTTACTCCAGCACCAGAACCAATACCGACACCTGTAATCACGCCTGCACCAGTCCCAACTCCACTCCCTGTTATCGAGCCGACTCCCATCATCACAGAAGCCCCTACAGCCCCAACCACCCCTGAACCGGCTACAAAACCGACAGACCCTTCAAGTGCAATTGCAGCAGCACTTGCTCGTGGGCCTGAAACAACGACACCCAAGTCAACATACCAACCTTTTCCAAAGAAGAAACTGGGCAAAAAGCCACTTCTGATTATCTTAGCGATTATATTAGTTGCTGGGCTTGGCGTTGGTGGATACTTTGGATGGCAATACTTGCAATCGCAAAAAACATCTCCAATCGTCAACGGTATTGATACAAGCGTTCCAGATGAAGACCCTGGGCTACCAGAGGATTCTGAGGCCTCAGTTAATAGCACTGCGAGTGATATTGAAAATCAAGTTAACTCTATTGATGAAACTGAATATAAAGATGAAACACTTTCAGATGCAGCGCTGTACGAGTAGTCCTCAATAGCTAATAACGCCATATCTTTGCTATACTGTCATATATGAAACCTTTGACTCCTACGACGCCACACGTCATCATCTTGGTGGGCATTCCCGGTTCCGGCAAGACTACTTTTGCCGAACACTTCGCAAAAACTTTTCATGCGCCTTACATCAATACATCTGGAATTGAGGCGACCGTAGGTATTAATAAGGCTGCTGCACTAAAAGTAACAGAACTATTATTTGATGAACTGTTAAAAACGCAGCGATCACTCGTATATGAAGGCCCGACAGAAAATAGCGCAGAACGACTCGCGCTTTCGAAGTATGTCGCAAAGGCTGGCTATAAATCACTTATCGTATGGGTACAAACGGATCCACAGGAAGCAAAACGGCGTGCAACGAAACGTTCAAAAGTTGGCGCACTTTCGCCCAGTGAATTTGACGCGGCTTACGCACAGTTCATGCCACCTATTGGCAATGAAAAACCAGCAGTGATCAGCGGAAAACACACGTATGCCACACAACTTAAAGTTGTACTAAAGCATATTGCCGGAACACGACCTGCCACGTCCATAACATCTGAACCCCGGACACAAACGGGTCGGAACATAACCGTAAGGTAATACGACATGCCGATCATTCATGATGAAGAGTTTGGCAAAATCACCATTAGGCGAAGTGCTCGTGCATCGCAGGTGAGACTTCGGGTTGCGCCAGATGGCACATTACGCGCTTCATTGCCGTTATATGCACCGGCGTTCCTCGTGAAGCGTTTAATTAAGTCATCCCGCGATGAACTGCGTGACCTTATTTCGCAGTCTCAACCAACAACGAGCTATACAGACGGGATGCAAATAGGGAAGAGCCACACGCTTATAGTCCGACCTACGACTGGCACACTACAGACAAACCGACGTGGTCAACAGCTGATAGTCAGTTTGCCGGAAGGTTCATCACTAAACGACTCCGACGTCGTAAGAGCTGTGCGTGACGCAATTATTGCTGCACTTCGGGTTGAAGCTAAAAGTTATCTCCCAAAACGACTCTCTTTCCTCGCTAACAAATATGGCTTTAGCTATAAAAAGGTACGATTCTCACACGCCAGTGGACGATGGGGGAGTTGCACTTCAGAAGGAACGATCAGCCTCAACATTGCGCTTATGAAATTACCTTTCGAGCAAATCGACTATGTTATCCTGCATGAACTTGCGCACACGAGGCATATGAACCATAGCCCTGAATTTTGGTCTGTCGTGTCCGAAAGTGACCCAAATTATAAAGACCACCGCCGAGCATTAAAACTCGAACAACCAACAATCTAATCACGCATATACAAAACGCTTATGCCTGCGGTATAATGACAGCACATGTTCGAGGGTGGTATTAGCTTTAACAAGGATTCCGACAAAGCAGTTCGTTATATTGCTCTTTTAGGAACGCCAATTTTTGTTGGGTATAATGCCCTCGTATTCCTAGGCATCGCACATAGCCCTAACTATGCCGGCGACCTCGTCTGTCTGCTAATCTCTATCCTATGGTTAGCTGCAGGCTTATATCACTTCTTTGCACCGATTCGTTCACGCTTTGATATGATGTGGCGCCTCGTGCTCTATTACGCACTCGCACTTGCAACGATTGTATTTATTACTGGATTCTTAGCTCCGTTTGTATCATCAATCGCTTTATTCTTTTTAGCAGCAAACATCTATTTTGGACGCAGAGCACTCGCCGCAAGTGTACTAGGCGTTATTGTCGTAGCCGCTGTTGACGCAATGGTTCGTTATCCTAGCGATCACAGTATCCTTGTGACAAATTTCCTTGGACTTGCGAGCATCCTCATTCTTGGCGTTGCAATGGTAGGCGTCATTATTGCTCAAGAAACTCGGCGACAGGCATTAGTGCAAAGTCGTTCACAAGAGCGCCTTCAATACGACCGAATCTTAACGATCATCAACAACCTTTCAGATGCAACATTCAGTACTGACGATAAAGGCCAGGTGCTTATGTATAACGCCGCGTGCTTAAACCTTCTTGATACGAACGATAGTTTACGCGGTAAGAATATCAGCGATCTATTCAACCTAACCGATAGCGACAAGAATCCAGTCAAGCTATTTGACGTACTGAGTGATTCGCAAAAGACAACTCGTCGCGATGACATTCGCCACACATATATTGATGGTGAGGAGATTCGCCTTGAACTAACCTATGCACCAATTAAAAGTACTTATAGTCGTCACAAGAAATCACAAGCTGGATTCGTCCTTATCATGCGTGACGTGACGAAGCAAAAGAGCCTCGAAGAAGAGCGCGACGAATTTATCAGCGTCGTTAGTCATGAATTACGCACACCGATCACAATCGTCGAGGGAACACTCTCTAATCTACAACTCATAATGGATCGTCCTGAAAAGACAGACCATTCGGTTCTTGCTGGATCTATCAGTACAGCACACGATCAGGTACTATACCTGGCAAAGATGGTAAACGACCTTAGCACACTGTCACGCGCCGAACGTGGCGTTGCCGATGCAGGTGAAGACATTGATGTCCAAGAACTAATGCACAAGCTTCACACACAGTACGAGAAGGACGCATCAGCACGTTCACTACACCTTAACCTCGACCTTGGAACAAAACTCGGTTCTGTCCATGCGAGCCGCCTCTACCTTGAGGAACTGCTGCAGAACTTCATTACAAACGCTATTAAGTACACACACGAAGGTAGCATTACTGTCACCGCCAAGCAAAAGAAGGGGAATGTCATCTTTGCAGTAAAGGATAGTGGTATTGGTATTAGCCGTGGTGATCAACAAAAGATCTTTAATAAGTTTTACCGCAGTGAAGACTACCGTATCCGTGAAACAAACGGAACTGGTCTAGGTCTGTATGTATCGACAAAGCTTTCCCACAAGCTTGGTACACAGATTAACTTAACGAGTCGCTTGAACCACGGATCAACATTCAGCTTCGAACTTCCTCAATCTGATACTCGCTCAAAGAAATAACTATATTTTCGGAACTTTGACGTGACGACCTTTCCAGGTCACAGCGTTTTGTGCGTAACGAATTGCGCTCAAGACAACCAATACAGCTTCTTGAATTACAACATATGACCACAATAGACCGCCGATAATTGATCCAGCGTTCCATACTTTCCGTGCGTAAAAAGCATAAAGACCTGCGAATAGGATGTAAAAGATTCCAGCAATAATTTGATGCACACCCCAGCCAAAAATGAATCCAGCGAGAATAATCCAAAGCGGCATTGATGCGATCAACAGATCAAGTGCAGCAATAATAACGTGTACTGTTTTGCCACCTAGTAGCGGGAGGAGAAGACGAATACTCGTTCCTATTTGCGAGCTCCACTTTTTTTCATACGAGATACCCAAAAGTTCCGTTCCAATTAAGAATCTGTACTGCCCAGACGCCATCAGCACTGCCGACAAGCGTGATTCGGGTTGAATAGCATCTTTGAACTGCGTAAAGCCCTGCCACTTGTCTAGCAATGTCTGGCGATGAATCATCCATGCGCCGCTTGATGTTGCAGGTGCAGTGCGGCGATGGAACATAATCTCCCAGAAATATCGAAGTGGCGAAAACAGAATGCTTGCACGTGGTCCATCTGCGCGACGAGGTAATACCGACACCATCGTTGCATCTTCTTGGAGTGTGTAAGCGACAAGCTGCTCAATCGAATCAGGACTGAGGCGGGTATCCACATCCATAAACAATACATATGTTCCGCTGGCTTGTTTCAAAAGGCCTTGGAGTGCATGGTTTTTACCTAACCATTCCTGCGGAAGTGGCGAACCTTCAACAAACCGAATACCCTCGTGTGCAAATGCCTTAATAAGCGCAGAAGTGCCATCGCCTGACAAATCGTCCAAAACAATCACTTCAAGTTTAGGGTAGTTGCTGGCGATCACACGTTGCAACGAATCGGTCATCGCATGATTCTCATTACGAGCCGGAATACATACGGTCACACTCGGCATTGCATCGATTGAGCGAGCGTTCGTTAATAGTGATTTCATTTTGAAATGCCTGTATGCATAGCGAAGCTTCCAAGCCGCTCCGATGAACATCCCCAGCAGCACTGCGTATAGTAGATATAATATAGCCTCAAGCATCTTCATCCATGATACCACCCCCTTGACGACAGGGGAAATAAAAGATACACTGTACTTGACAGTCTGCAAGAGCAGACTATTTTATTTGGCAAAAAAAGAAAGAAGGAAGGCCCAATGGCCGATAAAGCTACTGCATCAAAAGTGACGCGCATTAAAGCATCGTCAGCCGCACCAAAGAAAGTCTCTAAAAAGACTGCCAAGGTTAGAAAAGAGCGCAAAGCTCCGACCAATCCTTTCGTCAAAACTTTATTTGCCATCGGTGGATACTTTAAAGGTGCTTGGGAAGAACTTCGTATGGTCCGTTGGCCAACCCGTTCTGCCACATGGGGTCTTACTCTTGCGGTTATCCTATTTAGTGCCTTCTTCGTAGTAATCATCGTACTACTTGATCTGTTATTTAAATTTTTATTCGAACAAATTATTCAGTAAGGAACTGATCTATAATGTCTACAAACCGATATGACTCATCACGACAATGGTACGCCATTCACACGTACAGCGGCTACGAAGAAAAGGTAGCTGATAGCATTCGCCAACGCATCAACGCAGTCGACATGGCTGACAAGATCTTTGACGTTATGGTACCAAAAGAAAAGCAAATTCAAATCAAGAACGGTAAGCGTAAAGTTATCGAAGCGAAAATTTTCCAAGGCTACGCCCTCGTTGAAATGAAATTGACTGACGAAACATGGTACATCGTTCGTAACACACCTGGTGTTACTGGATTCGTCGGGACAAGCACACAACCAACTCCTGTTTCTGACCAAGAAATCAGCAAGATCAAAAAGCGCATGGGCGTTGAAGATCCTAAGCACCAAATCGACTTCTCTGAAGGCGAAGTGGTCAGCATCACCGACGGTCCATTCAAGGGATTTGACGGTGCTATCTCTGAAATTGACAACCAAAAAGGTAAAGTCAAAGTTATGGTCAGCATGTTTGGTCGCGATACTTCAGTCGAACTTGACGCACTTCAAGTTACAAAAGTTTAGGTATGTCACCAGAGTCTAGCAACTCGGCAGAAAGCAAAGACTCGTTCTTTAAATCTGTCGATAGCGTTGGCTTGGCTAACATTGCAAACGAAACCGATAGTTATATTGTTCTATGTAAGTTTCGTACTATCGCGTATGAACGCTTAACTCTCAAACCTGACGACGAAGCATCGACAATGCTCCTCTCGATCGTTCTCTCGCGCATGAAAGAAATGCAAGATGAAGAAAGACAAGAAGCAAAGCTTCTCACTATCGAAGCCATGTCGATAGGCTATTGGGAATCGCAGTTCAATAAAAACGAGCTTCCACCACAGTAACCCTGTTCAAACAGCTTAAAAAATGATACAATACCTTAGTTACGCACTAGATAAGCTTCAAATTATTTAGTACAAGTTCTCTGTGTGAGGACAAGAAAGAAAAGTTATGGCAAAGAAAATTATTGGTAATCTAAAACTTCGTATCCCAGCTGGTCGCGCGACTGCAGGTCCTCCTGTTGGTTCAACACTCGGTCAATGGGGTTTGAACATGATGGATTTCATCAACCCGTTCAATGACGCAACTAAAGACCTCATGGGTAAGGACGTTATCGTTCACATCCAGGTTTACGAAGATCGCTCATTCACATGGAACTCTCTGGGACAACCAGTTGACGACCTTATTCGTGAAGCACTTGGTATCAAAAAGGGAAGCGCTAAATCTCATATCGAAAAAGTCGGTAAGATTACACGTGCTCAACTTGAAGAAATCGCTGAGATCAAAAAAGACAACCTAAACGCTATCGACCTTGAAGGTCGTGTGAAGGTTATCGCTGGTACTGCACGCTCAATGGGTGTTGAAGTAGAAGGCTAAGTCTTTCATCTATAAAATAAGCTCCGTCGTAATGATGGAGTTTATTTTTATTTCGTCCGTACCGAGCGGTGAACTTTACTTACATACGTATGTGCCCACCGTATGACCTTGCTGGGGTCTTGGTACCATACAGATTGAGCAGTGTGATTGTCGAGTGAGACCGCGGCGCTATCCCACCACGTCATAACCTCATCTACAGATACGGTCCTTAGTAATAATTCTTCTACATATAATCGCGCTTGGTCAATATCTTCAAAAGAGTCAGCAGTAGGGATTCTTACAGCTTTTTCGGGCGTTCGTAGTTGTTCCATAACTCCATAGTACCACTCCCATATCTTGTAACTGTTGTCATTTTGTGCTATAATAGATACATAACAATCAATGTTGGGAGATTGCAAGGGAAGCCTTGCGTCGCTACTACCACAGAAAGGGTTCACACCTATGGCTAAAAAAGCTAATTTGCTTGAAGAAGCACAAAAACTTGGTCTCGATGTATCTGAAAAGAACACCGTTGCTCAAATCGAAGCAGCAATCGTAGACGCGCAAAATCCTGCAGTTGCAGAATCAGAAGTAGTTGTTGAAACTGCCGAAGAAGAAAAGACAGCTAAAGCTGGTAAGCGAAGTGCAAAAGCTCTTTCAGAAGCTGAAGCAAAAGCTGAAAAAGAAGCTCGCAAAGAAGCTGGCGACACTTCATCTGTTGATGGCGAAGAAGCAAAGATGGTTAAGGGTCCAAAGCCTGTTACTCGTCCTGTCCTTGAACGTCGTGGCAAAAAGTACCAAGAAGCAGCAAAGCTTATTGAAAAAGATACGCTTTACTCACTCGCTCAAGCAATTGAACTTGCAAGCAAGACAAGCCCAAGCAAATTTGACGCATCTGTCGAAGTACACGTTCGTTTGAACGTTGACCCACGCCAAGCTGACCAAAACATCCGCACAACAGTTAGCCTTCCTAACGGAACTGGTAAGACTATCCGTGTTGCTGTATTCGCACCAGAAGGTGACCACGCAGCAGCGAAGGCAGCTGGAGCTGACATCGTTGGTGACGAAACATTCATCGCGCAACTTGATAAAGAAACTATCGACTTCGATATCCTTATCGCAACTCCACAGTACATGCCTAAACTTGGTAAGTACGCACGTCTACTTGGTCCACGTGGCCTTATGCCTAACCCAAAAAGCGGATCAGTTGCTACTGACGTCGCCAAGGCAGTTTCAGAAGCAAAGACTGGTAAAGTTGAATACCGCGTTGACAAGCAAGCGATCGTTCACCTTGCAATCGGTAAAGTAAGCTTCGGCGCTGACAAGCTCGCTGTAAACGCAAAGAGTTTCTTTGACAGCCTTATTAGCCAAAAGCCAACAGGCCTTAAGGGTGTATTCGTAAAATCTATCAGCATCAGTACCTCACAAGGTCCAAGCATCAAGGTAGAAAACTTCGTTAACTAATTGTTACGAATCCTTATAAAAATAACCCGCTGTGATGCGGGTTATTTTTTATGCAGCGATCTTTTCCGAATCGACTGTTTCGTGTTGATCGGTTTTTGGTGGAAGAATATTTACGACACCCAAGCCAAAGCGTCCGACAGCAGAGATAACGTGCCAGAATTTTCCTGTCCAAGTTTTTGGCTCCATATTCTCGTCATCCTCAGCTTGGATTGCTGTACGAATCTTTGCGATTGTATCGAATTCATGAAGCTCTTCTTCAGATGCGCCACGATCCACGGCTAACTGACGTAACCGAAGAATTTTAAACTGTGCCTCTGTATTCGCGTGTTCGAGCTTTTGGATTTTTTCATCACGTTCAAGATTCAATTGATCGATCACATCCGGGCCAGCAAAAGTGGCGTGCGGAAGTGACATACTCTCAAGATCACCTGCAATACCCGTTGATTCAGTAATGAACCGTATAATGCTTTCATCGGTGCTGAGTAATGGATAGTCATCCCTTAATCGCAAGTTTCCAGTGGAAACAGCCGCTGTGACATCTTTTACAAGTCGATCATATTCATGAGGAAATAAGTTAACGCCCACAGCCATTCGTCCGAGATCTTTAGCTCGAATCAACATAAGCTGACGAGCGCTATCGCTTGCATCACGTGGGCCGATGAAATCAGGGTGTCCTGGATCAACGATTTTCGCGTGATGTATTGTCGATTCGATAGCGAGTGCTACGAATTCAGATTCGGGCAAGAACGTCGTTTCAGCACTCGGCGGTACAGAGCCATCCCAAGATTTGGGGTTGGCTTCCTGTATCGCTTCGTGTGTCATAATGACGGCTCCTTGGACTTTTATTTGACGAAATAAGTGCGTTTTTGTTTGTGGTGATAACTGCGCTTGCCAACAGTATAGCATAGGCGCAATGCATATTTGAACCCAATTTGCAATTTTTATCGTACAATGGTTTGAGGTGGGTAGAACATTTCCGTTTCACCCGAGAGTAGAGAGGGGGCCGTTTTGGCCTACAGTGCAACGATCGTTGCCGACTCGGTCTCCGAGTCAGGCATTCGACTGGTGACATTCGTCATCACATTCTGGCGGGCAATGCTGGCAGAATTCAACACACACCGACTGTTCAGTCGGAACTCGGCGAGCTCGAGGGCCATTCCGGTCTTCAAGCAGCTGCGCGACATCATGCTGGATCCGTTCATACCCCGTGAATTCGGGGTGAACAAACCTGGCATGCAAGCAGGTGAGCCGCTCGTAGGAGCACTGCACAATCGGGCAGTCGAAGAATGGCTGAAGGCACGTGATGTCGCAGTCATACAGGCACTCAAGATGATCACCTCACCGGAGTTCATCGATGTCGAGGTAGCCGCGTGGAATGCAAAAGGTGGAGACTTCGAGTCATTCGTCCTGAGCATCGCTAAGCGGCTTGAGAAGAAGGATCCGTCGATCATGCTTCGCGACGACTTCCTCAACATCCACAAGGGTGTTGCCAACCGTCTACTCGAGCCCTTCATGTGGCACACCGTGATCGTCACGGCAACCGAGCTGGACAACTTCTTTGCGCTCCGGATCAGCCCGGACGCACAGCAGGAAATCCGCATCATCGCCACGATGATGAAGGAGGCGCTCGACAAGTCCACGCCTACACTCCTGCACCGAGGAGAATGGCACCTTCCATTCCTTCAGGACACCGAGAAGGAGTGGGCAAAAGAACACCCGGACGAAGCATGCCTTGCTGTTGCAGCAAGATGTGCACGAGTCAGCTACAAGACTCACGACACTGGCGAAGTGGATCTTGCGAAAGATCTCGTGCTCGCCAAGCGTCTAAGCAGTAGCGGGCACATGTCACCGTTCGAACACGTCGCGACGCCGATGGAGTACGAATACGTCGACGGCAAGTTCGTCCCGGTGGCAACGCCGTTCGACACCCTCGCAACGGGGTGGTCGGGCAACTTCCAGGGTTGGCTGCAGTATCGCAAGACGCTGCCCAACGAACACGATTTCTCGAAGGTAACAACGATAGAGCCCGACTCGGTGCCTATCGTCCTGACGGAAGTCACACCCAAGGCAGTCACTGCCGGCTAACACCCAAGTGGGCCAATCAAACGAATGCAAGAGTTCGTGCGATTGGCCCGCTAGGGTCTTTTTTATTGCTTACGTTCTTGATCTGAAGAACATCATGGTACAATCGAGAAAACAGGGGAGAGTGTTATGAGTGTCTATAGTAATGTCCAAATTACCAATGCCATCAAAGATGGAACTATTGTCTGCGTGCCGTTCAATAAAAAACACGTCTCTGAAGCAAGCCTCGATTTCACATTGGGGCATTATTTTTATAAACAAGAATACTCTGAAGACGCCCGCGTCTATAACCCCTTTGACAAACCTGACGTAGATCGTTACTTCAAAGGTCCACTCGAAGCGATGCCACATAAACAATGGTGCGAAGAAAACGGCTACAAGTTATTTGCAAACATCCCCGAAGATCACCCAATCATTGTGCTTCGCCCTGGCGAACGCATCTTGGCGCACACCCACGAGTTCGTTGGTATCCGTCCACATGGTGGCGCATCTGAGGTAAAGTCGCGTAGTAGCTGGGGACGTAATGGCGTTGCTGTGTGTTTCGACGCCGGTTGGATTGATCCTGGGTACATCAACCGCATTACGCTTGAAATCTATAACTTGAATCAACATGAATCAGTCGTCCTGCCTGTTGGTGAACGTATCGGTCAACTTATATTCCACACAACTGGTGAAGTTGATGGTGATTACAGCGACGGTCGTAAAGGTATGAGTGGCAAGTACCAACACACTGACAACCTCGATGAACTGATTGCGACATGGTCACCAGAGCAAATGCTCCCACGTGCATATAAAGATCAGCGCCAGGCTGCACCTGTGATTAAAGGCTTACCTAAGGGGATGAAGTAAAGTGGGTCTTTTCATTGCAATCGAAGGCGGTGATGGTTCAGGCAAAGCAACACAATCAAAACTGCTCACCACGTACCTAGAATCCCTTGGCAAAAAAGTACACACAGTTGCATTCCCACGTCATGGTGAATTTTCTGCGTACTATGCAGATCAGTATCTAAATGGGGTATATGGTGGAATCAATGATGTGCACGCTGACCTCGGAGCCTCCCATACGCATTCGATCGCTTTGCGGCTAGCGGCGAAATTCGTGAAGCACTAAAAGACCCAAACGGTGTCGTTATTGCTGATCGCTATGTCGCTTCAAACCTCGCACACCAAGGCGCAAAATTCACTGTTAAAAAAGACCGTCTGGAATATTACGATCGAATGATGAAGACAGAATATGACGTACTTGGGATCCCTAAACCGGATGTTAATATTATTTTATTAGTACCATCACGCATCTCACAAGAAAATATTGATAAAAAAGAAGCTCGCGCATATACCGAACGAAAACGAGATATTCACGAGGAAGACGCTGAGCACCTTGATCGAACAAAAGCTAATTACGAAGAGCTGGCACAATTGTACCTAGATAAATTTGTAGGAATTGACTGCATGCAAGATGACGGACAGATGTTAAGTATCGATGCGATTCAGTCACTAGTTCAGCGTACTGTTGATAGCTTTATCAGCAATTAGATTCGATCTTTATTCAGCTCGTGTATCGGGCCAAAATATGCAATTCCGTTGTCTTCGGTTGGGCCTAGTGCAACTTTAGCCAAACGCTGATCACGCGTATATAGCTCTTTGTATCCATAGATAGTCGTCGAAACAGGTTCCACAAAGTCTTCAAGAGAATCTGTTTGAACTGCTCGTAAAATAAAACCACGCGCTCCAGTATCAACAATGTACTCCATGTACTTGTCTTCCCATTTTTGCGAAGGTGTAATTTTTTTCGCGAGCATCCGACGAACTACGTCCTGACTGAATCCAGAGGCTTTATCAACACGATAGCCAGCGATTTGTCGCTCTACCAAGTGAAGTCGTCCGGTATTATTCGGTAGGTCTATGTGTCCAAAATCTCGCTTATACCGCACGATAAATCCATTAATTTCGTGACTGCCATCACGGAAATATGAAACGTCAGGTTTGATAGCGAGCGAATGGTAAGGGAATATCTTTGGATACACAACACCACCATGCGACTCGATCGCTTCAGCGGCATCAGTACGAAACTCTTCAATGTGTTCAAGTCGGCGTCGATATGGATGTGTTAATTTACCAAGCTCGAGGTTCTCAACAGAGGTCTCAACCGCAAAGTCTAATGACTCACTTATAAAAGCACTGCCGCGGTCCATAAAATTCATCTTTTCATGAAGTTCAGCGCTCACAGGTTCATGCTTGTCGTGCCATTTCATATACGCCATCGTGTTCATCATCTTGCGACGTTGTTCGCCAATAAGATGGTCATTAGAAAGCATTAAGGCAAATTCTTCAGGAACACCCTCTGGCGGATTATCGAAAAGTTTTTGAAACTCACTGTCAATATACAGTTGACGTTGTTTTAGAGCTTCGTCGAGAAACATATTTGAAGGCGTTGCGCCATAAGGACGATATCGCAACGAGCCATCCGTAGGCTCCCTAAAAAAGTCAGTATGTTTAACTTCTGGCTTATTTTTTGGGTGAAACGTCTCCGCTGCTATATATCCGAACATAATTACTTATATTATTATATCACACTTTAAGCATAAAGTCTATGTATGTACAGAGGTGAAATGAGCCTCAACCGGTGTGGTCGAGGCTCGTTGAATAAGGAAGGGGAGTGGCGACCATAGGTGGTATGGCCGCCACTCGACCTTGGAGCGAAGTACTAAACTTCGCTGCTGAAGACGGGCTGTGAATCTGCCTCGTCCGACTTGGCGTTGATGAGACTGAGCGGCGAAGCCTGCGTCCTGTCTGCACCAATCTGTGAGATGTGCTCCCCAAATGCTGCCATCTGTACTCCCTTGTTCCATGTCATGCGCAATTGAATGACAATATAGTATTATACGATAACTTAAGCGTAATGTCTATAGTATATAGAGAGGCCGTTGACTTATTTACACCTTGAATGTATACTGTTTCTTAAGACAACCAAAGACAGTAGCCGTAGAAATACTTAATCCGCTACCGAGGAATTGTAAATAAACATACATTTCATGAGTCTTTGGCAGTGCGAGGTCCAAAGACTTTTTGTTTTCTCGAAATACTGCCTGTCTAGATTTGATTAACAATCTGGCCGAATACAACTAATGGAGATTTAAATTTATGGCGATTTCACGCGATAAAAAGAACACATTGGTTGCTGAGATGACTGAGCTCATCGCCAACGCTAAAACAACCGTCTTTGCAACATACGACGGTCTTACTGTTGCTGATGTCCAGAAGCTCCGTGCACAAGCACGCGAAGCTGGTATCGTGATCAAGGTGATTAAAAACCGCCTTGTCCGCGTTGCTCTTTCAGAAGTTGAAGCTTACAAGAACACCGATGTTTCTGGTCTTACAGGACAGCTCCTTTACGCAGTAAGCGCAGAGGACGAAGTTGCACCTGCTAAGATTTTGAATACATTCGCAAAGACAAACCCAGCCCTCGTTATCGCGGGTGGTTTCTCAAGCGAAGGTCTTCTTCTAAGCGCCGACGAAGTGAACGCACTTGCAAGCCTACCTAGTAAGAATCAACTTATTGGCGAAGTTGTCGCAATGCTTCTTTCACCGGTTCACGACATTACCAACGCGTTGTCAGGAAACTTACACGCGCTGCTTGATGGCGTTGAAGCTAAAGCAACCAGTTAATTTTTTAACATACGTACACAATTAATTTTTGAATAATAAAGGAGTCATATAATGGCTGATCTAAAGAAATTTGCAGAAACCCTCGTTGGTTTAACTGTACTTGAAGTAAACGAACTCAAGACTATCTTGAAAGACGAATATAACATCGAACCAGCTGCAGCCGCAGTTGCTGTTGCTGGACCTGCTGCTGATGCAGCCCCAGCTGAAGACGCTAAAAGCGACTTCAACATCATCCTAAAAGAAGCTGGTGACCAAAAAGTTGCCGTAATCAAGGCTGTTAAAGACATTACTGGTCTTGGTCTTGGTGAAGCTAAAGCTTTGGTTGACGGTGTTCCATCAACAATCAAAGAAAAAGCTCCAAAAGAAGAAGCTGAAGCTGCTAAAAAGCAACTTGAAGAAGCTGGCGCAACCGTCGAACTTAGCTAATCAACCATTCGGTCATTTTGAAAATCCTTTTATGCCGTCCTTTATAGGGCGGTATTTTAGTGGGAGCAATTATCTCTAGGCAAAATATACAACAATTCTGCAGCGACTACTGATAAACGTGTGGAAAAGAATCATTGGGAAATGAAAAAGCCTCGTCTCACACTGCATAAATACAGGGAGACGAGGCTTTCTTTCACTCTAGGTAGGGCGTGCGGGGCGTCGACAGATACTTACCACATGCGGCGATCACAAAGATCAATGCAAGCATGGCAAGCAGACGAAAGGCGAGATCAAACACCTGTTCCGCATGGCTGGGGTAGCGAGGATCTCCCTCGAAGTAGTATCCAGCACTCGCGTTAGCGGTTGCACAGACAGAGTGCTTTCCATCGGCAGTGTCATACCAAATGACCTTGTCGCAGTTATGGATTTCGTATTCGTTTGATGAATAGAAACCTGAATCCGGTAACACATCCGGCCCGTGTTTCACCACAGGCGGGGGTCCTACAGGTGGTGGAATCGGGGATGGACTCTCTACTGCCGAAGCAGCAGATGCTGAAACGATAAGCAGAAAAGCCACCATGAATGCAGTGACCAGACCTTTGATGAAGCGAAGCATAATGCTTCCTCTCTAGATAGTGAAAGTGCGTAAAGCCGGAGATCTTGATCACCGGTTTTTGTTACCAAAATCCACGGCAATGCACACTCTCAAACGACTTGTAGGCACATTTTAGCATAAACAGCATGAAATGTCAATATGCTGACCAATGGACAGTTGACATAATTATGATTGATTGGTATAAGTGAGGTATACAAATTCAAAAATACACAGATAAAGGAATTGCGAGTACCCATGTCTGAATTACCAGAGAAACAAGTAAAGCGTTTACACGCTTTGATCCAGGAAGCAGAAACAAATCTAGCCGCAGCTAAAGAGCTGCTTATTAGCATTATTGGCGATGATGGCACAGTCATCACTCCACGATCAGGCACAAACGAAGAAGTTGGTGGCAAAATCGTAGAAGGTATCTTTGACGGACAAAAAATGGCCGGACCAGATGGAAAAGAATATCCAGTCCCAGCAAACTACGCCAGCAAGTCTAAGCTTGTTGAAGGTGACATCCTTAAACTAACGATCGCTGATGACGGATCATTCATCTACAAACAAATCGGTCCCATCGAACGAATCCAGATCATCGGAACGCTTGTTCAACATGATGGTGCATACTACGTTGAAGCAAACGGACGCGAATACCGTATCCTTCTTGCAAGCGTGACCTACTTCCGCGTAAACGTTGGCGACCAAGTTACTATCATCGTCCCAGCTGAAAACCCAGAAGCCGTTTGGGCTGCTGTTGAAGCTGCACTCTAGTCTTACCCTAAATTGACTTATTCAATCAAAAGTATTATAATAAGGTTAGTTTTTGCATGCCAGAAACTTGTCCCTACTACAGAGAGTTGAAGCAATGAACACAATGAGTCGTGGTAACACGGCGCTGCAGTACGATCTTGAGTTCCTCAAGATGCGTGTCACTGACACCGACCTGCCTCGGTACACGAAGCAGGCTCTACTGAACAACGCAATCCACACGATCGGGTGCCTTATGCTCCTGACGGAAGATGACTTCCGTCGCCTCAGCAGCTTCGGAAACGCAACAATCAGCAACATCAAAGAACTCCTGCGGAGCAAAGGCTACACGCTTCGTCCCGCGGACACGAAACTCGTTGATCATGCAGTTTCGATGTTCCGCGATCTTCGCGACGCACCAGCACTGGTGCTTATCGAAGCGACACGCTCCGAGATTGACGCACAGACCGCGTACAACTTGAAGCGACGCTTCGGCGCGGCATCGATCGGACGAGTTGCTGAAGGTGGTGCAGAGAAGCTCTTCGGAGACATCCTGCACGTTCACCGCAACAACTCAGAACAGAAGTCAAAAGCGGCCGTCCAATCCATCGAGGTTTTCCTCGCTAAATACGACATCGCTCTTGCTGCGTAGTAGGACGAGCCGACCTGTATTCATTTACACGGTCGGCAAAATCCCCGAATACATATAGCAATATGTCGTCGGGGATTTTTATTTGCCTAAATTATGCACAAGCAGTATAGTTATGGCATCACGAGGGTGAAAACAAACAGGGTGAGCAAAAGGGGAACAGTGTGGCAAAACTTCATTTTAAGTACGGGGCAATGAATAGCGGTAAAAGCGATACGCTTATTAAAACTGCTTACAATTATATCGAGCGTGGACTTTCGATTATAACGATCAAACCAAGCGTTGATACCAAAGGCGATGCAAATATTATCGCTCGCGGCGGAGCGCAACGAAAAGTTGATATTATGGCGACTCCGGATATGAATGTACGCGATGAGATACACACGTACGTGGATCTCAACGGACTCGCACCACTTTCATGTGTCCTGATCGATGAAGCGCAGTTTTTGACAGATACACAAATTAACGAACTTCTTGAAATTGCAAAAACAGATAATATTTCTGTCATTGCATACGGTTTGCGGGCTGATTTCAAAACGCATCTATTTCCAGGCAGTGCGCGCCTTTTCGAGATTGCTGATAACATCGAAAAGCTTCCAACTATGTGCCGCTGCGGTAATCAAGCAGAGTTCAATTGCCGAAAGCTCAATGACCGCTACGTATTTGAAGGTGAACAAGTAGCTATTGATGGTGAAGACGCTGTCACGTACGACTCACTCTGTGGGACATGTTACCTTACCGAAAAAGCAGCCGTTCATGCTTAAAAACACAACAAAGTCGGCCGTTTTGGCGCGTATACTAAATACAGAAACAAAGGGGAAATAAAAAGTGTCACAAGCGCTGTACCGCAAGTATCGAAGTAAGTCTCTCGACGAAGTCGTCGGACAAAACCATATTACTGACATCCTTCGCCGAGCAATTACCGCCGGTCGTATTTCCCATGCCTATCTGTTAACTGGTCCACGCGGGGTCGGTAAAACCTCTGTTGCCCGTATCTTGGCACACGAAATTAATGAGCTTGCCTACAGTGATGACTCGACACATCTCGATATTATTGAAATCGACGCAGCCAGCAACAACGGCGTTGAAGACGTCCGCGACCTGCGAGAAAAAGTGCAAATTGCACCCGTCTCTGCGAAGAAAAAAGTGTATATTATCGACGAGGTCCACATGCTCTCAAAGGCTGCATTTAATGCACTGCTTAAAACTCTTGAAGAACCACCAGCGCACATTGTATTCATCTTGGCAACTACTGACGTCGATAAGCTTCCTGCAACAATTATCAGTCGTACTCAACGATTCGGATTCCGCGCCATTAACGAAGCAGATACCCTGACACATCTTCGTTTTATTGCCGACAAAGAAAAGATCAAGATCGATGACGAATCGCTAAAACTTATTGCCCTACGCGGCGATGGAAGCTTCCGCGATAGCATTAGCTTACTTGACCAACTTGCCAGCCTTGCTGACGAAAAAGCAGGAATTACCGCCGAACTTGTCAGCCTGACACTTGGACTCGCACCTGTTACGGTTGTGAACGATCTCATCAAAGCAGTGGAAGCGCACGATGTAAACGCAGTCGCAACATTGCTTGAACAAACCGTTGCTGACGGCATTAGTTCCGTTACGCTGACCGAGCAGCTCACACACACTCTTCGCACGACTATCATTGCGAAACCTCACCTATTACCATTGCTCGATGCTCTCCTTGATGTGTCTCGAAGTAGCCAGCCACAGCTAAAACTCCTCGCAGTACTTGGCACGTTCACACTAGAACAAAAACATCCTAAAACCGTCGCCCTCGCTGCACCAGTCCTCGAAGTCTCTGCAACTATTGCCGAACTGACAAAGCAAGCAACCAAGGCGAAGCCAACAATGCCAACGCCGATTGCTGCAGTCGTGGCGACAGCAGATGCAACAACTGCTTCAGTAGATCCCCTGGAATCCGAGTCTATCCCGGTACTGAAACAGAGAGAGACCCGGCATGAAGCAGGATCTGCAGAAGCAGTTGTTGTAGCGGCTGGCCCAATCATTGCCGATGCTTTAGCGAATGAAATCGAAGCAAAAGACTTCGACTGGAAAACACTGATTGAGCACACTCGCAAGAACTACGTCGCCCTCTTCAGCGTCTTATCTAAATGTGCCCACGAACTCAATGGCAACGAACTTACGCTTTATACAAATTCTGCATTTTACAAGAAAAAGTTAGACGACCAAAAATACAATGCCCACCTCTATGAATCTTTGAAAAGCATTGGAAGTTATCAACTGACCGTCCACACCGTACCCACAGCGGCGCCACCAAAGGATAGCCAGGCTGCGGCCGTAGCTGCTATTATGGGCGGAGGAGAAGAGGTCGCAGTTTAACACGCGCCTCGAATGAGGGTTACAATGGCGACGAAAGACGTCCCAGCTGGGAAATTACCACCACAGAATTTAGATGCCGAGATGAGCCTACTCGGTGCTGTTCTTATTGACGAAGAAACATTGGCTGATATTTCTGAGCACGTCAAACCTCATGACTTTTATGACAAGCGTCACGGACTCGTATATGAAGCGATGATGCGTTTATACGAACGACACAAGCCTGTCGACCTTTTGACACTTACCGAAGAACTGAAAAAGAAAAACGACATTGAAACAATTGGCGGTTCTGCGTACCTAACAGAACTGACAAATTACGTTCCAACTGCTGCGCACGCTGAGGCATACGCGGAACTCGTCTCGCAAAAAGCAATTCGTCGCCGTCTTATTAAGGCGAGTGCCGAAATCTCTGAAATGAGTTTCGACGAAGAAACCTCAACCGAAGAACTACTCGGACAAGCAGAAGCACAGCTCTTTTCTGTAAGTGACGCGTCACTCAAGAACGACCTCGTGAGTATCGAAAGTATTCTTACCGATAGTTTCGACCGTATGGAAGAGTTGCACCGCAATAAAGGTCAGCTTCGTGGTGTTCGTACCGGCTACCGTGACCTTGATAACATGACCGCTGGGCTACAGCGCAGTGACCTTATTATCCTTGCTGCTCGTCCTGCCATGGGTAAGACAACACTGGTGACAAACCTTGCCTATAACGTTGCGACGATTGCCAAACAACCTGTTCTGTTCTTTAGCCTCGAGATGAGTAAAGAGCAATTGGTCGACCGTATGTTGGCCGACGCATCAGGAGTTGATGCCTGGAATATTCGTACCGGAAACTTGTCTGATGACGACTTCAGTAAACTATCCGATGCAATGGGCGAAATGGCAGAAGCGCCAATCTTTATTGATGACACCCCTGGTGTGAGCGTACTTGAAATGCGCACCAAAGCACGACGTGCTGCACACGAACAGCCTCTCGGGCTCATCATCATCGACTACCTTCAATTGATGCAGGGGAGTGGCAAAAGTGACGGAAACCGTGTCCAAGAGGTGAGTGAAATCTCGCGTGGACTGAAGCTTATTGCTCGTGAGTTGAATGTGCCAGTCATCGCCCTCAGCCAGCTGTCACGTTCAGTTGAAACGCGTAGTCCGCAAATTCCACAACTTTCTGACCTCCGTGAATCTGGATCAATCGAGCAAGATGCCGACATCGTGATGTTTATCTACCGCGAGGCGTATTACAACCCAGAAACCGAACGTGAAAACATTACCGATCTGATTATTGCGAAACACCGTAACGGACCTACAGGTAAAGTAGAGCTCTTCTTCCACCCAGAACGACTTCGATTCATGTCTCTCGACCGCAAGCACGACAGTTAGTGATATAATCAAAGGAACTCATGGTTGCTGCAAAAGACTTTACCAACTTCCTGATCTACCGATGGCGTTACATCCTCGGATACAGCATTATTGCACTCCTTCTTGCCGGGCTTTTGATTTTTGCTGGACTATACGTTCCTGGCGGAATTTCAGCAGAAGAAACACGCGCAGCAGTAATCAGCGATTCGCTCTCACTTGCTAACCCGGCATCATTTGCTGTTGCGAACGCACCGTACTACGCACTTCAAGCGAGCATCTTCCATCTATTTGGTGTCTACGATTTTACCATTAAATTACCTTCATTAATCTTAGCGCTCTTTTCTGCAGTGGGACTTATCATATTGCTTCGTCGATGGTTCAAGCCAAACATCGCAGTACTTGCGTCGATGATCGCTATCACGACAGGGCAGTTCCTATTTATCGGTCAAAACGGTGCGCCAGGAATCATGTATGCATTCTGGCCAATCTTCCTGTTGCTCCTAGGAACTCAAGTAACCCGTGCAAAGAAATTCCGGATCTTATGGAAGCTCCTATTTGCCGCATTTGCCGCTGCGAGCTTGTACACACCACTTAGCATCTATCCGTTGCTTGCGATCGCGATTGCCATTGCACTCCACCCGCACCTGCGTGCAATTGTTCGAAGGCTATCAAAGCTAAAGGTCGCAGCGAGCTTACTCATCGCAGGCGTTGTCATCGCTCCGCTTATCTTTGCGATCGTGACGACACCACAGCTTGGATTGACACTACTAGGTATCACTACGAGTGTGACGTGGCCACCAGACCTGATTGCAAATATCGCCACCTTAACTCGCCAGTTCTTCTTGTTCTGGGAGCCAAGCACTACTGCACTTATGACACCTGTATTCGGACTCGGTTCAGTGCTACTCATCCTGATTGGTATTTACCGAATTATTAAAACCCGCGAAACAACCAGAAGTTACCTTATTATCTTTTGGATTATTTGTTTGACCCCAATCTTGATTATTAACCCACGATTCACGAGTGTCCTGTTCGTTCCTTCCGTCTTGCTACTTGCAGCTGGACTCACGTCACTCATTTCGTACTGGTACCGATTATTCCCACTGAACCCGTATGCACGTATTGCCGGGCTCATTCCGTTGATCATCCTGGTCGTGACACTCATTGGTTCTGGACTGGATCGTTATATTTACGGCTATCACTACGATCCAAGCACTGCAGTAAACTTCTCAAAAGACCTAAAACTTATACCTAAAGACACAAAGAATCTAGTGGTGGCTGATAGTGAACTCGCATTTTACAAGGTTGTTGCCAAGCACCGTGACGGATTAAACGTCTCGACAGCGACAACAAATAACACATTCACTGCAACACGAGCTGCTCGAGGAAGCGTCGATCCTGCGTATTCAATCGATAGAATTATCACCGCACCGTATAGCAAAGATAGTGATCGTCTGTACATCTATAAAAAGACTGCTCAGTAACGTATAATTAATAAGTAATAAAGAGACGGAGAATACAATGGCTTTTGACCAAATGAAGATGCTGAACAAGCTACGTAAAGCACAGAGCGACCTTAAGAAAGAAATTATCGAAGTTGAAGCAGGTGATGGCGCAGTAGTTGTCCAGATCACTGGTGAACTAAAGATGAAAAAGATCACGATCAATCCTGAGATGGTTGACCTTGAAGATATCGCCGAACTTGAGCACTGGATTGAAATTGCAACTCGCGATGGACTTGCTAAAGCACAAGAAGTTGCCGCTGAGAAAATGAAGCCACTCATGGGTGGACTTGGCAACCTCGGACTGTAATTCCCGATGGCTCACTTGCTGCCTGCAGCACTGGAAAAATTGATTGACGAACTAGGACGACTTCCTGGTGTTGGTTCACGTACCGCAGAACGCTATGCGTATTATTTGCTTCGCGCAGACCAACACATCAATCAATCCCTTTCTACAGCCATCCACGATGTCCACGCGCTCGTAAAGACGTGTCCGGTGACATTCGCACTGATTGATGCAGACGAAGACGTCTCGGCGCTCTACAGTGACCCTGATCGCAACAAGAAACTTATCGCAGTGGTTGAAGAGCCGCTTGATATTGTAGCGCTTGAACGAACCGGACAATTCAAAGGCACCTACCACGTACTAGGTGGAGCAATCAGTCCAATCGATGGCATCGGTCCAGAGCAACTTCACATTCCTGAATTACTGCAACGACTTAAAGACGACGAAGTAGAAGAAATTATTATTGCTACTAACGCCAGTGTTGAAGGTGAATCGACTGCGCTTTTCTTGCAACGTCACGTTCTTGATGCAGCCATCAATGTAAAGATGAGTCGCTTGGCTCGTGGTATTCCAGTTGGAGTGGACCTTGAATATGCTGATCAGATTACCTTGACACACGCCCTCGAAGGCCGCCGCTCTTTCTAGATATTATTGTCTGTATGTCATTTATATGATATAAATTACCTCAGTCTGAAACGAGTAGAGATGAGTGTAGGATGAAACTTAATATAAGAGGTGATGTCGTGTTCGAATATCGAACACCACCTCCGAAGATTCGCAAAGCTGTGCGGCGAGATGTAAAACGTCTCAAACGAGTCCATGCTGTGACGATGGGCTTGATGGTTGCTTGGTACATTGGTGCCGCAGTAATCGCAACATTGCTACTGGGAAAAGATGGAGTGGGCACGAATAGTGTACCCCTGGGTATCCTGTTCCTGTCGCTTATTCCTTTCACGGTCGCAAAGATCATCGCCAGTAATCGATTGCTGTCGACGATCAACATCCAACAGAGGGTCGTCGATGGGCTGTTCAGCGACTTCTACGTGACCGAGTACGACTACAGTCTTCAGCTGGTCATGAGCAACTTGCACGTCTTGCAGTACGAAGAGGGTGAGCTTGTAGAGTTTTTTAAGCGCATGAATCGGACCGATTACGATCACGAGATCTCGGTATACAGCAGGTTCGACAGCCCAGTGAGTATTCGCACGGTTCGCGATACAAAGCTGCACGCTATCGGAATTGCGAGAGCCGTGTTCGGAGAAGGTCCGCTCATCGAAGAGAGAATCGCCGAAGTCGAAGCAGAAGTTCAGCAGTACCTGAACGAAGGTATCCGCACACAGCACGAGGCAAACATCACAGCCTTTGCGGAACTTACGCACCAATCGCAGTAAGACTGGGGCGCCCAATTGACAAAGATTCATCTTGTCAAAAGGGCGCCCCTATTAAATAGGGTACTCTTAGAATCATTACGGTTACGCTACTATTGACTTTTTAGTAATTATTTGCTATAATATATGTCAGTCTTTGCCCATTCAACAGAAAGTAGACTACTGTGTTCTTTTTCAGCAGAAACAAGGAAGTGTTCCCGGTTGTAAAGAAGATTCCGTTTGCACTTCGATGTGCAGCAAAGCTTCCTTCCCCCGGCACGCTCAAGACCATCGCGTTCGTCATGATGGTAATTTCCGGCATCGGAATCGTCGTTGCGCTCATTACGCTGCGATACGAATTCGAGATGCGCAGCTATGGCATGTCAGATTTCGATCTGCCCGCCAACATCCTGCGCGTTGCAACATGGATCGGGCTGCTTATTTTGAGCATCGTGGCTATTGATGTCATCGGAAAACTCGAAATGCACCAGCACAACATCGTCAACGGCTACCACCGTTCGTACTACATGACGGCCGAGCATCACAGCTACGACCTGGTGTTCTCACCCTTGGTACGCGAGTTGATCGCGGACACCTCGAGTGATGCACACAAGGCAGTCATGCGAATAGTTTCAGACCCGATGGTTGTTGAGACCGACAAGTTCATCTTCGAAATGGATGCGAGCCTTGAAGATCAAGGTGAGTTCTATGAACGAGCTGTCTCGCTCATTAACCTCTGCGAACGTGCGCTTGCGCCGCTTGGAACCGAGTTCGAGGAATATTTCGAACAAAAGCGCGAAGAAGTAGTTCTTACTTTCAAGGACGAAATGGGTGAGTACCAAGCGCTCATTAACAAGTTCACCAAGAACGTTGATATGCTCACGGCATAGCCGCGATCATGGGACGCCCAACGGATGGAACCACGAGTTCCTCCGAACGGGCGTCCCTTTTCATTTTCTGTTACAATAAACACCAATGTTTGAACAATCTAAAACCCTCATTGAAGAGGCAAAAAAAATTATTATTATCCAAGCCGAGAATCCGGACGGCGATAGCCTCGGAAGTTCTTTGGCACTTGAAGAAATCTTGTCCGACCTTGGCAAGGAAGTCGTACTGTATTGTCCTGTCGATATTCCAAAATACATGCATTACATCAATGGTTGGGATCGAGTCGTTTCCGACTTTGATCCAAAGGCTGACTTGGCTATTATCGTTGATACGACCGCAGACGTACTGCTTACAAAAGTACTTGAAACACCCGGCGTACGACACTACCTCGAAAGCCATCCTGTCATTGTTATCGATCACCACATCCAATCAGAAGGTAGTCTTAGTTTTGAGCACACTATTTTGGAACGCGAAGCTGTCGCAACAAGTGAAATCATTTACGAACTTGCGGAGAAATCTGGCTGGGCAATGACCCATCAAGCAGCCGAGAACATGATGGTCGCAATCATGAGCGACAGCCTTGGACTGACCACACAAAACGTCACGGCTGACACATACTTAACCGTCAGTAAACTCGCCGCACTTGGCGCAAAGCAGAGCGACATCGAAGGACGCCGTCGTGAATACATGAAAAAAGCACCCGAGATCCTCGCGTACAAGGGTCGTTTGATCGAACGTATCGAATACTTCCTCGATGGTAAATTGGCAGTCGTACATATTCCGTGGAATGAGATCCAAGAATTCAGCGATCAATATAACCCTAGCGTCCTCGTGCTTGATGAGATGCGCCTCGTCACTGGAGTAGAAATTGGTGTTGCGATCAAAACGTACCCTGACGGTAAACTGACTGGTAAGCTTCGTGCTAATATTCCGATTGCAGAGCAAGTTGCCGGCTTCTTCGGTGGCGGTGGACATGTCTATGCATCAGGCTTCCGTGTTTATGAAGACTATGACAAAATAATTTCAGAACTAGTAACTGCAACAGATAAGGCACTAACCGACTATGAGTCTTCAATTTCATAACCAGCTGACAAAAACTGTTGATCTCTTCAAACCTCAAGAAGAGGGCAAGGTAAGTCTGTATACCTGTGGTCCAACTGTCTACAACTATCTTCATGTTGGAAACTGGACTGCTTACATTTACTGGGACACACTCGTGCGCGTACTGCAGGCGAACAACCTGACGGTTGATCGTGTTATGAACATTACTGACGTCGGGCACCTGGTCAGCGACGCCGATGATGGCGAAGACAAACTTGAAAAAGGCGCTAAGCGTGAAGGTAAAACAGCATGGGAAGTTGCAGCGTTTTATACCGAAGATTTCCTTGCGGGTATGGAGCGCCTAAACCTGATCGCGCCGACACATATCACGAAAGCAACAAACTACATAGAAGAACAGCTACAGCTTGTCCGTACACTAAAAGACAAAGGATTCACTTACGAAATCAATGACGGTATCTATTTCGATACAGCAAAATTTCCAAGTTATGGCGCATTTGCCGGGCTTGATTTAGATGCGCAGAAAGCCGGCGCACGCGTAGAATATAATCCCGAAAAACGAAACCATAGCGACTTTGCATTATGGAAATTTACTCCAACTGGCGAGACACGCGACATGGAATGGGAAACTCCAACTGACCTTATTGAAGCAGGTGAGGAGCGACTTGGATTCCCAGGCTGGCACCTTGAATGTTCTGCAATGGCAATGAGCCTCCTTGGTAATACACTCGATCTACATACAGGCGGTATCGACCATATCCCTGTGCACCACACAAATGAAATTGCGCAATCAGAAGCAGCCACAGGCGAGACATTCGCCAACTACTGGCTACATAACAATCACCTTAAAGTAAATGGTACAAAGATCAGCAAATCACTTGATAACGGCTACACACTCGATGATCTAGAAGAAAAAGGCTACAGCCCAATCGAATTCCGCATGTTCGTATTACAAAGCCACTATCGTAGTGAGGGGAATTTTACATTTGAAAACCTCGACGCTGCGAAAAACCGACTCAAGAATTGGCGTAATGTTGCGGCACTTCGTCACCAAACACACGATCGTCTTCGTGATGATACCGAGAAGTCGACTGACGAAGACTCTGTATCGCTTTATGCCAGCTCTCAGGCTATCGTAGAGGCACTATCAGACGATCTTGATACACCAACCGCATTCGCGCTCATTGACGAAGCATTTAGCCGTCTACAGGGCAGCAAAACAGAAGCTATTCATCAACACGCACTCACAAGTTTGCTTGAGACAATTGACGAAGTGCTTGGTCTTGAATTAGTTGCATCAACGAAAGATATTTCAGACGACGTAAAGCGTCTTATTATCGAACGCGAACGTGCGCGCGAAAACCAGGACTGGAAAGCGGCCGACCACCTACGTGACGCAATTGAAAAGAGCGGCATCACTGTACGTGACACCGCTCATGGTTCGATCTGGGAATATAACTAGGCTTTTGTCTTTACCTTGGTTATTGTGACGTCAGCCTTGTGCTGGCGTTCTTCTTTTGCATCTTTAAGATATTCGTCCACGAGTACACGAATTGATCCAGCGATAGGGATGGCGATAATACCACCAACTACACCGAACATGTAAAGCCCGATTGTCACCGACGCAAGCACGGCAAGCGCAGAGAGTTCAATCTTTTTCGCTTGGATGTGTGGTGCAATAAAGTTGTTCTCAACTTGTTGGTAGATGACGAAGTAGATTGCGTAGATGATCGCTGCCGGGAATGCATTGAATGCAAGTAGGGCAGTGATGATCACACCACCGATAGTCGCACCAAACATTGGAATCAATGAGAGGACGAATGTAATTGCAGCCGCAGGGAAAGCAAGTGCACCAGGAATAACAGGGAAGATGAGGCTCAGTACAAATACCGCGAGTCCAGCGAATGTTGCACCGATTGCAGAAACAGTGAGTTGTCCTGTAATGTAGCCGTTCACGACGCCGTAAATACGACCAACGATACGCTTGTGTGTTTCCATCTTTTTCTTGTTGTTATATAGACCCCAGATGCGTCGCATCCACATTGGACCTTCGATAAGCATCAAGAATGTAAGCACTAAGACAAGAAGGAGCGCGGTGAAGAAGGCGAAGACTGAACCAACTCCACTAATAACACTTTGGCCAACATTGCTCGCCCAGCTCGCAGTGTTTTCTTTGATAGAGTTTACAGCTTGATCAACTTGAGGCTGCAGGTTGTACTGTTCGACAAGCGCATTTAAATTACCGTTCTGCGCAGTTGCAGATTCGACAAAAGCAGGAATGTTCTGCACGAACTTCGCTGTTTGTTGCACGATCGGTGGAATCACCAATGTAACGATTGATCCAAGAATCACAATCACGAGTAAATATGAGATTGCTGATGCGGCCACACGACTCTTACCCGGAAGAATCCGAGCGATGCGCGAAACCGGCGAGTTCAAGGCAACAGCCAAGAAAAGCGACACACCTAGGATGATGAGTGCTGTCTGCGCTTTATAGATTAATAATATAGCAAGGCCAAATCCAATTACGACCAGCCAAAATCGAACGAATGTCTGAGTGTCTATATCTATACGTGTCTTCATAAAAGGTATTATACACTTCTTACCTCTATACAGATAATTCCTCGACAAAACGCTTATGTATCAGTATAGTTATCGGTATTATGGAATCTCTACTTCACAACCTCAAGGCAATTTTTCAAGGCGACATTTTAACAAAAGACGAAGACCGACTGGCGTACAGTCGTGACGCCAGTATTTACGAGCTCGTACCTCAAGCTGTCCTTGAACCAAAAGACAGTAAAGACGTAAAGACACTTGTGAAGTTTGTGAACGACAACAAGAAAAATTATCCTGCGCTATCCATCACTCCTCGTAGCGCTGGGACTGACATGTCAGGTGCAGCAATTGGAAACTCGCTACTCATTAGTATGACGAAGCACTTCTCAAAGATTGAAGGTCTATCTGGCAATATCCTTCATACACAACCAGGTGTATTTATGCGTGACATCGACCCATTCCTAAAAAGCCACAACATGATGCTCGGTTCTGTTCCAGCCAGCCGTGCGATCAACACGATTGGCGGTATGGTCGGAAACAACTCGGGCGGTGAGCAGTCGCTTCGTTACGGAAACACTGAACGCTGGGTGCGTGAAATGAAAGTCGTCTTTGCCGATGGTAATGAATACACAGTGAAGCCGCTACACCACAAAGAGCTTGAACAGCTTCTAAAAAAAGATACTTACGAAGCTAGCCTATACCGCCAAGTATACGAACTGATCGAATCAAACTACGATCTTATTAAAAATGCACGTCCCCACGTGAACAAGAACTCAATGGGATATAACCTATGGAGTGTCTGGGATCGCGGTACTGGCATTTTCGACCTGACTCGTTTAATTAGTGGAAGCCAAGGAACACTTGGAATCATCACAGACCTTAAGATGGAAGCACTCCCGAAAGCACCACACTCGGGACTTCTGTTGGCATACCTTAGTTCATTCAGCCAACTTGGCGACATCATTCCGATTGTAATGAAGCACGAGCCGGCAACATTCGAAGGGTTTGATGACATTACATTTAACCTTGGTGTTAAATACTTCTCAACATTCAGTAAGCAACTTGGTGTAAAAGAGATGCTAAAACAACAAGCTTGGCTGTTTGGTTCAGTCGCTCGATTCAAGGGACACCTTCCAAATGTACTCATGATGGTTGAGTTTGAGGGTCAGACAAAAGAAGAAGTATATGCAAAGATTTCGAAGCTTCATGATGAGCTAAAACCATTCAAACTACGCATGGACATTGAAGGTGACGAAGCCTCAAGTGCACCATTCTGGCAAATTCGCCGATCATCACTGTCATTACTGCGAAATCGCGTCAAAGACAAGTACGCATCACCATTTATTGATGACCTTACCGTACAACCGAAATACTTACCTGAATTTGTCCCGCAACTACGTAAGATCATTCGTAAGTACAAACTTCCCGCGACACTAGCTGGACACTTCGGCGATGGTAACTTCCATGTCATCCCACTTATGGACATTGAAAATAAAGCCGATCAAGCAAAACTTGAACCAGTCATGCGCGAAGTCATCCCACTTGTTCTTAAGTACGAAGGCACTATGGCAGGGGAGCACAACGACGGTATGGTTCGCGGCCCTTGGCTTCCGACTGTGTTTGGTGATGACGTCTATGCACTCTTCAAGCACACAAAGGAAATTTTTGATCCACATTACATCTTTAACCCTCACAAAAAGACCGATGCTACATGGGACTACAGTATGGACCACATTCGGACACATAATGGGAATGGCTTGATCAAGTAACTTTACTGATCACGCTAGATAATGTATAGTAAAAGATAGTTATGAGTACAGATACTATTGGATGCGTCAAGGCAGCAACAAAAATTCTTGGTGACAAATGGACACCACAACTTTTACGTTTCTTTATTAACGAAGAAGCTGTTCGCTTTTGCCAAATCCAAGATTTAGTCGAAGGTATTAATCCTCGCACATTATCTGCCCGCCTCGACCACCTTGAAGCAGAAGGCATCATTACAAAAAATGCCACAACCTCTGACAGTCGCTGCGAATACCGCCTTACAACCAAGGGTCGCGACCTGATGCCAATCTTGAAAGACATGGAATCATGGAGTGATCGCTACGCAGTTGCAGTCTAATTTTAGCCCGTCTTAAAACCTTGTTTCAGACAACTCTCAGCATTTTAGCGGTATACTAGGGTGTATGAGAATACTGATTGTTGAGGACGAACATAAAATTGCCCGTGCTTTGAAGAAAGCGCTCGAGCAAGAAACTTTTGCCGTTGACGTTGCCTACGATGGTGACGAGGGACATGCAATGGCCACAACTGAACCGTATGATATTGCGATTATCGATCGTATGCTGCCTGGTGACTACGATGGACTTGCAATCGTAAAGGCGATGCGCGAAGCAAAGGTGCACACCCCGGTATTATTCTTGAGTGCGCTTGGAAGTATTTCTGAACGAACTGCAGGACTTGATGCAGGTGCTGATGATTACCTCGTCAAACCTTTCGCGCTCGAAGAACTGTTGGCTCGCGTGCGCGCACTCCTTCGACGCCCAACCGAGCAACAATCTGCCGTTTTAACGTCAGGCGACTTAACACTTGATACGGTTACCTATAGCGTCGAACGTGCCGGTAAACCGATTCAACTCACCAGTAAAGAGTTTGCACTACTTGAATATATGCTGCGTAACCCTGGACGCCCACTCAGCAAAGAAGTCATCATTAGCCATGTCTGGGATTATGATGCAGACATCTTACCTAATACGGTCGAGGTATATATTAAATATCTTCGTAATAAAATTGACGCACCATTCAAGAAAGCCCTTATTCACACCGTTCGCGGATTTGGATACAAACTAGAGGCATAACAGCATGTTTCGATCTGCAACCGTAAAGCTCACCGCCTGGTATTTGGCGATCATTATGGCGATTAGCCTGATTTTTAGTTTGGCGATTTATCAGATCAATTTTCATGAAGTGAATATTCGTCTTGAAAACCTCCAAAGAGGGTTGTTCGATTCGACATTATCTTCGAACATCGTAAACGATCAAAGCAGCACAATACAAAATCGATTACGCATGGATCAGTCACGCCAGGCGGCAACACAAATGATCCTCGCACTTGTGTATGTAAATGCGATCATTGTCATCGCTGGTGGATTCGGCAGTTATTTCCTGGCACGTAGAACACTTTTACCAATTGAGAAGGCTCACGAGGCACAAAGTCGATTTACAAGCGATGCCAGTCACGAGCTACGAACACCCCTTGCTGCAATGAAGGCTGAGCTAGAAGTATACTTGCGCGACGATAACCTGGCACTTGATGAGGCAAAAGAGTTACTTGAAAGCAACCTCGAAGAAGTCGATAAACTGATTCAACTTTCAGAGATGCTCCTAAAAATGGCGCGTTTAGATTACGACAAACTTGAAAAGACGAACCTTGACCTTGTCGAATTACTCCCACATGCAATGAAGCCGTTCGCCCGCTCGAAAAAAAGATTTGATATTACAACGAGGAAACGAGCAATTGTTTCCGCTAATGAGCCGGCTATTATTGAGTTGATGAATATACTTATCGATAACGCCTTAAAGTACAGTCCTGAACGATCTCGTATTTCAATACGCATATTCGAGCGTCGGACAATGACCGGATTTGAGATTAGCAACTTAGGAACTCCTATCAAAGAAGATCGACTTCCTCATATTTTTGATCGTTTCTACCGTGCAGACAACTCTCGCACTGATAGCAACAAAAACGGTTACGGGCTTGGTCTTGCAATCGCTAAGAAAATTACTGAAATACATCATGGCTATATACAAGCATCGAGTACCGAAAAAGGCACGGTATTTACATTCTATCTTCCAAATCTCAGAAACATAACTGCTAAAATTCAAGAGCCTCAACTCTAGTCAGCATCGTATTATTTGGCAGGTGGCAAAATTACAACAAAAAAGTATATGTTTTTAAGAATCTATTCAGGAAGTCGCGCGATACTTAGGGCAGTAGCACATATTATCGCTACACAAAAACGCTTACAACAGCAAAAATTAGGAGGGAGTGAACAACATGAACACCACCATCACCGCATCAGAAAAAACTATTCTACTCAGCAAAAAGGGTATGAAAGAAGTACGAAAAGCAATTGCACAACTTGAACACGACCGCGCAGCTGCAATTCGTGGACTACACGATATTGATAAGACAACTGGTCACGACGACCGATTGGAGCGTATTGAACGACTTGCACAACTGGAATCGATTGAATCAGAGCTTTCAGACAAGCAGCGCACATTAGCAGAGGCCAAACTTTTGCCATCAAAGCGAGCGCGTATGAAGGTAGCGATGGGATCAGTCGTAGACTTGATCGACCAGCAAGGACGACTCTTCCGATACACACTGGTTGATACGATCGAAGCAAACCCAAGTGATGGACGTATTTCTGTCCTCAGCCCACTGGGACAAAATCTGGTCGGTAAAACCGTAAAGGATATTGTCGAATGGAGCTCTGGTAAACACAGCAACACGTTCCAACTTGCCAAGATTAGTTAGTAACCCTGTAACTACGAATAACCTCTCCACCCGGAGAGGTTATTTTGTTACAATAGAGCTAATGCTTTTTTACCATCGATCAATCCAGTCTTCTTACGACGAACTCCGTACTGGACCAGATGGAATTTTGCGCCGCGAAGCTGCCGAGCGACTGAAAACATACGGGACAAATGCCATTCGTATCGAAGGCGAACCCTTATGGCGCAAACTTGCGGAACCATTCTTGAACGTATTTATGTTGGTGCTATTTATTGCTGCAATGATCAGTCTGCTGCATCACGCTTATTTTGACGCAATTATTATCTTCGTCATTATGGCCACCAGTGCACTGATCTATTATGTGCAACGATTCTCTACGGAGCGAATTCTTCGTTCACTGCAAAAACATAACACGCAGCGCGTCGAAGTCATCCGTGGCGGCGAGACTCATTTAATTGACGACATCGACCTCGTGCCTGGTGACATTATTCAACTTTCCGAAGGCGACAAGATCCCAGCAGATATTCGACTGACTACTGCGAGTTCATTACGTATTGATGAGTCGATTTTGACCGGTGAATCTGCACCGATGAATAAGCAGACCGATCCACTCACAGGCGACAAAGAAGTGTACGAACGCACGAACATGCTGTTCCAAGGATCATTCGTTGTATCTGGTCAGGCAACAGGGATTGTCGTCGCTACAGGTAATACGACAGAATTTGGACGTATTGCGGCACTTACCAAAAAAACACCTGGCGAATCTACCAGTCCAGTTCAAAAGAAAATCGATAAACTGCTTAATAAAATCATTATGGCCGTTGGAGGACTGGCGGTTGTAGCATTTATTATCGCCCTGAGTCGTGGCATTGAATTTGCAGAAGCACTACAGTTTGTCCTCGCCATCGCCGTTTCGGCCGTTCCGGAAAGTCTGCCTGTCGCGATCTCCGTAATCCTCGTACTAGGAATGCGTCGCATGGCAGCCAAAAAGGCACTCGTTCGAACCATGAAGGCAATTGAAACTATTGGCGTTATTACGACCATTGCGACAGATAAAACAGGGACGCTGACCGAAAACAAATTATCAGTACAGGAAACCTGGCAACCAGAGGGAAGTGATCACCACTTACCGACAATGGCGCACCGTACGATTAATCACCATAGTGAACGAACACGTGATCCACTCGATATTGCGATGATTGAATTTACCGAAGCAGAGAAGCTCGTGCATCTGAAAGGCACAACTATTGCGAAGCTCCCTTTTGACCAAGCTGTCTCAATGAGCGGAAATGTTTGGCACCACCAAGGCCGCTATGATCTCGTCGTGAAGGGTGCACCTGAACAAATCATTGAACGAAGCAATCTTTCGAAAGCAAAGACAGAAGAAGCAAACGACGCACTTCAAAAACTCACCTCAAGTGGGTACCGTGTTATCGCACTTGCTGTTGCGCAGATTGATAAGCCCTTGGAATCATTCGAACACATGCACGCAAAGACCTCATTTGAATTCGTTGGATTCCTTGCAGTCGCTGACACGCTTCGACCAACAGCACGACGCGCCATTCACACCGCCCAACGCGCCGGTGTTTCAGTACGCATGATTACTGGTGATCACTTTGAGACCGCGTATCACATTGGTAAGCAGCTCGGGCTTATCGATAATCGTGATCAAGTATTCGACAGTCGCATCATGAACAAGCTCAGCGATACCGAGCTACAGGAACGTATTGAATATTCACGAGTGTTCTCACGTGTCACGCCTGAAAACAAATTCCGTATTTTACAGATCCTCAAAGCCAAAGAAGTCACCGCTATGACAGGGGATGGCGTGAATGATGTTCCGGCCTTATCGAGCGCTCATGTTGGTGTTGCAATGGGAAGCGGCTCGCAGATCGCCAAAGACGCCGGCGATATCATTCTGCTAAACGACAACTTCGAAAGTATCGTTCGTGCAATGAAAGAGGGTCGGGTGATCTTTGCCAATATTAAAAGGATGCTGTTCTATCTGCTTTCAACCAATACAGGTGAAGCAATTACGTTCGTCGCATCAATTGCTTTAGGCTTACCGATGCCGCTGGCTGCCGTACAGATCCTTTGGGTGAACCTTGTCACCGATACGTCTATGGTGATCCCTCTCGGACTTGAACCGGGCGAGAAGACAATCATGAAGGCGAAGCCAATCTCACCAACAGCGCCACTGCTGAGTAAGTACATGATTAGTCGCATCATCCTTGTTGCGCTCACCATGGCTGTACTGGCAATCGCACTTTTTGCACACTTTACTGCCCAATACGGCGCAGCGTACGGCCAGACAATCGCTTTCTGTGCACTGGTTGTCATGCAATGGGCAAACGCCTTTAACGCACGTAGTACATTCGAATCAATCTTTAGCCGTATCAAGGTCCTTAATAAGCCGTTCTACATCGGATTGACCATTTCCGTAATACTTCAGGTACTGGCAGTCTTTGGCCCGCTACAAGGCCTCTTACACATCCACCCGGTAGGTATTGGCGACCTGTTTATCGTCAGCTTGGCTGTATTTATCATCCTTATCGCCGTCGTTGAGATTCATAAATACTTTGGTCGTCGTTTCATCAAAAATCCAATCGAATAAAAAATACCCGACCTCGCAGTGTCGGGTATTAAGATTTCACAGGTAGTCTCCTAAGACATGATGCTCAAGAGTGTCCAGTTTCCGCCGTGGTTGTCGCTACGAAGACGGTATTGTGATTGTCCATCAGTCAATGTAATGATCTCTGCCATTTGTTCGCCTGAGCGGATAAGGCAACGAAGGCCGGCGTCAAGGAAGTCATAGACAGTGCCACGGAATTCCATACGGCGTGGGTATGCTGAAAGGTCTTTTTTGAAACCCATTCGTGTAACAGCGATTTCTTCATTTACAGTGATACGATTCATAATTTGTTTCTCCAAGTAAGATAGTTTGTTGTTTGGCACAAGTAACGCAAAAAGGCTGACAACTTATTTTGGTCAGCAGCGGCTTTGATTTCCGATTGGAGACGGAGGAGAGATTTAGAGAGGGGAGAGAGACCGCTTAGACTCGTCTGCCTGTTTACTAAATATCACAATAGAATTGTACGAGTACCAGGGGCGCTTATAGAATACGTCTACAGTGAGCATGGCATCGATTGGTGGCTTCTGTATAAGCCTATAGATGAAAATCCTCGCAGAAGTACCTATATGACTGTCCCTAGTATACACCTGTGTATAGCATGAGCGTCAAGTATTTACATTTTAAGTATTTTGTGCTATAATACCGCAAGTCGCGAGACGCTTTATCAAAGTGTCCAGCTGGCACATTGATAATTCGGCTCACAACACTTTGATATGTTGGCACCCGCCAACGTATTTTCATGTCCCTTGCAACACCCGACCAGATGGAAACATCAGGAAGAGAGTTCCCAGTGAACTTCAGATTCAAAAGGGTGGTGGCCACAACAGCGGCCCTCATCGTGGCAACCCTTGGGTTGTCCGCGATGGCGGTGCCCGCTATGGCAACCACCAAGACCGACGACCTCTGTGTGGTGAAGATCGTTCATCACGACGAAGAGAGCCACAAGGAGTTCAAGTACTCCAAGGTGATCCCGGGTAAGGCAGCGACTTCTCACAAGGAGTACCGCTACCAGACCCGCACCAAGGTCTACGGCGAGATCGAACACAAGTTCATCAAGTCGAAGTACGACTTCGTCGACGGCGGAACCACCAAGGTCAACGGCAAGACGGTAAGCGGCCACTGGGTCGACACCGGCGCCACAACCTGGCACCCGATCCCTGACTCCGTGATCAACGCGGTCTGGGGTTCGGGCGGTGTTCCCGCGCAGTACATCGGAGGATCCGAAGACAAGCCGAAGGGCAATGTCGGACTCACCACGTACGGTGGACCTAACGTCACCGTGCCGTACTACGCAGCCCTCACCAAGACCGACGCAGGCTTCACCGCCTGGGGACCGTGGTCGGGATGGTCAACGACCAACCCCGGCGCTAACACGGACCTCATGAATGTGGAGTCCAAGTCGGTTTCGGACAACAACGGAACGCCCGACAAGACGGTCTTCTACCTCCCCGGAGGTGGACAGAGCGACACCAACACCAACGCGAACTGGACCACGGACACGCCGAGCGCGCCCTGGGTCAAGATCGAAGAGAAGAAGGTTGTCGACAAGGCTGCATGGGACGAGAAGGTCTACGGACCTTGCCCCACTGATGCAGTCGCTACCGTTTCGCTCGATCAGGCAGAGACTTGCCTGAACCCGAGCACCGTCAAGTTCACCCTGACGAACGCCACGTGGGACAGCGAGACGTACGACAAGACCGTCGGCACGCACACCCGCACGGCAACGGCCGACCCGAAGCACCTGTTTCCGAACGGGACTTCGAAGCTGACCGTTTCGTACACCATCAAGGCTGCAGACCCGAGTCTGTGCCCGCTGACGGCTGTTGCAACCGCATCAACCGACCAGGTGGAATCCTGCCTGGCGCCCAGCACGGTCAAGTTCGACCTGCAGAACGCCAAGTGGATCACGGATGAAGACCGCACGGTCGGAACCCACACCCGGACGGCGAAGGCTGACGCCGGACACCTGTTCCCCAACGGCACCTCGACGCTTGTCGTCGAGTACACCGTGAAGGATGCAGATCCGACGCTTTGCCCGAAGACGGCAGACGCAGCAGCAACCCCCGATCAGGCAGAGACTTGCCTGGAGAACAGCACCGTCAAGTTCCACCTGACGCACGCAACCTGGGACAGCGAGATGTACGACCGCACGGTCGGCACTCACACCCGCACCGCGACGTCGGACAAGGGACACCTGTTCAGCAACGGAACCTCGACGCTGACAGTGACGTACACCATCAAGGCGGCTGACCCCGCCCTGTGCCCGAAGGACGCAACTGCGACCGGAGACACAGACCAGGTGGAGACGTGCCTCACGCCCAGCACCGTCAAGTTCAGCCTCAAGTTCGCCAAGTGGGACACTGAGGAGTACGACCAGACGGTCGGCACTCACACCCGCACGGCAACTGCTGAGCTCGGACACCTGTTCCCGAACGGCACCTCGACGCTTGTCGTCGAGTACACCGTGAAGGATGCAGATCCGTCGCTTTGCCCGCAGGACGCAACCGCGTCGGTTTCGATCGACAAGGCAGCAACCTGCACGACAAGCGAGACGGTCAAGCTGACCGTCGTCAACGCAACGCTCGATGAAGGACAGAAGCTCGACCAGTCGGTCGGCACGCACTCCGTTAGCCTCACCGCTAACAAGGGCTCCCTGTTCGCAAACGGCACCGCGAAGGCGATCGTCAAGTACGTCGTTCACGACAAGAAGGATCCGAAGCTGTGCACGACCGGTGGCATTGACGCTGGTCTTGTTGGCGCAGAACCCAGTGGTCCGCTCAGCACCGAGCAGATCATCTGGATGATTGCGCTGCTGGCTGTAGCAGCTGGTGGCGGAGGAGTCCTGGGCTACAAAGCCCACAAGCGTCGCAAGGCGCGCATGGCCACCTCGGTGGAGTGAGTCGAATAGTTCAGACCAGTACTGAGTAGTCCTTCGGGATAACTCTGCTAGTCTGGACGGGGTCTTTCACAGACCTTGGGGTCCCCTTCACGGGGGACCCCTATTTCATTTCCTGACATAATTTACATATAAATCAATATATGATATAGTATCATTTAAGACGTGAGAAAAGTCGTTTAGGTACTGCTCGCGAGCACCTAAAAAACTGACTCACATAATGTTAGCAATCGTTAGCATTAACTCCTATAGAACGGATTGTGATGAACAAACTCCGCTCCACCATGACGGTGAAGAAGGGCACGGCAGTCGCCGCGTTCGTCGTCGCTCTCATGCTCGTGGGCGCACCAACGGCAGCTTTTGCCGAAGATGCACCCGCAGAACCCGTTACGACCGAAGAACCGGTCGTCGTTCAGGAATCAACTTCGGCAACGGAGTCGACACCTGAGGTGAAGGCTGAGGTCGCTCCGACCAAGCCAACACCGCCCGCCGACGAAGCTCCGGCTTCTGAAGCACCCGCCGACGAGACCTCCGCGGGCTCGAAGACGGTCGAGAAGACGAAGACGACCACCCCAAAGAAGGTGTTCGTCTGCAAGTACGTCGGTACCCCCGGTGTCGACGAGCGTCTTCAGACAGGACAGAACCCGATCTCGGTTTCGGTCAACAGCATCCAGAACAACCAATGGGACGGCACCGTCCCCGGCTACTTCTCGGACGCCCACGACCGTTCCTATGTCCTCGCCTATGACGAGGGCCAGGCAGAACCCGACGTATCGGACTGTCCGGCGGTCACACCTCCGCCGGTCGTGACCAAGGTCTGTGAACTCGGAGACCAGTCCGCCGTCAAGTGGGACAAGAACGCCGACTTGAGCATGGCAATCGTCACGCTCAAGGCTCCGTTCACGTCCTGTGACGTGTCGCTCTACTCCTACGAGACGGAAGGTCCGAACTGGGAAACCAGTGGTGACCAGACTCCCGTGGACTTCGACACCGTCACCCTGACAACGGAACACCCGACGGCAACCCTCAAGGTTGACGTGCGTGGATGCTTCCAGCAGCAGGACCTGGCAGTGGGCACCAAGCAGAAGTTCGATGGGGTCGACGGCGCACTGCCGCACTACCCGGAGAGCTCGACGCCGAAGGGCCTGATCGATCACTGGAACGGTGGCGAGGCTTGTCCTCCTGTCGTGTTCACGTGCCCGGCCGTTTCAAACGGTCCGGTCGCAACGAACCTTGATGAGGCTGGCTGGACACACGAAGACACCCGTCCCGTGGGTCCGCCGGTTGCAGTTCGTCATGAGTACGTCGACGGCGCAATTCGACTGTTCACCAACGCCCAGGCATCGACTGAGAAGTCGACCCTCTACCGAAACGTCTCGGGACCAATGGCTACCTTCGGGGAGCCCACGGTCACGTATGGAAACGGTTCGGGTGGCAAGCCTGGTCTGCAGTACGGTATCGATGCTGATGGTGACGGAACTATGGACGGCATGCTCGTCGGAGAACCGCACATCACCAGCTACAACAACCACTGGTCACTGTTCAACTCGACCTTCGGGCCGGCTGCACAGTTCGTCAAGGACGGCGCCCCTCACACGGGCGGCGGCTACGGAAGCCAGTGGCACGGTACCTGGAACGAGTGGATTGAAGCGTTTCCGAACGCTAAGTCCGTCAAGCTCGGTCTGAGCCTTGGCTCGGGCGTCCTGGGTAGCTGGGAGATCACGTCCATCACCGGTGGTTGCACGAAGTACACCTTCGACGAGGTCGTCGTGGTTGACAACAACCCGGCGTTCACAGGCACAGTCGTCTGTGGATCCGTGGAATTCAAGTTCACCAACGAGGTCGCCCTCAAGGAGAACGAGACCACCGGACCCGCCGAGTTCACCTACACTGATGCGAACGGGGTAACCCAGACCGTATCGGTTGAGGCGAATGAAACCGTCACAAGGACGGTGTCGTTCGGCGAAGACACAGGCGATCACATCGTGACCGCTGGCGTGAAGGGTGAGGTACAGACAGAGTTCAAGGTCTCCACCGACTGCGAGCCCAACAAGTACTTCGTCAACCCCGAAGGCCCGACCTTCCGCGACTCGTGCGACGCTCAGTTCTACAACGTGCCCGGCACGCCGCAGAACGCCACTTCCTCCACTGACTCGGAGACCGGCGACGTTCACAAGACGGTTGAGTACGTGACGGATGACGGCACGTACTACGTCACGGATGACACCGTGGATGGAGAGCGGACGGTGAAGGTGACCTATGTGCCATCTGACCCGCTCGCCGTTGTCGCCGCACCCGGCGAGAACGACACCTACGTGGTGGTCGAGAACACGGCCGTGTGGTCGTACACCTTCGACAACAACGAGGACTGCCCGAAGCCGCCCGTGCCGCCGGTTCCCCCGGTGACACCTCCGGGTGGTATCGACGCAGGGCTTTCAGGTGGAGATCCGAGCGCAGTCATGCAGACCGCAACGTACAACGGGGGAGACTCATCTCTCATCGGCGTATTCGTGTTCATCATGCTTGTCGCTTCGGGTGCTCTCTACGCTCGTCGTCGCACGACAGCAACACGCTAACAACGTGAGTCATTCAACTCCTCGCAGCACGTGCGGTCCCTCCGGGGATAGCTCAGCTGGTTTGGAATAAGGCATTTACCATTTAGAAGCATATGCGAAAGCGGCTCGATGGCAAATGTATCACTGGGGCCCCTTCGGGGGCCCCTTTTAAATTGGTGGGAATGTAACAATCAACAGAGGCTGGTCATTTACATTTTGTTCAATTTGTGCTATAATCGTACTGTTGCTCATGGGCCTTTTATTGAAGGTGCCGTAGTAGCACCTTACATCTTAGGCTTACTAGCAATAGTATCCAAACTACATATCCTGACAGCTTGTCTGTCCACTCAAGAGAAAAGAGAAATTCATGGGGGATCGACCTATGGCACACATGCGGAGACCCGAAAAACGGTCCCCGTGGGACGCACTGCTTGTGATCATCATTGTTGTCAGCCTCATAGGCGCCGCAGCAGTCGCAATCACTGAGCTTAGCCCCAAACCCACGTCGCAGCCACCGCCAGACGTATCAGTCTGGGAGCCGGTCATCGTACCGACCCCAGACCCGACCGTTGAAGCGTTGCCCGACGTCGTCATCGCCGCGAGTCTTCCAATTCGCATACAGATGCCGACACTAAAGAAGATCCCGGGAATGCCCGATGGATTCGATTCGGCACTTTTGTTTCCAAAAGGTCAAGCTTCATCGATCAGTCGATGGACACACCAGATGAACGACAGAGAACGTGGTGTCCTGCGACCCGGCGGTGACTGGTCCAAGACGATCGTGTCAGATGACACTGTACCCGGCGGAAGTCTTTTTGGGACCGATGCTAAGTACGGTGGCGTTATCGCTGGCCATACCACCCCAAACGGGTGGGAGAAGCTTGGAGTGTTTCAATCCCTAAAGAAACTTCGTGTTGGCGACCCAGTCGCAATCACGACAGCAAACGGACTTTTGTGTTACACCGTCGATTTTATCGACACCAAAACACTCAAGAAAGACGCTGGTAAGTTCCGAATGGGTGAGGGAAACTGGTTGCTTGCGTGCTACCGCACGACAGAGGCAGACTCTGAAGCAACCAAGTACGCACTTGCTGTACGAATTCAGCTCGACCAGCAGCAGACCAACACCGGTTCATGCTGGGCGGGCATGACAGCCTAAGAACCCGCTAGTTAGACGGCCTCTGACTCCCATTCAAAAGAATGGTCGAACGGGCCCTCGCAAGAGGGCCCTTTAACTTACTTAAAAATAGTTAAATAACGGTAGTCAAAACACCTAAAAATTGCACTCCACATGCTATAGTAGAGGAACATGAAGCACGTCAGCCTAATCCCTGCCACCAGCTTGGCGCCAGCTACCTCCAAAGATATGGTCGATCGATTCTTGACGCCACTTTTACTGCAACGAACGAATGAAGCACGAAGCATCAATCCGCACTACGAAACCTTATGGCAGGACATCCAAAAATTATATACAGCTGGTGGAAAAAGATTGCGTTCATACATGACACTGCTGACATTTCAGGCATACAGCAATGAACCAATCGAAACAATCCTTCCTGCAGCAGCCGCGCAAGAACTACTGCACGTCGCCATGCTTATTCACGACGACATTATCGATCGCGATGACATTAGATACGGCGTAAAGAACATCGCACGCGAATACCTGGATCACTACGAAGAAATCATCGAAAACGAACAGGACCGTCGTCACTATGCGAACAGTGCAGCGATTCTTGCCGGCGACCTGCTGATTTCAGAAGCCTACATTCTGGTTACCGAAACAACCGCCGGTCCAAAAACGCTTGTTGCAGCACAACGTTTACTCTCAAAAGCCATTTTCCAGGTTATCGGTGGTGAATTGCTCGACACTGAAGCGGCTTTCCGTGGTATCGACGCGGCAGACCCACTTTCAATCGCAGAACAAAAAACTGCAAGCTACTCATTCGTGAGCCCATTCCTCATGGGAGCAACTCTCGCAGAAGCCGACCCGGCACAGCTCGAACTACTTAAGCAACTCGGCGAACAACTCGGCATTGCATACCAATTACGCGATGATATGATCGGCGTTTTTGGTGACGAAGCGGCGACAGGTAAAAGCGTCAGTAGCGACATCCTCGAGGGTAAACGCACGTTCCTGATTGAAGAATTTTATAAACGTGCCGACGAAACTCAACGTATCACTTTCGATGCATTATTTGGACGTCACGAATTAAAGGCCGATGAGCTACAAGTTGTGAAAAACTTATTGATCGATACGGGCGCCGAACAAGCGGTCGAAGATCTTATCGCCGCCTATCAGCAACACACGCACACACTTGTCGAGACACTCACTATTAAAGACTCCCAGCGTGAAGCATTTAGTAGTCTGATTGACCTATGCCTGAAACGAGACAGGTAGTGGATACATATATCACCGCAAGCTACGAAGCGAGTAAACTTATTACGAATCGTTATTCGACGTCTTTTGGGTTAAGTATTCGACTTTTTGAGCCCGCACTTCGTCCACACATTTACGCTATTTACGGATTTGTACGGATCGCTGATGAAATCGTGGACACATACACCGGATCTGATCGGCTAGAAGTTCTTAACGAGCTAGAGTCACATGCAAAACATGCACTTAAAACAGGGTACAGCACTAATCCAATTGTGCAGGCATTCGTCACAACTGCCCGCATGTACAACATTGGTTCGTCACTTATTACACCTTTCTTTAAAAGTATGCGCATGGACATCACCCCAAAACCCTTCGACCAAAAACGTTATGAAGCGTACATTTATGGTTCAGCAGAAGTAGTAGGGTTAATGTGCTTAAAAGTATTTACCGCTGATGAAAAAATTTACCAGAAACTTGAAAAAGGCGCCAGTCATTTAGGTGCTGCCTATCAAAAAGTAAATTTCTTGCGCGATATTGCTGCTGATGCTGACGACCTTGGGCGTTGGTACTTCCCAATATCATCATTCAAAGCTTTCGACGAGAAAGCTAAAACCGTCATTATTCGTGACATCGAAAAGGATTTCAAGGCCGCCAGCACAGCAATCGCTCAACTGCCGGAGTCATCCAGAAAAGCCGTTGAGCTTAGTTATCAGTATTACAGCCAATTATTAAAACGGTTGAAACTTACACCAGCTTCCAAACTTTTAACGACACGGATTCGAATTAACAACCTGCAAAAAACCGCACTCCTCGTGAAAGTATCCTTAGGTAAAAAGCATGCCTAAAAAAGTTATTATTATTGGCGCAGGTATCGGGGGGCTCGCTACTGCTAATCTCTTACAAAAAGCAGGGTACCAAGTCAGCGTGTACGAAAAGAATGGGCAACTTGGCGGGCGAGCAGGGCAACGCAAACAAGACGGATTCACTTTTGACACGGGGCCGTCGTGGTATCTTATGCCAGAAGTATTCAAACAGTATTTCGAACTTTTCAACAAGAATGTGAAAAAAGAACTTGAGATTAAACGTCTTACGCCTGCCTACAAGGTCTTCTTTGAAAGTCATGATCCAATTACCGTAGAAGGCAAGCTCAGCAAAGACACCAAGACCTTCGAAGCAATCGAAAAGGGTGCCGGCAAAAAACTCGAAACATACGTCAAAGAGGGGAACGAGATCTATCAACTCGCGATGCGCCACTTCCTCTATACAAATTTCACTGATGTACGAGACCTGACACAAAAAGAAATTCTAAATAGTAGCGGCAAGATGCTACACCTCCTATTAACACCAATTCATGCACGTGTTAAAAAATTCGTACGCACAAAACCGCTGCAACAAATCCTGGAATATCCAATGGTTTTTCTAGGGACTTCACCCTTTAAGGCACCTGCAATGTACAGCCTCATGAGCGCACTTGATTTTAAAGAAGGAGTTTTCTACCCCGCAAAGGGCATGTACTCGATCATCGAACTGCTCGTGCGAATCGGAAAAACGCTAGGTGTTGAATACCACCTCAACAGCGACGTGACACGTATTATGCACGGCAACACCGTCGCAACGGGTGTGTCGCTTGGCAGAATGGAAGTTGCAGCTGATATCGTTATTTCGAATGCCGATCTTCATTACACAGAAACCGCCCTCCTCGATCACACAGCCCGTAGCTATCCAGACAGCTATTGGAACAAGAAAGAGTCCGGTATCTCGGCACTCCTGCTATACATTGGCGTTAAGGGAAGTCTGCCACAAATGGAACACCACAATTTACTATTTGTAGACAAGTGGAAGCAGAATTTTACTGACATCTATTCACATAAACGGATTCCAGAATCTGCCTCTATTTATGTCAGTCGCACAACTGCGACCGATCCTAAAACCGCGCCAAAAGGACACGAGAATCTATTCGTCCTAATTCCACTGCCAACCGACGTACACATCACTAAAGTTGCCCAGAAAAAGCTTGCTGATCGATTTATTCAACAGGTTGCGAAAGCTATCGGCGTACCAAAATTAGCAGACCAGATTGTCAGCCTTGATACATTCGGTCCAGGTGATTTCAAAGATAGCTTCAACGCATGGGAAGGTACCGCACTAGGCATGTCACACCTCTTAAAACAAAGTGCGATGTGGCGAACACCAAACAAAAGCAAAAAACTTAAGAATTTATACTACGTAGGAGCGAGTACAGTACCTGGTATAGGATTGCCGATGTGCCTCATAAGCGCGCAATTGGTGTACAAGCGAATTGTAGGAATTAAAAAGGGCGGACACGTCCAACATATAGAGGAGCGCGCATAATGCAGTGGTTTTATTTAGTAGGGCTTGTGATTGCAATCAGCTGCTTGGTGCTGATTGATCGTAAATTCAAGTTGGCATTTTTTCATAACTTTAAGCGAACAGCCTTAACACTCGCAATCTCAATCTGGCTCTTTATCGTTTGGGATATATTTGGGATTAAGTTAGGAATTTTCTTTCACGGGGGATCAGCCTACACATTGCCATACCGTATTATTCCAGAGTTCCCAATTGAGGAAGTGTTTTTCTTGTTCCTACTCACATACGTGGCGCTCCTCATTTACCGCTTCGTTGAAGAGAGGCGTGCATAATGACACTTACATATCTTATTCTGAACGTTTTATTCCTCGTAACCCTTGTTATGTTCATGCCGAAGAAGCTCAAGAAACCGCCGCTCGCATGGTGGTTCACGCTCTATGGAACTCTTCTGCTCACACTGGTATTTGACCCGATCATCATCTTGCTCGACATCGTTGCATACAATCCTGAAAAGATTCTTGGCTTTAATCTTCTTGGTGCACCAATTGAAGATTTCTTCTATGCGGTCTATGCGGCATGTATCGTGCCACTGGTATGGAATAGGTTAGGGGAAAAGAATGAGAAATAGTCTCGTCAATCTATTCAAAGTCTCGCGCCCGATTTCATGGGTAAATACTGCGTTTCCCTTTGCGGCTACCTACCTCGTACTAGGTGGGGGATTTGACGCGCTATTCTTTATCGGAACATTATTTTTCTTGATTCCATACAACCTATTAATGTACGGCGTAAACGATGTGTTTGATTACGAATCAGATATCCGCAATCCTCGCAAAAACAGTATTGAAGGCGCACTTGAGGCAAAGAGTTTCCACCCAACAATTATATGGTCGTCTCTTATTCTCACTATTCCATTCGCTGTTGCGCTCATTGCTCTGTCGCCACTGCATGCAGCAATCATACTTGTCGCTGCAATCTTTTTCGTTGTTGCGTACAGTATGAAATGGTTCCGGTTTAAGGAAATCCCATTCCTCGACTCGATCACTAGCAGCATCCACTTTGTTGGACCTATGATCTATGCGCTCGCGCTGACTGGTTTTCAACTACAGGCGTGGCCATTTGCGATTGCACTGTTCTTATGGGGCATTGCGAGCCATGCATTTGGCGCAGTCCAAGACGTTATACCTGACCGTGAAGGGAAATTAAAATCTGTTGCAACGATTATTGGTGCACGGAACACCGTTTGGTTGAGCGCGATACTATACGCACTTGCCGTGTTTGCTGTAGCTTCACAAGGTGGAGTTGCCCTTATTGTTGGTCTCGCAGGTATCGCATACATCGCAAATGTTGCGCCGTATTTACAGATCACAGACAAAACATCACATACCGCCAACAGAGGATGGCGTCGATTTATCTGGCTAAACTACGGTGTTGGTGCGGTAGTAACAATGTGTTTAATTGTCGCAGCGTTCTAATTAGTTAAGACTGAGAGAATATTGCCCGATGGGTCTTTGAACCACGCGATGTCAGGTCCTTGACCAGCGGCTTTGCCACGAAGCACACCTCGTTCATCTTGTGGCGCAGGCATGCCGTCGTACCGTTCAAACACAACGCCTTTTGCGACAAGCTGATCTATCGTGGCGTTAATATCATCGGTAGGGAAGTTGAGGATCGTAAATTCAGCTGGGACGTGGTTTTCCTTCTGATATACAAAGATAACAAGTTCAGCACCAAGATGTAATTCAAGACCCATACCTGTGTCTTTTACGGTAAGTCCTAGCGTTATCTCGTAAAACTGTTTCGCCTCTGTTATATCTCTTACACTGAATCCACTAAACGCTTTGCTTTCTTGTAACATATCGCCTCCTTGTTTCCTCTTAGTATACTCCTGAAATATAAGTGACCACTAGACAAACAAAGTAGCTTGTGCTATAATGATTGTATACGCATCCGAATGGATACCGCCTCTCATGGTTAGTTGATAAAGACTTGTACCTAATGAGATATCAAAAGGTTCTCACTGTTCGTCTGCTATGCAGATAATTTTTTATATCCCAGAAAGGGAACTATAGCTTCATGCCATACCAAAATCGATCAACAGCACCTCGTGGTGCACGTCCAGGACACCGTTCATTCGGTGGAAACAACCAAAGTCGTGGCCGTTCAGGCGGCGGTGGACAACGCCGTGGTGCTTACATCCACCCAAGCAAGTTCATCAACAAAGCAGTCACAAAGGCTGAAGAAGTTGTATACGAATCAAAGCACGAATTCATGGACTTTGCATTCAGTCCTGATGTTCAAGCGAACATTATCGCAAAGGGTTACAAAATCCCTAGCGCCATCCAAGACCAAGCCATTCCTCACATCCTTGAAGGTCGTGACGTTATTGGACTTGCGAACACTGGTACTGGTAAGACAGCTGCCTTTATCCTTCCGATTATCGAGAAGATCCGCAACACACAAGATTTCAACTCAGTACTAATCATGGCTCCAACCCGTGAACTTGCTGTTCAGATTGACGAACAATTCCGTGAATTCTCACGTGGTATGCGTCTTTTCTCTGCACTTGTTGTTGGTGGAATGAACATCGAACGCCAAATCCGTGACCTACGTCGCCGTCCACACGTCATCATTGGTACTCCAGGACGTATGAAGGACCTTATGCAACGCCGCGAGCTAAAGCTTGATCAAGTGAAATACCTTGTTCTTGACGAAGCTGACCGTATGCTCGACATGGGATTCATTAATGACATCCGCGAAATCGTTGACCAAACATCTCGTGACCGTCAGACAATGTTCTTTAGCGCGACAATCACTCCAACTATCCAATCATTGGTAAACACATTCCTTAATGATCCTGTTGAAGTCTCTGTACGTACATCAGACACCAGCGAACACGTTGAACAAGATATCGTTGAAGCGCGTGACAAAGATCACAAACTTGAACTCCTTATCGACATGCTTTCACAATCTGATTTCGAAAAAGTACTTGTTTTCGGTGAAACTAAGTTTGGCGTCCAACGTCTTTCTGACCACCTTGAACAAAGTGGTATGACTTCAGTTGCCATTCACGGTAACAAGTCTCAATCACAACGCCAACGCGCTTTGAAGTCATTCAAAGACAACCGCGTCCGTATCATGGTTGCAACAGACGTTGCTGCTCGTGGACTCGACATCCCTAACGTGTCACACGTTATCAACTTCGAACAACCTGCTACCTACGAAGACTACGTTCACCGTATCGGTCGTACTGGTCGTGGTGGTGCAAGCGGAAAAGCTTTCACTTTCGTTCCTATGCAAGTTCGACGCTAAGTCGTTTTACAGCACAGTCAAAGGCGCACCTCAATATGGGGTGTGTTTTTGATTCCTAGGAAAAAGGGGCGTATAATAAAAGGGTAAAGCTAAACGAAGGAGGGAATATATGTCCACCCAACAAACCGTCAAGCTCATCGTCACCGCAAGCAGGTATGCGACTCTCAGACCCGGTGATCAGCGATAAGAATCGCGAGTAACCAATGTTACAGAAGAGGCCCTCATGAAAGGGGCCTTTTCTTTTATTCCTAATTTATTAGTTAAACGAAGGCGAATATCGTTGCGACGACAATACCAGTCAGCCCGGATTGAATCAAGATATAGAGCGCTTTACGGCGGTCTAATTTACGGAATGCCTCAAGTTCGACATTGTCGGTTATACCCGCGCTATTGATAACATTAAAAATACCCTTTAATCCAAAGCCAACACAGAAGTGAAGCCGGTTTTGCAAGAATCCCATCGCAGCAATTGAAATCGGAACTGCTGTCACAAGTCGCCAAGGCGCAGGCGCATCTATGACGATCAAGAATATAAGTATCAAGACAGTGACGATAGTGCCACCGTATCCTACAAGCAGTCGCTTCGCTCGTTCATCGGGACCAATATTACAAACACCAGGAATATATTCCTGAGATGATCGAGAGGACGTCATTATTTCGTTTTTTTCATCGTGGTCAGTACAACCGACAATGAGAAGAGCACGACGACACCAAGAAGGATAATCACTGCAAATGAAAGCCATGGATCAAGTGCAAGGTCAACCAATGTACCAAGCGCCAAAAGACCCATCATCGCGAGACTTAAAAGAATAATAATTCCGTGCGCGCGCGTTAGCTCTGCTTTTGCAATTTTGTCTTTAATTCGAAACTTATTGAAGATGTATTTACTCATAGTTTAACTATAGCACTTTGCGCCCAAGTACCAAATTATAGAGGTGCAAACCACTAAACTATGGTATAATAAGCCATAAGTTAATAACAACAACTGATAATTGTGCCTCTAAAATGGCGTGAAGGATGATAATTTACTATGGCTAAGCACAAAAACTGGCACGGCGCGGCACGCAAGCGTCTTCTAAAAAAGAAACTTAAGAGCCTAAAACTTAAGAACGCCTAAATAAAAACGACTCGCATACAGCGAGTCGTTTTTATTCCCCATAAATCCCGGGCGTTACTGCGCGCCGATCTTTAATACTTCACCCGAAAGCTTATCGCGGAAGTAGCCATCGTGACTGACGTAGATGATTGCACCAGAGTACTTCGCAAGGGCTGTTTCAAGCTCCTCGACACTTGGAAGATCAAGGTGGTTTGTTGGTTCGTCGAGGATCAGTAGTTGCGGATCGTTTGCAAGCATCGCAATCAACTGGAATCGTGCTTTCTGACCACCACTCAAGCGCTTCACTGGAGTTTTGCCATCGCCTTCAGTAAAGAGGTAGTCGCTCATAATTGAACGGATCTTAGTTGTTGAGATAGACAAATTCTTTGAGAGGTACATTTTTTCAATGGCATCTTCGAGTGGCATCTCAAAGTAAGTCGATGAAACTTCTTGTTCATAAATACCAACGCGGACCTGTGTATCGAGTTCTAGTTCACCACCGTATGTCGTGACTGACTCATCGCCAAGAATTGCTTTAATAAGCGTTGTCTTACCCGCACCGTTACGTCCACGGAATTCAATTGCTTCACCTTCGCGGAGGTCGATGTTGATGTCTTTAAAGAGTGGCTTGTCGTATCCAAGGCTTAAATCACGTGCAGAAATAAGTACGTGCTTGCTACGTGATTCGTCAGACTTCAAGTTGATGCGTACATTCTTTGCCTTGAACTTGTCGTATTGTGCAGCGACCTTGTAGTTGAGGTTGTCGACTGAATCTTTATCGATCCAGAAAGTTGGCTTAACGCGAGTCTGTAGCTCGGCCAATTCCTTGCGACCTTCTTCTTCGAGACGCTTGAACCGTTGAATCGTGCCGCCGTGCCGAGACTTTTCCTTAAATCGTTGGTATTCGATAACCTTTGATTTCAAGTTCACGATACGCTTTTCGATCATTTCGAATTCGTTCATCTGACTTCCGGTTGAGACGGCATTTTGTTTCAAGTATGCATCGTAATTGCCTTTGAAGCTTTGTGATCCACCGTCTTTAAGTTCGACAATACGATCAACTTCACGAAGAACGTCGCGGTCGTGGGTAATCAGTAGCGTTGCTTCTTTCGCACCTTTTAACCATTCAATAAACTGGTCTTTTGCAACGTAGTCCATGTGGTTTGTAGGTTCGTCCACAAGTGCGAGGTCAGCGTCAGAGTGCATAATCTTAACAACTTCAACGAGGCGCTTTTGTCCACCAGAAAGAGTAGAGAAGGCGCGGTGTGCAACGTCAGGCAACTGGAAGTTCGCAAGCTCACGCTCAATTTGCTCTTCGATTTGGTAAAAGCCCTTATCATCGAATCGAACCAGCGCTTCGCTATATTCGTTAATCTTTTTCATGTTGTCACCCATAGTTTCTGGGTAAGTTTCGATGATGTGGCTCAAGCCAGAGTATTCAGGCAGACCTTGTAAGACGTACTGAAGCACTGTCTTGTCGCCAACGTCGTGGTATTCCTGTTGCGTTGCAACAATAACCGCACCGGGCTTGTACACGATGTCACCAGTAAAGTCTTTGTCATCTCCAGCAAGAATGCCAAACAAGGTAGACTTGCCGACACCGTTACGTCCAATAACGCCGATTTTTTCGCCGTCGTTAATAGTAAAGCGCACATTCGACATGAGCGATTTTGGTCCAAAAGATTTTTCAGAGATAGTAATATCAGAGATCATAACCTGACCATTATAACAGATCAGGGCCAGCTTGTCGCTTGCGAAATGTTATTTTCTGTGACATAATTATACGTAATAGAACGTGTCATTCGTCACTCCCAACTTTTTTCTTTAGTTCTGGGCGTCTTTCCAGCTTCTACATCAAAACAACCTAACAAAAAGGAATTATTTTACATGTCACACACAGACAATATTTTCGCCGCGCCAAAAATTACGATGCGTATCGAAGTAGTACGCTCAAACTTTAAACACTTTAGCTCAATGGGTGAAGAGTCTGCACGCGCAATTGTCGATGTTTTACACACACAATACACCGATGTTGTTTTAACAAATATCGATAACACCACCGATCTTAATGCGCTTATCGCTCGTAATCCAGATCTCGTATTCTTAGGTATAAACTACGTACACGACAGCCACGATGATGCGCCAATTGTATGGATGAGTCACGTGCTTGAAAGTAATGGCATTCGTCATACCGGATCAGGTCAACATGCTCACCAACTTCAAACCAGCAAAGATCTTGCAAAGCAGCGTATGAAGCGACACGGCGTAAAGACAGCTGATTTTCATATTGCACGCCGTGGGGATGCCATGATGAATGATATAGGCGACCTAACATTTCCACTTTTCGTAAAGCCTAGCGACAAAGGCGGCGGGCAAGGAATTGATGAATTCTCAGTCGTACATACACTGAGTGAACTGCAAAGTAAAATCAGCGCTGTACATAAAGTGCAGGTTGCAGATGCACTTGTTGAAACATATCTTAGAGGACGTGAATTTAGCATTGCAGTTATAAGAGACGCAAAGACCAGACAACTTACAGCGATGCCTATTGAGCTAGTTGCAAATGAAGACAGCAACGGTGACCGAATGCTCAGCAATATGGTTAAACATATGGATACAGAAACAATCCTCGAGGTAACCGATCCGATCGAACATCTGAAATTAACTACATTTGCTATTGAAGCTTTTCAAGCACTTGGTGCCCGCGACTACGGTCGTATTGATGTCCGTTTTAACGAAGACGGTGTGCCGCATTTTCTTGAAGCAAATCTTATCCCTAGTCTGATTAACAAATTTGGCTCATTCCCAAGAGCTTATGCATTAAATCTAGGTCGGACACACACCGCTATGATTCTACACATCGCACACCTTGGCCTCACACACGACACAAAAACACTCGCAACCGTCTAGTTATTTCGCCGCGTGATGTTTACTTTCGACGTTTTCACGCCCGTATTTCATTACTTTTGTCATCCAAATCAGTTCTATCCAGGCGCCTTTAACGTATTCGCGGTAATCTTCATTTAAAAGTTTACCTTCATCATCGAATAATTCTTGTACTTTAGGGAACTGCATATCAGTAAAGGTTGCGACCAACCCCATCTCGCGTACAGAACTGACGAGTGATTCGATTCCTCGCACGCCGCCCCATTGGCTTTTGGATACTCCACCAAATGCAACCGGCTTGTGAACATAGTTTTGCAACTCACTGTCGAGCATTCGCTTCAACGTAGCAGGGAAGCTGTGGTTATATTCCGGGAATACCACAAAAAATCCTTCGGCGCGTTCGGTCACCGCTGTGTATCGCGGGTCCTTGCCCTCTGGATCATTTCCATCACCAGGGAAGTAATAGTCTTTCGGGTCAATCAGTTCCGTTTCGACATCATCAAATGTTGCACCTACTTCCGCGACGAGACGGGCAGCATAAATACTTTTTCGTTGCTCTCGATTTGTTCCGGCAAGAACGGGAATATATAGTTTAGACATGAAGTTCTCCTTATGCTTTCCAGTATAGTCCATTGACAAAATACAACATAAGCTGTATAATATAATATGACTCAATAGATACCCTTAGGAGGTAGTCGCATGTCATTCATTGCAAATCAAGCAAGGGAACAAGGGCTGCAGCTCGAAAGAGAACAAAGTAGGTTGATGTACAAATACGGCGATGTCCTTCGTAAGCGAGCATTCTGGTTTCGCCTAAAGGTTATTGCGATCGTCGCCACATGCACTGTCGCTGTACTCACCCTCATCGTGCTCTCTGCTTTAATTTAACCCCGTTCGGCCAAAGAGCGCTCCCCGTGAGCCCTGCCGCCAGCGGGGATTTCACTTTTTCTGAACTAGCTCAAACGAACACTTAGTCCAATACCGCCAAATTCTTTACACACAAATACGGGCTGTTTCTGCGTACTCAATTCGGCGTTATACTCGTAACCAATCTCATCAAAAGTCTTTAACTCGTTAGTAACTTCAACACGGTTTCGAATCATCCAACTCGCAAATGCTCCGCGAGCAATTTTTGCATGCACGGCGACAAAGGTTGGTTCACCGGTTTTCGGACTTATCGTCAAGAAGCGGGGAGTAATCACCAATGAAGTATCGAGGTATGGCGTCACAGTCTTACCATACTCAACCGCAGAAAGATCCACCACCGGAACTCCAACGGAGAGTGTTTTTAGGATTGAATCACCCCAAAATTTATAGAGGTTTTTATATGCAGGATCGGGAAACTTATAGCCCATTTCCAAGCGGTAGGGGAAAATACCATCAAGCGGACGCAAGACGCCATATAGTCCCGACAGAATCTTTAAATGGTCTTGTGCATAGCTACGGTCCTGATCAGACCATTGTCCAACTTGCATGCCACTGTAAATGTCACCCAAAAAACTATCAACTGCAGCACGTTGGTTCGTAGGCTTTGCCGACCAACTCTGAATCAAATCACGTGTGGTCTGTGCGAGTTTTTCGGAAACATGCATCGTTTTCTCGACATCTTTCACGGTGAGCGTCTTTGTGTATACCTGCAGTTCAACTGCCTTGTCTAAAAGCTGAGGTTTAGTTAATCCAGGAGTTGCCTCATCTGCAGGTGGTCGCATCGTCTTTGAGGTATGAATTAAGATAATCATACTTATTCCATCCGCCGCGCAAATAGTTCTTCTGTTTCGCGCATAAAAATCTCGGCCGTCTTTGGACCGACTCCATATAATGTCTGAAGGCGTTTCGAGAATTGCTCTTCATCTTCGCTACTGTCAAACATCAGAACTAACGATCCTTCATAATCTGAAATGAGTCGCTCCATACAGCGATGTAACGCATATGCCATCACTTCATCGTACCGAGTATATTTACCCTCATCTAAAATGTGTACGAGCTGACGATGTGGAGTTTCAAGGATTGCCCACGGTGTATCAAGTTTGCGTTCAATAAATATTTTCCACGTATTTGCGGCGACTGTTGATTGAATTGGCTTTCCAAAAAGAAACGATAACAGAAACCAACGAAACATATCGTCGTCGCCAGACGTCACGTCTAAACCAAAGTCTTCAGCGTAATGCACCGGCTTTGGTTTCTTCACACGCTTGCGCGGTGGGGTAGGTGGATCATAACTTGCCATTACTTCTAGTATAATCCCGTCAGAGTCATACACGAAACGCTTAAGGTACAGTACAATGAAGGCATGGAGATTCCCGAATCTAGCTTTATCACTGATTTACCAATTTTTGATTTTCACACGGCGATTACTGAAGCCGTTGACGCCAACCAAGTCACTATTATCACCGCCGAAACCGGAGCAGGTAAAAGTACCCAAGTTCCACAGTACTTAGCTGATCACGGCTACACAAAAGTTATCGTCACGCAGCCACGCGTTTTGGCAGCACGCAACTTATCGAAACGTGTTCGCGAAGAATGGGCAACACGCACTGGTGATAACGCAGATTATTTAATCGGGTATCGTACCGCACACGAGCGCGACGATAATCCGGGCACTCAAATCTTATACTGTACTGACGGACTACAATTAGTTCGTGAATTAACCGGTGCCGGTACCGTTGACCGCCAAGTTTTGATCCTCGACGAAGTCCACGAGTGGAACGAGAACATGGAAGTCCTCATCGCATGGGCAAAGAAACGCTGCCAAGAAGACACACAGTTTAAGGTTGTGATCATGAGCGCGACAATTGACACCGCACCGCTTGCGGAATATTTTGGTACAACAGCAGTTATTACGGTTCCTGGCCGCAGTTTTGATGTCAAAAAGCGCGTCGGAACAGATGTTATTCACGAAATCATGGAAAAGATGAAAACGACGACCAGCAACATGTTGGTATTTCTGCCAGGTAAATCAGAAATCCAGGCAGTCACTGAAGCGATAGAGAAACAGGCGACTGCGGCGAAAATTCCTATCATTCCGTTGCACTCGCAATTAGAAGCAACAGCTCAACAAGCAGCATTCGCAAGCTACCCGCAAGGTAAAGTTATCCTTGCAACAAACATTGCCCAGACAAGTGTCACGATTGATGATATCGATGTCGTGATTGATAGTGGCCTTGAACGACGAAGCGAAGTTAGAAACGGAGTTGAAGGATTGTTCATTGCTCAAATCTCACAGGCAGATTCACTGCAACGCGCTGGTCGTGCTGGGCGAACTAAAGAGGGTGAGTACATACTAGCGCCATACGACGTGATGCCATGCCTAAAATTCGAAGATCGTCCTGAATACGGCACACCGGAAATCTTGCGAAAGCACATTGATCGCCTCACCTTACGTCTTGCAAACGTCGGTATTGATATCGAGCAACTCGACTTTTATCACGACCCAAGCAAGGCTGCGATTCGTCGTGCCAAGCAAACGCTTATCGCACTTGGTGCCATGACGTATCAAGGTGACGTCACCAGCATTGGCCGTCGGATGGAGAAATACCCGGTTGAATCGAGTTATGCGCGCATGTTAGTCGAATCGCAACTATACGGAAGTGATGTCCAAACAAAACTTGCAGCAATTATCGCAATCCAAGAAGTCGGTGGTATTGCAAAAGGTGGCACACGCTACACAGGCTGGCATAAATATACCAAGCAAAAGAAATCCGACCTCCTCGCACAGTACGATTTATTTTTGGCGCTTCCAAATATCAACCCCGATGATTTTGAAGACCTGGGAATCATTATTAAAAACGTCGTTAAAGCACGCGAAACGATGCAACGCCTCGGTAATGACCTAAGTGATATCGATGTTGACGACACACTTCTGACGCCAATCGCCGAATCCGAACAAGACTTCCTTATGCGCTGTATTGTTGCGGGACAGATTGACCAACTTTGGACAATTGATGAGAAAGGGAATGCAACACACGTCGCGACGCAGGTTGTACGCGAGCTTTCAGGAACGACCGTTGTCCGTAATCCCGTATTAGTTGCGGGGACACCGTTTGACCTTGAAGTTCCGACTCGCGATGGCACGCTCCAGACATTACATCTCGTACAAAGTATTACAGCAGTGAACACGGAATGGCTGATTGACTTATCGCCAGAACAATTTGCAACCAAGCGCGGCAAAATGGTATTTGATCCACGCATGGGTGGACTCGTCATTCGACAACAAGTTCGTGCAGGCAAGAAAGTATTTGAAGGCGCCGGTATTCCAGTCACACAAAATACCCGACAGAACCAGAAATTTTTCCAAGAAGCGCTCGCTAAATGGATCTACGAACAACTCGAAAAAGAACGACGAACACTATCTGGTTCACATTCGAAACGCATTCCAAGTATTCCGTTCCCGCAAGTACGGAGGCAAGTAATGTCGCTTGCAAGTAACAGTATTAACCTTGAGACGATCGCACCGCACAAACGTAAAGAAATTGCGGCACTTTCAAAGCTCGCTACACACTTTGGTATTGATTTTATGAACCAGATTGCAGCATCGTACAGAAGCGGCCACACACCCGGCAGACACCATGCACACAGGGGATGGAAACCTCAACACAAACAGCGTTCACCCAAGCGTGAATATCGCCGCAACTTTGACTGAGAACATAAGCATAAATTGACTTATTTATATAAATATGCTATAATGTAACTATTCTTGTACACAATCCCGGAAGGAAATAAGCAAGATGTTCTTTGTTAGAAATAAGTGGACAATCTTGGTATCAATCGTTATGTTCACGGCTTTCGTGGTCATGAACGTCGTGATACTGACGGTGCAGTTCATACCCATCGCGGTTGAGAAGCCCAATGCAGGATTCGTGATCCTGTGCGTATCGCATATCTTCGTGTTGTCGCTGATCGTAGCGATCTTCGTCGGAGATGTACAGAAGCAGTATTACTTCCGCAAGTTGCGCCGTAGCGTTGAAGCAAACTTTTCTGTTCGCTCACGTTATGAACAGCGCGCGGAAGATGGCACTACGTACATCGTCTCGGGAGTCATCCAGGGATACACCATCCAGCAAACCTCGCCTGACCAGAAGACGTCACGTCTTTACCACGTGTCTAACATGCACGTCAGCGCCGAGGAACAGACCACAGAGACTGTCGTCATGACAACTTCAGAAGGTTTGGCTGGTCGCCCTATGGCGAAGTTCCGTCCGCTCCACCAGTTCAACATCAGAACCACACTCAAGCGTCTCGCAAGAGACCTGAATGTGCCGGTGCTCCCGTAGCACCACCGCCCGAAAGGGCTCGCTGACCGAGTACGGTTATTTTTTTTGTTTTATTGCAAAAAAGGCGATAGCAAGAAGACCAAGCACGCCACCAAGCCCAAGCAAACCAGAGAGTGAACCGATCACAATACCACTCGTTGCTTTGCCGCTTGTCTGTTCAGTCGTTGCTTGCGATGGATCATCCATTGAATACAGAATATCAACTGTCTCACCGACATTATTGCCCCTGAGCAGGACGACACTAGCCGCATAATTTTTACCCGCCACATCGTATTCAACTTGCGCTAATCTAACCCGTGATCCACCGCGGCTTGCTGACAACAAATACCCTTCATCTTCACTTAAAACAACTGCAGTTGTCTGTGCGCTGCGCTCTTTTACTTGTGCATCATTTTGAAGCAGGGGAATCCATGTTGCAAATATATAAATGCCCACCCCTAGAAACGCAAGTGAACTAAGTATCATTGATGGAATAAGCCACCATGGTGCTTTTTCATCTTGTTGTTTTGTTGTCTTTACCATAACCTCGATTATACCTGATTGACTTTTAAATTAATTTCTATTTGAGACACTAATTCTCGAGGTATCTTTCGAACAACAACAGTCGTCGCTCCACCATAGATTAATTTCATCAATCGATGCAACCCATCCATGATCAGCCAACGGCCTTTATTTTCCATAATATCTATTGGGAATGATGTATCGCTTTGCATAGTACGCTCGTACTGCTCCGGATATAGGTCTGGGTGTTGCATGATATCTGTTGGAGTCAGGTTAAACCTTTCACCCTCTGTATGCAACCAGGGAACGTCGAAGTGCCACAACAGTTCATCGACCGGCATGACTTCTGTATCAACCTCCAGTTTCCACACGAGTTCATTATCCCAGCGAAAATCGAATGCGTAGGAAACTATGTGAGCCGGGAGTGGTTTCGGGACTTTTTTCATCTATCAATAATAGCAGGGTGGTAAACTATAACCATTCTTAAGAATGAGAAGCTTGAGTCTTAATCTTTTCAACGGCTTCGTTAAATCCTTGCGTCGTCAGGCTTGATCCTGCAAGTCGATCGAGATGAACCTCGTCGATTGGTCGTCCGACGACTTCATCAGCTATCGCTAGGGCGAACTTCTTTTGAAGTCCAAGTGACATTTTAATCGTTGCCATAGGGACGACACTCACACTTGAGATTGCATCATCAGCTAATCCAATTGTGACATCGATACTGTTTTTACCTTTTGCATATGTCCCGATCGCATTGTAGCTACCGTCTGTGTATTTTTTCTGAGTCATAGCGTCAGTATAGCAAACCGGGGAGCGTCCGCTTACGAAGACTTCACCAGGTCGCTATCGGTAGGAACGTCGAGGATTACCTGCTTGGCATCATCTTTATCCTGAAACCCTAATGCATTCGTGCGATTAACGATTACCTGGTGTTCGTATGCCTTTTTGATGACACAAGGAAACCACTCTCTGTCATCCTTATCGTAATACTGCCACAGGCCCTTGAGGTAAGTTGAGCCTACTTGGTACAACGTACGTTCCGCTTCTTTGCGAGTAGTGGTGCGAGCTATTAAATAGCCGAAGATAGTTTGTAGTTCAAAGGTTGCGCCGTCATCGACAATAAAGCCAAGGAACTCATTTGTATCTTCGTCGTAAAAAGGGGATTTATAGTTTTTGATCATTAGTATCTATTGTATCAAAGACTCGAGACTGGGGAGTAGGGGTATGTATTCAGGTTTTTTGCACTTCACTCGAAAGTTTGAGGACATCATTACCTGATTTGTGAGTGATGATAATAGCAGGATTATCTTTCGTTCCATGACGAGAAATAAGCTTGCCTTTGCTTTCAATCGTCACTGATTCAGAATGGACAGACTTTACGACACCTTGTGCAAGCCCGTTAAGCCAACGCCATGCTATATGATCACCTGGTTTCATGTATGTATTATAGAATATTTTGGTACGAATAGTCGCATGTTCCACTTTGGCATAAGCATGGTAAGTATGGACATTTTGTATTAAATAGTGTATAATATACTATTATGTTTAAAGAGATCGAAGTTGATCATCGAATCTGGGCCGACTCTACAGCCGGCGAGCTTGGCTATGCGGGGCTAGAGAGTCAAACTGCACTTCATACCTACACTCACACCGATGGGTCAACTCATGATGTCTTTGTGGTGGATGGTCGGCAAAACGGCGACGGACCTACAATTTTAAAGAGTGCATCTCTAGATTATCGTATTAATCCATTCCTCATCCGACAAGAAACGATCAACGCAAATAAGCTAGGGGCACGCATAGCCGTTGCAGAACTTCCGGGCGTATCGGGACTCCCACTTGATTCACACGGGCAACTGGATCTTACTATCGATATTGATGAAAAAATCAGTACAGTTGGCCAAAGCAAACCAGAATTTGTACAAATACGTCACGGTGCGTTTGATTTGGTTGCAGAGAAACAACTTACTGCGCTCATAGATATTTTGAACCTATCAGAATACGATGCCGTTGAACTCCATGGCCATTCGCTTGGGGCAATGATGGCAGCCACAATGGGAAGGGTAGCGGCGAGACAATTACTCTCAATACCACTCACAATAAATCGAATTCATCTTGATGACCCAAGTAATATTTCTGGACTCACAGCAATTAATTTGGCGCAGATTGTAAACAATGGTCGTATCGAAACAAAACGTCGAAACGAGATCTATTTCAAGGAGAATGATTTTATTGGTCATGGTGACGTCACCGCATTCGAACGTCAGTCAGACGAAACTGCACGCATTAGTAAATACGTCAAAGCTCGACAAAAAAATGTCGTGCTTAACTGCTTGCAAGCAACAAGGTGGGGTATTCAGCCAATACTTTCAGACGTTATCGAACAGGGGAGTAAAAATGGCACAGTCTCACCAGATACAGTAGTGAGTATCGCGCGCTACAAGGATAGTCTTGCCTCTAATAATGGTGATGCTCACAAATTACACGACGCAGTTATATCAAGTGGAGTACGATCGGAAATCTTCGAATACACATCAGCCGGCGATGATCCAACCGAATTGGGTCACCAAACACTTGCTTCACTTGGACGTGCGGCTTCTGTTGCTGTTAATACGCCTCGATAAGGCGCTGTGACAAATATCTCTTTATAATTGTCGTAAAAAGTTACTCTTGCACTCGACGGAAGGCTTCATATCCTTCGTGTATATTAATTGCATTTTCTGTGAGATCTTTTGGATCTGCTGGCATCATATACTCTGTAGCGTCAGGAATGAGCGACCATGCATAGTCAATGGCTTCATTTTCACTCAACACAGGGTTATCGTGTGCTATTTGTGCAACAAGCTTTGTTGCACCTTCGCCAAATATACGAGCTAATTCTAATTTTTGTGCGTCGTGTTTGTCTAATTTTGGCAGATTAAATTCCATACGTGTATATTAGGGTGTATTAAGTGAGATGGCAAACATAAGTTAAATGTAGGGATGTCGCAAACAAGTTTGCTCTCTCACTCGTTCATAAAAACATGTAAACACATTTTTATTTCACTTCGATCACCGAACCCCCGAACTTTTGCTTTGCAAAAGGATTCGAGAGTTCGAACCGCAACTCGAGCCAAGAAAAAAGACCAGTCTTGCGACGGTCTTTTTTCTTGGCTGGGGATGAGGGATTCGAACCCCCGAATGTCGGCACCAAAAGCCGATGCCTTACCACTTGGCGAATCCCCAGTACAGGCTTGCTCATAAAGAACTTAATTATTTTACCATATTTAGTACGAAATGGGAGAGTCTTTTATCTGTTATTGCAGTTTACAACAACGCTTGTGCTTGCTACAATGCAGGTATGAATAGAGTCCAGGGCCGGATTCGAGGTTTTACCTTAGTTGAACTCATTGTGGTTATCGCAGTGATAGGTATCTTAGCGACGATTACCGTTATTGGGTTTGGGCGATACCAAGCCGACACGCGTGACGCTCGTCGCGCATCAAGCGCTACAGTTATTGTTGAGTCTTTAGAGAAATTCTACGACGAAAATGGCGAATATCCAGGCTGTAACGCAATGACAGCGACACCAAAGAATATCTCCGACAACACATTAAAGGGGATTAGCCCTACCGTACTCAAAGTTCCTCAAGCCACGGCATCGCAAACGAATTCAATAAAATGCTATCTTTCAGCAAGTCCACTGACGCCATCAGGAACAGACTTCTTTGAATATGAGGGTGACGGGAGTGTCGATTGTATCGGTGACGGTTCATGTTTAAAGTACACTTTTAGATACAAGAAGGAATCGAATAACACGATTATATCTATTTCAAGTCGCCGCAACACAAGTATTGCGACTGCGAAATGTATCACTGACCTCAAAGCAAGTTCAACCAGCTTTAGCACAATTGCGCTTACTTGGAGCAACGTCGCCAATGCAACAAGCTATCAAGTACAGCAAGCTACAAGCCCAACATTTACAAATAACCTTGTGACAATGTCGCCGAACCCGACAACCAATAGCTATACAGCAACAGGGTTAACAGCAGGAAACACCTACTATTACCGAGTTCAGCCTATTGGCGCAGTCGGATCAGCGTGTACATCAAATGTCGCAAATGCAACGACACGAGCTATATCAACACCAGTCATCGCTGCTACAGCAAACTCAAGTTCACAAATCACTGTTTCTTGGCCTGATGTGCAATTTGAGACAAGCTACACACTTCAGTACTCAACAACCGGCAACTGGGCCGCCACATCTCCAGAATTTCCGCCCGAAGCATTACCTAAGACGATCGTTCCAAACTTGGCAGCGAACTCTACGAGCTACGCGCTCACAGGTCTGACGCCAGGAGCAAGAGTCTACTTCCAACTACGCGCAAATGGCTCCGGTGATCAAAGCGACTGGTCCAATACAGCCTTTGCGACTCCAACTGTTCCAGTACCGTCATGTATGTCCGCATCTACGACATCCTCAACAGCAATTACTGCAACTTGGTGCTCAGTTGCTAGTGCAACATCATACAAACTACAGTACTCTACCAGTAGTTCATTCGCATCTGGCGTTACGACTATCGAAAATCTAACTTCAGTATCAAGGTCTGTCACCGGATTAACACAAGGTGCAACGTACTATTTCCGCGCATATGCTTTAGTCGGAAGTGCCCAAAGTGGTGCATCGCCAACCGCAAACGATACTACTACCATCAGTACACCGAGTGCGCCTTCAATTACCGCCTACCGACCTGGTGCGACGCGTGCAACAAGTGCAGGAAGCTGGATTGTAAACCCCGGTGGATCACAATGGTATTACGCATACGCAACCGCGACAGGAAGCTGCCCATCTGGTACAAGTGCCCGCTACATGTTCAGGGGGAACTACAATGAAAATGCTGGTGGAACACCTGGACCTTCTGATCCTGCATCGACTTCAACAACGACAACTCGAACATGGTACATGATTCAACCAACCAGTGGATACAAAATTAAGTTTGGTGCACGTGTGCGCTGCTATAACTCATCAACTGCAACCTACTCTAGCTGGAGTGGATACAAATACAGCTGTGCACAGAACTCCGGTTCAACGGTGACCTGCAACTTCTAGCTTGTCTTGATTCGACGATACGTAAACTTAGTATTTAGGCGCCATTCACCAGAACTATCGCTATCATATTGATATATCGCACCTGTTTTTACCTCAGCGATCAAAATAAGCG
>Ga0247806_10000058_pt1 | contig 70467 bp, 51 predicted proteins | sample UWRJL059202B1_FD_179935 | JGI IMG/M metagenome (GOLD analysis project Ga0247806, IMG submission 179935) | Plant litter microbial communities from Arlington Agricultural Research Station in Wisconsin, United States - UWRJ-L059-202B-1 | ecosystem: Environmental > Terrestrial > Plant litter >... | reverse complement strand
TAAAAAATACACTTCAAACTATTGCAATTGCTACGTTTTTACTTTTTGAAACTCAAAATACAATCGCTCAGCAAACCGATAAAATTTACCTTTCGGGAAAAGATTTTGAACATCCGGTACAATGGGATTTTTATTGTACTAGTGGTAATAACAGTCAAAAATGGTCTAAAATAAATGTTCCGTCGCAATGGGAATTGGAAGGTTTTGGCGAATATACTTACGGCCGGTGGTACAAGGAACTCAACCAGAAAGAACCAAGCAAGGAAGAAGGTTTATATAAATATGAATTTGAAATTCCGGGAAATTATAAGGATAAAGATGTTGTAATTGCCTTTGGCGGCGCCATGACAGATACAGAAGTAAAAATAAACGGAAAACTCGCCGGAGCAATTCATCAAGGCGGATTTTATGAATTTAAATATGATATTTCATCTTTATTAAAATTTGATTCAAAAAATATAGTAGAAGTTCATGTCTGGAAACATTCTTCCAATAAATCAGTTAACGCGGCAGAACGTCGTGCAGACTGGTGGCTTTTTGGCGGAATTTATCGTCCGGTTTGGCTGGAAGTTTCGCCCAAAACACATATTGAACATATAGCCGTTAATCCAAAAATGGATGGTTCAATTAAAATTGATCTCAATCTGAAAAGCATTCCTAAAAATACTATCCTGGAGGCAACGCTGAAAGGTTTAAATGGAGAAAATTTTGAAAATTTTACTTTTCCGCTTAAAGCGAAAACTATAAAAGAATCAATTTCAGCACAATGGAAAAATATTAAACCGTGGAATCCTGAATCTCCGAATCTTTATGATTTACAACTTGTTTTAAAACAAAACGGAACTGTACTTCATCAATATGAAAAACGCATTGGTTTTAGAACTTTGGAGTTTAAAAAGCAAGACGGAATTTATGTAAATAGTACAAAAATCATCATGAAAGGAATTAACCGTCATTCGTTTTGGCCCGAAGGTGGAAGAAGTACGAGCAAGCGAATCAGCGAATTAGACTGCAAATTATTAAAAGATATGAATATAAATGCGGTTCGCGGGCATTATCCGCCAGACGAGCATTTTTTAGATGTTTGCGATTCTCTTGGTCTTTTTGTTCTAGATGAACTGGCGGGCTGGCAAAATTCATATGATACAGAAACGGGAACAAAACTAGTAACCGAAATGATAACACGCGATGTCAATCATCCATCTGTAATTATTTGGGACAATGGCAACGAAGGTGGATGGAATTATGATGTTGACAAAGTTTTTGCCGAAAATGATCCGCAAAAAAGAATTGTGATTCATCCCTGGGCAAATTTTAATGGCTGGGACACGCACCACTACCCAACTTATTTAACGGGAATGCATCGTTTTAATGCCGGCGAAAATGTATTTTTCCCAACCGAATTCATGCACGGAACTTACGATAATGGCCACGGAGCAGCTTTAGAAGATTTTTGGAATCGGTATAAAGAAAGTCCGCTTTTTGCAGGCGGGTTTATGTGGGCGATGCTCGACGAAGCCGTAAAACGCTCTGACTGGACGGGAAATGTAAAATTTGATTCGAAAGGTTCGCTCGCCGCGGATGGAATTTTAGGACCTCATCGCGAAAGAGAAGGAAGTTATTTTACCGTAAAAGAGGTTTGGGCTCCCATTCAGTTTCTGCCAAAACAGGTTACAGAAGATTTTGACGGTTCGTTTTTGATTTCAAACGATTTTCTTTTTTCGAATTTGAATTCATGTAAAATGGAATTTAAGGTTTTAAAATTAGAAAATAACATTCTTTATACAGATGGAACTTCGACAGCAATTAGTTCAGGAAAAATTGAAATTCCCAGTATTGATCCAGGCGAAAAGCGCAAAATTAAACTTGATGTGCCGAAGAATTTTGCCGAAGGCGATATTTTATCCATTTCCGCTTTTGATCAATTTAATAAAGAAATCTACACCTGGACATGGCCCATTCATAAAACAAAATATTATGCTGCTAAATTTTTAGCAGTCGAAAATACAAAAGTAAAGGCAAGGGCAACTAAAACAGGAAATGACATTACTTTAAAAGGAAATGATATAACGGTAATTTTAGACGCTTTTACGGGAGAAATATCATCCATAAAAAACAAAGCGGCAACAATTCCGCTTACAAATGGACCGCGACCAATTGGCATGAAAGCCAAATTAAAAGACATAAAGGTTTTACAAGAAGATGAAAAAGCAATTTGTATCGTAAATTACACGGGAGGTTTATCTTCGATTAAATGGATTATGGAACCCGACGGAAGATTCAAAATGGAATTAATTGCCCTGAAAAATGCAGCTGGCGGTGAAGGTTTTGACGGTGCTTTTTTTGAAGATAAAATTAGCGCTTTCGGCATCACATTTAGTTTTCCTGAAAAAGAAGTTACGGGTATTAAATGGTTTGGAAGAGGTCCGTACCATGTTTGGAAAAACCGAATTAATGGAACAGCTTACGGCATTTGGGAGAAAGCGTATAACAATACGATTACCGGCGAAAGTTTCGAAAATTTAATTTATCCTGAATTTAAGGGGTATCACGCTAATGTAGTTGCCGCAAATTTAAAGGCGGGATCCTCATCGTTTAAAGTTTTTAGCGAAAATAATAATTTATTCCTGAGATTATTTACGCCCGATTTGCCTAAAAATAGTTTTCCGGGAATTTATCCGCAACCTGCCTTTCCTGAAGGAGATATTTCTTTTATGTATGAAATTCCGGCCATGCGCGATTTTAAACCTTTAGAACAGCAAGGCCCGCAAAGTCAGCCAACCAATATTCGTATTAAAAGCGGTGATGATGGAATTAAGATGAATTTGTGGTTTGACTTTAGGAGAAACTAAAAAGTCGTTTCTGGTTTTCTTTGTTTGAGGCTTCAGGTTTAACATTTTTTAATTGTAACAGCATAATAAAAGCCCTGATTTACAAATCGACGCTCATTTTTAGTTCTTAACTGGCATTAAAACAATATTTGGTTTTGGTGCAGGTTTCATCTGAGCACCCATATAAAAACTAGTATGCGGCGGCTGATTATACCCAACGTTTTGCCACGCAATACTTAATCTGTATTGCGGATCGTGCATCAGAGTATATTGTCTTATTTCTGTTGGAAGTGTGGTCGAATAAATTCGTAATTCTGTATTATCTTCAGATCTTAAAATCAATTCTTCGCGCCAATCACCCAAAATATCTGCAGAAAGTGCCGGCGTCGATTTTGTACCATTGTTTGAAATTGCGCCAGTTGCAGTAAATAAGCGGCCGATATTGTATTTATCGATATAGTTTGAATTGAGTAATTCTCTGGAAGTATCTCCATCCCAATAAATTAAAAAATTAGTAGATGTGGGAGCTTTTCCAATTGCATTACCTTTTATATCATGCAAATCGGTTGATCCTGACCACCAGCATTGCGCGCCCTTTCGGGTTGGGTCGATATTATCGGCTACGCCGCGACCAACATCTTCATTGGGAGAATCTGTAAATAAAACTTTACCGTCTGCAGCAGCAAACAAAGTTACGCCCGGGCCTTTTGTTCCGTTTTCAATTTCGTGAATTCCGAATACTTCCAGACCCGGATTATCAGGATCCAGATCTGAAACATGAATAGCATCTCCGTGTCTGAAACCTGTCGTGTACAAGCCTTCCCCATTATCATCAACACACATAGATCCGTAGAGAATTTCGTCTTTACCGTCATTATCGACGTCTGCAACGGTAAGATTATGATTTCCCATTCCCGAGTAGGCATTCTCAGCATTTTTGCTATCGAAAACCCATCTCGAAGTGAGTTTATTATTTTTAAAATCCCAGGCTGCCAAGACAGTTCTGCCATAGTAACCTCTACACATTACAACGCTGGGATGAACACCATCTAAATATGCGACACAAGCCGTAAAACGATCAATTCTGTTTCCTTTGGTATCATTTCCTCCGCTGCCGCCTCTTCCTCCCCAGCCTGCCAGATCACCTCGCTGTGCAAGATAATCTACGGTTGTAATCAACTTTCCGTTTCTTCCGTTAAAAACCGAAAGATATTCAGGACCTTTTAGAATTTTACCATAAGTTGAAGATTTTTGGTCTCTGTCAACCCAATATTTTGAGGCATCTCCGACTACATTATTTTCGCTATCTGTTGTGCCGTCAGCCGTTTTGCAAACCAATTCAGAGATTCCGTCGCCGTCTAAATCGTACACCATAAACTGCGTATAATGTGCGCCTTCGCGAATGTTTTTTCCCAGATTAATTTGCCAAATAAATTTTCCTTCCAACGTATAAGCTTGAAATATAGGCGGATCTGTAATTCCGGTATGCGAATTATCATGCCCTTTTCCCGTCATGTGCACAACTAAATCATATCTTCCGTCGCCATCTAAATCTCCAACCGAAAGATCATTCGGAATATAGCCTTTAACGGGTTTTAAAGCAATTGATAAGTATTCTTTATCAGGACTTTCTGCAGAAATGGTAAAACTTCCTTTCGTATCTGTTTCTTTTCCGTTTAAAACTGTTTTTACAAACCATGTATTTTCTTCTTTGGGATTTGCTTTTACATCCAAAAAGTTCGTTGCTCCATAGATGGGTTTTTCATTCAATTTGATTGTTTTTTTGGTCCCGCTCTTTCGGTATAAATTAAAAGCCATATCATCAGCATCTGTTCCTAAAACACGCCATCCTATAAAAAATTCATTGTTACTTTGTACTGCAATTACGCCACGGTCAAGGTTTTCCATTTGCCGTTGTGCAAAAATGCTGGTAGATGAAAGCAATAACAAGCATAGTATTGTATTTTTCATATTTGATTTTTATGTGGGATTATCATGGAACGCTGCTGAATCGGATCCATAGATTTTATACTTTAATATAGAGTTTAGTGATTTCGGGGCACAAGAAATAACAAACCGTACTTAAAAACTTAGCAAGTCAGTATCTTAGTCCAGAAGCGTCGGGATAGTACCTTAAAAAAAATCAAAACATTTTCCCAAATCCTTCACTCTTTACTTTCCAGGTCCCGTCTTTCGGGAAACCTGGGTTTTCTTCTGTACTTCCGTCCCAACCGGCGCACATCATGGCCACCGCTGTTAATAATCCACCGTTGCCGGGAAGATACAAGGTTAATCTTTCTGCCTGATAATTGTGTCCGTTTTTTAAATATGTGTTTGTCGTTACATTCATAAAAAGCGCGTCAATGGCTTTCTCCGGCATTTGCAAACGTGCTGCCGACATTGCCACCATCGGAAAATCCCATCCCCATGTTTTGTCCCACGACCATGTTTTCCAAACCAGATCAAAGGTGTTTTTCATGATTTTTTTATCTAAAAGAGATGTTTCCGGAAGCATCCCGAAAGTTCCTAATACCGATGGATGATCGGTTTTAAATTCAGGATTTGTGTAGGAGTCTGTGGCACTTTCTGTAGCCAGATAAACGTTATTTGCAATTGGCAACGGAGATAATTTAGTCAAGACAGTTTCCCATTTTTCAGGTACTTTCTGATTTAACTTTTTCTTCCATGCAATTGCTGTATTTAAGGCCCAATTCCAATACGCCAGTTCATAAGTTGGATTAAAAGTTTCCATCGCCTTAAAGCGTTCCTGTGCCGGAATGACGCCCGGACCCAAAACATAGCGGTCATTTTCAGCATCATAATTAGCAAATGAAGCCATAAAATCTGCAGTAGCAAAAACGCGTTCGCTATACAAGTTCAACATTTTATTTGTTGGATTTGCCCTGTAAATTAATTCGGCATAAGTAATAAAGTGCGGCTGCTGCCAAATCAAAAATGAACCTACAGACGATGGACTTTCGTTACCATCATAATCGGTCATTTTTTGCCATCTTGCACCTTCAAAACCTTGTCTTTTGGCAATGTTTTTTGCTTTCTCAAAAACCTTTTGATACCACGGAAGACTTTTTTCCAACAATTCGGGCCTGTTCCAAAGTGCAAAATGAACACCATGCCACCAATGCATTTCTAAGTGTGGTTTTCCGTACCAGCTATTATAGGTCAGTCCCGTTTCCTGTGGCGGTACTTTTCCTGTACATTGTACTTTTGTCAAATATTGAGACAAAATAACTCTTCGCTCTAATTCAGGCGCACGTTTATCTGTACTTCCTGAAAAATCTACAGCAGCACCACTTTTCCAAAATTGTTCCCAGCCTTTTACACTGCTGTTTTTGATTTCTGTAAATGATGCATTTGCTATCTTTTTATCTGCTAGAGCAAAGAGACAACTTAATTCTAAAACATCAGTATTTGAAGCTTCGACTACAAAATAATGATCTGAAGTTTTTGTAATTTTTGCATTTCCTTTCCACATCAAATTCACATTATACGAAGTGCTATCCATTACATGTTTTACAACAGCTTCGGTTTTTGACTTTTCTACCAGAGTACTTTTATAATCTTCCTTTCCTTCCCATTTTGTGCCCATATCTGCCCAGTCTCCCGTTGGAAACGGAATTCTCAAACTAATTTTCAAGCGTTTTTGCTGTACTAAATCTGATTTTACTTTTACGCCAATCGCATCTTTTTCCTGATGTGCAGCCGTTACAACCGTTACCGGAATTCCTTCTACTTCAAAATAACTTTCGATTTCTCCTGTCCATACATTTAGTTTTTGAGCAATCGATTTAATGTCTTGCGGTTTTGCAGGGCTTCCATTTTTTTTGGTAATTTCAAAACCCAAATTCCCTAATTGCAGCAAATGCGGATTCTGGCGAAACCAGTTTACGGCTTCAACTCTCCTGGCCGGTTCTTTGATTTGAACGGTATAAGAAACATCTCTTCCGTATTGTTTGTAATCTCGTAAAGTTTCAGAAAACTTATATCCTTTTGTATTTTTATAACTGTCCCAACCCCATTCTGATTGCGTACCGAGCGGAATCCCGTTTTGATATTTTTTAGGAAATGTCTGCAATCCAGTTGCATCGACTGTAAAAGCAAAAGCGCCATTGCCCACAGTTAATGAAGCCAAAGTGTCTATAGCAGAGATTTGCACGTTGTGTCTTGATACTACTGCTTTTCTGTCTATCTTTTGTGCAAATAGCGTACTCGAAAACAGTATTATGATACTTAATATACATCTTTTCATTTTGTTATACTTTTAAGTTTTGATTTGAAATGAGAAAATTAACAGCAAAGGCCGCAAGGTTTTTTCTATTTAATACTCATATTCTAAATAATAAGTTCGCAAAGCTTCATCAATACAAAGCTTTGCGAACTTTGCTTTTTAATCAACCACGCAGGCATACAAAACTTTGCGTGCTTTGCGTTAAAACTTTGAACTGTTGCATATTTTAATTATTTAATTAAAGTAACACTCATCAAACCAATTACAACATCATTGGCAATGGTTCTCAAAGTCAGGCTCTTTAATGTTTTACTTTTATTCAAAGGCAAATCTAAAATTGTTCCTGCGCCGCCTTCAATTCCGTAATTTGAAAAGCCTTTTATAGTTTTGAAATTTTTAAAATCTCTCATAATTTCTCCTGTCTTTAAATATACTCTCGGTGGTTTGGGAGCGTCTGTTGTAAACGCTAGTCCGTCTATAAAATAATCCTGTTCTATCGGCCACCAGTTTTCTGGATTTTTTAAAGGTAAAATATCTGAGGTTCCATCGGTGTAATTGACCTTTATTTCTCCGTTTATGATTCGGCTTTGCATTGGATTTGTAGTTCCTGCCATCATAAAATAAGCGTGAGAAGCTTTCCCGTCAAGCGGAATATCAATACTTTCGGGAAAATTATCCCACATCGAGGTGAAGATTATATTTTTCCCATTTTCATCAGAGGGCGTTTGAAACGGAATTCCGTTTGGCGCGGTAATTTGCCCGTTGGCTTTTGCCTTTTGGCGTAAGCCGGCATCATCAATTTTTACGGAAATAGTTGGATAACACCAATTTCCTATTCCTTGTTTTGGAAGCTGTAATGTCACAACATTTGGTCTTGGCGACAAATATTCGTAGTTGAAAATATCTGTTACTTTCGAATTAAAAAACGGCAAAAGTGATATCGTTTGCAACTGCGTTGATTTTTCTAAAGGAATATCCCAATTTGTAATTTTTTCTTTTGATTGAATTTCTTCTTTTACATTTAAATGAATGGGTTTCCAAAAAGAAAATGCCCCTTGTTTTACTTCTACAAAAAATAGTTTATTGCCTGCCGACTTCACTTTTGCACTGAGCGAATAAGTTGTTTTTACAACATCACTTAAAACCTGCTGCGGGTCGTAAACTGAAATAAAGTTTGATTTTAAAATATTGATTTCCAAAACTTCATTTAGTACATAAGAATCTTTTAATTTGATGTCTTCCAAAGAATCTCCTTTCCATTTTACTTTAATATCATAATTAACATTGTATGGCACTGCAATACTGATTTTTGGTTTTCCTATACTTTCCTTAATACTTTTCCACTCAACTAATTTCCCGTTTACCGAAATACTTTCTATGTCTTCAAAATTAGCATCTAATATCAATTTCAAATTCATTTTTGACTGGAATTGACTTTTGATCCAATATTTGTCTTCCCTGTTTACTCTCTTAAAATCAAAAGAAATGTCCGGAATTTCTATCGAGGCACTGTCCCATTTTTCAGGAAAACCAGGTTTTATTGTTAAAACTTCGGCTAAAGCATCAGGCTGAATTCCGAAAAGTCCTTCGACCAAACTTCTTGCCGCCATACCAATTGGATCGGCAAAATCACGATACAATTCGCCACGCATTGCATCCTGATATAAAAGCTGTTCAAAACCTCCGGGAGAGGCACCCAAATACATGCTTTCGATCAAAACACTTTCCCACATTTTGTATGCTTCTTCACTATTTCCTCCTTGCCAGAAAGCTAAGGCCATATGTAATTGTTCGGCCAAGGCCACATTATTTATAGACCATGTATAAGGCTGCCAATTTGTTGTGCTTATAACATAAAGATCTTTTTTATCAAGTCCTTCTGCCACAATGGGTAAATGCGGAATTTGTCTTTCAACAAAACTCAGCATTTGATAACTCTCAAAAGGATTTGATAGTTCTGAATCAATCGTGTGATAAATGCTCCATATTCCAGGCGTATCGTGCAATAATCTGTTTCCTAAAGCATCTTTATATTCGGCAAAAATTCCTTTTTTTGAAATCCAAAGCTGATCGTTTGTGGCTTTTAGAATCTTAGCTGCTTCTTTGGTATATGGCGCATCTTCTTTTTGTATTTTTTTTGCCAGTTCAGCCACCGTTTTATTAGCATAATAATTATAGGCAGATGAATGAATCACACCACCGCCGCTATATTGCAAAGCGTCACTTGCCCAAATTGCAGCGTATGAATCATAAAGTCCGTCATTATCAGGATCAAAGTTTCTTTTTTCCCAATTTAAATGTCTTTCAATTGCAGGCCACATTTCTTTTAAAAAAGAAGTATCACCTGTCCATTTAAAATGGCGCAGCATCTGATCGATAAAAACCAAATTCATATCATAATGATGTGCTACGGTATTTTTGTTAGGGCTTCGGCTGATGTAACCGCTGCTAAACATAGCTGTTCCGATTTCTTCTTTTTGGCGAGCTAGATTTTTTTCTTCATCGAATACAATTGGGCCCGTTTCCGGACTTGTAACCTGCGAATTGCTGTAACTTGCAAAATGCGTTTTTGCCCTGTCGTGCCATCCCAACGGATCTGCAACATAAGCGCCACGCCACGCATTAAGATGCATTCTCCAGGCAATCGCGCCATGAAGATAAGCGGGACTTTCCCAAATTCCGTCGGCCGCAATTGAAAGTGCAGAGCCCATTGTATTAATATATGGATCAGGCGTTTTAATCGTAACTCTATTTGCCAATTGCTGTGTTTCGGTAACCGATTTTTGATAAAGTTGCGCTATTGATTTTTGAGTGAAATTTTCTTTTGAATCTTCTGCTAAAAATAAAAAATACAATGCTTTTTCATCTAGTGAATTTGTTTTTCCTGTAATAACCAAAAGTGATTCAGAAGCAGAGTTAAATAATTCTAAGGGAGTTTTTTGATTATCGGCATTTGCTAATTTTGTTTGTGATTCAGGAAAAAATCCGGAAACATTTTTATTATTTCCTGTTTTTTGTTTGTTGCTTTCTGAGCCGTAATCCAGCAAAAAGGATTGTTGTTTTAAAGTGTATTTGTTGTTTTTGCAATATTCGGGCTGTAAATAAAATACCGATTCAGGATCTGCACCGATATCGCCGTTACGACTGAAACTTTTACCAGTTGCACCACCAAATGCCCAGATTATATTGGTGTCTTTTGATACATTTTTAGCATCAATTTTTACTATAAAACCTTCTTTTTCTTTTAAGGCGACAACGTCAATAATTAACTTACCGTTTCCTAAAACACGATCGTGAATTTCATATTGCATTGTTCCTGAAACGTAACGTGTTTGAATTTTGTCGGCTTCTGTAATCCACTTGCTTTCCTTTTTATTTAGTAAACCAAGTTTGAAATTACCTCCCATTCCGGGCATGTACATAGCAAATTCTGGTAAATCTCCCGTTTCTACCCTAAATCCTGTGTTCGATCCGTAAAGTGCCCTGTTGAATTTTCGCGTGCCGTTTTTTAACAAAAAACTATTTTCTTCGGGAACATAATGCATTTTGCGTAAAACTTGTTTTTCCTGACCCAATACAAGCGTAGAACATAATAAAAACATGCAAATCAGAATTGGAATAGAATATATTTTGGCAGGTGTAAGTTTCATGCATGAATTTGTTTTTAGATTATCAACTATAATTATGTAAATCGTATTTTTTTGATAACTTAACTGCAATTTCTTAGTTTTTTTATGGTTAAGCATCCTGTACCTACCTGATTTTTACAATTTAATAATTTATAATTCTATAACATTTTAACATCATGGCACAGGATAGTATATAAAAATGGAATATTTACTTTTGAATAGGTAACAAAATTTAGTTTCTATTCTCGTTACAGTTTCCATTATTAGCTTGTCAAAGTTTAAAACTTTGACAGAGCTTAACAAGTAGTATTTAATTATTTAATTCCACTATGAAAATAATTTACATCTTATTCGTTGCATTGTTATTTTACGATTTTTCGGAAAATCAAAATTCCAAACCAACTGTTTTTACGGTAGGAGATTCTACGGTAAAAAACGGAAAGGGTGATGGAGCGGGCGGACTTTGGGGCTGGGGCGATTTTATGGGTCAGTTTTTGGATACTACAAAGGTTAGTGTAGAAAATCACGCTTTGGGCGGAACGAGCAGCAGAACTTTTCAAGATAAAGGCTTATGGACTATAGTTTTACAAAAAATAAAAAAAGGTGATTATGTTTTGGTTCAGTTTGGACATAATGACGATGGCCCAATAAACGATAGTCTTCGCGCGCGCGGAACAATAAAAGGCATTGGAAATGAAACGAAGGAAATCGATAATATCCTGACCAAAAACCATGAAACTGTTCATACTTATGGATGGTATATTCAGAAAATTGTCCGCGAAGCAAAATCTAAAGGAGCAATTCCGATTGTTTGTTCGCCGATTCCAAGAAATGACTGGAAAGATGGAAAAGTTCCTCGTAACAACGCTTCTTACGGACTATGGGCGAAACAAATTGCTGAGAAAGAAAAAGTTGCTTTTATTGATTTGAATACTAAAATGGCTTTGCAAATGGAAAAGCTTGGTGAAACAAAAGTTACGGGAACTTATTTCTACAAAAAAGATCACACGCATACTTCTGCAAAAGGCGCTGTATTTTCGGCTTCGATAATTATTGAAGAATTGAAGAACAGCAATAATTCGTTAAAAAATTATATTTTAAAAGATCCTAAAATTTCGCTTCCGGCAAAGAAAAAAATATTTCTGATTGGAGATTCTACGATGGCAAATAATAACGATGAAAATGCCGTGGGCTGGGGTGTTGTTTTTCCTTCTTATTGCGATACGACAAGAATTGAGGTCATTAATAAAGCCAGAGGCGGACGAAGCACGAGAACTTTTTACAAAGAAGGTCTTTGGGATGAAGTAAAAAACCAATTACAGCCCGGAAATTTTGTTTTGGTTCAGTTTGGCCATAATGATGCCGGCGCTGTCGATAAAGAAAAATTCAGAGGTTCACTGAAAGGAAACGGAAATGAAACACAGAACGTCATTCTGCCAGACGGATCAACGGAAATCGTGCATACTTTTGGCTGGTATATCGAAAAATTTATTCGAGAAGCCAAACAAAAAGGCGCCATTATAATTGTTCTTAGTCAAACTCCAAGAAATGAATGGCCAAATGATAAAGTCGAAAGAAAAACGGATACTTACGGAAAATGGTCAAAAGTAGCAGCTGAAAAAGAAGGCGCTTTATATATTGACTTAAATGAAATCGTAGCTATAAAATATGAAGCTTTAGGAAAAGAAAAAGTAAAAACGTTTTTCCCAAAAGATCACACCCATACCGGTTTTGAAGGCGCCCAACTAAATGCGCAAACCGTGACAGAAAACATTAAAAAATTAGGTTATGACTTATGAAGTACGAAGTGAGCCTTCATTTATAATTTATAATTCATAACTAATAATTACAAAAAGAAAACCCCGTTTAATTTCTTAAACGAGGTTTCATCTTTTCATTCAAAAAGATTATTTTTTTGATTCTTCGATAGAAACTTTTCTGAATTCTTTTAAAAGTTTTTCAATTTCTAAAGTTGATTTACGAGCTCTTGGTCCAGCAGCTTTAACTCCTTTTTCAGTTAATGATTCAGCCTCTGCTTTGAATGTGTCGATTTCGGCGTTGATTTTTACTAATAGATCTTTCATGCTTATACTTGTTAAATTAAGGCGCAAAAATAAAAGTTTGCTTGAAACATAACGCACGTTTAGTGTTAAAATTATCACTGTTTTTGCGTGGAAAGTTAATATTTGATTAACCCACCGTCTTCATGATTCATTATCAAATGATTACAAAATAACTTTTTTTAAAAAAAATTATCTTATTCCTTAGTAATCACGGCTTAATCACTATTTTCAGACATTTTTTTCTATCCTGAAAATAGACTTAAACTAATATCGCCTGTAAACTCTTACATGTTTGTTCTTGTGCAACTTAATCAACCAATTGCTTGTTAATATAAACGTTTTTAAACGTTACGCCTTTTATTATACTTTTATCAATAGCCGTTTTAACGGTTTCAATTTTCAGATTTTCAAAAGTAAAATTTGATAAACGAACATTCGGATCATTTTCTACTCCATAAAAAGTCTCACATTTTAGCTCTATATTTTTCAGGGTAATATTGTCTCCGTACGAAAGCGGAATATCAGTGCGTCCTTTTAAATCAAAAAATTGTTTCCATGCAAAAACTGCAATTCCTGTTTTTGCTTCTCCTTTAATATCTTCCACCCGAATATATTCATATCGCTGTGGTGTGTCGGGACGCATTTTAAGCCATAACAATCGTGAGGCACCATCAATTTTGCAATTGCGCATAATTACATTTTTGTTGTGAATAGATTCGCTTCCGTTTGTTAGGGACGAATGGCAGAATCCGAAATTGCAATCCTCAATGATAATATTAGCGTTTGGTCCGTTATTTTTATCCTGATCTGCATATGGCCCCTTTCCTCCCTTTAAGGCAATTGCATCATCATTTACAGACATATAACAGCCTTTTACTAAAAAATTAGTGCAAATATCAATATCAATAGCATCGGTACTTGGCGCTTTTACGCCAATGTGTGGGGAAAAAATATGTAAATCAAGCATTTTTACATTATTACACTTATAAAAATGATTAGTCCAAAAACCCGAATTTATAAGCTTAACATCTTGCAATTGTACGTTGTTTGAATTCCACACAAAAACTAATCTTGGTCTTGAAACTTCGAGGTTAGTGCATTTGGGATTTTCTTTTCGTCTTTGCCAAAAGGCTTCCCAATATTTTTTTCCATTTCCGTTAATCGTTCCTTTTCCCGAAATCGAAAAATTATCAACTCCGTAAGCGTTTACCAAAGCCGGAAAATAATCCAGATTTTGCCCTTCCATTCGTGATGGCATTATCGGGAAATCGGCAATATTATCTGAGCCTTTTAAAACGCCGCCGTCTGAAACGTACAAAGTTGTTTTGGGTTTAAAAAATAAGGCTCCGCTTAGGTAAACTCCTTTAGGAACTACAATTACACCTCCTCCCTTTTTTGCCGCTTCATCAATCACTTTTTGAATGGCAGTGGTCTGGATTTTTGTGCTGTCTTTGCTTACGCCAAAGTCTGTTATTTTGTATTGTTTGCCCAGATCTTTTAGCTGGATTTTAGTGTAATCTTTAAACCATTTCGAAATGGGCGAACCGTCGGGGAATGTATCTTTTACATATTTTTGAGATAATAGCACCTGCGTAAAAGCAAAAATGCAGATTATCGACGTTAGGATCTTTTTCATTTTTTGGTTGGTGTTAGTAAGTTATTTGTTGTTTTTTAAACAAAATTTTTATAGTTGCCGTATGCTTATTTTACCTCAACCTTAATCTTTGCAGAAAGCTGTTTTGCCATATTTGTAACATAACTGGTAAAAAAAGCTGAATCATTAAAATTTTTATCAGCGCTTAATTCCCATGCAGCAATTGGATAATAACTCACTTGCTGTTTGTTTTTTACGTTTAATTTTATCAAATAAGAGTCTGTAAGTTGGCCTGTTTTTGGTGCTTCTATATAACCTTTATAAATCTCTTTTGGTACAATTACGGCAGTTCCTAAAATCCATTGGCGTTCGTAAGTTAATTTATCATGCTGAATAAAACACACATAATCGCCCGATTCAATTACTTGTAAAGGATTTTGATTGTTTAAGTTAGAAAGTGTTACCAGCAACATTTCATTACCTTTTAATCCGTTTAACGCAACTGTATTTTTATAACCATATATTCCCGGCCAGATCGAAGATGTTTCCTGCGCCTGATATTGATTTCCGTCGATTTTCCAATTTTGGTAATCATAACTCAAAACTGAATTTACAGGCCCTTCGCTAACGATTTTGAAAGTTGTTTTTTCAATATTATTTAAAGTATCACTGGCTATAATTCCGAGTCTGTTGATCTTATTGTCTTTGAGTAAAGCAAAACCGCCTAATCCGGCAGAATTTCCAACAGGAAAAATATCTCGTCCCCAATCGTACATTACGTGGTAATTGTCTTCAACGGCGCCTTTGCTGTTTATACCCACATCTTCGGGAGTAATTCCGGGTAATTTTTTACCAAAAACATCTTTTGAATTTCTTCCGTCTAAATAATGTCTGAATCCTACTTTGTCGTTTTCCCACGTTGGCCCGTCGGTTTGGTACTTTTGGTAACCTAGTTTTTTATGAACCTGATTTGCCATTAAAACTTCTTGTGTATCAGGATGAACCGGTTTATCTCTGGCTTCTCTTTTACCAAATCGAATGCTTGTTTTTATTGGGAATTTAGGATCTGTTTTAGACCATTTCAATTCTGCAATTTTGCTTTCGTTTGGAGAAAAATCGGCCACTAAAAATAATTCATCCCATTTTCCGTCACCGTCAAGATCATTTACCTGTGCCGGAATTGTATCTGTTTTATAAATCAAGATTGGATATTCACTTGTCGCATTTTTACTAGAAAGCTGACTTCTTTTAATTGAAATTGCTTTTTTAGATAATTCTAAATTAGAAGCATTTTTTAAAACGATTTTGTTTCCAATTTGTTTTTGTTGTGCGTTGCAACTTGCAAAAATCATTGCACTTATCGCTATAGATAAATATAATTTACTTTTCATTTATTTCTTTTTTCCGTTGTTTGTTTGAGTGTAACAATTTACTCATTTTATACTATTTTAAAAATAAAAGCCGACGCTGTCTCGTATTTTCCTCCTTGAGAAGCGGTAAATAAATAGGTCGCTTTACCGTTTTCAAATAACAATTGCGGCCGTTCTGCACGACCGTATCGATTTAAATGTTTTGGTGCTTCGGGTTGTTTTATGTATTTATGCAAAGGCTGGTAAGCAATCGAAGGATTGTTCCAGTGAATACCATCATCAGAATCCATGTAAAGTCCGTGATCGATGCTAAAAACACCCATATCTCTCGCAAGCATCTTGAATTTCTTGTTTTCGTACCACACAAAAGCGTCTTCGCATTGTTGGTTATTTCCCATTTTAGAAAAATCAATTAAAGGATTATTTTTATATTTAATATAAGGTCCTTCCAATGATTGGGAGATTGCCAAACCGTATTTCCTGTTTCCTTTTATGGGAAATTTTGGATGCACATAATTTTCTGTATCCAGTGATTTATAGTATAGCCAATATTCTCCGTTTGGATGTTTTAGAAAAGACGGATTTGTGGTTAAAAGATCATCCCATTCTCCTTTTTCTCCTGGCAATAATAAAGGTTCATCTGGTCTTTTCCACGGGCCATAAAGTGAATCTGAAGTGGCTAAACCAATTCGTTTAGTATCCATTTTCCCATTAGAATTTCCCATAAAAAACAACGCATATTTTCCATCAACAAAATGAATACTCGGATTGTGACAGGTTGTCGCATCCCAAAATCCTTCTCCGCGTGGAGCCAGAATAGTACTTCTATATTCATATGGACCTTCCGGTTTATCAGCAACGGCGTGCCCAATTTCAGAAGAATTGATCCATCCGCTCATTCCTTTTGATTTCTTCCATCGTGAAAAAAACACATGAATTTTTGCATCAGGACCTTCAATCGGACTGCTGCACCAAACGTAATAATCTTCAAATTCGAGTGCGCGACCAACAGGCCGAAGTTTTTTTTCGAAATCTGAAAGTTTAGGATCGTCTGAAAAAATACTGCTTTGGGCCGAAAATGGCACGCATAAGGCCAATAAAGCGAGTGAATTTCCAAGTATAAATTTTCTTCTGTTCATTTTTAGATTTTAGACTTCAGATTAGTAATGTTTAGTACATGTATTTGTCAAGCTTTTATTCACGAAGATTTATTGTTTTAATCTTTTTAATCTGTGTCTATATTTCTTATTTTTTCTCTGTTTTATCAGCCCAATCATCTGTTCTAAATGGTGGTGCCGGTAAATCTTCATTATTGAATAAATTGGGTTCCGGAACTGCTTTCCATGCAAAACGAACGGCTACAGGATTTTTTACTTTTGATGAAGAAACTACAACTGTTTTTCCATCAATTTTGGCGTCTGCAGGATAAAAAAGCTGATCATCTCCGGCAATTTCAAATTCTTTGAGAACTTCTTCTCTCCTGAAACCTGATTCAGCGTAATCAAAAAACAATTGTACTTTTTGTTTTTTGATTTTCATATGATTGTAAATTGGTCCTGAATATGCCAGTTTATTTTCGTTATAAGTTTTAGCCCGAGCCAATAAAGCAAGGCGATGTCCAACGGTTTGTTTGTCTATGGGGTGAATATTGTTTGCATCGCCAACATCTGTTGTTACGACCATTCCGCTATTTGATATCTTTTTTAGGGAAAATAATTGTGCTTCACGAATTTCCGGGGTTTGTCCTTTATGTGGCGTGATTTGCACGTAATAAAAAGGGAAATCACCTTGTTTCCAATCGTCCCTCCAGTTTTTGACCATAGCCGGAAATAAGGCTTTGTATAAATTTGCCTGTCCGGAATTACTTTCTCCCTGATACCAGATTACGCCTTTCATTGTGTAATTAATTATCGGATACAACATTGCATTGTACAATACATAAGATGTTTTGTTTGCTTCTTTTTTCGGTTTTTTTATTTCTGATATTGAAGTATTTGAAGCGCTTGAAATTCGTTTATTAATTTGGGCTAAATAATAAGCTTCGAGTTTTTCCTGATGCATTTTTTCGTTTTTGGCGTCTTGCTGCAATATTGGCAAAAACGAAACATCACTTTCTAAAACATTTTGCGATGTCCAGGCTTCTGCTTTTGTTCCTCCCCAAGAAGTAGAAATTAACCCAACTGGAACGTTTAGTTTTTGATACAATTCCCTTCCGAAGAAATAAGCCACAGCCGAAAATGTATTGATGCTTTCGGGCGAACATACTTTCCATGAGCCAATTACATCGTCTAGTGGTTTTGGCGCGGCGTTCGTTAAAACGGTAAATAATCGTATATTTGGATAGTACGCATTTTTAACTTCTTCCTGATAATTTTTAACGCCGGTTTTCCAGGTTCCTTCTTCTTTTCCAACAGGAAAATACATGTTTGATTGTCCGGAACAAATCCAGACTTCGCCTATTAAGATATTGTTCAGTACGATTTTATTATTTGCACTAATTGTAATTGTATAGGCTTTTTGGCTTCCAATGGGTGTGTCAACGGTTGTTTTCCAATTTCCATCAGCAGTTGCAACGGTTTCTATAGATGCATCTGACCAGCCTAACTGAATGTTTATTTTTTCGTTTGAAGAAGCCCATCCCCACAAATTTACTTTTGCGTTTTGCTGTAAAACCATATTATCACTTACCAAAGCTGGCAATTTGACTTGTGCTAAAAGAGTGAATTTTGTACTCAAAAGCACTAAAAACAAAAGAAGTTTTTTCATGTAAGTCATTGGCTTTGAATTATTAATTACTGAATTTTAAATTTAAGACAGTTAAACATAAAAAGCATCCTGTGCTCTCCTGTTAGTTTGAATGGGAATGCAAAAAAGCTGTCAAAAAAAGACAGCTTTTTCAAAAAAAAACAAAATATAAAAAAAATTGGGGGCAAAGTTTTTTTAGTCGTAACCAATATTTTGATTATAAAGACCTGGCACGGCAAGGATTTCCTGTAACGGAATTGGATAAATCAGGGCATTATTGTCAATTGTTCTGATCTTTCCATCTTTATCTTCAACTGCTTTCCAGGCATTCATGGTTTCTACCGCTTTTCCTGATCTGATTAAATCAAACCATCTTGTTCCTTCCGAAAAAAATTCTTTTCTTCTTTCTTCAAACAATTGGTCCAAAGTTATATTTACAGCATTCGGAGTTACTCCTGCCCTGTTTCTTACCTGATTTACAATAGCATCAACATCGGCCTGCGAGCCGCCGCCGCCATGAAGCGTACATTCTGCCATCAACATTAATACATCTGTGTAGCGAATTACCATAAAGTCTACACCCCAGTCTTCACGACCATTTCCGTATCTTGCCGGGTCAATGTATTTTTTGAAAACCGGAAGGGTGTAACTTCCTTTGTAAGTTCCTGTAGCTACGGTGTAACTTGTAGCAATTCCAACTGTTTTTCTAAGATCATTTGCAGCAAATTTATTCATGAATTCTGTTGATACCGGTTTCGCTTCTAGAGATCCCTGCGCTGATAAATTGACTGAGGCAAAATAAGGTTCATAACCCAGTTCTACCATAAAATTACCTCCTACAGAGCTTGGAAGACTTTGTGTATACGGAATTGTAAGTACATTTTCTTTATTGGTTAAACCTTCGATTTTAAAAATCGAAGCGTAATCAGGACCAAAAGTATACAAATTGCTTAGCTTAATATCGTTTAATTGCTGGTACGCCTTGTCCCACTCGCTTAATCCTAGTGTAGCGCCATCAATCCCATAAGTTGGACTTGAACGTGTCATATAAACAAGACCCAATAATGCTTTTGCTCCGTACTTTGAAACTCTTCCGTAGTTTGCTGCATCATATTCCGGTAGCAGGTTTGGAATTGCTAATTGAAGATCTGAGATAATTAAATTATAAACATCTGCCACAGGAGTTCTTGGTATTTTTGATACTTCTGCAGCCGACATTGTTCTTTCGATCAACGGAACTTTTCCAAACCATCTGATTAAATCAAAATAACAAAACGCTCTAAGAAAACGTGCTTCGGCAACCATTGCAGTTTTATCAGCCGGATTTGTAAAAATTAGATCTCCTTTTTCCTCCAATTTTTCCAGTAATTGATTTGCTTTATAAATGGCGTTATAATTACTTGTATACGCTTCTTTTACATAAGTATTTGTGCTTATGTTGGTGTAAAAACTATTGATTCCTTCCCACTCTCTTGATGCTGTTGTCGTTGCGTACAAATTATCTGATCGTGTTTCACTTAAGTTCAGTACTCTGTTAGCATAACCATATGTCCCGGCGCCATGAAAAGCAACAGAATAAGCAGCGTTTCTTGCCTGAACAAAATCAGGCTGAGTGAGATAAAAGTTCTCGATTGTACGTTGTGAAAGGGGCAGCTGCGTCAATTCATCTTCGCAAGATGAAAAGGCAAATAATGCCATAACACTTGCAGCTAAATAAACATATTTTTTCATTTTATTTTAATTAAAATTAATGTTAAGACCAATAACAAGTGACTTTGCAAGTGGTGCGCCTCCGTAATCTACCGGTACAGAAAAATCACTATTAGAACTTGCCGAGGTATTTACAGCTTCGGGATTAAACCCTACTTTATACTTGTTCCAGTAAAACCAGTTTTCTCCTGTAATATAAAGTCTTGCATTGTCAATTCTTTTTACACCTTTTAATGCCTGTCTCAGATTGTAACCAAATGATATACTTCTGATACTAACATAATCGGATTTGTACAGCCAGTCAGAATTTGCCTGGTATCCAAAAGAAGTTCTCCAGTTTCCTCTTACTGCAGGATCAACATCCAGTGAATTTTCTACAGATCCCATTCCGGTACGGTCAATAGCTCTTCCTGTTAATCCATAAACTGTTCCTCCGTTTTGTCCCTGCACCAAAACACTTAAATCAATGTCTTTATATTTAAAATTATTGGTAATTCCCCAAGTGTACTTTGGTGTTGGATTTCCTAAATCAACGCGATCTTCTGAGTTTATTTTTTTATCATTATTTTGATCAATGTATCTAGGATCCCCCAAAACCAGCTTGTTTCCTCCAATCGTAGTGCCCCCTGTGTCAACATCTGCCTGGGTTACTACGCCGCTTTGCTGTAATCCGAAAATAGTATACATTGGTTTACCCACTTCCAGTTTTATAAACGGAACGCCTCCATCAAAGGAATTACTAATTTCAATTTTAGACTGATCTGTTCCTAAAGCCAACACTTTATTCTCATTGTGGCTAATGTTTGCTGATGTTCTCCATTCAAAATTATTTGTTCGGACATTTAAAGAGTTTAATTCAAATTCCCATCCCTGATTTTCAACTTCTCCAATATTTGTCAAATAATTTTGAAATCCGCTTGCGGCAAGAACCGGAACGCGCAATAATAATTCGCTATTATTTTTTCTATACAGCTCAAATGTTCCAGAGATTCTGTTTTGAAGAAATCCGAAGTCCAGACCAAAATCAACACTTTTTGATTCTTCCCAATGCAGGTCAGGATTTGGTATTGTTGATGCGCCAAGTCCGCCTGCAGATGCGCCGCCAATAGAATAATTAAATTGCCCCAAAAGTGCGTAAGGACCATATGAAGCTATATTATTACTTCCGTTTGTACCTGCGCTGGCTCTCAATTTAAAATCACTTAGCCAATTTACTTCTTTTAGAAATTCCTCTTGTTTTACTCTCCAGCCTAATGAAAGAGAAGAAAATACACCCCATCGTCTGTCGCTTCCAAATTTTGATGAACCATCGCGTCTTACACTTGCTGATAAAATATATTTTTCTTTAAAGTTGTACTGCAGTCTTGCAAAATAAGAAAGTAACGTATTTTTTTCAGCATAGGTTGAACCTAATGAACCAGTTGGCAATGTTTCGACACCCGTATCCTGATAAAGTCCTCCTGAAGAAAGCGATGCTCTGGTGATCTCATATTTGTTAAAGGATTGTCCTAAAAGCAAATTGAAATGATGATTTCCTATCGACTGATCGTAGTTTAAAGTATTTTCATTTACTAAATTCTGTCTTCTATAAGTATTGTAAGCTCCTCTAATACTTGCAATCACATCATTTGGCGTGTAACTTTCGTTTACGTTATCCGAATTATCAAAATTGATTGTGCTTTTAAATGTAAAACCTTTAGCAAATTCATAACTCGCATAAGAAGAGATTAAAGTTCTGTACATTGAATTTCTTCCTGTCCTTGCCAGCGCATTCAGCATATTTGTAGTGCTGCTTCCCCAGGCATATCGGGTCGTGTATTTTTCTCCCGCAGCATTTGATGCACTTTCAAAAACCGGAGTTGCAGTAAGTGCCTTAAATAGTGTGTTGTCTTTTCCTTCAACGCCCGGATCATTTTTAACCGAATAAGACGGCGCCAAATTGATTCCCATTTTAAATTTTTCTGATAATTTAACATCAACATTTGCTCTTGCAGAAAACAAAGTATAATCTGTGCCGACAATGTATCCTGTGTTTTTTTGATAATTTGCAGATACGTAATAATTTACCGCCTCGGTTGCTCCGGAGGCTGACAATTGATAGTTGCTAAATTCTCCTGTACGGAAAACTTTATCCTGCCAATCGATATAATCTAATCCCGGATGTCCCGGAATATCCCATCTGTCATCATACAAATACGTAAAATATCTTGAATTTGTAGTTGTAAGTGGTGCCGTTGGGTTAACAGCATTATAAGCTGCAATACGCTGAGCCGTAGTTTGACCGGCAGAAGCCCCGGCAATTCCAGATCCAACCCATTGGGCATCAATCATGGTTTTGGCTCTGCCAATCCACTCTTCTGATGATAGCATATCAACTCTGTTCGCTTCTTTATTGACACCTCCATAGGTATTAAAAGTGAATTTTGGTTTTCCTAATTTTCCTTTTTTAGTTGTAATAATTACTACTCCGTTTGATGCTCGTGAACCGTAAATTGCCGCCGCCGCCGCATCTTTTAAAACTTCGATTGAAGCCACATCATTTGGGTTCATATTATCCAGTGGACTCCCGTTTGAAAATCCTCCGTTGCTGTTTGATCCTTCTGTATAAATTGGAAATCCGTCTACTACATAAAGCGGTTCATTTCCTGCCGTAATCGATCCCGCTCCACGAATTTCAATACTAAAAGGCTGACCCGGCAAACCAGTCGTTTGTTTTACACGAACTCCGGCAACCTGTCCAATTAATCCCTGATCGATTCTTGAAATTGGCCTTTCTGTAAAGTTTTCTGTTTTTATTCCGGAAATGGCTCCGGTTGTTAATTTTTTCTTTTGAGTTCCGTACCCAATTACAACTACTTCATTCAGGTTTGAACTTTCAGCATCCAAACCAACACTATAATTGTTTGAAGTTCCAACTTTTAATTCTTTAGTAACAAAACCAATGAAAGAAAAAACCAAAGTTTCACCTTCTGAAGCTTTTATAGTGAATTTACCGTCAAAATCTGTACTGGATCCTCTTTTTGTACCTTTTACGAATACATTAACTCCCGGTATCGAGAGTTTTGCCGGATCAGAAACTGTTCCTGTAACCACTTTTTCCTGCGCATAACCTACAGAATGGAATAATCCAAACAGGGCTATAATCAGCAGTAGATTAAAATTATTTTTCATAAAAAGTTTAATTTGGTTAATTAATTAGTTAACCAAATTTATTTAGAAGAAAATCGCACACCATCCTGTAGTATCCTGTTAACTATCAATATCTTATGTTTTTTATTGTATTTTATTTAACAAAAAACGAGCATAAGTAACTGATTTACAATGTGAAAAATGTAAATATCATATTAAAAATTTTATGCATTTATTTTTTTTAAATTCAAATTTATATTCTTATAAAAATATATTATCATAAAAATATTAACTAACTTTAAGATTATTTGATATTTTAAACAGGATGCCACAGGATAGCAATCTCAAAGAGGTCTTTTACTTTTACTTTATTGGATAATCATTTTAAATATGAGACTAATCAAAACGCAATTTTTACTTTTTTTCTTTCTAGGCCTATCTAATACTTTTTCCCAAAATGAGACTGTTTCTCCTTGGCCAAATGTCACTAACATCAATCAGCCGTGGGCACGTTGGTGGTGGATGGGAAGTGCTGTTGACAAACCAAATTTAAAAAAAAACCTTTTAGATTTTCATAGAGCAGGAATTGGCGGTGTAGAAATAACGCCTATTTATGGCGTAAAAGGAGAAGAAAATAATTTTATCAATTATCTCTCTCCAAAATGGTTAGAAATGCTTGATTATACAATTCATATTTCTGACAGTCTTCATATGCAGGTTGATATGGTTTTAGGAACGGGTTGGCCTTACGGTGGTTCTCATGTTACATTGCCTAATGCCGCAAGTAAACTCATTGTAGAGAAATATCAGCTCAAAAAAAATGAAACGATTGACAAAAACATTAAACTCGAAAACACAAATGAAAAAATACCTGCTGAGCTTTTATATGTTGTAGCTTATGGGAATGACGGAAGTTATGTAAACCTGACAGATCTGTTAAAAGATAAAAATTCAAAAGTAAAAGACAAAGGAATTGAAGGAAATCCTCTTTCGTTGCAGACTCTTCTAAAACCAAATAAATTAAAATGGAAAGCTGTTAAAACAGATTATACGATATATGCTGTTTTTAGCGGTAAAACCGGTCAGCAGGTTAAAAGAGCGGCTCCTGGAGGAAGCGGTTATACTTTAGATCATTATTCTAAAGAATCATTAAATGCCTATGTTGTTCCATTTAATACAGCTTTTAAAGGTCGTGAAGGGAAAATAAGAGCTGTTTTTAATGATAGCTATGAAGTTTACGGAACTGATTTTACTCCGAAATTCTTTGAAGAATTTAAAACTTTAAGAGGTTATGATTTAAAAAAACAATTACCTAATTTACTAAATGAGACCGATAATGAACTGGGCAACAGAATAAGAAGCGATTACAAACAGACCATTGCCGATTTATTGCTGAATAAATTTGATAAATCATGGACTGCCTGGGCAAACTCAAAAAACTTTAAAACCAAACTTCAGGCGCATGGTTCTCCGGGAAATCTGATTGATTTGTACGCAGCTGCAGATATTCCGGAATGTGAAACTTTCGGCTCAATGCCTTTTGATATTCCGGGTTTTAGACGTGAAAAAGAAGATATCCGAGAAGGCGATGCAGATCCTGTTATGTTAAAATTTTCATCCTCGGCAGCACATATTGCAGGAAAAAACCTAGTTTCATCTGAGACGTTTACATGGCTTCGTGAACATTTCAAAACTGCCTTATCACAATGTAAGCCAGAGGTTGAAGATTTGATGCTAAATGGCGTAAATCATGTTTTTCTACACGGTTCTACTTATTCGCCTACAAGTGCAGTTTGGCCAGGCTGGCAATTCTATGCAGCGGTTAATTTTAATGCCAATAATAGTATTTGGGAAGATGCTCCTGCGTTGTTCTCTTATATTGCCAATTGTCAATCTCTATTACAACAAGGAAAACCAGACAATGAAATTTTGCTTTACTGGCCCATTTTTGATGTTTGGGATAAGTATCAAAAGGGCAATTTATTTTTCCAGTTTAAAATTCATTCTCTGTCAGAGTGGCTTTATGAAACTTCATTTTATGATACCACAAAAAAATTAATGAAAAAAGGATATGGAGTTGATTTTATTTCGGATAATTTTATTTCGGATGCCGAAGTGGAAGATGGAAAAATCAGTTTATCCGGAGCAACTTTTAAATCACTAGTAATTCCTTCCTGTAAAAAAATGCCGCTTGCCACTTTGCAAAAACTAATTGCATTACAAAAACAGGGTGCAACAATTATTTTTGAAGGTTCACCGGAATCTGTTCCGGGTTTTAATAATTATGAAAAACAAGAAGAGGAACTTCGCGATATTATAAAGGCAAATATTGAATTGGTAAAACCGGTTAAGGATATCTTTCAAGCTTTGGAAAACGCAAAAATACAACCCGAAACACTTGTGAATTCTGGTCTGAAATACATCCGAAGAGATATTGATGGTGAAAAAATCTATTATTTGGTAAATCATACTCCCAAAACCATTGATGAATTTATTCCGATAGAAATTGGTAATAAGGAAGTTATTATTCTTGACCCATTAAACAGAGAGACTGGAAACGCGATTGTAAAAAAATCAGCTTCGACTACTTTGGTCAAAATTAGAATGGAACCTGGAGAGTCTTATTTTTTGAAGACCGAAAATACTGCCTCACAAAAAAAATGGAATTATCACGAACCTGTTTCAGAACCTATTTCTATAAAAGGAAACTGGAAAATCAACTTTGATAAAGGCGGGCCGAAATTACCCCAAAGTGCAAAAAATCCCAATCTCGAATCATGGACAAAATTAAATCCGGAAGCCGAAGCTTTTTCAGGATCAGCGACTTATACTGTAAAATTTGAAAATCCAAATAGTAAAATAACCAATTGGAGTTTAAATTTGGGAGATGTCCGCGAAAGCGCTAAAGTCTGGCTCAATGATGAATTTATTGGAACGGCCTGGTCCGTTCCTTATAAAGTAAATATTAAGAACTTGAAAAGTGGAAAAAACACTCTAAAAATACAAGTCACTAATCTTTCTGCAAACAGAATCAGGGATAAAGAATTAAAAGGTGAAGAATGGAAAATTTTCTATGAAATCAATATGGTAGATAAAGACTATAAAAAATTTGATGCGACAAAATGGAGTCCGATGCCTTCAGGATTATTGGGTCCTGTTACGATTACACCTTTACAAATTACAAACTATTAACCGAATACAATGAAAAAAATCTTTTTATGCTTGGTGATCTGCTTTTTCTATACAAGTAAAACAAATGCCCAACAGCCATTTGACAAAAAATTAGTATTGAAACAAATGATATTGGCTAATGATTATTTCATGCAAAAATGGCCAGAAACAAGTAAAACAATTATTACCAATAAGGAACGCCCAAGTAATATTTGGACGCGCGGAGTTTATTATGAAGGATTAATGGCATTACACGAAATTTTCCCGAAAGATGCCTATTACGACTATGCCTGTTCATGGTCAGAATTTCATAAATGGGGATTTAATAGCGGAAATACGACGCGTAATGCTGACAATTACTGTGCAGCTCAAACTTATCTTGATTTATATAATTTAGAACCTGACGCAAAAAAATTAAAAAACACAAAGGCCAACATTAATATGTTATTAAATACGCCGCAATTAGATGATTGGTCGTGGATTGATGCCATACAAATGGGAATGCCTGTTTTTGCCAAATTGGGAGTTTTAGAGAAAGACAATCGTTATTTTGAAAAAATGTATGAGATGTATATGTATACCCGAAACAAACATGGCGATCACGGTTTATTTAATATAAAAGATGGTTTATGGTGGCGTGACGCTGATTTTGATCCTCCTTATAAAGAACCAAATGGAGAAGATTGTTATTGGAGCCGTGGCAACGGCTGGGTAATTGCTGCACTCGCAAAAGTGCTGACAATAATTCCTGAAAAGGCACCACACAGAGCCCAATATGTTAAAGATTTAAAATTAATGGCAACCGCTTTGGTTCCTATTCAAAGAACGGATGGTTTTTGGAATGCAAGTCTGCACGATCCCAATAATTACGGAGGAAAAGAAACCTCCGGGACTGCGCTTTTTATTTACGGAATAACATATGGTATTAACAGCGGAATTTTAAAAAAAGAAATTTATTTGCCTGTTGTTCAAAAAGCATGGAATGCTATTACAACGGAGAGTTTACAGCCTAATGGATTTCTAGGTTATCTGCAATCAACAGGAAAAGAACCCAAAGACGGTCAGCCGGTAACAATGGATAAGATTCCGGATTTTGAAGATTATGGATTAGGCTGTTTTTTGCTGGCCGGGTCAGAAATTTATAAGATGAAATAAAGAAAAAACCAGAATATTATGCTTTATAATATCCTGGTTTTATTTGAATTAATAAATTACCTAAAAAACACAGCATCAAACGGAAGTTATAATTAATCTTTTTAATGATGTGTAAGATTGATGTTTTTGTGTGAGAAAAACAGTTTCAAATTGCTGTTCAAAATCTGGTTTACTTTTAAAGCTTGATCTTAAATCAATCATAATTTCCCTTCTGGTTTTGGAACCATCCAATAAAACTAAATCATTAAATTCTTCAAGAAAGTTCAAACCTATGTATAAGTTTTTATTAAAAATGCATACTAAAATATTGGTTGCTTTTTTATATAGTTTTAAAAACTCTATCAATTCAAACTTATTATAAACTACTAGAACCAACTTATCAAAATTTTCTATATTATCCTGCTTTTGATCTAAGACAGCATTATCAATAAATTCAAATTCATGTCCAAATTTCTTTTTAAACATTTTCATGAATACCTTTTTATTATCACATACTAAAATATTTTTCTTTTTCATTTATATGTTTTTTTTACTATTCATAATTATAAATTATAATTAATTAGTGTGGATGTAGCTTAAAAAAATCAGACATTACATTTTAATAACTTTAGTTACGTTACTTTCTACAAATTCAATTAATTCATTTATGTTTCTACTCTCATCAAATTTGTTCGAAATAGATATAATGTGCTGATCATTATCTTTGACATACAAAAAGAAAAAGTCTTTTGTTAAAACTGCTTTTTCGATCTGACTCCATTTATGAGCAAAAGCACCTAAAGGAGATTGAACGTAAATAAATGAATTGGTGAAATTGAATTTATATTTACTAAAAAGAGTACTGCAGTCTGCTATCTTTTTAGTGAATTGAAAAATTAGTCGACAGATTGTTTTTACAACTGTATAATGGAACATTAAAAATAAAACGATAAGTATTGTATTTCTTAATTGCCATTTTATAAAGTCGTCATCGTTATCTACACTCAAAAAGTCAACAAAAATTAAAAAGACCAAAACAATTACAGTTAAAACAGTCACCCGTTCTTTATACAAACATTTAAAATACATTTTATTTAACTTTCTAACTTCAGCTACATTTAACTCAAATTCTAAAGAAAATCGTGAAGTATTCATTTTAGTGGTATTAAAGATAATTAGTAACTTTTTGATATTGATTTGGTCTTTTTTAAAAAACACAATACAACTATTAAAGTGAAAGCAAAATTAACCTGAAGCCTTGTCATTAATTGTCTTTAGAAGTTTTTTAAGCACCAAAATAGGTTTTTTAACGTAATTGGATAATCTTTAAATAAATAAAAGTTATTCATCTTCCTGAATCGCAAAACTGTTTCATTTTTTAGATTATTACACAAAGAAGCTTTGAAAGAAAAAAAATAAAAAAAGAGAACCTAAGTTCTCTTTTCTTAATTATTAGATTAGTAATCTAACAACTGACTATATAAATATGGTAACCCACTTACCGATGCAAATTTCTGTTATATTTAAAATTATAATTACCTTAAAAAGGTTTTTAAGTTATAAAATAAGGTTTTTATGATAATTTATTTTTTACCGCAATATTGAGCTCATCCTGCAAAAGTGATTTGTACATCAAATACAGTAATATTAATAATAAAGTAACAGCTTAGTTTAATATCACAAAATGTTAGATTAATAATATGAATTATTGAAAAAATGTTGTGTAAATTACATAACAAATCTCTGTTTTTTTATAAAAGGTTTTGATTGATATGGTTGTAATTTTAGATCTATAATCATTAACAAATTAAGAGCATGGAAAATATTATTACTTACAACGAATTGCAAAAATGTCCGTACCACAGTCAACACAAATATGCCAACCAATATAATGTTGATCGTGAAGACGCGAACACAGGAGACTGGGATGACCAGCGTGATGATGCCCGAACAGATAAAGAAGGCTATAACACAGACAAAAACGACAATACCGGTGGAGCAGGAAGTTCTGGAAGTGCAGCTACAAATAGTTAAATTGGTGAAGTAAAAATTACTTTTATCTCACGCCAATGAAAATAGCTACTTATAATGTAAATGGCGTTAATGGTCGTTTGCCTGTTTTACTTCAATGGCTTGAAGAAGCTGTACCTGATATAGTTTGCCTGCAGGAATTAAAAGCGCCTCAGGATAAATTTCCTGAAAAGGCAATTAATGACGCAGGCTACAATGCCATTTGGAATGGTCAAAAGCAATGGAATGGTGTGGCTATTTTGGCCCGTAATATGGAAATTGAGGAAATTACGCGTATTTTACCCGGAGATGACTCTGATATACATAGTCGTTATATTGAAGCCTTGATTGACGGAATCGTTATTGCATGCCTGTACCTTCCTAACGGAAATCCAGCTCCTGGACCTAAACTCGAATATAAGCTAAAATGGTTTCAAAGATTAGCAGAACGTTCTGAAACGCTTCTTAGCTTAAAAACACCCGTAATTCTTGTTGGAGACTTCAATGTAATGCCTACAGAACTTGATGTTTACAAACCGGAGCGATGGATTGATGACGCGCTTTTCAGACCTGAGGTACGAGAGGCATTTTTTAATATTATAGCTCAAGGATGGACAGATGCTATTCGTACTTTGTATCCTAACAAAGTGATTTATACTTTTTGGGATTACTTTAGAAATGCTTACAGCCGCAACGCCGGACTGCGAATTGATCACTTTTTATTAAGTCCTCAAGTAGCCAAAAAACTTAAGTCGGCTGCAGTTGACCATCACGTTCGCGGATGGGAAAAAACAAGCGACCATGCACCTGTATGGATAAAAATTGATAAATGAGAGCTGATATAATAATGTTCTTAAACTAATATATTACCCAAAAATGGCTTTAACTACATGCCAGATCGAAAACACAGATATTACCTGGATCGATTTACTTGATCCCACTCAGGAAGAGGTACAATCTGTAAGTACACAGTATAACTTAAATTCTTATACATTGCTGGACTCTCTGGATCCCGATCATTTACCAAAGTATGAAGAACACAACGATACACATTTTCTCATTATAAGGTTATTGCACGATGAAAATCAAAAATTACCTTCTGTACAGAGTCTGAGTAGTAAAATAGCCATTTTTTTTAATGACACCTTTATTATAACCGTCCATCGTTCTTCACAACCTATAATAAAAGACGTAATGGAAAATTATGTCCGAAACGGAAAGGTTAAATCATCTATCGGTATTGCCATTCATATCGTTGGTAATGCGTTGCGCACTTTTGACGTTCCGGCTATTAATTTATCTAACGAAATTGATTTTTATGAATCAAAGCTTTTCCTTAAGAAAAATATACCTGCTGATATGATTGAAGGTATTTATTATCTAAAAAATCGTTCGGGACTTTATAAAAAACTCCTTTTATTAAGTAATGAGGTAGTGACATCCATACACGCAGAAGGAGATCAGCGTCCGGCTCTTCAGGATGTTCGTGACCTGCACACAAAACTCGTTCTTCTTTATGACCAGGTACAGGACGATGCTAATAATTTACTTAATATTTATTTATCACTTTCGGCAAGAAAAACAAATGACGTAATGAAAATTCTAACGGTTTTCTCTGTCTTTTTTATGCCCCTAACCTTTATCGTTGGTATTTACGGAATGAATTTTAAATACATGCCAGAACTTGAATCGCCATTGGGTTATCCTATTACGTTGATTGTGATGGTTTTGGTATGTGTAATAATTTTCTTTTGGTTCAAAAGAAAAAATTGGTTGTAATGGAGTCCTGAATTCTATAATTTCTGCAATAAATGTTATAACAAAATGTCGCTGCAGATTTTGAAAATTTACAGACTATAATAACATTAATAAATAACAGAAATTATGAGTACTACATTTAAAAAAGGACAGGATGTAAAACAGGAATTTGGAGGTCCGGTTATGAAAGTAATTGGATTTGATCCAGAATTGATTGAAAATATTATTACACAATGGGAAGATGAACAGGGAACTATCATTACAGGGAAATTTATGGAATCTGTTCTTGTACCCGCAGATTAATAAATTACAAACACCTATTCGACAAAACATTTCAGCAATTCAGAACAAATAAAAAACATGAAGACCAATACCAAGCCGGCGAATTCATTTTATGGGTATCAGGAAAGAGACATAAATTGCATTTTTGAAAAAATCGAAAGCACTCCTAAACTGAAACTTTTATATCAATTGCCAACCGGCGGTGGTAAAACTATGGTATTTTCGGAAATTGCCAAAAGATACATTGCACAGTTTGATAAAACGGTTATGATTCTCACACATCGTAAAGAGTTGTCAAAGCAAACCGCAACTACATTAAAAAATTTAGGCGTTCAAAACCGTATCATTAATAGTACAAGCGGCAATTTTAAAGCAGATTCTAATTGTTATGTTGCAATGGTTGAAACACTTCGTAACCGAATAAAAGCAAAAAAAATCCAGACAAAGGAAGTGGGTCTAGTGATTATTGATGAGGCGCATCATAATTCTTTCAGGAAATTACTGGGAAGTTTTAAAAATGCAATTGTCATTGGAGTTACAGCTACTCCATTTAGTTCTGATATTTCAAAACCAATGAAACGACAATATAATTCGTTGATTACGAGTGAAAATATTGCGTATTTAATTGAACATGGATTTCTGGCCAAACCGCAATCCTTCGTTTACGAAGTTGAACTTAACACTTTAAAGACAGGAATTCATGGCGATTATACTGTGAGTTCTTCTAATGAACTATATAGTTCTCCGGCGATGCTTGATCTTTTGCTTAAAGCATATCAGGAGAATGCTGCAGGAAAAAAGACTTTAATATTCAATAACGGAATTGACAGTTCCTTAAAAGTATATGAAACATTTAATGCGGCCGGAATTGCTGTAAGACATCTTGATAATAAAACACCTGGTGCAGAACGTAAAGAAATTTTACAATGGTTCAAAAAAACGAAAGACGCTGTTTTAACTTCAGTTTCGATTCTTACTACCGGGTTTGACGAGCCAACTGTACAGCATATTATTTTGAACAGGGCTACCACTTCTATTACGCTTTATCATCAAATGGTGGGGCGCGGTTCACGAAAACTTGCTTCAAAAAAAACGTTTAGTATTATAGATCTTGGGAATAATATTCAACGTTTTGGAGAATGGCAGGAGCCTGTTGACTGGAAATTTGCTTTTGAAAGACCGGAAGCTTTTGCCAAACAGTTAAACAATCATGCTAATGGAAATTCTTCATCGGTACAATCGCACGCTATTTCGCCAGAACTTCGTGCAAAGTTTCCTAATACACTGGAAATGACTTTTGATATTGAAGAACATTATCAGGAAGCGATAGCAACTGATGAGAAACCAAAAATAGTAATTAGAGAATCTATTCGCCAGCATGCAAAAATGTGTCTGGATAATGCCGAAACGCTGACGCAAGCAGTTGCTCTTGCGGAATCGTTAGCGCCTGAAATCGAATGGCGTGTAAAGCAATATGTAAAATTTTTGGAGAATGCCAGTAAAAGTTATAAAGAATGGTTGATTGATGATTACCAGACGAGGCTTAAAGGTTTAATTATAAAACTATACCCAAAAATTCACGCCTAAATTTTCAAACTATTATTTCTGCTAAAGGATTTCTTTAAGAATCCTTATTAAATCATGATAACTTGTAGGTTTAGTTACATAATGTGCTATTTCATAAGGTTTTGCTAATTCGTGCATAATTTCTACTGTATGAGAAGAGTACAAAACAATGGGAGCTTTTTTCATACTTTCTGAGCTTTTAATCTGTTCCAATAATTCACGATGATTTACACCTGGCATATTAAGATCCATAAAAATTAAATCTGGCACAATTTCATTTGTTTGAACTGCTTCCAGTACTTTCTCTCGCTTGGTTGCTGCATAGCATACTCTTTTTTGAAGTATAGAATCTATAGCTTCTGTAAGTATTTCAACATCTTCAATATCATCATCAATTAATAAAATATTCTGGTACAACATAATGTGTTTTTATGATATAATTACTTGTTATTCATTATATACGAATCCTGGACTGAGCTGGTTTTAAATATATTGCTTAAAAAAAACCTGTATCATAAATAATACAGGTTTTTTTAATATTAAAATAATTTTTAATATCATTACTTAATAACTATTCCTGATCCTGATCTTCGTCGTTAGCATCAAAGTTAATAGTATTGTAAGCAGCTTCTGTAAGCAATGTATCTGCCTCTTTTTCTTCTGCTAATGTTTTTTCTAATAATAGTACTGCATCATCTTCACCTAAAGTTGTTGCAAATGCTACCAAAGTACCATAAGTAGCAATTTCATAATGTTCAATTTTTTGCGAAGCTGCGATGATTCCTGCATCACGAACGGCACCAACTTCGGTTTCTTCCATAATACCTTCTCCCTCTTTGATCAGTCCTTCCATAGCGTCGCATTTTTTAGCTACTGCTTTTTCTCCTACAAGTGAAAATACTTTCTCAAGTCTTGCAACTTGTTCCTGCGTTACTGCTAAATGATCGTTGATCGCTGTAATTAAATTTTCTGAAGTTGCATTTTTGGCCATTTTTGGCAATGCTTTAGTTAACGCTTTTTCTGCCCAATAGATATCTTTAAGAGAATCTACAAATAAGTCTCTAAGACCTTCCGCAGCAGATGGTTTTGCTTTTACAGTTCCTTTTGGCGTACTGCTTTTTGATGCAGTTGTTTTTGACGCAGTTGTTTTAGCTGCAGTAGTTTTCGTTTTAGTATCAGCTGCACTTTTTGTTTTTGTAGCAGTTGTGTTCTTTGTTGCTGTTTTCATGATTATAATTTTTTAAAGTATAATTCAAATCTACAAACTACTAGAACTTAATATTTTACAGGATATTTTTAATTATTTATAGTATTCCAATCTAAATTGCAATTATGAATTATGATATCAATGCTTTGGAAGGAATATCCAAAATGTCGTTCCTTCATTAGGCTGGCTTGTAAAATTAATAAAGCCATTATGATTTTCAACAATACGTCTGCACAAGGCAAGACCAATTCCGTTTCCGCCAAATTGATCGCGCTCGTGAAGTCTTTGAAACATATCAAATATTCGGCCTGAGTATTTACTATCCATACCAATACCGTTATCCGTAATAGAAATAATGTAAAAATTAGATGATGGAAAAGTATTATCTGCAAATTCAATACTATCAGGATATTTATCTGTTAAAGAGATAATTACAGAAGGTTCTGATGTTGTAAATTTTAAAGCATTACTAATTAAATTGTAAAACAATTGACGAAGCTGTGTATCTAGTCCTAAAACTTTTGGCAAAGAGTTTACCTGTACTTGGGCATTTTTTTCTTCGATTACCATACTTAAGTCGCCTAATGCTTCTTCAATAACTTCATTTAAATCGACTTCTGCAAATTTCAAAACTTTATTATCTATTCTGGAATAGTTTAAAACATCTGATATTAAATTAGACAATCTGCCTGCTGCGAGGTTTATTTTATCAAAGTAATATTCTTTTTTTTGCTCTTCTGATAAATTATTTCCTGCCCTTGAAAGCATGATCATGATTTTGCGAAGTGGTTCCTGCAAATCATGACTGGCAACAAAAGCAAATTGCTGCAGTTCTTTGTTTTTAAATACTAATTTTGAGTTAGCTGTTTCCAGTTCACGCTGAATTTCTTTTAATTCCGAATTGTCTTTTAACGCTTCTACAACCTTTTTTTGCGCATTTATATCCACAAAATAAACAAGCCAGCTGTTGAATGTATTGTCTTCTGATTTATTTGGAACAATGGAAATAAGATGCCATACATATTCTGCCCCTTTTTTAATTCGGGTTTCTCCCATAAAATCCGAGCGGTTCTTTTTTGCTTTATTCCAACCTTCGGAAATAGTATCTAAATCATCAGGATGAACAAAAACACTCATATTTTTTTTATCAAAAACAGTTAATGTAGTCTGCAAATAATCATTTAATGACTCATTAGCAAGCAACACATTATTACGTTCATTTACGATACAAATTAAAACCGGAATGGTATTAGCCAATTGCCTGTATCTGTTTTCACTTTCTCCAAGCTTTTCAGATAGTGCAATTAGTTCAATATTTTTCTTTCTAATCTCATCATAAGGTGATAAAGGCGGTTCGTACCTGAAGTAATCGACCAGGCTTTTTATTTTTATATCTGATAAAAGTCCGGGCGCTAATACAGGCTGACTTAATTTTGTAGTAAATTGATTGTCTGAATATCCATACTGAATATTTCCTGAAATTTTTGCAGCATATTTAAAAGCCTCAGGACTGCATTTTTGCAAATCGACAGCATCTGTAAGTATCGCTAATATTTCTTTTTGGTTAGATCTGATAATATTAATTCCTAAAACCAGAACAGAGTTTTTACCATTAGCAATCGAACATCTTGCAACTTCTGATACAGCGGTAGAAAATCTTGTTTGTGCAGAAGATGGCATACCGCACATTTCAGCTATTTTCATAGAGCGCTTATGGGCCAATATTAGGTCCATTTCATTATCCAGATTGATTTTTACAATTTCCTTCATAGCGCTAAATAATTTTTCCAACTAAGACTGTCGCATCATCTGTTCTTCTTATATTATCTTTATACAATGCCGCTGCAATTACACCGGGATTTTGCTTTATAATAGAAGTCATATCATTAAGATTCCATCTGGTTCGCAATCCATCACTGTGCATCACAATAATCTGATGTTTCTCATACGGAACAGTCGTACTATTTAAAGTACGGGGTATATTGTGACCAATAATTCCATTATAAGGCGTGTAAGTCTTATTCTCCAAACCGCGATATATACGTGTGTTTATATTTCCAATTCCGCAGATATTCCAGGTTTCGGTTTTATAATTTACAGTGGCTATAGTAGCTACGAGTCCCCTGCTCTTTTTTACCTCTTCGTGAATTTCTCTTAGTATAGCGGCAGGTTCTGTCTGGCGAGTTATTTTAAAGGCTTTTATTGCCTGCTGCACAGCCTCATTTGCATTTGCTCCATGCCCTAATCCGTCGCCAACAAAAATTTGAAAACCTTCTTTTAAATATTTTATATGATAACCATCGCCGCAAATTTTTTCTCCAGGATAATTGACTCTAACAGTTGAGTAATTAAAACCAGTTAATAATGGCGGTTCTGGAATTTCTGATTTGTCTAAAATTTTTATATACTGAATTGTACCCCAATTTCTCATGGAGTATATATGAAAATCGTTACCTAATCTTTTGATTGCCCCTAATCCCTGACCCAATGTATTTGAAGAAGAATAACCATCGTTCATTATTTTCAGAACATTATCAATTCCTGGACCGTGGTCTATACAATAAATCTCTATTTGATTATGTCCATCGCTATGGTGGGCTCTATATAAAAGTTCACCCTCCTTTGCATATTTAATTAGATTTGAAGTCAGTTCAGCAATAATAATATCAGTTTCTGCTGCCCTGTGTGGTGTAAATCCTAATTGAAGTGCCAAATTATGTATTTCTCTTTTAATAAAAGGTATTAAACTTCTATCATCAATTTTGTAACTGGAAAAAGTATTATCCATTTTTCCATTTTATTATAGTTACAGTTGTACCGTTTCCTAATTCTGTCTGTATATCGAACTCGTTAACTAGTCGTTTAGTACCGGGTAAACCAAGTCCTAAACTTTTTCCAGTGCTATATCCGTCTTTCATCGCCAAATCTATATCTATTATACCAGGACCTTTATCTATAAAAGTCACTTTTACTCCATTATCGCGTCCATTATTAACTGCTTCTATTATGACTTTGCCTCCTCCTCCATATTTCAAAAGGTTACGAACAAGCTCGCTGGTAGCTGTAATTAACTTGGTTTGATTTAGTATGCTCATTCCAATTTTTACACCATATTCTTTAACACGATTACGCAAAGGAACTACATCCTGCTCTTTTACAACCGGAATTTCCTCTTTACTCGTTGTCGTTATCATAAATCTGCTCTTCATTATCGCCATTATACATTTTTGCGCGAAGCAGATCCATCCCTCTTTCAACATTAAGGGCACTTATAACCCCATTTAACGATAATCCAAGTTCTACAAGAGTGATAGCAACAGCAGGCTGCATTCCAACCACCACGGTTTGTGCATCCATAATTTTAGACATCACAGCAATATTTCCCAGAATTCTTCCCATAAAGGAGTCAATAATAGAAACGGCTGATATATCAATAAGCACGCCCTTTGAGCTATGCTTATTGATTGTATTTATTAAATCAGATTCAAGATTTTCTGCTAATTGGTCGTACAAATCAACTTGTATAGTAACCAGCAAAAAATCTCCCATCTTAAGTATAGGAATTCTGTCCATATTTTAAATCTTATTCGATTATTTTCTCTTAACAACAGTTAGCTGCAACATTTCAAAAGCGGTTTGTAAAGCGCTTGCAAGTGATGCCTTTGTAATAATACCGGTAAGATCAATTCCTAAATGCACTACAGTTTGAGCAATTTCTGGTCGAATTCCACTGATAATACATTCAGCTCCCATTAATCTGGTTGCGCTTACTGTTTTAATAAGATGTTGTGCAACAAGAGAGTCTACTGCCGGCACTCCTGATATATCAAGTATGGCAATCGAACTTCCTGTGTCCACTATTTGCTGTAAAAGGTTTTCCATTACAACTTGTGTTCTCGAACTGTCTAAAGTTCCAATTATCGGCAATGCTACTACACCATCCCAAACTCTGATAACAGGAGTAGAAATTTCACTTATTTCGTCGATTTGTCTCGAAATAACATCTTCACGACCTTTCATGTAAGACTCAAAAGTCATGATTGTCATGTTGTCTAATACAGCATTTAATTGTTGATTAGCAGTGTATAATTTTTCTTTATCAGTTTCTACTTCTGAAAGAATTTTTGATGCGGCTTCTTTAAATGAAATTAAATACTGAGCATTTTCCCTTGGAGAAAATCCGCGTTTTGCTCTTGAGCTTGAAATACCCATAAGTAAATCATACACTTTTTCAAATTCTTGAGAATTTGAATCGTTTGTATGAGATAATGCTTCTAATAAAAGAAATGAGAATTCTTTTGATTCCTCTTCTTCTGTAGCTCCGTCAGTTGATCCGTTTTCTATAAGAAGTTGTGACCAGATTGTAAGTAATTGATTTTCGTGCTCCTTTAAGCCAGCCAGAAGATTATTTTGCATTTGTGGTAATTTTAAATTTTTCGTAAACAAATATAACAAATTTATCCTGTTTACATATGTAAAAACGTATTAAAAGAATGTGTCAAATTAAATGTATTTTATTGCTGCTATTTATAATTATTCTAAAGATTATTTTGTATTTTTATTCTTGTAAATCTCTAATGGAAACACTTGATTTTAAAGTTTTTATTTCATTTGTTCATAATAAATTAAAGAAAAAACCTGCCCTTTATTAGGAGCAGGTTTTTTAGACTAAAGCATGTTGATCATTTCTTAGAAGATATAATCCGTGCTTAAAAAATTGGAATCATGATCTCTCACAATTGTATTGAATAATTTTTTGTTAGCATCAGTAGATTTAGTTGCCACCAAGGAACGAATTGAAAAAGCACGAAGGGCGTCAGAAATTGACAAAGTTCCTTCGGCGCTGTCTTTTCTTCCTGTAAAAGGAAACACATCCGGACCTCGTTGCGACTGACAGTTGATATTAACACGACTTACTAAATTAACAAATGGATCAATCAGACTGGCTACTTCCTGCGCATCTTCACTAAATATACTAACCTGCATACCGTGAGAAGCATTGATTTGATACTGAATTGGTTCGTCTATAGAATCAAAAGGAACGATTGGAATAATAGGCCCAAACTGCTCTTCGTGATACAATTTCATTTTGTCATTTACAGGATATACCACAGCAGGAAAAACGAGTGAATTATTAGTATAACCTCCATTTTCATTTATTATTTTTGCGCCGTTAGCCACTGCATCATCAAGACATGTTTTAAGATAATTTGGTTTATCAAATTCGGGAAGCGGAGTTATTTTTACGTCTTTATCCCATGGAAGTCCAGGTTTTAAAGCAGAAACTGCGTCGCTTAATTTTTGAACAAATTCATCTGCAACTTCTTTTTGCACAAAAATTAATTTCAACGCTGTACAACGCTGTCCGTTAAAAGACAAGGATCCTAATAAACATTCATTTACAGCAACATCTATATCTGCGTGTTTTGTTACAATAGCGGCATTTTTTGCATCTAGACTTAAAATAGATCGCAGCCTATTAGATTTTGGATGCAGTTTCTTTAGGCCATTTGCTACTTTACTTGAACCAATAAAAGCCAGAACATTTACTTTTCCACTTTCCATCAATGGAGAAATAATTTCTGCTCCCCTTCCATAAAGCGTATTTACTGTACCCGGAGGAAATGCCTCTTGAAAAGCCTTTAACAAAGGATAATGTGCCAAAACACCATGTTTAGGCAACTTAAATAAAATGGTATTACCCATTATAAGTGCCGGAATCAAGGTGGTAAAAATTTCGTTTAAAGGATAATTAAAGGGTCCCATGCTAAGAACTACTCCCAAAGAAGAACGTCTGATCTGCGCTAAAACTCCTTCAGCCTCTTCAAACCTTGAAGATTGCCTGTCTAAATCTTTTAAAGCATCAATTGTAGCATTAATATACTCTACTGTTCTGTCAAACTCTTTTGTTGAATCCGGAAGGCTTTTTCCAATTTCCCACATTAGTAGTTTGATAACCAGTTCGCGTTGCTGAATCATGAGGTAGACAAATTTCTGCATGCATTTAATTCTATCCTCTACCCCCATTGTTGGCCACTCTCCCTGACCATTATTGTAAGCAGCAACGGCAGCATCCAAAGATTCCATTGCTTCCTTTGAAGATGTATGCGGTATTGTACCTACTAATTTGCGTACAGGCCCCTGATCACCCTGAACAAAAACAGGAGAAAAAACCTCTGTAACATCTCCGTTCCAAGGCACCAGTTTGCCATTTAAAAGATATTCTCGCTGGTGAATTTCTTCAATTTTATATTCCTGCGGAATCCCATTTTCCGCTACAAACAGATTGTCAATAGCTGTTAAGGATGCTTGTAAATTTTCCATATTTGTGTATCTATTTAATTGTCAATAATAGAATTCAAAATTCTAACTTTAATATTTGTGATAAATCTTAATAACAAATTACAACAATCTGTTTAATTGGCAATGGGCAAAACATAAATTTAAAGAAACAAAAACGAATACTTTTCAAAATAACATTCTATTATTTTTTTGTTGGACTTTGCTAATTATTAGAAAGCATTATTGATGTTTGAAATACTTACTGGTAATTGAAAATAAGGAAGTTAATCTTTAAATATGATCTAGTTGCTGCTATTTTAATGCTGTAAAATACTTTTATCGACAACAATCTGCTAATTATGCAACTATCATATGTTTTTCTATAATAAATTATTTTGTCGTCTACTATAAATTTGTAAAACATACTTTAAACATTATGAAAAATTGTTTTTACAATATTTAGATACAATTTGAAGTGAAACATCAAGTGTTTACGTAGGAATAAATTATTCCCTTAAAATAATTAATGAAAAAATAAAAAACAGCGTTATGGAAAATCAAGACCACGATTACGGTAAAACAGACCCGGATTATATCGATCAAAATACTCTTGTTGATGGTAATAGCATTCACAACGATGAGCATTTTCAAAAGGAAGCTACTACTGAACTAAAAACAGAGTTTGGAGAAAGCGATCCTGATTTTATAGATCAAAATACTCTTGTTGATAATGATAATTATGCGAGAGATGAAGACCCATATCAATATCAGGAAGAGTTTGTGGAAGACTTAAAACATCCTGAAAATGATTTTGAAATCAATAAAAATAAAAATCCGGATAGAGATTTGAATACGGAAAATGTCATTAATAAACAGGATATTTTAACTAATGACGAACAAAAAAGCAAAGTAAATAAAGATCAGGATTAATATAATTCGTTTTATTTAAAAAAAGGCAGACTTTAATAAGTCTGCCTTTTTTTATAATTTATATTTCGTAAACCATTTTAGTAGTACATGTAAAGCATGATTTTAGAATCAGAACTTTCTATAACCTTTTCTAGTCTTTTAAAGAATATCTCACTTACCATCGGGCAACCATGACTGTTTATAATATAATATTCCTTTTCTTCATCAGGAACTTCTTTATAACGATGAAGTACTATTGCTCTCTTAAAAGCATTATTATTAGTTTCATCCATACCATTAAGCCTGAAAGCTTTTCCAAAAACACCATTATAAGATTTCTCAATAGAATATCTTCCCAGTGAAGTGCAGTTAGAATTAGGAACATTGCTAAACTGCAGGATATCACCTTTTATTCCTGTTTCTGATCCTGAGCCATGCGCCACAAGACCCTGGTCAATTATCTTTTCATTTTCAAGGTCATAAACAAAAAATCGATTCTTTCCTGATTTGATCTTCATATCAACAAGAAAAGCAATTTTTTTGTTATATCCTCGGTTTACAGTTGTAAATGATTTGATTTCACTTACATGATCTGTAAGTCTTGCAAATTCAATTTCAGATAAAAAATCTTTTTTTTCAATTACGTTGAAGTTTGTAAAAGAACTTAAAGAAAAAACAAGTGCCATAAAAAATATTCTCATATGCAGCCGTAAATTAAGTTAAAAGAAAATTTGGGTTTATGCCTTATCAAAAAAATTAAATTTTACTTTTAATAATTTTGATGTTGCAAAACTATACACAAATATTATACAATTCCCATATTGAAAGTTAAATATATGATAAATATTTGAATAGACGAATTTTAAAGATATTTTTTTTTACAAGTAATAAATCCATTTACATAAACCGCTTATAATATTTTCATAAAAGGTCAAAAAAATATTAGGTAAAAAAATTAAAAGTAATGATAATTATATAATCTCAGTTGATAAAAATTATAACTATAAATCAGGTTAATTCTGTAATTTTAATTAATTAAAACTATAGATCTTAAATAATTAATTTATGGAAAACCTAATAAATGATGAGAATCTCGAAAATATCAGAGAACTTATAGAAAGTAAAATTAGTGATGTACCAGGAGAACTAATTCTTTTTGGAGCAGTCGGAGCTTTGCTATTATCTTCTTATCTTAATAAAACAGGTCATAAGCAGGCAGGTAATGTGATAGGAAATTTATCCATTCCGATAATAGGAATAGGTATCGCAAAATACAAGGATCTTTTAAAAACAGAAAGTCTAACGTTGACAGAACTACAAGCTGAATAATCAATTATTTATCTGTTTGTAGCATAGAGTTATATTTAATATCAAATCAAGCAAAGACCATAAAAAAGAGTTAATTGTCTTACAATTAACTCTTTTTTATGGTATCTCTCTTCAAATTTCATAGCAGGTTCTAACGATATATGCTATATCAGAACTACTATCATCTTATGAATAATCTGAATTAATATTAATACAACATCACATTACTATCCGAATGGCAAATAACTCTAAAAAAGTTTTTAAAATATGCTTTGACAATTTGACAAATTTAAGAGTTTCAAAACAATAACATACTTACAAATTATTGGACACTTTTATACTTGATAAAATAAAATATAATGCCTATATAGGATATTAAAATACCAGAATAAGACTAATTATTTATTTGTATTTATTTTGTTTTCAAATAGTTAAATAAACCTCAATTAATATTTTTACTTAAATATTTAGTTTTACTTTTGAAAATATTTTAAAACAGACATAAATATTTTCCTTCAAATTAATGAACCTTATTCCTACAAAAAAAATACTTCAAGAGAAAGTTAAAGAATTAACATGCATCCATGAAATTTCTATGATAATATCAAACTCCGTTTTCATAGAAAAAGAGATTTTAAATAAAATAATTGCATTTACAAAAAAAGCTCATTACCGTAGCCATGCTGCTATTGTAAAACTACATGTATCAGTACACAATTTCTTATTACCAAAATTAGATATAGAAAGATTATCAAAGTAATACTATACGTATTGCTAATACATATGCTGAAGATCGGAATAAAAGAATACCTGATGATATTAAACAGAAAATATTGAAACTTATTTTACAACAAAGCCCATAAGTCATGGATGTGGACTTAGTCTTAGTATAGTACGCGGAATTATTCACAACTACAAAGCAGAGAAAAATGTAGAAGACAATTATCAAACTTGAACGATCTTTAAATTAATTAACTATTAGTAAAACTCCTGTTAGCCATACAATTTATATTATAAAAATATAGCCTATTATGAATAATACTAGCATAACGAACAGCGATACTAAATTATTAACAAATATTCTGAGAAGCATTTGCGACGATTAAACTACCAACAATGCAAAATTCCGTCGATATATGATTATTAGTTGATGTCAATTTATTAAAGTTGTTATTATTAAACTTACTACCTGACAAACTTTGCAATTTAAAATTGCTTTAAACGATTGGAATTATTTATTACTAATAGTAAAATAAATTTCATAATTAAATGATAATCATCTATTCTCTTAATTTAAATAAAAAAGATCAGATTAATATGTTGTTAATTTTATGTGCCAAAGTTTTAAATGATATTCTGCTCAATGATATAAATAAATGAAAGAAAAAATCTACAATTTAATACAAATATAGATCCATTAGGCACGTATTTTGACTACTATAAGTTAATTAAGCATTAAAATAAGATTTTAAAAAACAATAGTTATAATGATACATATTAAACCTTATAACTATATTATTAATAGACAAGTATAACCAAAACACACTATAAATCAATATATTAACAAAAAAAATATTAACTTTATACAAACAAATAATTTTCCTGTGAAAACAATTGAACATTCTTACAGTGCAGATCTTCTTTGGGTAGAAGATTTGGCAAAACAATATGGAGGAAAAGTAGAAGGCAATTTTATAGTTGTACCCGAAAATTTACAATCTGGAACAAGGTATTTTCTAGATTGTGGTGAAGGAATTGCAGCCTATTACATTGATGTCGAACATAAAAAGAATTTACACCTTATACAAAAAAACAGAAAACATGATTTTGTGGGTTTTTACTATAATTTAACAGACGGTGAAGCAACTCTTTCTGTAAACGAGTTTTTTCAAAATGTTAGCAGATGGCAATATAATTTATCTGTAATTGACAGTTCTCTAAACTCTGATTATAATGTAACAGCAGGTAGTAAAACATTTGCTCTATGTATCTTTGTTAAAAAAAGTGTCATAAAAGATTTTATTAAAAAAAACAATATTTTATTTACTAGTATTGATAGAGTAGTTGATTCTAAAAAAAACACTATGATACGGTTTGACAGAATGAGTAACGAAAGTTTTCATCTTCTGAATGAATTACGAAAAAAGAAAGTTGGAGGTGCCATATTTGATCTTAACCTAATAGGAACCGTTCACATGTTAATTGCAAATTACTTAAAAAAAATATCTACCAAACGAGTTATTATTCAAACTGTTAATCAGCAAGATTTAGCGACAATTATCAATATTCAGAAGTATTTAATTGAGCATATTGATGGTCAATTTCCAAGTATCAAATCGCTTTCTGATAAGGCTAACATGTCTGAATCCAAATTTAAAAACTTATTCAGTAAAATTACTGGAAGTACTCCGAATGTATTTTTTATGGAAAATAAATTAATATATGCAAAAGAACTACTGGAGACAAAGCAACTATCCATATCCCAAATTTCAGATCAGCTACACTTTACTAATAGTTCTTACTTTGCTTCAAAATTTAAAGAGCATTTTGGTTTATCACCTAAAATATTTGTAAAAGAATTATAAAAAATAGCATGAAAAAAATATTTCATTATTATAGCTTGACGCCCGAGTGGCAGCAAAAGCTGGCGGAACAGATAGAAAGTAAAGTTCTAGATAATAAAATTATCCTTTTTCCAGAAAAAATTGGCAAAGGGCATTCCTACTTTACTCAGGTTATGCCTGGAATCTCAGTAGTTTTTATAGATTTATCATTAAACATGCCATTAAAAATCTGCAGAGAAGTATCTGAAAATGACTTGTACATATTTCACTTTGATCTAAGTGAACATGTTAACCTAATTAAAATTAATAATGAGGATTATGAAATTGGTTCTTATGATAAATTAGATCTGGCTATTATAGACAATAAAATAGAAAGCTCTTATAAGCCTGCTGTGAATGAAAGGACATTTGCACTGCGTATATTGGTTGACAAAAAATTATTAACCAATTTTATTGCAAAATATACCAGCCAGCTATATAAGGCTAAGACGAAAGAAAAAGCCGAAACTAAAGATGAGTTTTATCATTATGGCAACATTGATAGTAACAGCACGTTGTTGCTGCAATCACTCAAAACAAAATCAATATACGACGTATCATTTGATTCTTTTTTAAAGGGCCTAACCTTAAAATTACTTGGAAATTTTTTTACCCGTTTTTATGATCCGGACACCAATACCAACAAATTAACACAAGTAGAAACTGAGGCAATTAATAAAACCAAAGATTTTCTACTGGAGAACATATATGGTCCTTTCCCTTCTATTGTAGTACTGGCAACTGTGGCAGGAATGTCTGAATCAAAATATAAAATGGCATTTAAAAAATCCTTCGATACAACACCAAATAATTTTTTCATTAAAGAAAAAATGAAAATTGGAAGAGAGCTTCTTAAAAGCGGAAAATTTCATACTTTAACAGAAGTCATCTATGAGCTGAACTATAGCAAACTCAGTTATTTTTCTTCTAAATATTATGAACTTTTTAATAAAAAACCAATTGACGATTTTGTGAAAAAGCAACATTAAAATGTAATAAAAAAGGGTATTCAATCGAATAGATGCATGTGGAGTTTTAGTTCCAACACCCACCTGTGAATAAGCAGAATAACATCCTAAAACAATAAACAAAGGGAGTAATCTATTTTTCATAACCTTAATTATATGTGTTTAATTATTTTCTTAAGTATTTAAAATTCAAACTTCTAGATTTGAAGGTGCAAAGTTCTCTTGAAAATAGATTTATTTTTGCCTGTAAAAGTTTTTAAACTTATAGATTAAGGTATATATGAAAAATTTGTTCAAATGATTAATTATCGAGAGATAAGAACTCTCTAAAAGCAAAGGCAGAGGAATAGTAAAAAAGTAATTTAAATAATAAAAAAAAGCCCTTAATTAACAAGAGTGCATATATATATATAAACATTAAGTGACTTATTTTTAAAAGAATAATTCTATCTTAGAAATTTCAAGTTTCTATTTACACTCTCATAAAATGTTAATTTGAACAAAGTACATATTTGACCCATTTGTTTCTTCTCACGATCGGTTTGTTAGCTGATTATCCTTATTACAATAAAGATGTCTTCCGCTCAAAATTTTAGGTGAAGTTGCTATGATATAAGTATAAGAGCACTTACATCCTAAACTAATAAGGAGACTTATAGGATGAAAACTCCATTTCCATTTCTAAAGCTAAATAATTATTTAAAGAAAAAAGGGCTATAAATGACAGCATTTTGGTATGCTTGTTTCTTTTTTTGAACGATAATAAATTAGAATTTTATAATCTGTGTGTGGATCTGCTTAATAATGAGCATCTTTATTTTTTACTTTTATGATCAAATTCAAAAAATATAAGTGCTTCTTTTATTTTAATAATATACCGAGATTTTTATTGATATAGTTATATTTACCAATGAGCTACGTAAACTGTTATACTACTTTACATTGATTTGATTAATCAGGCAGTTCATCAATACTTACTAGTTCTACTCTGGCTTGTGCGTTCATATGGTGTCTGTACTTGCTTGAAGTTTCATAAGCCAGTTTTCTGACTCTCATTATGTTTCCGAGCGGACGATGTACCGGGAGGCAGTGAAACTGATTAAAACTCAAGACATCACCTGCATATGCCGTGCGCTCAGGACTAAAAGTTTTCTGTGGATTAAAGGTAATTCTTTCAATTGGCTGGTACTGGCTCTTATCCTCAGGCCATTGCACAGATCCATCTTCAACAGGCATGCATGATTTTAAGATCTGTACAAAGTTATGCGCTCAATTCGTATTGTGCTGTGTTAGACTGAAAAAAATCAGCTATAATTTTTGTCAAAAAGGCATGTTGATCTGCTTCTATTGTATCTTTATTAATTTTCTTTCCGGCCAATTCCTTTACATTTTCTGAAAGAGGTTTTACATTTACTTTCGCCACGTAATCCCCAAACCGAATTGCTGCCATACTGAAATAAGTATCTCCAAGAAGATTTGATTCCGGAGTACTTAATTGATTAGTGTCATCTGAAAGTCCTACCGCAGCCAATACGCTCTGTACACTAACGGCTGCCTTTTGAGCAATTTCCTGAAATAATTCTCCGCTGTTAGCCTGCTTTTCCAAACTTTCCTGAAGTTTAAGGTATTGGTTTATAGTTCCTGTTGGTATAACGGGATAATTAACCAAAAGTAAATCCTGAGTGACGGGTTGAGGTAATTCGGGTAATGGTTTTTCGCCCTGCACTTCCATAACTTTTATAGCCAGACCGCGAAATGAAGACATTTTATCCGGTACGATCGATCCCTGAGCGGTATAGAACCTGACAATAACCGGATATGTTTTTGGCGCAGCAAATAATCCCTGTGCCAAATGCTCAGACAGGTTTTCATAAACCTGCAATTAACCTTTCAAAATACCATGACTTTTAGCATGGGCATCTCTTATGGCATGTCGGTGCTTCTCATACATCAAACGATTTACCCTCGTCATAGATTCTACGATCTGCTGGTTAATTTGCTGCTCATGAGGCTGTGTTACTTCAATGTTATCCGTATAAAGTATGTGTGGAGTAGATTTTGACATATTATGTTCTTAGATATTTTTCTATTTTTTGTTTATTACAAAATAACAAACATCTAATAATTTCAAATATTTACTAATTCTAAATTTAATCGGCTACATACTTGTTATTCCAGTACAGCATCAATAATAATGTTACAACAATGCAGGATGCTGTTCCTTCAAAAAACAGACATAAAGTATATGTTGCCACAGACGGATCACCACCAAACATAAAAGCCTGAGACAATGTTTTTACGTAGGCGTCGCCCCCTCTTGCATAGCTATAGATCAGCAATGCTACTATACTAAATACGACACCAGCAAAAGAAGTTATTAGTGCTGATATTGCATTTGGAAGAAAAGATTTTTTTCCTTCATCGAGGTTTTGCTGCAAGGTTCTGTTGACTCCGTAAAAAATAAAAAGTACGTTTAGTAAACGTAAATAAAATAAATGGGAAAGATTTAAAACTTCCATTAAAAGGAAAAATATGGCAACTCCCAAAAATATAAAAAATCCGTTAAGTATTTCTTTTGGCACTTTCATAATATATTTTTTTAAATGATAAAATTTAGAAAATTAATCTAAATGATTTCAAAATTGATTTTAATAACAAAAATAAGAAAAAACACACGGAAATAATTACAGAATTACCAGCACTATTTATATTATTCAAATCCAAATAAATATGGATTATAAATTAAAAAAGGAACCTATGCGGTTCCTTTTTTAATTTATAAGAAGATACATTACAACAAATCAAATCGATCCAGATTCATTACTTTGCTCCATGTTTTTACAAAGTCATTAATGAATTTTTCTTTTGCATCTTCACTAGCGTACACTTCTGCAATTGCTCGCAATTCTGCGTTTGAACCAAAAACAAGATCGGCGCGTGTGCCAATCCATTTAGGCTGGCCGGTATTGCGATCGTTTCCGGAATAGAGTTCTTTATCATTTGATACGGCTTGCCATTGTGTATTCATATCCAACAGATTAATAAAGAAATCATTTGTTAGCTGACCAGGACGATGTGTAAATACTCCGTTTTTTGAACCGTCAGTATTAATATCCAATACACGAAGACCGCCTAAAAGAACCGTCAATTCCGGTGGTGTAAGTGATAACAAATTTGCTTTATCTATAAGAAGTTCTTCTGTTGAAATTGACGATTTTGTTTTTTTGAAATTACGAAATCCATCTGCTTTAGGCTCAAGATATCCAAAAGATTCAACATCGGTCTGCTCAGCAGAAGCATCCATACGACCTGGTGCGAAAGGTACCTTGATGGTAAATCCTGCTTGTTTAACTGCTTTTTCTATTCCAACAGAGCCTCCCAAAACAATTATGTCAGCAAGTGAAACTTTTTTTCCAGCTGTTTCAAATTCTTTTTGTATACTTTCAAGTTTATCTAAAACTTGTTTAAGTTGTGCCGGATTATTTACCTCCCAGTCTTTTTGCGGAGCTAATCTGATACGTGCGCCATTGGCGCCTCCTCGTTTATCAGAACTTCTAAAAGTGGAAGCAGAAGCCCAGGCTGTTCCAACCAATTGGGATATACTTAATCCTGAATTTTGTATTTTTTCTTTTATCTGATTAATATCATTTTCTTCTATTAATGTATGATCTAACTCAGGAATTGGGTCTTGCCACAACAATTTTTCCTGAGGAACATCAGGTCCTAAATAACGGGATAGCGGCCCCATATCACGGTGTGTTAATTTAAACCATGCTCGGGCAAAGGCATCAGCAAACTGACCTGGATTTTCCAGAAAACGACGTGAAATTTTCTCATATTCAGGATCCAATCTTAAAGATAAATCTGTTGTAAGCATTGTTGGTAAATGTTTTTTAGAACTGTCAAACGCGTCAGGAATAATAGCTTCGGCATTTTTAGCCACCCATTGATGTGCTCCTGCTGGGCTTTTAGAAAGTTCCCATTCAAAACCAAATAAGTTTTCGAAGAAGTTATTACTCCATTTTGTAGGTGTTTTTGTCCAGGTCACTTCCAGACCACTAGTAATTGTATCCGGACCTTTACCTGAACCAAAACTGTTTTTCCATCCAAAACCCTGCTGTTCTAAACCTGCTGCTTCTGGTTCTTTACCCACATTGTCAGACGGTCCTGCTCCATGGGTTTTACCAAAGGTATGTCCGCCGGCAATCAGTGCTACAGTTTCTTCATCGTTCATTGCCATTCTACCAAAAGTATCCCTGATATCTTTTGCCGATGCAATTGGGTCTGGATTTCCATCGGGACCTTCAGGATTTACATAAATCAATCCCATTTGCACGGCAGCAAGAGGTTTTTCAAGGTTTCTGGAATGAATATGGCCGTCTGCATCATCATCCGATGAAACGACGCCATGTTCTTTTGGTACACCTTCAGAACCATCTTTATATCGCTCATCTCCACCTAACCAAGTCGTTTCTGATCCCCAATAAACGGCTTCATCCGGTTCCCATACATCTGCCCGACCACCCGCAAATCCAAAAGTTTTAAAGCCCATAGATTCTAAGGCCACATTTCCTGTTAGTATCAGTAAATCAGCCCAAGAAATTTTTCGGCCGTATTTTTGTTTGATAGGCCACAATAATCTGCGGGCTTTATCAAGACTTACATTATCTGGCCAGCTGTTAAGAGGAGCAAAACGCTGTTGTCCTGCACCTGCACCACCTCTACCATCTTCTACACGATAAGTTCCGGCACTGTGCCATGCCATTCTAATAAATAAGCCACCATAGTGACCAAAGTCTGCCGGCCACCAATCCTGAGAATCAGTCATTAGGTTATGCAAATCTTTTTTTACAGCCTCAAGATCAAGACTTTTAAATGCTTCTGCATAATTGAAATCCTTATCCATTGGATCAGACACGGCTGAATGTTGCCGTAAAATATTAACTTTCAATTGATTTGGCCACCAATCACGGTTTTTGGTTCCCGTTGCGGCCGAATTATCCATGCTGCCATTATGAAAAGGACATTTACTCAGTTCATTTGATTGATCTTCCATAATTATTTTTTTTTGAGGTTTGAATTAATACGATTGCACTAATTTACAAACAATATAAAAAACTTGTACGAAAAATGGATACTATATTAACCTACTTTGATAGTTAAAATCTATTCTAAATTAATCTGTTCTAAAAATATAAGGGCTGCTCAAATGGTTTTCAGAGTAATAAAAATTTAATCTGGCACTAAATTACATTCTATTTTAAATTTACTTTATCTCTTTTTTAAGCTTTAGTAAAGAGGAATCATCTGACTCTTTTAGTTTGTCTATTACAATCTGCGCAATTTTTTTCGCTCCCAAGAGTGAAAGATGCGTGTCATCAACTTTTTCTTTATCGTAAAAAGAATTTTCTCCGACTTTAAAATGAAGATGTAATTGCTTTGATTTCTCTGGTCCGTAAGATTGTTCTAATAATTCGGTATAATATTCAAGGTCAATAAAAGGAACCTTATATTCCTGTGCTACTAATCTTGTTTCTAAAGGATAATCACCGTGTGTAGGAACCAGAACTCCTTTTTCGTTAAAATTTCGTCTGGCAATTGAAGTCAATAATATTGGAGTTGCACCTTTCTCCCTACTTTCTTTTACAAACCGAATTAAATTATAACGATAGGCCGTATGGGGATTTGTATATCGTGTAGAATCTTCGATTTTTTCATCATTGTGTCCGAATTCAATAAAAACATAATCGCCTTTTTTAAGCTTATGAAAAATTGAATCCCAGCGTTTTTCATTAATGAAACTTTTGGTACTTCTACCATTTACTGCCTTATTTTCGACAACAATATTATTCTTAAAAAAAGGTTGAAGAACCTGCGCCCAACCGTGTTCAGGATTGTGTTCCGGATCTTTTTTAGTTGCCATTGTAGAATCCCCAATGCAATATACTGTCGTTTTTTGTGCGAAACAAGTTGTTGTTATCACGAAGACGAATATTATATAATGTTTCATTTTTTTTAAACTTATTAGATTTTTAAATTGGCAACTTTGTGGATTTACTTTGTTGAGATCCTCGTTCCCAGGAATGACAATTGCGTAAAACCTTTAAGCCTTTGCTTTTGTTACTTTGAACCTTTAAAAAACTATTTTGCAGCAGTAGGAACTGTTGCTCTCCTGCCAATAAAAATATCAGTCATTAAGACATTTTCAGCGTTCTCGTTAGATACTGCATTTTTTGCTGATTTAATCTCAATATTATTCAGAGAAATGTTTTTAATTTTTTTATCTGGAAAACCCTGAATTACGATTCCTGACTCTGTTGCTTTATTACAAATAATATTCGAAAAATGTACATTTGATATATCAGATTGAAAACCTTTGCCTTCACCATGATAATTAGCTGTTATGTATAGACAATCTTCTACTTGGTCTAACTGAATGTTTCTCACGAAGATGTTTTTTATAAAACCGCCGCGATCCGCATTGGTTTTTATATAAATTCCTCTTTTTAAGTACCCGACGGTTTTGCAGTTTTCCACAAAAACATTTTTAACTCCTGCTGACATTTCGCTGCCGATAACAACGCCGTGAAGACCTTTAAAATTACAGTTTCTTATCACAATGTTTTCACTTGGCGTCTCTGTATTTGCTCTTCCTTCGTTATCCCTGCCCGCTTTAATAGCAACATTGTCATCACCGTTGTCAAAAGTTACATTTTCTATTAAAACATCTTTGGCATATTCAGGATCAATGCCGTCATTGTTATAATTTAATGATTTATAACTAATACCACGAACAGTTATGCTTTCTGATTTTAACAAATGCAGACACCAAAAAGGAGAATTTTCTATTCTGATATTTTCTACCAATATGTTTTTACATTTGAAAAACTGAATCATTTGCGGACGTAAAAAATAACCTTCTCCAAATTTTCTTTCAATCAAAGCCATGCTATTATGATTCATATCACGGCTTTTGTTTTTGCCTTCATTTTCTTTTGCTTTAAAACTTTTCCAGGTCTTTCCGCCTTCTCCATCAATTGTGCCTTCACCTGTTATTGCAATATTCGAACATTCGTAAGCATAAATAAGCGGACTATAATTGTACAGCATTGTGCCTTCCCAACTTGTTAGAACCATTGGTAAATAATCTTTTGGATTATCACTAAACTTAATTTTTGCACCTTTCTCGATTTTGAGATTTACATTGCTTACAAAATGAATTGGGCCGTTTATTTTATAAATGCCTTTAGGAACAATAATTGTTCCACCCTCGTTTTTTTTGCACAATGCCATTGCTTTGTCAAATGCAGCCTTGTTATTGGTAAGAGAATCTCCTTTTGCTCCTAATTTCAGGACATTTATCTGATATTTAGGAATTACAGGAAGCTGAATTCTGCTCAAAATTGAATCTACTTTTGCTGATGGAAATTCTCCATTCTGAGCAAAAGAAAAACCAGAAATCAAAAGAAAAATGAGATACTTAAAATTCATAATCATTGTTTTTGAATTTAAATTTACTTCGAAAACCAATTCGGAATCGAATCCTTTAAAATATCTTCTGTTGTATATTTTTCAGCTTCTTTTTTAGTAAGCTGATGTGACCATAATACTCTCTTTTTAGGCTGAAAACCTTCCCCTTTGCAATTGTATTCGGCATAAAATGCATTCTTTTCTGCTTCTGGTTTAGACCAATTTTCCCAGCCTTCCGTTCTGATATGCTTATCCATGTTACAATTAATAAAAACTGTTTTGGCAAAAATTCTCCACGGTCTTCCCAGATAGACTGCTGTAGCATCAGAATTTGCTGTTAGTTTACAATTTTTAAAAACAAAACCAAATGGAATTCCTTCCGGGGTAGAAGCTGCTGTTACGTATGAACTTTTGATGCTGTGAATAGTACAGTTTTCGAATAAAGCCGTGGCACCGCCAAAAATAAAGTCAGTTGTTCCTTCAATATAACAATCTTTAAAATATTGTTTTGCGGCTTTTCCAGATAAATACAAAGTATCCTGATTTCCTGAAATAATACAATTTAAAATCTTTACACGATTACCCACTACAGAAAGGGCAATGGCCTGACCATTATCGCCAGACGTATTTTTAATCGTTAAGTTTGATGCCGAAAAATCATCTGCTTCTACCAAAACAGTAGCGGTATAAAAAGTACTGTTTCTTCCTAAATTGATTTTTTTAAAATTATCATCAAAAGCAATAATCGTATTTTCTTTGCTTTCGCCGATTAAAACTAAATGCGTATTCCACTCCGGAATACGCACTTTTTCATTATAAGTTCCATTTTTTATATTGATGACAACTTTTTCATATGGAAAAGAGGGACTTGCATTTATAGCATCCTGAATTTTTGTAAAATCTCCGGAACCATCCTGCGCAACTGTTATGAAATTATCTTTTTTTTTTGAAGTGTCTACTGAGGATACTTTTACGCCATTTTTTACAGCCCATGCCGCATATTTTTTAAGTACTTCTTTTGGCGCATCAGAATACCAGGCGTAGCCATTTCGTCTTTCAGAACCAATTTCATCAATAGATTTTTTCCTTATTCCGTCGCGATCACAAAAGAACGGTTCGTTGGTTTCCAAATCCATAAATCTCGCCCAAATTGGCGCTGCATTTCCTGTTGGAATCATTTTTTTATCAATGATTTTCCCAGCATCGTTCAACGTTCTTTTTTCTTCAAGGTTGGTAATTTTTGTTTTTTCAAACCAGACCTGAGCACTTTTTACTGCTGTAATAATTTCTTCTGAAGGTCTTTCAATAGACATTAAAAGCAAAACGATTTTAGCCGATTCAAAACCACTTAGCGAAGCCAGTTCAAAAGCTCTGGCACTGGCCGGAACCAGCGTTAATTCGTCGTGCTGTGCGCACCAGCCAGTTAAAATACCGTTTTGTTTATATTGTGTTTTTATGATACAATCGATTCCTTTATCAAAAGCTTTTTTCGTTTTTTGAATAATTTCTTTTGATGGTTTAATACTGTAATAATCTGTTTGTTCGCTGATTTCTTTTAGAATAACTAAAATATTTACCATCGAATTATCATTGTACGTAATATGCGTATAATATCCTTTCTTTAACGGAAAAAACTGAGGCCAGCCACCATTATCATATTGCGCCTCAAGCAAATAATTTAATCCTTTTAAAAAAGATTCCTTGTAGCGTTCATCCTGAACCTTAGCGTACATTCTAGACATAAAAAGCATTTCCTGGCAAGTTGCACCATTATCCGTTGTAATGTCATGTAGATCACTTTTTAAGGCAGTCAGTTTTTGCTTTTCACTTTCTGAAATTGAATTCTGCATCTGAATATTTTTTGGCCATCCGCCAATATTTCGCTGATAAAGCAGAACATTTTCTGCAATAGCTTTTGCTTCTGTTGTAGCAAACCATGAAGCATCATTTTTACGAATAATGTCAGGCCAGTTTTTATATGTGTTTTGCGTATTTGCTCCTAAACTAATGCCACATAAAAACAGGAATATGTATTTTTTTATTCGAATCATTTTTACTTTTTTAATCTTATTGTTATTTTTATGTTTTTATTATTTATCAGATTATCCTTTTATCAAAACTATTTTTGTGTATTTGAAATATTAAAAAAGCGTAAAAAACAATCAAATTTTACTTTTAGCAGAACAAAATTATTTTAAAGCGATTTAATCTACTGTTTTTCTTACAAATGTATTTGCGGTTTAATTTTTAAAATTAATTCAATACGCTTTATTTATACAAGCCGTTTTTTTCTTAAATATATAAAAAAACAATTTCACTAATTTTATTTGGTTATTCTAAACCAATCTACAGCAACATTTCCTGAGTCATTTGTAATTTGCTGACTTAATGCAAAAAGTCCGATTTTAGCACCAATCCATTTTCCTTCTTTAGCTGTAAATTCATTTCCAATTGCTTGATATTGTTTATCATCATAACTATAAGAAAAACTACAAATTCCACCTTTCTTAATTTTTACCTTCAAATAAATGACATTATTTTTTATTAAAACCGGAGTTGTTTCGCTTTCAGCAACTTTTTTATCAAAAGTTCCCGTTTTTTGGTTTAAATATAATTTTCCGTTATCATTTCTTAAATTCAAATAACTGTAATCCAGTCCCATTATTAAGAGTCCTGTAGATTCTCCGTTTAAACGGGTACTAAATGTTAATTTAGTCGTTGCAGTAAATTCTTCTGCAGGAAATTTTTGCAATAACAAATTAGGAGCTTCAAAAATTTTACTGCTTTCTCTAATTGTTGGCAAACAAAATAAATTTAAATATCCCAGACTTGTCGGAAATCCCCAATTAATCTGCGCATTCGCCTGCCATTGCCATTGAAAACCTAATTTTGGTGTATTAAACTCATCCGATTCTGCCGGAGTTTCGATTGGATATTTCTTTCCTACATTTGGTTTTTTAAAAGTAGTAACTGGTTCCCCTATTCCATTTTTATCAAAATCCTGTCCCATAAACGGCCAGTCTTTTTCCCACTTCATGGGTTGAAGATGCACAATTCTGCCATAAGCACCTTTGTCCTGAAAGTGAATAAACCAGTCTTCTCCCGTTTGTGTTTGTACCCATGCACCCTGATGTGGGCCGTTTACAGTTGTTTTACCTTGTTCTAAAACTTTTTTCTTCTCGTAAGGACCAAATATATTTTTTGACCTTAAAACGGTTTGCCATCCTGTTGAAACTCCTCCGGCAGGAGCAAAAATATAATAGTAGCTATTACGTTTGTAAAACTTTGGTCCTTCAATTGTGCCTTCGCTTTCATGACCGTCAATTACCATTACTTCATCATTATTGGAGACAGTTCCCTCAGCATTCATGGTACAAACGACTACTAAACTTTTGATTTTGGCACGGCTTCCGGCAAAAGCATGAACCAAATAATTTTTGCCATCATCATCCCACAACGGACTCGGATCTATTAATCCTAATCCAGCCTTCACCAAAACCGGTTCAGACCAGGGACCTTCGGCTTTTTTGGATTTTATCATATAAATTCCAAAATCAGGATCTGGGTAATAAATATAAAATTCATTATTATGAAAAGTGATACTTGGTGCCCAGACTCCGTTACCGTGCTGTACTTTATCAAAAGTTTCTTTTGGTATTTGTTTGTTTAACGCATAACCTATTATTTTCCAATTGACCAAATCCTTCGAATGCAGAATAGGCAATCCAGGAATACAGTTGAACGATGAAGCCGTCATGTAAAAATCATCGCCTACGCGAACAACATCCGGATCAGAATAATCAGCATGAATAATGGGATTTGTGTACGTTCCATCTCCATTATCGGGTATCCAAACCTGTGCGAAGTTATTTTGCAGGGAAATTAGTGATAATAGAAGGAAAAGAATTTTTATGTTTTTCATTTCTAAATTTTGACTGTTAAATAAACATTTCGTTTTTGTCACTTCGAGGAACGGGAAATCACATTAAGTAAAGGCACATTATGTAGCTCTCCGTATGTGATTCCCGTTCCTCGAAATGACAAAGCTTGTTGTTAAAACTGAAAGGTTTCTGTTGAACTTAAACCTATCTATTCAGTTCTATAGCAGCCAAAATAAAAGGCCCGGTAGCTTTAGGATCATTGTCTTTTTTCCTTTCGTTTACGTAATATTCATATGAACCGTCTCTGTATGGATTTCCGCCTAAACCTGCAACCTGGCAGCAGTTTGTTAATGTTATGCCTCCATCTTCGTCTACCTTTTTAATTAAAACTTTCGTCAATCCGTCAAAAGCTTTGTTTGCCAGTTTTTTATATTTTGCAGGCAAATATCCTTTATTAGCACCTTTTGCAAAAGCATAGGCAAACATAGATGATCCTGAAGCTTCAAGATAATTTCCTTTTTCTCCGCCCTTATCTGTAACCTGATACCACAATCCTGATTTATCCTGATATTTTGCTAAAGCTTCCGATGCGTTGTTTAAATATTTTACCAACTCTTTTTGTTTTGGATGATCCTTTGGCATATAATCCAAAACATCAACCAAAGCCATTACGTACCAGCCTAATGCTCTCGACCAAAAGTTTGGTGAGTTTCCGGTTTCTTTATTTGCCCACGGCATTTGTTTGCTTTCATCCCAGCCGTGATATAATAATCCCGTTTTTGGATCTGTTGCATGTAACTGAATCAATTCAAATTGTTTCGCAATATCATCAAAACTTTTTCCGCCTTCAAAAGTAGCCGTGTATTGTGCATAAAATGGTTCTCCCATGTACAATCCGTCAAGCCACATTTGGTTTGGATAAATTTGTTTGTGCCAAAATCCACCGCTTGCCGTTCTTGGCTGCTCAGTTAATTGCTTGCGAACTAACTGCATCGCTTTCAAATATTTATCTTGTTTAGTTTCAGCATAAATATCAAAAAGCAAACGTCCTGGTACAACCAGATCAATATTGTATTTGTCCAATTCATACGTTTTAATTGTTCCGTCTTCCTGAACTAATTCGTCTACATAACCTCTTATGTAAGCTTTGTATCTCGGATCTGGATTTTTTTTATTTAATTCTTCTATTGAATGTAAAACCAGGGCATGTACATAATCCCATTTTGGTTTTTTAGAATCGTCGATCATATAACTTTCCGGATGACGTTTCATCAGGGTCAAAGCCATTTTATCAGACCATTTTAAATTTTTGGAAATTACGATATCTGCCTTAGCCGGTTCCTGCGAAATCACTTTGCAGCTGGTAAAAGCCATAACGCAAACCAATATAGCAGATACAAAATAACCTTGTTTTCTATTATTCTTCATTTCAAATATGTTTTAATTGTACTATTTTTTTAATTCAACTGCACTTAGCAAAAAAGCAGCCAGGGCAGGCGAACTATTGTCTTTTGTTTTACTTTTAATGTAATATTCGTTTGTACCATCGCGAAAAGGTTTTCCTCCCAAACCAACATTTGATGAAACATTCGAAATAATAATTTCTCCCTTTTCATCTTTTCGAACAAACTCCTTTAAAAAAGCCTCGAATGATTTTTGGGCAATTTTTCTATAATTTAACGATAAATGTCCATTATCTGCACCCTTTGCCAAAGCATAGATAATCATTGCTGATGACGAAGATTCTAAAAAATTATCTTTCAATTCCGGTTTATCAGCAACCTGATACCATAATCCCGAAGAACTTTGATGTTTAACTGCACTTTTTGCAATCTCATTTAAATACCCTTCTAAAACTTTATAAGTAGGATTTTTTTTTTGGATAATAATCCAACGTTTCAACCAACGCCATCATGTACCAGCCAGTTCCGCGTCCCCATAAAGTTGGCGAAGTTCCCGTTTCCGGATTTGCCCAGCCAATTTCCCTGCTTTCATCCCAGGCCTGAAATATTAAACCTGTTTTTTTATCTACTAAATGATTATAAGCCAATTCAAATTGTTTGGCGATATCATCCAAAGCTTTGCCGTTTTCATACCGAACGGTGTATTGGGTGTAAAAAGGTTCAGCCATATACAAACCATCAATCCACATTTGATTGGGATAAATTTGTTTGTGCCAAAATCCACCGCTTGACGTTCTGGGCTGATTTTCAAGCTGAGCTCTTAATTGTTTGATTACTTTTAAATAGCGTTCGTCTTTTGTTTCATCGTATAAATTAAACAACAATTTTCCCGGATTTGCACAATCGATATTGTATTCTTTCATATCGTATTTTGCAATGTTTCCGTCGGCATCGATTAATTCATCTGCATATTCTTGAATGTAATATAGGTATTTTTTATCGTTTGTTTTTTGATATAATATTTCAAAAGCAGACAAAACCAATCCCATTTTGTAATCCCATTTTGGTTTTTCGGTTCCGTCTATTTGATATGCTTTTGGATATTTATTCAGAATTGTAATAGCAGTTCTTTCTGACCATTTTAGATTATCAGGTAGTACTTTATTAGTTGGCTGCGCTATCGTTTTGACGCCTAAAATCAATAGCAAAACTATTGAAAATCTAACAAAACCGTCCCTTATGAGCATCATTTTAAGCATAGAATTAGTGTATTTTTGCCGATTAATCTCATTTTTCAGCTTAACATCCAGTTTTTTTTCAGAAATTACATTTTACCTTTTTTGTTTAAAAGCTCTAACTGCTGATCTAAATACTTTACAAATTCTTCCTTCGACTTAATGCCATCTGTCTGTTGTTCCCAAGCGCCTAAAAGGTAAAACGAATTTTCTTTTGTTGAAGGTTTAAATACCAAAAGATAATCTAAATCTGTATCAGCAAGATTTTCAATAGTTTTTACTTCATAAAAAATAGCCATTCCTAATTTGTCCGGAACTAATGATTGCGTTCCGTATGTAGCTAAATAGGCCCATTTTTTATTTTTGCTTTCTTTTTTAAGCGTTTCAGTATTTTTTTGTTTTACGATTCCGGTGCAGATTCCTTTAACTTCTTTGGATGCTTTTATTGAATGTTTTGTATATAACTGATCTGGTTTTATTGTTAATTCTGAAATAAAATCGATTTTATCCGAAGCCGTTTTCCAACCGTAATAATTTACTTTTACAACAGATTCGTTTATTTTGTTCGACACTGTAGCAATGGTTGAATCAACTTCACGAAAGTGTAATTTTTCATTGTTTAAATAACGATCGATAGACCCAATTCCAATTCCTTTTCCGGCCTTTAAAATATCAGCTCCCCAATCGCTCATTTCGTGGTATGAATCAAAATTATCCTGACCTACTAATGGCAAAATCATTTCTGATTTTTTCTTTCCAAAAATATCAATCGCATTTCTCCAGTCCAGATACAAACGGTAACCTACTTTATTGCTTTCCCAGCCCGGGCCTTCATAACGAATATCAAAAGAATGATCTGTATGTTCCGGAGCCAATTTTAATCGGTCAACGTTTTTAAAAACAGTTCCGCCAATATATTTTTTTCCTTCCCATTTACCGTCTGTTTTTGCAGAAATTTCAGCGTATGTCTTTGCTGTTTTTATATCGTACTGCTGTGCATTAACTGCTGTAATACCAAATAAGGCTAAGGCTGTTATTGTGATTTTTGTTTTCATTTGTATGCTGAATTATTTAAATATTTTTTCTAGAAATTGTGTTGTATAGTTAATGGTTTGTGTAAACCAGGGTTCAAAAAACCAAAAAGAATGTGGCGAATTGGAAATTGTTTTTACTTCACTGTAAATTTTATTCTCGTTTAAAATCGCAATCATATCATTTCTGCCTGCGTGAAACCTCTCAAAACTGCTGTTTATGAAAAGTGTTGGCGGCGTGTTTTTATCGGCATGGCTTAAAGCCGATGCATTTTTCCAGTTTTCCGATTTCTCTTCATAAGAACCTCCTAACCAAAACGATGCCATTTCTCCTTCTGATGATTCGGGATGTTTAAAAGCTAAAACTCCGTCTATATCGATAATTGCATTTACTTTTGAAGTTGACCTACTTTTGAAAGAACCTTCTTCAAAACCCGGATTTTCATTTGTTGTACCAATCAAAGCTGCCATTTGTCCCCCCGACGAGCAACCTAAAACCGCAATTTTGTCTGGATCTACATTAAATTTTCGGGCATTATCTTTTATAAACTTGATCGCATTTTTTACATCATGAACTCCTTCCGGATATTTTGCTTCTAATGATAATCTGTATTCAATGGCAAAACAAGAATAGCCTTTTGTTGCCAATTCTTTTGCCAAAGCATGCATTTGATTTTTATTTCCTGATCTCCAGCCTCCACCATGAATCATGATTATTGCCGGATTTAATTTTTTCTTATTATAATAAAAAGCATCAAAATGTAGTGCTCTTTGTTTGCGTTGCTGGTAAATAACTTCCTTAATTTCAGTAATAAAAGCGCTATTTTGCTCCTGAGGTATTTTTATAAAAGGGTATTTTTTGATTAATTTATTATAAGTACTTTTTACGGTGTATGAAGTATCAATACTTAGATTGCTTTGGGCAAAAATAGTATTGGAAATCAACAATGACATAAAAAGCATTTTCTTCATCTTACAATCCAACTTTACAGTTAAGAAAGGAGTTTGAAACAATATCAAACTCCTTTTTAACCTCTTCAAAAAAACTAAAATCTCAAAAAATTATCAAATTACTAATAACCAGGATTTTGAGGAAAATCTTTATTTTGATTTAAATCTAATGCTGTTTGTGGTATTGGTCTTAAAATTTTAAGTGCTCCATCAATTCCAACAAAATTTTCAGGTTTAATTCTGTAATTATGAGCTGAAGCTCTTGCTACTAAAGTTCCCGTACGTTTTAAATCAAACCAACGTTTGTATTCTCCAACTAATTCTCTTCCTCTTTCATCAAGAATATAATCGATATTGAATTCAGCAGCATTGGCATTTGCAACGCCTGCTCTCCTTCTTACTTCATTTAAACGGTCTAAACCAGTTGCTGGATTTCCGGCTTTCAAATATGCTTCGGCAGCTACTAAATAGGTTTCTCCAAGTCTTGCCACAATAATATCTCTTGTACTTACAGGACCTGTACTCGCTGGTGTTGTTACTTCAGGATCATCAAATTTCTTTACAGGAATAGTTTGGTAATCAATATTTTTAGTCAATGTATATTCAGCAGAATATTCTCCCCAAGGATGGTAAACAAATCCGGTTGCTAATTTAGCTGTAGCCAGATAAGCAGCTTTATCTGAAGGGGTAAACCATTTTGGCTCATAAAAATGTTTTACTTTAAGTGTTGTTTTATCAGCAACTCTAAAAAAGTCATAATAGTTTTCATAAACTTCATTCATGAAAGTAGCTGCCCATCTTTTATCATCTTTAGTATATAATCCTAAGGCATATCCTGTTGGCAATAAATTATAACTTCTTAATGGCGCACCACCTTTAGTTTCGCTTCCTCCTAAATAAGAACTAAAATAGTAAAACTGATTGTTTCCTAATGTTGTAGGACTTGTACTTGTTGAGTTTTTATCGTATTGAACAGAGAAAATAGTTTCAACATTTAAATCATTTGCAGGTTTAAATAAATCAGCAAAAGGAACATTTAATGCCTGACCTGCAATTGCTGCATCAGCATATGCTGCAGCTTTTGCAAAATCATCTGCTTTACCAAAAGTCTCGTAACCTCTTGTTAAATAAACTTTTGCTAACAAATCATTTACGGCTCTTTTGTTTACTTTTCCTGAAGCCGCATATGCGCCTGTACCAACAGTTGCAAGAGCGCTGTCTAAGTCAGCTATAATATGTGTGTACACTTCTTCTGCAGTATTTCTGGTGAATGATAAAACCGGATTGATAATATTTTCATCTACAATTGGTACTCCTCCATAAGTTTGAACCAGTAAGAAATAAGCTTGTGCTCTAATAAATTTTGCTTCTCCTACAAGAACACTCACATTTGGATTTTGCTCTGTAAGAGTTGAATAATAAACCGTTTTATTTACAGATTGTATTGCCAAATAACAGGTATTGTATAATTGTTCTACTCCTGTTGATGAAGGAATTAATAACGTATATTGACTTAAACCTGCCGGTTCTGCTGTTCTTCCTTCTGCATACATATCCGTACCTGATTCAAACAACCACGGATCGCCTCCGTAAATTGCTTTTAGCCTTGCATAGTCTGAATTGACCAACAACTGAAATCCTGATGCTGTTTTATAAGTAGCATCTGCAGGAACATTTGACAGCGATTCTTCTTCAATATATTCACTACAACCATTAAAGGAAATAGCAACTATTCCTAACATTAATATTATTATTTTTTTCATTTTATATCTTATTAAAATTTAACACTTAATCCCAATTGTGTAGTAACAGATGCAGGACGGTTTACTCCAAAAGCTGAACCTGCCCATTCTGGATCATATCCATCGAAATCTGTAAAAACAAACGGATCTAATACATTTACATAAATTCTAAAATTACTCATTTTTAATTTTTTAAGTAAGTCTGGCTCAAATGTATATCCAAGAGATATATTTTTAACTTTTGTATAAGAAGCATCTCTGTAATATGCAAAACCTGATGACCAATAAGCTCCTGCGCCTGTGGCTACAGGTCCTGGTCTTGGGTGTTCATTATTTGCATTGGCAGCGATACCTGTGCCATTTGTAGGGATAAAATAATCCATTGCTAATTTTTGACGCCCTCTGTCACTTACATCAGTAAAGTTTTGGTGAAAGCTACTTAATACGGTTTGTCCCTGACTTGTGATCACTGAAAAACTAAAGTCAAATTGACCTACATTCAATTTAGAATAAAAACTTCCTTGCCATTCCGGATTTGGATTTCCAATAACAGTTCTGTCATCCTGATTAAATTTACCATCACCGTTTAAATCTTTAGGTCTTGCCTGTCCCGGAGCTTGTCCGTATGACGCTGCCTGAACTGCTTCACTTTCCTGCCAAACGCCGTCATAAACATAATTGTATGAGTTAAAAGCCGGATTAGGAAGTGGAGATCCAAGAATCAATTTATTACCAATATCACTTACTTTATCCTGATTGTAAATGGATTCTAATTCATTTACGTTTTTAGTAAACGTAAAGGTAGTTTCCCAGGTAACCAATTTTGATTTGATATTTTTAGTCGTTAATAAAACCTCAATACCTTTGTTACTTACAGATCCTACGTTAGAAAAAGTATTATTATAACCTGATTCCAGTGGCAATTGTTGTTTGTAAATCAAATCATCAGATAATCTGTCATAAACATCAACACTACCTGTAATTCTGTTTTTCAAGAAACCAAAATCAAGACCTAAGTTAAATTCTCTTGTTTTTTCCCATGTCAATAATGGATTTGCCAAGTTTTCTGATTGCCATCCCGGAACCACAACAGAACCATTTGCATAGAACGTTTGCTGGTTTAACAAAGCTTGTGATGTATATGGAGCAACATTATCATTTCCGGTATAACCAACACTCGCTCTTAATTTTAAGTCTGAAATTGTACTGTTTCCGTCTAAAAATGATTCTTTGCTAATTTTCCAACCCAATGCTAATGAAGGAAAGCTTTCCCACTTTACACCTTCGGCCAGTACAGACGAACCATCCCATCTTGTAGATGCAGTTAATAAATATTTGTCTCTAAAAGCATAATTTAAACGTACTGCATAAGAGTTCAGTGTATTTTTTGAATAAGATGACTTTACAACATAACTTGATTGAACTCCGGAACCAATATTATCTACACCTGTATCAAAAGGTTGTGTATTTGATGATAGAAATGAACTTTCATCCTTATTAGAGTATATACTTTGAAGTAATAAAACACTAAAATCATGAACTTCATTAAAAGTATGTTTCAAATCAATCTGGTTATCCCATGTATAATTAAAATTGCTTACATTTTCCAGAGATGAAGAATTTTTGTTGTTCAGAGTAACACCAGCATTTGATTGAGCACCATAAGCTTTACCATTTTTTGCACTCAAAATTCCTGCTGAAAAAGTTGTTTTGAAAGACAGCCACTTAATTGGTTGGTATTGAAAATAAAGATTTCCAACCGTTTGCCATGTTTTTTCTGTTTGTGATGAATTCGCAATTTCTACTAAAGGATTTACAGAACTGGTTTTGTTAATTGCCCATGAACCATCAGGGTATGTCAATTTTCCAGGTAAGAAAAACAACTCACCTCTTTTTTCGTTTCCTGCAGCATCTATAGAATAAGGAGACATAAGCGGACTTAATCTAAAAGCCTCCTGCATCGCTAAATCACTCCCTAATTGTGAGTCAACATTTGCGATTGTTACATTGGCACCTGCAGAAAATTTATCGTTTATTTTGTGATTTAATCCTAATTTAAAAGAGTATTTATCCATCGAATCATTATCAATAAGACCTCTGTCACCTTGTACACCAAAACCTAAGTTATAGCTCAAACCTGAATCTGATCTTCCTGAAATGTTCAAGTAATTGTTCTCGGTCATTCCTGATTTCAATACTGCATCATACCAGTCAAAATTATAACCGCTATTTGCTCTTGAAACTAATAATGGGCTTTGATTTCCTGCTAATGCAGCAAGTTGTGCCGGAGTTTGTGTAGCAGGTGTTGCGCTCATGTAAGCTGTTTGATGAAATTTCCACCATTCCTCACCAGTCATCATTTCCGGTAATCTTGCAGCCGTTTTTGTACCATAAGATGTGTCAAAAGTAACACTGATACCTGATTTTGCACTTAAACCGCTTTTTGTTGTTACAATAATAACTCCAGAAGCTCCTCTTGAACCGTAAATAGCGGCAGAAGATGCATCTTTCAAAACATCCATTCGCGCAATATCCTGTGGATTTAAAAAGTCAATTCCGTCAGTTGGCACACCATCAACAACATATAGAGGTGTTGATCCTGCAATTAATGAGTTATTACCTCTAATTACAACATTAAATCCATCAGAAGCTCGTCCTGAACTTGAAGTAATCTGAACCCCCGGCGTACTTCCCTGAATAGCTTCTAATGCACTTGTTGTATTTCTCTCTGTTATAGTGGCAGCACTTATAGTACTTACAGAACCCGTAAGATCTGTCTTTTTTACAGAACCATAACCTACTACAACAACTTCTGTAAGTGCATTTGATGCTTCTGCAAGACTTACATTTATTTTAGATTTTCCGGCAATACTAACTTCCTGCGTTTGAAAACCTAAATAACTAATAACTAATGTGGCTTTATTATTAGTAACATTCATTTTAAAACTTCCTTCAAAATCTGTCGAAGTTCCGTTTTTAGTTCCTTTCTCCTGAATATTTACCCCTGGTAAGGATAATCCTGATGCGTCTGTTATCTTTCCTTCTACAATGCTCGACTGAGCATTCATAGTAGCAGTAATCAGGAAATTCAGGAAAAATAAAAATACAAGATTGCATTTTAAGTTTTTCTTTAAAATTTGTTTAATCTTCATAGTTTGGTTTATTGGTTAAAATTGTTAGTTTTTAAAAATTCTTAGGTGATTCTACTTTTTTGTCATTAATATAAGTGTTAATAAAATTGATATTTTTTACATTTTTTAAAGAGTAAACCGAGTCCACTTTTTGAATAACAACATTCTTCAGGGTGATATTCTCAACTGGAGATTGTGCATAACCGTCAGCCAAAACCCCATATCGACCGCCGTTTTTTACTTTAATATTTTCAAGACTTATATTTCTGACAACAGGTATAAAATCTCCGGTTTGACCGCCATAAACATTATAAGTCATTGTCGCTCTCAGAACACATTCCTTAACCGTTCCTACTTCAAGATTTCGAACAAAAATATCTTCGATAATGCCGCCACGTCTCGAATTTGTTTTGATGCGGATTGCCCTGTCAAGGTTGGGACTATCCATGATACAATTCTCTACAAAAACATTGTTTACTCCCGCAGAAATCTCACTGCCGATGACCACGCCGCCGTGCCCGTCGATCATCTTGCAATTTTGAACAATGATGTTTTTACTCGGAATTGCAACTCTCCTGCCATCGGCATCGCGGCCTGCCTTAATAGCAATACAATCATCACCAGTATTAAAAGTGCAGTTTCTGATAATGATATTTTGAGAATATTCAGGATCGCAGCCGTCATTATTAGGACCGTGACTGTTTATTGTTACTCCGTCTATAATAATATTGTTTGATTTTAATGGATGAAGAATCCAAAAAGGAGCATTAATTACTGTTATATCCTTTATTAAAATAGTGTTACACTCAAAAAAATCGATGAAATTGGGTCTTAAATAACGTCCATCACCAAAAACTCTTTCGGCAACAGGAACATTTTTTTCGGCCATATCTACTAAAACCTCCCTATTACTAGGATCATTTTGCGATGGAATTCCTTTTTTCCACCCATAGCTTTTTCCTCCTGACCAAATCCACCAATTTGTACTATCAGCTTGACCGTTAAGTCTACCTTTTCCGGTTATGGCGACATTTGTTTTGTTTTTGGCATATATAAGAGGAGAATAATTCATCACTTCTGTACCTTCCCAAGATGTATGAACGATTGGATAATCTTTTGGATTTGTACTAAAAAGGATTTCTGCCTGATCTTGTAAATGAAGATTTACATTATTTTCTAAATGTATTGCTCCCGTCAAGTACTTCCCATTTGGAACAATTACTTTTCCTCCACCGTTGTCCGTGCAGGCTTTGATTGCTTTTGCGAAAGCATTGGTATTTAATGTCTTTCCGTCAGCAATTGCTCCAAAGTCATTTATGTTATATATTTTATCAGAAAAATGAGTTTGAGGAATACTTTTTATGATTACATCCATTTTTTTCCATGGATTTACTTCTGAAACAGCAGTAAGTGATTTACCACATGACAAAATCAATGAAGTTATGATACAAAAAATTGCAATTGACTGAAACGTTATAAGCTTATTTGTAATCATTTATGTAGTAATTTATTGTTTTTGAGATAAAATATCAACAAATATGTAATCGATTACACGAAAATAGAAAATTACATCGGATACACCAAATTTATTTAGAAAAAATTTATATATTTAATTTTTATTATTAATTTTAATTACACATAGTGTAAAAAAACACATAATTTATTATCATTGTACAACTGAAAACGTTTTAGTTATAAATTATGGTAATCGATAACAATTTGTATTACATTATATAAAAAAAATGTATTTTTGTCTATAAATAAATCAAAATCTATTTTTGAATGAGCGAAAAAATAACCATTTATGATATTGCAAAAAAACTCAATATCACTGCCGCTACGGTTTCAAGAGCGTTAAACAATAACCCTAAGATAAAAGAGAGTACGCGCGAATTGGTTATAAAAACCGCAGCCTCAATGAACTACAAGCAAAACAAACTTGCATTAGCATTAAAAAGCGGTCGAAGTAATAATATAGGTGTTATTGTTCCTCGTATTGATAGTAACTTTTTTGCTTCTGTCATCAGAGGTATTGAAGAAGAACTTCATCCCCATGGTTATCAAGTAATTATATGTCAAACACATGAAGATTCTAAAAGAGAAAACGAAAACCTATATACTTTAATTGATGCCCAGGTTGATGGGATTTTAATGTCTGTTACCGCAGTTACAAACGAAAATGACGGCGCATTTCATAACGTGCTTGAAAAAAATGTTCCTCTTATCTTTTTTGACCGTAGCAAAAATATTGATGGCGTGAGTTCCGTTACTATCAATGACTTTAAAGGCGGCTACATGGCAACTCAACATCTTATTAATGAAGGTTGTTGCTGCATAGCACATTTATCCGGAGATCAATCTCTTGAAATTTTCAAAAACAGGTTTTTAGGCTATAAACAAGCTTTATTAGATAACGGGATGATCTTTAAGGAAGAACTAGTTATTTCTGTAAAAAGTAGCGTTGATGCCGGAAAAGAAGCTATTGAAACACTTTTATCCCTGGAAACAAGACCAGACGCTATATTTTCATCAAGTGATTTTGCTGCTTTGGGGGCAATTCAGGAACTAAAAGAAAGACACATAAGTATCCCACAAGAGTTTTGTGTAACTGGTTTTAGTAATGAACCTTTTACAAAATTCATGGAATTGTCTATAACGTCTGTAGATCAGTCTCCGCTTGAAATGGGGAAAATGTCTGCACGCGTTTTCCTTGAGCAAGTAGACAAAACAGAAACAATTAAAATCGAAAAAAAGGTAGTACTTGCTCCGGAATTACACATTCGCAAGTCTTCATCAAGAACTGACTCTTAATGTTTTTTACCATAATTAATTTAAGTTTATTTATATATACTATAGTTTAATAAAAAAGAAGCAGCTCATATAAGAGCTGCTTCTTTAGTTTAAAGGAAGTTATCTATCTTCCCGAAGGCTCGGGATCGAAACGACATAAAAGGAAAAAAAAGCAGCTCTTATATGAGCTGCCTTTTTATTGCGTATTCTATATAATAGGAACTTACATCACTCATATGCTAAAAAAACATCTATAAAGAAACTCCTCTTTTCCAAGGAATAAAGTCGTTTTGGTTTAAAATTGCAGCTTTAGTTTTG
>Ga0247806_10000057_pt1 | contig 71034 bp, 54 predicted proteins | sample UWRJL059202B1_FD_179935 | JGI IMG/M metagenome (GOLD analysis project Ga0247806, IMG submission 179935) | Plant litter microbial communities from Arlington Agricultural Research Station in Wisconsin, United States - UWRJ-L059-202B-1 | ecosystem: Environmental > Terrestrial > Plant litter >... | reverse complement strand
AAAAATTAATTATTCCGATTTTTTAAAAACGAGCAAATATATAATTTACGATAAGATTAACCAATTTATTTGTAAATTATATCATAAAAAAAAGACTGCCTTAAGGCAGCCTTACATATTTAAAGGTAAAACCTACGCCAGTATTGCCTTTAAATCGGCATTCATATTACGCACAGCGTCGGCACTTTTGGCAAACTTTGCCTTTTCTTCTTCATTAAGATGGATGTCTAAAATTTCTTCCAGCCCATTTGCACCTATTATACAAGGCACTCCCATACAAATATCTTCCTGCCCATATTCGCCTTCCAGCAATACAGAGCATGCTATCATTTTTTTCTGGTCGTTAAGAATACTATCTACAAGATAAGCTACCGATGCGCCCGGTGCATACCATGCCGATGTACCTAACAATCCTGTAAGTGTAGCACCACCCACCATAGTATCTGCAGCTACTTTCTCAAGCTCTTCTGCCGAAAGGAATTCTGTTACCGGAATACCGTTATAAGATGCAAGCCTTGTAAGGGGTATCATGGTTGTATCGCCATGACCGCCTATTACCATACCATCTACATCGCCGGCAGGTTTATTTAATGCTTTAGATAAAAAATATTTAAAGCGGGCACTATCAAGCGCGCCGCCCATACCAATAATTTTATGTTTAGGAAGGCCTGTAGCCTTAAGCGTAAGGTAGGTCATGGTATCCATTGGGTTAGATACCACTACCACAATAGCATCCGGCGAATGCTTAAGCACATTATCTGCCACGCCTTTTACAATACCTGCGTTAATACCTATAAGCTCTTCGCGCGTCATGCCCGGTTTTCTTGGTACGCCCGATGTTATAACCACTACATTGCTGCCTGCTGTTTTAGAATAATCGCCGGTTATGCCAGATACCTGTGTGTTAAAACCTGTATTTGGCGCGCACTGCATAATATCCATAGCTTTACCTTCGGCAAAGCCTTCTTTAATATCAAGCAAAACTACTTCAGATGCTATGCCTCTGTAAGAAATTACATCAGCACAGGTAGCGCCTACATTGCCGGCTCCTACAATTGTTACTTTCATATTTTATGTTGTTTATTGGGTTGATTTAATATATTATGTATTGTAAAGATACATTAGTATTTATAAACTTCCCAAAAGCAAGCACAGTTTGTACATTAAAATTGCCGATATTATATTTTATTGCGGCTTCGCCTATGTAATTAACCCTTGTTTTATAAATTTCTTTAAGGCGGGTGTTTAGTATATATTGCAGCGGGATTATATCTTCTATAGTGCCTTTTTCTCCACTAACTTTATATTTAAATTCGCTGCGCGTTACAATAATGCTGCTCATAGCCTCCCATCTGCCAAATTCTTTAGAGCCGCTTACCTGCCCCTGCCAGGTATCTACAAGGCCATTAATCCTGTTTATGCCCAGAGTACCATAATCAGTCGATACATTAAGAAAGCTAACCGATATATCTTCTTCAGAATAAGCCACAAGCGCAGCGAGATGAAATTTCTTTTGGGTAAGCGTATCAAAATACTGGCTTATGTTATGCTTTAAGCCAAAACCATATACCTGGTAATTACTCTTTTTAAGATTTACCTGTGGCGAATATTTTATAACCAGCTCTGTACCTAAAGGCAATCCTAAAGACCCCTGAATATAAGGATAGGCAACTGTTTTCATATCGATGCCCTGCGGAGTTTCCAACCGCACATCGCTATCGCCTAACTGCCCATGTAAGTACACTTGATTTTTATTACCCACAGCCGTAGGCACCGTAGCATATGTACCTTCCTCTAACTGAAAAAAGCTAAGTTCGCTGTTATGTATGGTAAATGTACGGTCACTTTGTGGCGTTAAAAAAGCATTTACATGCAATGCAACAGTAGCTTCCCAAAGCCTTGTTTTTTTTGGACTTGCTATCCAGCCGGAGACCGACTGATATACGGCAGCATCTGTAGCCGGGGTTATATATCTATCAGAAAAAATAAGGGCATCGTCTATGAGATGCCCTATTTGTTGTAATTCTTGTGTTTGCGACGTTGCTTTGCACTTGCAAAGCAGGACGGTTGCAAATAATATATTTAAAGATATCTGCCTAAGCATCAATTCTCGCGTAAGACGCGTTCTTTTCAATAAATTCTCTTCTTGGTGGCACTTCGTCGCCCATAAGCATAGAGAATATCCTGTCCGCCTCCGGCAGGCTGTCTATACCTACCTGGCGTAACGTACGGAACTCAGGATCCATGGTAGTGTCCCATAGCTGCTCTGCGTTCATCTCTCCAAGACCTTTATAACGCTGTATAGCGGTGCCCCCGCCAAGTTTCTCAGTAATGGCATCGCGTTGCGCTTCTGTCCATGCATATTCTTTCTTGGTTCCTTTTTTAACAAGGTATAAAGGCGGCGTAGCAATAAACACGTGGCCGTTTTCTATAAGCTCCTTCATAAAACGGAAGAAGAACGTTAATATAAGTGTAGAAATGTGGCTGCCATCAACGTCGGCATCACACATAATAACTACTTTATGGTAACGCAATTTTTCAAGGTTAAGTGCCTTGCTGTCTTCTGCCGTACCTATGGTTACCCCAAGTGCGGTAAAAATGTTACGTATCTCTTCATTCTCAAAAACCTTGTGGTGCATAGCTTTCTCCACGTTAAGGATCTTACCCCTTAGCGGAAGTATTGCTTGGAATGCCCTGTCGCGCCCTTGTTTCGCGGTACCACCTGCCGAGTCGCCCTCTACAAGGAATACTTCGCATTTTGCCGGGTCCTGTTCAGAACAGTCACTAAGTTTACCCGGCAATCCGCCGCCACCCATAACGGTTTTACGCTGTACCATTTCACGTGCTTTTTTAGCAGCGTGGCGTGCCTGTGCAGCAAGGATAACCTTCTGTACAATAATACGTGCATCATTAGGGTTTTCTTCAAGGTAATTTTCAAGCATTTCGCTTACAGCCTGGCTTACCGGCGCTACTACCTCGCGGTTACCCAGCTTGGTTTTAGTTTGCCCTTCAAACTGTGGCTCCTGTACTTTTACAGATATAATAGCTGTTAACCCCTCACGGAAGTCATCGCCGGATATCTCAAATTTAAGCTTATCTAATAAGCCCGAACTATCGGCATATTTTTTAAGCGTGTTAGTTAACCCCCTGCGGAAACCAGATAAGTGGGTACCTCCCTCGTGGGTATTAATGTTATTTACATAAGAGAAAATATTCTCGGTATAGCTTGTATTATAAATAAGCGCGACCTCTACAGGTACTTCGCCTTTTTCGCTTTCCATACTGATAACGTGCGAGATAATAGGCTCACGGTTACCATCTAAAAAACGAACATACTCTTTAAGACCTTCATCTGAATGAAAAACTTCCGATACAAATTCGCCTTTATCATCCTTATGCCTTTTATCTGTAAGCGTTACCGTTATCCCTTTGTTAAGGAATGAAAGTTCGCGCATACGTGCAGCAAGTGTATCATAAGAAAACTCTGTTGTTTGTGTAAAAATGGTATCATCCGGGTAAAAAGTCTGGGTTGTACCCCTTTTTTCTGTCTCCCCTACCTGCTTAACAGGATACATAGATTTACCTTTTTCATACTCCTGTTCATAGATTTTTCCGTCTCTAAAAACAGTAGATTTCATGTGGTTAGATAGCGCATTTACTACCGATACACCCACACCGTGAAGACCACCGGAAACTTTATAAGAGTCTTTATCAAACTTACCACCGGCACCAATTTTAGTCATAACCACCTCAAGGGCAGATACTCCTTCTTTTTTATGCATATCTACCGGGATACCACGTCCATTATCTTCAACGGTTACAGAACCGTCTTCGTTAATCGCTACGCCAATGGTATCGCAATAGCCTCCCATTGCCTCATCGATAGAGTTATCTACTACTTCATAAACAAGGTGGTGCAAACCACGAACACCCACATCTCCTATATACATCGAAGGGCGCATCCTTACGTGCTCCATCCCTTCCAGTGCCTGAATACTGTCTGCCGAATAACTATTTTTATTTACCTCTTCACTCATAAAATTTTATCTTAACGAAATTTTAAGTTTAACGAACAAATATAAAGAAACGCAAGCGATAATGCTATTAATTGACGTTTTTTAGCATCTAAGTTATTAACATTTTATTAATTTTTATTTTATGCTGAGAATATACTAAGATATGATGCTATTTAATTAAAACTAAATAGTTGGTAAAAACTCAAATCATTTTATATGATAAATTTTAGTAGCTTTTTATCTGTAATACTCCTGATTAACGGTGTATTTGTAAACAAAAAACGTCCTGCTAACTGCAGGACGCTTCTCCACAAACAAACAAACTAAATTCTTAAACCTTTAGAATTTAAACAACTATCTTAGACTGCGCTATGGCAGTATCTGCATTAACGTGGGCAGCATTGGCACGGCCACTCGGGTCGGTGTTTGCCTGCCATTTTGGTATCCATTTACGCACAGTTTGTGCAGCACTAACCTGCGGGAAATGCTTAAAGAAAACCGACCTGTAAAAGTAGGCTTCTTTTGTAGCAGGAGTGTTGTAAGGAAAACGCTCTGCAGCACTTTCCAATTGCTCGTCGGTTACCTGGCTCGAGCAATATTCTATAAGGGTGTCTATCCAGTTGTAGCCTACCCCATCGCTAAACTGTTCTTTTTGCCTCCACAATACTTCCTGTGGCAGGTAAGGGTCTTCGGGTGTATCAAATGCTTTGCGAAGTATATATTTTTCTACATTGTTGTAGGTTTTAGGCTGCTTCTCTTCTGGCTTAATTTTAATAGCCATTTCCAGGAATGCTTTATCCAGGAACGGTACGCGTGCTTCAAGGCCATGTGCCATAGTGCTTTTATCGGCTCGAAGTAAATCGGCAGTAGCAAGCTTTTGTACCCTCTCTATCGTCTCTTTCTGGAATTCGGCTGGCGATGGTGCATTACGGAAATATAAATACCCTCCAAATATCTCGTCTGCCCCTTCTCCGGATAGTACTACCTTGATACCCATATCTGTAATTGCCTTGCTTAAAAAATACATAGGCGTACTGGCGCGGATAGAGGTAACATCATACGTTTCTAAATGCCAGATAAGTTTATCCAGTATCTCTATACCCTGCTCTATGGTAAAATGTATTTCATGGTGTTCTGTACCTAAAAAATCGGCTACTTTACGGGCAGCAACAGCATCTGGAGCCATAGCATCGAGACCTATAGAGAACGAATGCAGTGTTTGCGGGCCGCCCTTCATAAGCCTTGCAGCGATAGATGATGTAAGCGATGAATCTAACCCTCCCGAAAGCAATACCCCAATAGGCACATCGCTCATAAGCCTTTTTTCTACAGCTTGTGTTAATGACTGGCGAATGGTTGCAAAATCAACCTCTTCTACTGCTTTTTTAGCATCTTCCCACTGTGGCCTGTAGTATTTTACAAAACCTGTTTTTGGCGTGTAATAATGCCCTGGAGGAAAGGTTGAAAATGTTTGGCACTGATCGGCAATTGCTTTCATTTCAGATGCAAAATAAATCCTGCCCCTGTCATCAAGGCCATAGTACAACGGCTTAACACCAAGCGGGTCGCGGCCTGCAATAAAGTCGTCGCCATCTATTACCACAAAGGCAAAAATACCATCGAGCATGTCGCAAAACTCATAACCGTACTCTTCATAAAGATGTACAATAACTTCAGAATCAGAAGCAGTCCTGAATGTATGGTGGCTTAACACAGTATCGCGCAGCTTACGGTGATTATAAATTTCGCCGTTGTGTACCATCCATGCACTTTTAGTACCCTGAATGGGCTGCTTACCCGTATTAAGATCTACAATAGAAAGACGCTCATGCCCCAGCATGTGGCCTTTTTCGGTTACATGAATATCACTCTCATCGGGGCCGCGGTGCGACATCCTTTTAGAAAGTTGTGTAACTAATGCCTCATCTTTTCCTTTTCCTATTATTGCTAAAATTCCACACATCCTGATTTTAAATTTAAAGTTCTGCGTTAAAAAACCTTATTTGGTTATTCTCAACAAGACAAAATTGCGCTTTTAGTTTAAATTGAAAAACACAAAACATATATATGCTTTTAATATAAAACTTAAAAAGTAATTTTTAACATAATTAATAAGCAAGCATGCGGTATTTGTGGCGATAAAATTACAGTTCATAAAAAAACCATCCTTACGGGATGGCTTTAAAATGCTTCATTTTGAGTCTTAAGCGAAGCAGTTACTGCCTATGGCCACTTATAACTGAAAATTATATTATTTCCTGTATTAAATATTTTGTGCCGTTTATCTCAAATGTATCTTCTGCACTCATGCCCATCATTTTAGCGCCAAGCGGCGATTGTGGAGATAGTGCTATAACTGCAATACCATCTACCGTTATTTTAGGCAATGCAGCACTTACAAACAAATATATGTTATTTGCTCTTACAAGACTGCCAAGGGCTACCCTATCGGTTACTGCTTCCGGGTTTATTTTTTCGAGGATTGTTTTTTGTTCCTGAAACTCGGCAATTTTGCGGTTCAGCTTTTCCTGCTCTATGTGCATCATAGATAAGGCTGTTTCGTGCTTATCTCCGGCAGATCCTTTAGCGTCGTTAGCAGCACCCTCTGTTAGGGCAGCGATCATATCGCGAAAGGCATCTAGCTTATCGTTTACCTGTTGCAGGTAGTAATTAAGTATGTTTTGTTTTAATGGATTCATTTAAAAATTGAAGATTAAAATATTAAACCAAATAAAAAAAATTCCCCATCTAAATGCAATTGCTTTAAAATGGAGAATCTTTATGATGTAACTGAAATATTTAAATTATTAAATCTTTCAATTTTTTAATTATTAGAAGTTAAACTTGTACGAAGCACCAATTAAAAACTGGAATCCCTGTACCTGATAGTTTACCCACCTTTGGTAATTTTGGTTAGCAATATTATTCAGCTTCACAAAACCTGTAAGGCGGTCATTATACTTATAACCTACATTTGCATTAAGGTCGAAATAACTTTTAAGAGTTACCAGCTGTGTATCAAAAAGTGTAAGATCTGTAGGATTAGGAGTGAACACACGGTCGTACCTGTCGCCTACAAAAAATACATTTGCACCTGCAAACCATTTCTCTGTAACTTTTACGTCAAGGCTGGCACCTACTTTAATTTCGGGTAAGTTCCATGCCTGTTGCTGGTCTGTAGTATAACTATTATAGGTACCATTAATACCAAAAGTTATGCTTTGCGAAAAATCAGCTTTTAATTCTCCAAAAAAGCTTACTGTTTTAAGGTTGTCATAAAGAACACCAAACGAGTTACCATAAGAATAACCTTTAACCTCAGCCTCCGGCATTATTAAAAATGGGTTATTACTTGTAAAAAACGCCCTATCGTCCTCGTTCATGTAACTACCGCGAATGTTGTATGACACGGCGTTTGCCAGTTTACCTTTTAAACCTACATAAAGGTCATACTGCTGGTTTGTAGGCGCTATGCCAAGCGTAGGCGAGACAAACTGGTTTTGACCCACAAAATCGGCATACGAGTTTTGGTTAAGTTTACCCTCTGCACCTGCATAAGCTACCATAAGGTCGCCCACTACTTTATAGGATGCTTTTATTTGTGGGTAAATATAAAACTTGTTATCGGTATCGTTGTTTTGTTTGCCCATGCTGTAAAATACTCCGGCACCCAATTGTACCGAAAGGTCGGCCTGCTGGTAAACAATGCTTGGCTGTATGCCCAGGTTAAAGTTGCTGTAGCTTAGGGCATCGGGTGTGTAGTAATTATGTTCAAAATCTCCGCCTACATAATCAGCTACGAGATCTACCTTAACCTTAGTTTCAGATATATCCACATCAAACGACGGCTTGATAAAGAAACGGTTTTCGGCAGAGCCAAAGGCATCCCAAAAGCGTTTATACTGTGCCGATGCCTCATGGAAGAAACTATCCTTAGTAGCAATTTTAGCGCCTACATAAAATGTATTGTACGTTTGCTTCTCATCGATACCCGCAAGCGTAGCGTCATCAAAAACTTGATATTCTACCGGCAGCCCGTACCAGTTGTAACGCTGGTTCTGAAAACCAATATCGGTATTCCAGTTGTAGGTATCTTTACGATTACCATAGGTAAGGTCTATACCTGTTGTGCGGTAAGCATCGTCCAGCTTTACACCGTCTATACCACCCTGGGACGATAGGTTGCGAAACGTACCACCCACATACTGGGTATCGTCTATATTCTCTGTAACAAACAATTCGCCGTTTATGGTACCATAGTTACCAAGGCCAAGTGTTGCATAGTTTTTAAACAGTTTTTCTTTTTTCTCTTTGTCTACCGTTGCGGCCTTACCTTTTGCCGGGGCAAAGGTAGACGCTACCGGAAATGAGAAAATGTTATACTTTATCTCTTCTTTAGGAGCATCCTGGGCATCCTCTATAACAGGTGTTTCTTTTACTTTAAAAGCATCTGATATAGTAGGTGTATATGGTTTTACGACATTTACAACCTCTGTACCTATGTTCTCGTCCTTTTTTTGCGCAAAGGTTGCCTGCAGGCCTCCTAATGCAACTAATATGGCTATCTTATATTGAAACTTGATCTTCATGGCTTTCTTTAATTAATTTTGGATGGATGAGTTGCGTTTTCCCTCTTCGGCTTTAATGCTGTCGAGTTCTGTCTGGGCTTCCTGAACCACATCCTGATATGCGGTAAAGTTTTTAATAACGCTTTCCAGTATGTAAGTAGCCTGGAAACTGTCCTTTAATCCGTAAAAATTCTTAGCCATTATAACAAGGCCCTTTGCACCAAAATATTTGTATCCGGAATAGTCTTTACTCAGCTTTTGTACCGTAGTGTTACTTGCCTCATATTTACCTTCCTTATTTTTAAAATACGCATCATAATACAATGCCTCTGCAGCAAGTTCGCCTTTTGCTATGGTAAGCAGTTTAGCATAAGCCGCTTTTGCTTTTACCTCATCGTTTGTTTTTATGGCAGATCGTGCCACGATAATCTGTGCATCACTCTTAACCCTGTCTTCTGTTTTAGTGTTGGCAAGAACTTTATCTGCATATATTACAGCGTTGGCATAATCCTTTTGCTCATAATAGCTTTTCATAAGGTTAGACTGGGCAAACGTTTTGTTTTGCGGATACTCCCCTTCGCTCTCCAAACGCTTAAGCACCGGTGTTGCAGCAGCATAATCGTTCGCCTTAAGGTAAATTTGCGCCAGCCTTGCAAGTGCCTGCTCTGTATACTCGCTGCGCGGTTTAGAAATTACAAACTCATAATGAGGTATCGCATTTTTCTCTAACGATTCGGCATAATATGATTGAGCCAAATAGAAATTAGCCTTAAGAGACGATATTCCGTTAGGGAATTTAGCTACATAACTGCTAAGTGACGATATTGCCTGCTTGGTATTGTTTTGAAGGTATTGCTTCTCAGCGGCTTCAAACGCAGTATTGTCAAGGTCGGCATCACTTACATCTACAAAGCCAAGGGTTTTAACCCATGTAGCATATTCATCTGTACGGCCATTGTCTACATAAATAAGGCGTGCCGTTTCTACAGCTTCCATAGCCTCCGGCGTGTTAGGGTATTTAGCTACCACTTCTTTAAACTTAACAAGAGCTTTCTCGTCCTGCTCTGCGTTATAGTAAATAAGAGCCTGGCGCATAATAGAACGCGACACATAAGCACTTTCCTTGTAATTAGCAATAAGCTTATCATAAGTAGCAATAGCCTGAGTAGTTTGTTTCTCTGTTACATACGTGTTACCCAACTCGTACATTGCATCATCTGCATACTGCGATTTAGGATATGTCTGCACAAATTTAGTAAGGTCCTCTATCTTCTTTTCGTTCCTTGCCACAAAGCCGTAGCTTATTGCTTTTTGGAACAAAGCATAATCGCCATCTATACCATTCATCTCGATAGCCTTGTTATAAGCTTCCATAGCCGGCCAGTATTTACCGTTAACGAACTGACTGTCGCCAAGGCGAAGGTAGGAATCGTTAAGCCTAACTTTATCATCTTTAGCAGAAGCTGACGCTACATAATCGCCAAAGTATTTTGCTGCCTGTTCATACTCCTTTTGTTTAAAATAAGTATAGGCAATGTTATAATTAATATGTTTAAATTCTGGCGTAGTTTTAGCCTCTGCAAAGCCTGCAAACTGCTTAAAGCTAATAAGAGCTTCGCTAAACTGGTCTAATACATACTCTGTTTCTGCTTTCCAGAAGGTAGCACGGGCAGTTATCCTTGGGTCTTTTTGCTCTGTTATTGATTTTTTGAATAAAGCCAGCGCATTTTGATAATCGCCATCGGTATACAATTCCATACCGCGGTAAAAAGTTACCTTTTGGTAAGCCAGCCTGTTCTCCGGCGATTTATTTTTTTCTAAAAGTACAAGGGCTTCCTTGTAATTTTTAGAGGTGATATAGGAATTGATAAGCAAATTTTGAACCTCTGTACGGAACGGCGAAGACGGGTATTTTTCCATAAACGCACTTAGCACTCCCGGTACACTTTGGTACGGGTTACCTATTTCGTAGCTTAGCTTGGCATAATTAAGGTAGGCATCTTCCTGAATTTTGGCATCAAACTCCATTTCAGATGCATTTTTAAATGCATTAAGAGCCTGCTGCTTTTTATTGGTTTTAAGGTAGCTTTCGCCCAAATGGTAATAAGCATTTTGAGCTACAGCATCGTTACCACCTATTATTTTGTTGAATTCGGCAATGGCGTTTTCAAAATCGCCTTGTTTGTAGTAAGCATAGCCCAACTGGTAAAAGTCGGTATTATTCCATTTGCCTTTAGTACCCTTATAGTTTTTAAGGTAGGGTATAGCCTTATCATACTGACCAAGGTTAAAGTAGCTCTCCCCTATTATCTTGTTAAGTTCTGATTTTTCGCTGGCATCACTTTTAGGCAACTGCGGTACACCCACATCTATAGCTTTCTGGAAGTTGCCCTGCTTAAAGTTCATATCTGCCTGAAAGTACGACATCTTCTCGCTGTACTTGGCTTTCTCTTCGCCTTTTTCAACCTGCTCTACCTGCTCAAAATACTGGGTCGCCTTTTTATAATCGTCACCCTCATAAGCAAGGAAGCCTAAATAATATTTGGCCTGAGTGCCATATGCTTTAGAATCCTTAACTTTAGTAAGGTATTTGTCGGCCTCTTTTTTATCGCCGTTGCTAAAGTAGCTATAGCCTTTCTGGAAGTTATAACGATCTCTGTCGGCAGTGCCAAGAGAGCTTTCCTCTACCTTATCATACCATTCCAGTGCCTCTTTATAATGCCCCTGGCTAAAGTGATAACCGGCCACCTCTACAAAAGCCTGGTTTTGCTTGGTACTTGTAGGATAATCTTCTACAAAGTCCTGCATAAGCACATCGGCATTTTTTTGGTTGAGCTTAATGGCACTCACTGCAATATAGTACGCACAGTCTGCCTGCACCTCTGTATCCTGGTTTTCTGATTTTGTTCTTTCAAAAAGTATCTGCGCGGCCTGGTATTGCTTGTCGTTATACAGCGAAACGGCCTTGTCGTAGTCTTTAAGCTGGTGGGTATAAATGGTAGATTGCTGTGCCGAAAGGCTTAACCCCCAGAATGGTAGGGAGTACAGCAGGGCCCTGTTGAGTCTGCGCATGTGTTTAGTGTTTTATGGTAGCCAAATATAGTACTTCTTATTATTATTTAACGGATGTTTTTACGGTTTTAGTATTGCACGCCCGATACCGAAAATACCGGCCTGCTGTAGTAAAACAACGCCAAACCTACAATTACAGATATAAAACATTAAAAATTTTAACCTAAGATTAACCAACTTAAACGCATATAGCTGCCAATGCCATAAATAAAATTTTGAATACCGCCCTTAACTTATTACTTTTACCACATACTAACATCACATCTATGTCCCAGCCTGTATTATCGCTAAATAACGTTACCATTTTTCAGGAAAACAATGCCGTACTTACTAATATTAACCTCGAAGTAAAACACGGTGAGTTTTTATACATTATAGGTAAAACCGGAAGTGGTAAAAGCAGCCTCATGAAAACCCTTTATGGCGACCTTAAGCTTAGAGAAGGAACCGGAGAGTTTGTAGAGTATAACCTTTCGAAGCTTAAAGAACGCGATATACCTTACCTGCGCAGAAAAATAGGTATTGTATTTCAGGACTTTAAATTATTACCTGACAGGACTGTGCACGAAAACCTGCTGTTTGTTCTTAAAGCTACTGGCTGGAAAGAAAAGCAGGAAATGAACGTTAAGATAAACGAGGTACTCGATAAAGTAGGCATGAAAAGTGCTGCCAACAAGATGCCTCATCAAATATCAGGCGGGGAGCAGCAGCGTGTTGCTGTAGCCCGCGCCCTGCTTAATGACCCCGAAATTATTCTTGCCGATGAGCCTACAGGCAACCTTGACCCGCAAACAAGTGTGGAAGTTATGCAGTTGCTACGTGAAATTAATCAGAATGGCAAAACCATAATTATGGCTACCCATGATTATGCCCTTATAATGAAGTTTCCCGGCAAAACCCTTAAATGCGATAACGGTACCCTGTTTGAAGTAGTGCAAAGAACAGTTTAAACAACACTAATTTACCTCCACTTTTTTTTGAATTAACAGCACATGTACAAAAATACAATAGCACCTAAGCTGCAACAATTAAACAGCTCTATGCTGCAAACGCCTCTTAAGGCAATTGTAATTTTTTGTATTTTGTCCAGGCTTTTGGTCATGGCTCTTTACTGGAACGTAACCAATACTCCTGACTCTGATACCTATACTTACCTTGCTGAACTTATGTTAAAGTTTAACCTTGTAGGTTATGATGGTGAAAGAAGCCCGGGTTATCCCTTGTTGATTGCATTAGCTAATAATTGGTCGCCACTGGTAATTGTGTACCAAATGCTTTTGGGTATCATAGCGGCTATATATCTTTACAAAACATTAAGAATACTACAGTTTAGCAACAGGGTATCGCTCTATTGTACACTGTTATTTAACAGCATATTACATGTTATTTTTTATGAAACAGCTATACTAACCGAAACTATGACGCTCTTTTTTATGGTTGTAGTATTTTACTTTATTCTTAAATTACTACTGCATGGCCATGCAAGTTTTAAGTTGGTATTTATTATTAGTTTTTTACTAGGGTGGTTAACTATAATAAAACCATTTTACATTTTTATGCCATTTATAATTTACGGTTTATACACACTAAAAGGCTTTAGGTTTTTGAGGATAATTAACAAATCTATTTTCCTGCTCGTATTCCCGCTAATTTCATTTTTAGGTTGGTCTTATGTAAACAAAATTAATACAGGCTACTTTGTATCTACTACATTTTATGGTATTAATATTTCGCAAAATTGTGTTTATTTTGCCGAAAAGACTCCCGATAAATACCACCTTATAAGCTCTATATATGTTAAGCACAGAGAACAGGCTATAAAAGAAAACAAGGATGTAGCAATGACTATTTGGTATGCACACAACGAGTTAAAAGAAAAAACTGGCCTCAATTTTGTTGAACTGTCTCACGAGTTAGGCGAATTTGGCAAAGTTGCCATTGCAAATAATCCCGGCGATTATGCAAAGCAGGTATTTAGATCCTGGAGAGATTTTTGGAGAACCGATATATACTGGACCTATCGAAACTTTAATGTAAAGTACAGCAATAAAGCGTTTCAGGCTGTGTGGTACATACAAAGTTTTATACTTATTATTTTAAAAATTATTTTTGTATTACTAATACCTTACTACTTTATCCTGTTTTTAAAGAACAGGAAAATCACACCGCAGTTCATTATAGTTACTTTGGTTTTTTCGGCATCTCTACTGCAGGCTATGGTTACCTTTGGCACTAATGCACGCTATAGCTACCCTTTCGAGTTTTTAATGCTTATCTGCCTGCTGTTAACTTTTAAACCACAGTTTAAGCGGCTGCTTGAAAGACACATAACTGCGTAACAATTATTTTGAATCCTTTTTATAAACATGGGGGTTTTCTACAATGCCCTTTTTAAATATTTTGCGAATGCTCATTCTTAAAAAAGCATCTGCACGAAGCATTAAATCGGTAAATTTATTTTCTGGCCTGCCCCTAAATGAAGTTACGTGAAAAGTATCTGATTGCTGCAATGGCTCTGCCGAAAAATAATAGTTAGATACGCAGCATCTAAACCCATCGTAAACCACAGGCGATACAGAGTGTAATGAGTTATTATGTGTAGCCATAACAGCAAGCCTGTTAAACTTACTATGCAGCGTTATTTGTTGTTTTTTAAGTCCATGAGGCCATAACTCCAAATTACCGCCATAAGATTCGTCCCAATCTGGGGTAACATAATATAGCAGGTTAAGTACACGCCACATTTGCCTGTCTTTATCATGCGAATTATCTAAATGCGGGTTTAAAAACTGCTGATGTCCCATAGCTGATATTCCGCCTGCATAAAGGTTTTCATCGGGGAGTATATTTTTTAAACCGCAAATTTCAGATACGAGCGCTACAATATTCTTGTCCTGAAAGGCATAAATAACTTCTTCCAGCAAGGGGTTATACAGGTTCATTTGTGCAGCAACATATTTGTCTTCTCGCAAACTTTTTTTTAATACCATTTGTTCTGGTTTAGGAAAAGCTTTATAAATATCTAAAGCAACATCATGAGGCAAAACATCATCAATAAAAAAATAACCTATACCACCTTTACTTGCAGCATACTGCTCTTTGAGTTTTTCTTTATTGATACGTAAAGTATCATAGATCAATGCTGAGTAAGCTTTTCTGTCCATTGGTAAAATATTTATTCAAATATACATCTAACAAATATAATTATTAGAATGAATGGGCTTTTAATACATTTGCAATAAATTACTATAAATGCTTTCTATCCTTATTCCTGTATACAATTATGATGTTACTGCACTTGTAGAGGAATTACACCGTCAGTGTAGTAAAACCAACTTCGCCTATGAGATCATAGTGGCAGACGACAGCCCGGAAAATGTATTTAACGTAACTAATTCTTCAATTACCTCCTTTCCTAACTGTTATTTTACACAAAATCCTCAAAACCTGGGTCGTACACTTACCCGAAAAAGACTTGCCGATGTAGCAAAGTATGAAACTTTACTTTTTCTTGATGCAGATGTTATACCGGTAAGCAGTGATTTTATAAGCAAGTATATGCAACATGCCGGTAAAGAAAATAATGTGGTAGTGGGCGGATATGCCTATAAACCACAAAAATATAAAATTGGCGAAAACCTTCGTTATAAATACGGTATAGAGCGCGAACAGAAAACGGCAGCAGAGCGTAGCAAAAGTCCTTACGAGAATATTTTTTCGGGGAATTTCATGATAGCTAAAGATGTTTTTTTGGCAAATAATTACAACGGTAAGGATAATCTTTATGGCATGGATAATTATTTTAGTTATCAGCTATATATACACAAGGCCAGTATACTACATATTGACAATCCCATATATCATTTAGGCTTAGAAAACGATGTTGTTTTTTTTAAAAAATGTGTAGAATCTGTAAAGAACAGAATGCTTTTACTGGCAGATGCACCCGGAATAGAAAACATTAACTCACTCTTGAGATACTATAAAATATTAAAAAAATATAGCCTTGCGGGCTTAACAGGTTTCTTTTTTAAAATTTGCAAACCCCTGCTTAAAAGAATGATACTTAAAAAAGACCCTAATCTTTTTTGCTTAGACCTGTATCGTTTGGGCTATATTTGTTATATAAATTAAAGTAATGGCTTTTTTCTCTATAGTTGTACCCGTTTATAATAAACAGCATGATGTTAAAAAAACATTAGATAGTGTTTTATTACAAACATTTACTGATTTTGAGATTATTGTGGTAAATGATGGCTCTACAGATAATAGCGAGAATATTATTTTAGCTCTAAACGAGCCCCGCCTAAAATATTTTAAAACAGAGAATAAGGGTATTTCGGCAGCGCGAAACTTTGCTATTAATAAGTCTCAAGGTACTGTAATTGCATTTTTGGATGCAGACGATTACTGGTACCCCAATCATCTTGAAACGTTACACGGGCTATATTTAGCTTTTCCTGAAGCAGGAATGTTTGCTTCAAGATATGAATTAGTTCATCCAAACAATACAATTCAAAAAATCGAACTTACAAATATAGATGAAAATTTTAACGCTGTAGTGAAAGATATATTTGCCATAAGCCTGCGCTACCGCCCATTATGGACATCTTGTATTGCAGTAAAACTTAATGTTTTTACCCAAACCGGCATGTTTGACACTTTAATAACCAGAGATGCCGCAGGAGAGGATACTGATATGTGGACTCGAATAGCACTTAAGTACCCTATAGCCTACAGTGGTAAAGTAACAGCCCAATACATTTTAGGCGCAACCAACAGGGTCTCAAAATCGCAAACTTTAGAGCGATCTTTTGCTAAACTGGATAAGTTTAAAGACGAAGAGAAAAGCAATTACTCACTAAGCAGGTTTTTAAATCTTTACAGGGCATCTTATGCTTTAAAGTATAAAATGGCAGGAGATACTGCAAACTATAAATTTTATTACAGGCAAATTACACCTGCAGGAATAGCATTAAAAACAAAGTTATTGCTCATGCTCCCTGCCGCTTTTTTAAGATTTATGTTTAACTTTAAGCAACTGCTTAAAAAAAAAGACATACACTTTACCATTTACGATTAAAACCGGCTTTCTTTTTTAGACGCTATAAAATCAGCATATTCACGAATATAGTCTGCCTCATCAAAAACATCCTGCGCTATAACCAGGCACACCGCCCCCGATGAAAAATTTTGCAGTTCGCGCCACAAGCCTTCCACTACAAATAAGCCTTTACTGGGCCTGTTAAGCGTATACGTTTTTCGTTCTTTCCCATCATCCAGTATCACATCAAAACTACCGCTTAACGCAATTATAATTTGTTTTTGGGCTATGTGGGCATGTCCCCCTCTTTCAGCTCCACCTGGTACATCGAATAGGTAATATATCCTTTTAAAAGTATAAGGCACTATACCTTCCTGTATAAAGGTAAGGTTACCCCGGGAATCTTCTATAACGGGTAAATCTATTATATATATATTGGCAAGTGAAGTACTCATGACTTAGAAATTCTTAAAAATTGTTGTTTACCCTTACGGGCATTTTGTATACTCGAAAAAAAAGTTTGTGGTGTAACCACTCCCTGCTTTATATGGTACATAAGCTGTATAGCCAGCCATATAATAAAACGGGAGCCAAATATTTTAGCCAGAAAAGCACCTCTTATACGGTAATTTTCGGCCAGTGTAATGTTATCGCTGTCTTTTTCTGCTTTATGGGTAACAATAGTTTCCGGCTCATGGCTTACCTGATAGCCTGCATCATAAAGGTCATTAATAAATATAGGCTCCTCCCCTAACGGGAAGGTGCTGCCTAAACCAAAATGTATATTAAACAAAATTCCTGATTTGCGAACAAGATTTGTATTAACACCAATTTCCCAGGATGTACTTGCCAGCCTTTGCATGGCATTTAAGTTTGCTACCGGCACTTTAGGGTATTTTCTAAAAGGGATACCATCAAAAGTAGTAGTGCAAAATTTAATTATGGCCGCCTCTTTAAAACGGTTAAAACCTTTTAGCACACGCTCATCAAACCCTTCAAGGTACACGAGGTCGTCATCGGCAATAAGCCCTATACGTTTAGATGCGTTGGCTAAAAGCATATTACGGCTTCTCGACAATCCACGTTCAAAAATATTTATCACCCTAATGTTAGCATAAGTAGAAGTAAGTATCTTATCTTTAGTAGTCTGGTTTACAATAAGAATATTAAAATCAAAAAAATGAGCAAACGGAAACATAGGCACTAAAAAATCAAGGCTCTCTCTGTTCATGGTAGATAAGAGAATCTCAACATCTGATTTTTTAAAAGCCTCGATCATTTATTATATATTTACAGGCACAAATATAAAACTTTAAGGCTCTCTAATGAAAATACTTTTAGTTGGCGAATATAGCAGGCTACACAACTCCCTAAAAGAGGGGCTTGTAGCACTGGGGCACGAGGTAACTATTGTGGGCACCGGCGATGGTTTTAAGCAATATGGCACCGATTATAGTATTGCGCCCAGGCATTTTGAAAACTCAGGAGCATTACAAACACTTAGGCGAGCAGTGTATAAGTTAACTAAGCTAGACCTGGAGCGTACCGAAAAAGGCCTGCGCTTTTACCGTTTACTGCCTAAGTTTAAAGAGTATGATCATGTGCAACTTATAAACTCTGATGCACTTGAGACTCATCCCACTATTGCAAAGTGGCTTTTAAAAAAATTATTTAAAAAAAATAAAGGTATAAGCCTGCTTGTTTGTGGCGATGAAACTCCGGTAGTAAATTATTGCCTTGGCGGGAAGTTTAAATACTCTATACTTACCCCTTACCTAAACGATAGAAGTTTAGAAAAAGAATACGCTTATACATTAAAATATATTGGTAAAGCCCATAGGAACTTATTTAATTTTGTAGAGCACCATTCAGAAAGCATTATAACATCTGATATTGATTATGAAATCCCTATGCAACAAACGGGTTACAAAACGCAACTTATACCAAACCCTATAAATACCACGGCAATTACATTTACGCCCCTAACGATAACCACAAAAATTATTATATTTTTAGGCATTAACCGGAACAGTTACATTAAAAAAGGCATTGGTTATTTTGAAGAGGCGCTGGCAGTAATCAGGAAAAAATATACCGAAAGTGTAGAGATCATTATTACCGAAAACATGCCTTATAATAAATACATTAAACTTTATGACAGCGCTCATATAGTACTCGACCAGGTGTATGCTTACGACCAGGGATATAACGCCCTCGAAGCAATGGCAAAAGGTAAAGTAGTTTTTACAGGCGCCGAAACCGAATTTATGCAACATTATAATTTAACCGAAAGGGTTGCCGTAAATGCCTTACCAAATAAGGATACAATTGTAATGGAATTGAGCTACCTGATAGAAAATACTGCAGAAATTATTGCAATGGGGCAACGAGCCCGGCTTTTTGTAGAAAAGGAACACGATTATATAAAAATAGGAAGAAGGTATCTCGACACCTGGCAGGTAAAATAAATTAATGTAGTTCCTCTTAATATCTTTTACTGAATTGTCGCATCTACAATACGGGAACATTTTTTTGCACCGGTGGCGTTTAAATGGTCAGCATCATAAAAGTCATCATTTGTAAAGCGGGTATCATCAAATAAATTTAAATAAGACACCTCTTCTCTATTTGCTAATACATTACACTCTCTAACTATTGCCGTTAGTTTTTTATTATCTATATTGTCTCTGTAATAACTTGTAACCGGCATAGTAACCAAAATTACTTTAATATTTTTTTTACGGCATACAACCAGCATATTTTTTAGCCTGCCAAGATTTTTACTAAAATCCATAAGGCCGTCTTCATGTCGTTGTGCTACTCTTTTACCAGCCAGAGGGTTGTTCATTTTAGGGTTTACCCCGTTATATCTTCCCCAGCCTTTTAAAGAGCAATCGGCCAGTGTGCCTTCTTTTGCATACTTTTTTATGTTACTAACCGTAAAACTAAACTGAGGGGCAAGGGCTAAACTTAAAGACCTTGCATTTAAGGCATGTACACCCGGCATATCAAGATGCATTTGTTCGCTATAAAAATATTTCCGCCATTCAAGATCCGGATGATCATCCTGTGTAGTTAAGCTGCTATATTCTACCGGTATAACAACGCATTCAAGCTTTTTAAAATATGCTATGTGCTTATTTAAAAGAATACCGTCGAATAATAGGGTTTGGCTTACATTTGCAAGGTTAAAAGCAGCTTCCTTAAAATCATCAGGGTTTAAACCATAATAGGTATGAGAGTTACCAAGTATAAGCACTTTGCAGTTGTTATAATTTAACTGTACAATTTTATTTTTATAAGAATATATATTAGGAACGCAGCGGTAAATCCACTCCACGCCACCCCATGCCATAACAATTATGACAAAAAAAAATGATAGCTTTGTTATAAATACTCTCATATTAAAACTTAAAGTATACAAAAGATTGTGATTGTCCGGAAAAATAGAATACACAAAATAACATAACAAGATAGATAGAATACCTTATGTATTTTTGCTTTATAAAAGATATGTCTAAAAGATGTTTTTTATCTTTTTGAAACCACTCTAACATCATATAGAAAAATAGCAGTACAAGTATGAGCCTCGAAACCGAAGGCTTTGTAAATAATGATGCCGAGAAAATTATGTGAAAATATTTTAAGGCAACAGCAACAGATGGTGCCCTGAAGAAAACTCTTGCAAGCGCTAAAACTGTAAATGTTGCAAATATGGATAGTATACTCCTTACTGCATAAGATTTTGCACTACCCCCCCATTTGCTAAAATATATATGTATTACAAAAAGAATAGCATGTATACCACCGTATATTATAAACGTAAAATTAGCACCGTGCCATAAACCACTAAATACAAACACAATAAATAAATTTCTAATGCGGATAAGAGCGCCTTTTTTACTGCCTCCTAACGGAAAATAAATATAATCACGCAGCCAGCCTGAAAAAGAAATATGCCACCTTCGCCAAAAATCGGCTATATTTTTTGCAAGATATGGGTAGTTAAAATTATCCCTGAGATGAAAACCCAACAATGCCGCACAACCAATTGCAATATGGGAATACCCTGAAAAATCGCCATAAATTTGAAAACTATATAATATAGCTGTACAAAAAAGTGTACTGCCGGATTGCGATTCAAAATCGGCATATATAGAGTTAACAATTACCGCACAGCTATCGCCTATTACAACTTTTTCAAAAAGGCCCAACAGCACCATCCGCATTCCATTTACCGCCAAAGTATAATTAAATTTTCTTATTGCAATAATTTGCGGGATTAAATGATTTGCCCTTTCTATAGGGCCAGATAATATGGTAGGAAAAAAAGAGACGTAAAGCGAATATGGCAGTAACTGTTTTACCGCACTGGTGTGTTTTCTATACACATCTGTAACGTAGCTTAAATTCTGAAAGGTATAAAAGCTAATACCTAAAGGAAGTATAATGTGTAATATTGAAAAGTTTAGTTTAATATTAAAAAGAAAAAATGCATCCTGAAAACTTTCTATAAAAAAGTTACAGTATTTAAAGTAGCATAACAACCCTGCGTTTATAATAATTATTGCAATTAAAAGCAGTTTCCTGCTGCGAGGCCTTACTTCTTTATCAATTTTATCGGCAAAAAAATAATTTGAGAGTATGCTAAAAGCTAATAAAAATAAAAACCTCCAATCCCAGCAGGCATAAAAAAAGCAACTCGCTATAAGCAGAAAAGCATTTTGTACATTAAGGTTTTTATTAAATATAAACCAGTAACCAATAAAAACTATAGGGAAAAATAGTGCAAAATCAAGCGAATTAAACAGCATGGCCTATAATTTTCTTTCTTAAATATACTGCCAGCACTGCAAAATAAATTACATAAGTGAGTGCATGCGCCATTACTGCTCCTTCGGCCCCATACTTTGCAATAAGCACATTGCTGGAAACATAAAGCACACAAAACGAAAATATCTCTGTAACAATAAATGCCTTAGTCATTTTTTTTGCAAAAAATTCGTAGCCTAATATTAGCGAGCATACCTTAAAAAAATCGCCTGTAAGCTGCCATGCAAATAAACCTGCCATTGGCAAAAATTCTGCGGTAAATAAGAGTTTTATAATAACGAACCTCAGCATATAAATTGTTATGAGGCCAACTGCATAAAGCGGTACAACGCCTTTATAATAACTAAGGAAAACACTACGGGTATCTGTATTTGATTTAGCTGTGCTAAGTTTAGGCAAAAAGTAAAGCGTAAGCAGTGTACTGGCAAACATGAGGTAAAATGATGCAATGCGGTTTAGGGATTCCCAATAACCGGCATCGTTAACACTTACTGTTTGTGCTATGGTGCTCCTTATATAAATATATATAACCGGGCTTAATATAGCCGTTACAACACTCATAAAACTATAAGAAAACAGGCCGCTTAACAAAGACGCATCAAAATATTTAAACTTTATAAAATTAAGTTTAGGAAATCGAAGCTGTACATAGTAAAAAGAAAAGAAAAATAGTAGTGCCGGATAGGTTATAAGCCCTAAAAAAGCACCATTGAGGCCCATTTGCCATATTAAAATGGCAGAAAGCAACACACCTATTGCATTGCCCCACATATTTAAATAAATTACCTGCTTAAAATTGCCCAGGCCATTTAATAGAGATATAAACACAAGGTTACCTGTGTATAGCGGTAATGCAAAAGCGAGCACCCTGAAAACCCATGCATATTTTGTAGTGCCATTAAAAACCCATTCGCTCCAGTAAGTTGCAGGCAATAATAGTATAAGGCTGCATAATACTATCGCAGCTAAAATGCTTATGCAAATTGTTGCAAGTACATGTTGTAATTTTTTATGGTCATTTTCGTTTTCGGCAGTAAATTTTACAATGCCGTTTTGCAGGCCAAGGGTACTAAAAATATCTACCGGCGTAAGAAAATTACGCAAATTTCCGGTAAGCGTCATACCGGCAGGCCCTATAAACAGTGCTATCATTTTAGATGCCAGCAGCCCACCCGCTATCTTTATCAAAATACTTACTGCATTGAGCGATGATATACGGAAAAGCTGTGTACTAAATATTTTTTTTATAAAGTTCAAAAAAAGGTGTTATTAAGCTGCGTTATAATAATACATTGTCTAAAAGGCTAAAGTTAACAGTTTCTACCTCATAAAAGTCGTGCACAATAGTACGGGCACCAAAACTTTCTTTCCAAAAAGCCAGGCCTTCATTAAGTTTGCGCCCTTGCTCTTCGTTTGAAATACCAAAGTCGAAGTATTTTTTGTCTTTAAAAACATTTGTTATTAAATGGGAATAAAGATAATCAAGACTCCCTAATTGGTTTTTATCCTTATTGCCAGATATATATTGTGGGTGCGCTACAGTATCTGTAATAAATACAGTTGTACCGCCTACAATTATATTATTATGATACACATTAAAATGCCTTATATTATCAGGGAATTTTTTGTGCAGCATAGCTATTTCTGCGGCTGTATGTACAGGTTTAGCATCGTGCTTTGCACTAAGATTAGGTATAAGTATTTCATCCCAAAACAATTCAAACGAAGGCTCCTCAATTATAAAAAGACCATTATTCTCTCCTCTCCTTGCACATTGTTTCCTGTCTTTAGAAAATGATAGTTGCTTTTGTTGATCGTAAACAAACAAACTATCTCTTCGAATTATTTTTGCATTGGCAAGAAATAAGGCATATTCCAACTCTTCGGCAGGAAGCTTATGGTAAATGTGTGGTATTGCTTTAATATTTAATTTATATATCCCCTTTTCATGAAGAAATTGGAGCAAAAGCTTAAATATCTCTATAACTCCGGAAAGTTTTATCTTATTACTCAATACAAGTCCGCCATAAGTAAGACCCGAGTGCGAATAAACCACACTATCAGTTTTATGCGCGGGAAGTATTGCCATAACTTCTTTACCCTTGAAAATTATTAAAGAATAATCACTAAAACGATTGGCATGATACTCCATAAAATCGCGATGAAATAAAAATGTGCCGTTTTTAGACTGGGCCACAAAATCATTCCATTGTTTAAAATGTATTTTGGTATAGCGTTCTATTGTATACATTAATCCTTTTTATCAAAAACAACATTTCCCTGTTCATCAATATATTTGTATAGCCCCGCAGGCTTTTCTAACCTTATGTAACTGGCATCTTCCTGTAGGTTTTTAAGGTACTTTTTATCATTAGCTAAAAAAGAAAAAACAGTGCGAAACAGGTTTACCGATGTTGCAAGCCGTGCATCAAATTCTTTATATTTAGGGTTATTCCATTTTACCGCCATTGCTACACCAAAAATAGAATTTACTAACAGCTTATCCTTAGTATAATTATTGCTCTGCCCTGTATAATCAAAGCCTACAAACCCACCATGATCGGCAGCTATAATAATCAGGGCATGAGAATCTTTTTTTTCAATATAGCTTATTACTTTTGTAAGCCATTCATTGGCCACTTGTAACTCATCTATGTAAAGTTTTTTTTCGGCTTCCGCCCCGGCAGAATGTACTTCTAATCCATGTATATGCCCCGGAGAAAACTTCTCTAAAAAGTAAAAATTTCCACCCTGCTGCTGCGATTGTATATGGTTTTGTAAATGTAAGAAAACATCTTCGTTTATAAACCAGCCGTCTTTAAGATATGGCAGATTCCTGAAATTATAATTACTGTAGTCATAATTACTTTTTGGCCTGTTCATTTCCATAAAGGGCTTCTCGCTTATAAAGTGCGTTTTATAGTCGTTGTTTTTAAGTATGTGCAGTACAGGATTTGTACCCATTATAATGCTTCTCGCCGCATATTTCTCTACATATTCAGGTATATAATGGTGTTTCATACTAAACATAGAGGTGTTAGATAACAGCGTAGAGTAATAGTTAGACCTAAAGTTTTCATATAACTTAAAACCATTTTGCTTTAAAAAATCTTCAAAGGCTGCATTGTTATAATTATAATTAGTATCCCTTAAATTTTTAAAACTGGTGTAACCATCAGGCTGAATGTAATAAATATTGGGTCTGTCTTTAAAAACAATATTGTTTATATCATCGGGGAGTTTTCTCCATTCATCATTGGCCGTTGCTGCAATATAACCCATTTTAAAAAAGGGGTAAAGGTTAAACAACGAAAGGAAAAATATCATTAGTATTAAAAATTTATAATACTGCTTTAACCTGAATGACAAACCTACTGTTACTACAGCAAGGGCTACAAAAAGATATTTTTTAGAAACACCTGCATAGCTAATTTGCATTAAATAAAAACTTATAAATAAAATAGTTGCAATAAATAAAAATTGCTTTACATATTTACCGCCTTTAAGTTTTTTTAAAATTTTATAGCCTGCATATATAACAACTATCGGCAGCAGCATGTAATAGCCTGTAAAAAAAAGGAGTTGCTGTAACGAGTTAGCCAGGCCTAAATTTTTAGAATAGTAGTACAATATCATATAAAGCCCTATACTAAAACCTGCCAGAAACGGCACATCTTTAGACGAATATATAAAAGTTAGTATTTTTAGCCTTAGTTTTTCTATCATATTGCTATTTACGTTTTAATAAATAGAGTGTTCGGTGGGTATGGTGTATTTGTTCTTTTTCGATAATTGTATAAAAAGCTGCATAATCCTTCTCGAAATTATCAATAGTGTAATAGTCAAAATATCCTGCAAATTCTCGTTTGCTTTTTAATAAAAAACTAACCCAGGAGTCTTCCCTGTCGGGAAATTCTATAATAAGGTATGGTGTGAGCGAAGCAAACATTTGTGCCGACATGTTAAACGGTACATTGCCGCTAAGCGATATATGGTGTATTAAAGCCAGCGCAAGAGCCACATCATAATTGTTACTTGCAATACGCTCTTGTAATGGTGCGCGCTCTTTATTATTAAAGCCTATTCCCGGAGCCGGATTTAACAAATCGCTTACAAGCGGAATTATGTTTTGTTCTTTATTTTTAAGTACCTGCCTGTAATTGTGGTCTACCGCATTAGTATCTATATCGGTAACAAGTATTTCTTTAGCATATTCTTTAAGCACACGCGAAAAAGTACCGTCGTTACCACCCAGGTCTACCACTTTATCAGCTTTTATAAACGTATACCATTTTTTTACCAACTGTTTTTTATAATCAAAGGCAGCGGCATCATAATTAGTTACATTATAATAATCTTTCCACTCTGTTTGCTCGTTAAGCGTAAGTCCTTTTATATAATTATACAGGACATCTATAATCTTTATCTGCGCTTCTTTAGTTACGCTTACTTTCTTTTCGGCACCGGCATGTTCATCGCTGCTGTATTTGTACTCATATTTTGCGGTAAGGTAAATATTGGTATACAGTATAGGGTTAAGCCGTGCCATAAAGGGTAATAGCTTTACCACCTGTTGCAATGGTATACCATCTATATGCTGCTGCAATGTTTTAAGCATTGTGGTACCATGATATTTTGTAAGTACAAGCGGTGCTAAAAAATGCATGAGGAACTGCTTGTAAGCGCGCCATGGTTCGCCGTCGCTGTAACTATCAAAAGAAAGTGTATCTACAAAAACAGGTGCGCCATTATGAAAGGTAACATTAAAAGCGGTAGCATCTTTTAATGTAAAGCCGTGCTGCAAAGCATATTTTTGTAATTTAAGAGTATGTAGCGCTGCGTGCTGGTACTGGCTAAAGCTCCACTCGTAAGGATAGGAAAAAAATGGTATTTTTTCCGGCTTTATAATAATGTATTGGCTTGTGGCCTCTGTTTCTTTATGAGGTATAAGCAGGTGGGCATCTATAACCTTTTTATAAAATCCGCTCGTTGTTAAAGCTTTATATTGAGCAAAATATACAGGATTAATATGCCTGTACAGCTCATTATCCTTAACCACTATATAGCCGGATGGGTCACGAAAGGAGGAAGCGTGCCTATTTGTTGTCTGCTCCATCAGCCTTATCTTCAATATCTATGGTTCCCATTAAGTCCTGCTCTTGTTTTTTACCAAAGAGAGACTGTACTTTCATCATAATTTTTTTATAGAACAAAACACCAGCAGCCGCCGTGGCAGCCAGAGCCTGTACTACGAGTGCGCCGGTGCCGGGATCAAAATATAAAAAGAACAATTTCATAACTATTTGTTTAAAGGGTAAAAATAGCAAAAAAACTTTTGGTTAGGTGTTTAATAAACATGCTTACAGGTATTTTGTTGTTGTTTTTGTACAAAAAATTTGCCTTTCATATATTTTTGTTAATTTTAGGAAAAATTATCTGCTGTGAAAAAAAAACTACATTTAATATGCATATTGCTTTTGTTTTCGGCTCTGGGATATGGCCAAATAAATGTTGAGCTCTATGAACAGTTTAACGGGAGGTATGATTTTACATTTGTAGGCAATACTTTAAATACCCATGGTAATACAGGTCATGACAACCCGTGTGAAATTCTTACATCATCATCAGCAAATTTAAACTTATCATCTGCAAATACACTACTTAAAGCATACTTATACTGGGCTGGCTCTGGCACCGGAGATTTTTCTGTAAAATTAAATGGTACAATAATAGATGCTACCCGTACATTTCCTGTAATTGCTAATAATACAGATGGTATTTCGAGGCCTTTTTTTAGTGCCTTTGCCGATGTTACTAATGTAGTACAAGCAACAAGTAATGGCGTGTATACTTTATCAGATTTTGACCTTACCGGAATAATCAATATGGATGTTCCTCCGGCAAATAATCTATACTGTACTAACGGCACCAATTTTGGCGGTTGGGTAATATTAGTAGTTTATGAAAACAGTGCTTTACCGCTCAATCAGTTAAATCTTTATGACGGATTAGAATTTGTACCTGCCGAAGTAAATATATCTTTAGTAAGCCTTAACGTTATTGATAATATGGGTGCAAAAATTGGATTTGTAGCATGGGAAGGCGATGAACCATTAGATAGTAATGAGAGCTTAAGAATTAACGGCAATCGATTAACTAATGCACTCAACCCGCCCGGTAATGCTTTTAATGGTACAAATACTGTTACAAATTCGACCAGCTTATATAATATGGATCTTGATATCTATGATATTCAGAACAATATACGAATTGGTGATGAAACGGCAGATATAAAATTAACATCGAGTGCCGACTTTGTAATGATCAATGCTATTATTACGAAGCTTAACAGCCAACTGCCTGACGCTACCATTATTGCAGATAATATAGCTAAACAATGCGGTTCGAGAGTTATAGATATAGATTATACCGTTCGCAATGTAAATAGTACCGATGTATTACCTGCCGGTACTAAAGTAGGCATATACATAAATGGCGACCTTATTGCTACTACACAAACCACAATACAATTACCCATTGGCGGAAGTGAAAGCGGCAGCATAACGATAACTATTCCTGAAAGATACGAACGAAATTTTGAATTGCTCTTTTGGGTAGATAATATAAGAGGTGTTACAGAAACTAATGAAAACAACAATACTTACACCATAAACGAATCTTTATGGTTACAGGTAACACCTGCTCCCGCAGATATTCACGCCTGCCAGGCAACCCTGGGCAGCCATAGAGGTATTTTTAATTTCTCTGGTTATGCAACATCTTTAATGGATGACCCTGATGATGTAGTTACCTTTTATCATACCGCAGCCGATGCTCTCGTGCCCCAAAACCCTATTAGCCTTACAGATGCTGCTGCCTATCTTGCAACAGCTAATCCCGAAGAAATTTTTTTAAGAATAGAAGACAGCCATGGCTGTATAGCTTTTGCATCTTTTTTACTTATTACAGATGATTGCCTATTTCCTGATGGTACTGTAGCAATTTTTGACTTAAAGCAACATTGTGACTCCAGAGAAATTCTTGCCGGCTATACCGTTAGTAATATTAATGCGTTCAACATTTTACCGGCGGGCACTCCTGTTGCCATATATGCAAACCAAACACTTATTGCAGTTACTAGTACTACCATAGATATACCTATAGGCGGAAGCACTACTGTATTAATGAGGCTTATAATACCTATAGAATTAGGTCCAAGTTTTACTATAACATTTGTTGTAGACGATACCGGTAATGGCACAGGGATAGTTGTAGAGCTCAACGAAAATAATAATAGCAGTACGCCGCAATCTGTTACCTTATGGGTATCGCCTGTTTTACAACAGCCGCAGGATATTATTGCCTGCGAAACCTTTAACGGCAGTGGTGTGGGCAGCTTTGATTTTTCTGCATACCTGCAATCATTAAAAAATTTTCCTACAGATGTTATTACTTTTTACACCTCGCTGCAAAATGCAACAAGCGGACTCAATGCTATAAGCAACCCGCAAGCTTATACAGGCACCCATAACCAGGAAATATTTGTACGACTGCAGGATTCTAACGGCTGCTATGATATAAAATCATTCAGGCTGATTATAAAAGACTGCTATTTTCCTGATGCCACCGTAACTATAGACGATGTGTACAAGCAGTGTAACTCGCGTATTATACATGTGCATTATACAGTAGCAAACTTTAATGGCACCGATGTACTGCCTGCCGCTACACCTGTAAGCATTTATGTAAACGGTACTTTTTTAGATTATACTGAAACTATTGAAGATATTGCCATTGGCGAAAGCGAGGAAAATTTTATCATCCTAACCATACCGATAGGCATTCCGCTTGATTTTGACCTTACTTTTGTTGCCGATGACACCGGAGACGGCACCGGTATTGTTATAGAAACAGACGAAACCAATAATGGCAATACCCTGCATGTAAGCTTGGTATTATCGCCGGTACTACTACAGCCGAGTGATATAGTATCCTGCGATCAGGGCTTTGGCAGTGGCACGTTCGATTTTTCGGGATATGCCAACTCGTTAAAAAATTATGCTAACGAAACGGTTACGTTTTACCGCTACCAGCAGGGTGCAGACCAGGGGATAGACCCTATTTATAATACCAGCCAGTATGTTACAAGCACAAATCCAGAGCGTATATATGTGCGGTTAGATAATGGCACCTGCCACACTACAGCATCGTTTTTACTAAAAACAAAAAAGTGTGCACCTGTTACTTATAATTACATAACACCTAATGGTGATAATATAAACGACAGCTTTTTTGTAAAAGGCCTGCGCAATATATTTCTTAATTTTAAAATGACTATTTACAACCGCTGGGGGAACCCGGTATGGACAGGATACCATAAAGATGCCGACTGGAATGGTATTGCCGATGTACAAAAAGTAGGATCTGAGGGTACTACCGTACCGGCGGGCACTTACTATTTTGTACTGGAACTTAATGATCCCGATTTCCCGGAGCCTATTGTAGGATGGGTTTATGTGTCTATGTAGTGCACAGTGTTTAAAGCTAAAAATTGAGCCGTGCTATTAATAATTATTTCAGGTAAATTATATTAATGGTATCTATTCACATTACTATTCATGTTCATACCTAATAGATACTTATACACTACTCATTAGTAAAAAAAATGGTGTAACCCGCAAGACGGGTTACACCATTAAAGATGCGTTAAGCAATAAACAACTAACCTATAGTAAAAACAATTAATCTTTTCTAACATTATCGGCAACAGCCGCTGCTAATTTAGCTTTAGTATGCTTATAATCCCTGTGTATAGGTATATATATAATCGCATTTTGGGTTACTCCCTGTGTAGCATCAGGATTGTATTCGTAAATGTCTGCAGGTTTCACTTTATATTTCTTAGAGATAAGTGCTATAGTTTCTCCCATAGCTACTTTATGGCTAATCAGCTCCTCATCCTCATCCGGTGCATCAGCGGTTTCAGTTTTTTCTATAGTGGCTGCAGCTTCATCCTGTGCGCTGGCATATCCACTAAATAAACAAGTAAATAATACTGCAATAAGGTATTTTTTTGCTATCATAAAAAGTGGTGTTAAGATTGAAATTTTGTGTATTACAATATACGCACTAAATCAAAGTAAATCAACACTATACGAATTTTTCATAATTTTTACATAATTACAAATTTGGCTTTATAAAAAACCAACAGAATAAATATTTATGTTAATTTTTTATTACTATTTCAATAATTTTAACCAAGTCAAAATTATACCCGAATAACATTGAAAGAAAAACGCTGCTAAAGTTATTTTAAATACACAAATCATCATCTATTAAATGCTATTGGGCGTAAAAAAACCGCCATTCGGCGGTTTTAGTTATTATTTAAATATTTAATATCTATTAATTAGATATTGAATTATTCCCATTCTATTGTTGCAGGCGGTTTAGAGCTTATGTCATACACAACCCTGTTTACACCTTTTACTTTATTTATTATTTCGTTACTTATTTTCATAAGGAACTCGTAAGGTAAATGTACCCAGTCGGCAGTCATACCATCGGTACTTTCTACAGCACGCAGTGCAACCACTTTTTCATAGGTACGCTCATCGCCCATTACCCCTACGCTATTTACAGGAAGTAATATTGCGCCTGCCTGCCATACTTTATCATACAGGCCATGCTCGCGCAGGCCGTTTATAAATACATGGTCTACCTCTTGCAGTATACGCACTTTCTCTGGTGTAATATCGCCAAGTATGCGTATAGATAATCCAGGGCCCGGGAAAGGGTGACGGCCCAAAAGCTCTGGGTCTATGCCTAATGTAGCACCTACCCTGCGCACCTCATCTTTAAACAGCATGCGCAAAGGTTCTACCACCTGTAGCTTCATAAAGTCTGGCAAGCCACCCACATTGTGGTGTGATTTTATAGTAGCCGATGGCCCTTTTACCGAAACCGACTCTATAACATCCGGGTAGATGGTACCCTGGGCAAGCCATTTAACGTCTTCCAGTTGGTGTGCTTCGTCATCAAAAACCTCAATAAATACGCGGCCTATGGTTTTACGTTTTGTTTCAGGGTCAGATATTCCTGCAAGCTGCGACAGAAAACGATCGGCAGCATCTACACCTTTTACGTTAAGCCCCATATCTTTATACTGGTGTAATACGCTCTCAAACTCGTCTTTGCGCAGCAATCCGTTATTTACAAAAATACAATACAGGTTAGGCCCTATAGCTTTGTTTAAAAGTACAGCAGCCACGGTAGAGTCTACACCGCCAGATAGGCCAAGTACCACTTTATCGTCCTGTATTTTAGCTTTTAGCTCTGCCACAATATCCTCTACAAAAGAGTTAGGCGTAAAGCTTTGCGGCACTTCGGCAATTTTTACAAGAAAGTTTTCCAGCATTTGTTTTCCATCGGTACTGTGGTACACTTCCGGGTGGTACTGTATGGCGTATGTAGTTTCGCCTTCTATTTTATAAGCGGCATTGGCAACATCTTTAGTGCTGGCAAGTACTACGCCGTTTGCAGGCAGTTTTTTAATGGTATCGCTGTGGCTCATCCATACCTGGCTGTTAGCAGATACACCTTCAAGAAAAGGTTCGTTCTCCTTAATATAAGACAGGTTAGCACGGCCATATTCGCGTATGTTGCTTGGGGCTACTTCGCCACCATCAAAATGGGCAAGGTATTGTGCGCCATAGCATACAGCCAGTAATGGCAGCTTACCGCGAATTTGCGATAAATCAGGGTGTGGCGCATCGTCTGCTCTTACAGAGAATGGGCTGCCCGATAGTATTACCGCTTTGTATGAAGAAAGGTCTGTGGGTGGGTTATTGTAAGGGAAAATCTCGCAGAAGATGTTAAGCTCGCGAACCCTGCGCGCAATAAGTTGTGTGTATTGCGACCCGAAGTCTAAAATAAGTACGTTGTGTTGCATGTGCAAAAATAAAATATAATATTGGAATTTGAAAATTAGATTTTAAGAATTTTAGAGTGTTTAATTTTTAAGAATTAAAGCGATGATTACGAAATGTTTAAACAACGAAACACATAGCTTTACGAACTTTTAAACTATTTTTTAAAAAAACCTGCTGACATACTGTTGTCGCTACATGATGCTACTTTTGCCTTATTAATTTAATATGGACAAATTATGAATTTACAATCAGTACGAATTATAACAGCCGACATTAAGCGTTTAGTAAACTTTTACGAAAAAGCAACAGCCCTGAATGCAAAATGGCTTACCGAAGATTTCGCGGAAATTAGTACCGGCATTTGCACTTTAGCCATAGCAGCACAAAAACACTGGCTTTCTTTGGAGATGCTATTGCAGAGCCTTTAGTTAACAAAAATGTGATTATAGAATTTAAAGTAGATAACGTTGACGAAGTTTATATCAGGATTAAAGATCTGACAAGAGAAATCGTTCAGCAACCTGTAACAATGCCGTGGGGCAACCGATCTTTATTGTTTCGTGATCCTGATGGCAGCCTGATAAATTTCTTCACTCCTGTTACTCCCGAAGCAATAGAAAAATTCAGTTAAAAATCTGTAACAAAAGGGCTTTTAAATGAAGGGAAACGGATGCCCAAAATGTGCCGCTGTTTATTTTTGTGTGTACCTTTAAATAAAAAATGACACATTTAGAAAACCAACTTTGGTACAACATTCTGGGTTTTGAGTTTGATGAACCCGGTACACAACTCACCTTTGCGGCACGGCTGCTACGCGAAAATGGCTGGACACACGGCTACACTCAACGGGTTATAGAGGAATATAAAAAGTTTATTTTTTTATGCTGCACGGCTCCCACTCCTGTAACACCGTCAGATCCTGTAGACCAGGCATGGCACCTGCACCTTACCTACACAAAATCGTACTGGAATAATTTATGCCGCGACACGCTGGGCAGGGAAATTCACCATAACCCCACTAAGGGCGGTAAGCACGAACAGGAAAAGTTTAGCGATCTGTACAAAGGGTTACACGAAATTTACACCGAATATTTTGGCCACCACCCTCCTGCCGACATTTGGCACGACAGCACAGCACGGTTTAGCGATATCGATTTTCAGCGGGTTAACATGGCAAAAAACTGGGTATTCAAAAAACCATCTATAAACAACCTGAGCCTTATAAAGCAAATAGCTGCCGCCGGTTTAGTTTTTTTATGTATTCAGGCAGGCGGCGAAGGGTTTATAGGGTTATTTATACTGGTAATTGCAATTATAATATTAAACAACCTTAGCAAAAATAATAAGGGCGGGAATAATAATGGCAGTTGCAGCAGTGGTGGGTCATGCTCTTCTTTTAGCTGCACAGGAGACAGCCACGGGCACAGCGGATGCTCGTCTCACGGTGGCGACAGCGGATGCAGTAGTAGTGGTTGTGGAGGCGGATGCGGAGGCGGCGAATAAATTTTACTTACATATACTTATATTTATTATTGGCGGGAGCCAATTTTTTGTTTTATAACAGTCTGTGCAATACACTTTTCTATAAATTTCTTTTTCCCTTTATCTATACATTTTTGCTGCTGGGCTACAGTCTCCCTACTTTGAGCTTAAAGCAGTCTTTAGAGTGTTAAACAAATGGTATTTTTGACTTAATAAGCCGCCAATTAAGATAATATTATAGTTAACTGCCTGTAACTTTATAGTATCAAAACAAAGATATCATGAAAAAGATCTTTACCCTACTTGCTTTCCTGATGGTTTTAGGAACAAGTGCTCAAACTGAAACTGCTGTACCTGATTATACCCTTATACAAAAAAACATAAGAGATAAAAACTCTGCTTTTTATTACACTAACCTTTTATACCGTTATACTAAAGCCGACACCAGCATGACGCTTGAAGAAAGAAGGCATTTATACTATGGCGCTGCTTTTATAAATAAAAAAAATGATGTAGAAGCGCTTAATAAAACACAGGTAAGCCTTAGGGAAATACTAAAAAAAGAAGCCCCTACAAAAGCCGATGTTGAGAATGTAGTTATGTATACTGCTGATCTATTAAAAGCAAATCCTTTTAGCATTACCATAAAAGAATACCGCCAGCATTGCTTAAAACAACTTGGCAGATTTGAAGAGGCTAAAACAGAGCGCGCCCAGACAGATATGATTATAGATGCTATACTAAGCAGCGGCGACGGTACAACAAAACAAAACAGCATACATGTTATAGATGCAGGAAACGAATTTGAAGTTGTAGGTGTTCTTGGCTTTGAGCCTGTGGGCGATGAATATGCTACTAACGGACAGTACGACTATTTTACAATAAACAAAAACTCTTATAATTTACCGGGACTTTATTTTGAAGTTACCGATACTAAAAATCAGGTAACAGGGCTTTAAAAGACTGGCCTGCTAATGCCTGCTGTAGTACTACGGCAGGCATTTTTTGTTTATGGCTATATGCTTTATATTATAAATAAAATAAAAAAATGTAAATTCGCAGCATGATGACACGCGAAGATATTGATACGGTAAAGCAATTGCTTGCTGCGCCAAAAAAAATTGTTATTGTTCCGCACCGTAACCCCGATGGCGATGCTATGGGGTCTACACTTGGGTTATACCATTTTTTAAAACTTTTAGGCCATGAGCCTACGGTTATGACCGCTAATGATTCGCCTGATTTTTTAACATGGCTGCCGGCGTTTAATACCGTTAAGGTTTATGAAAAAGATGTAGAAGGATGCAACAAAATACTGCAGGAAGCTCAAATTGTTTTCACACTCGATTTTAATACCCTTAGCCGTGTGGGCGATTTTATGGCCGAAGCCCTGCGCAGGCTACAGGCCCCGTTTGTAATGATAGACCACCACCAGGCTCCGGATACTTATGCCGTAGTTACCTTTAGCGATACCGGTTATGGCTCTACCTGCGAAATGGTATATCATTTTATACAGCAGCTTGGCGAAGGCCATCTTTTAAATAAAACTATTGCTACCTGCCTTTACACAGGTATAGTAACCGACTCCGGTTCTTTTCGTTACCGCTCTGTAACCGGTACCACACACCGCATTGCAGCCGAGTTTATAGACCTTGGCATAGACAACAGCAACATACACAGTTTACTGTTTGATAACCATTCGCACAGCCGCATACAAATTTTGGCAAGGGCTTTGCAGAACATGAAAGTGTTACCGGCTTACAAAACGTCTTACAGTACCCTTAGCCAGGAGGAACTTAATGGCTTTGGGCATAATAAAGGCGATACAGAAGGTATTGTAAACTATGGCCTTAGCATGAAAGACATTGTGTTTACGGCCTTTTTTACAGAGAATAAAGATGAGGGTATCGTTAAAATATCATTTCGCTCTAAAGGCAGTTTTGATGTTAATGCGTTTGCCCGCGAACATTTTAGCGGAGGTGGCCATGTTAACGCTGCAGGCGGAAAAAGCATGGAATCGCTGGAGGCTACCATACAAAAATTTATTGCTACATTAGCGCACACAAAAATAGACTGATATTATGAAGAAGATTGTTGTAGTAACATTGCTTACTGTAGCCCTTGCTGCTACCGGCTGCTCTCAACAGCAAGCGCGTAAGCCAATATCGCAAAGTTCGGGTACGTTTATGAGAGAATCGATTAAACGAAATAAAAAACTGGTGGCTAATGAAGAGCAGCAAATAGACTCTATCATAAAAAACAACCCTACAAAAAAGTACATAGCATCTGCTAAAGGCTATTGGTATTATTATGACCAGGAAGTTACCAGCGACACTATAAGGCCAAAACGTGGCGATGTAGCTTATTTTGATTATGAGGTTAAAGATATTAAGGGCAACCTTATATACAGCGAGGCAGAGCTTCGCCCACAGGTATACCATGTAGATAAACAAAATATAATGATGGGCCTTCGCGATGGTATAAAGCTAATGAACCAAGGAGAAACAGTAACATTCCTTTTCCCATCGCACATGGGGTTTGGTTATCATGGCGATAATGACAAAATAGGTATTAACCAGCCGCTTATATGTACTGTTACCCTTAACGACATTAAGCCCGAAAGTGTAGTAAAAGAGAATTAATTTAATATAAATGAAACCAATGACAAGTCTGTTTTTAAGCTTAGTAGCAATTTTATTTTCTTGCAAAAACACGCCACCGCCAGATTATGCAAAACTGGGAGATGGGCTTTATGCCGAACTTGAAACCAACAAAGGCACAATTGTAGTACAACTTGAATACCAAAAAACGCCTCTTACTGTAGCTAACTTTGTTACCCTTGCTGAGGGTAAAAATGAAATGGTTGATGCTAAATATAAAGGAAAACCATTTTATGACGGCCTTAAATGGCACCGTGTTATTAAAGACTTTATGATACAGGGCGGAGACCCGGCAGGAGACGGATCGAGCGGACCGGGCTACAAATTTGCCGATGAAATTACCGACCTTAAACATGATAAAGCAGGAACACTGTCTATGGCTAATGCAGGTGCAGGCACTAACGGAAGCCAGTTCTTTATTACCCATAAAGCTACCCCTCACCTTGATGGTTTACATACTGTTTTTGGCTACACAGTACAAGGCCTTGATGTTGTAAACAGCATTGAACAAAATGATGTAATAAAAACCGTTAAAATTATACGTGTAGGTAAAGACGCAAAACGCTTTAACGCACCAAAAATATTTAAAGAATATTATGAAAAAGCAGCAGCAGCAGTAAAAGCTAAAGAGGCTGCAGCAGCAAAAGCTAAAACAGATAAACTTGCTTATTTTGCCGAGGCTAAAGCTACAGGTACTAAAACTGCGAGTGGTTTAGTTTATAAAATACTTGCTAAAGGCCCTGGCCAGAAAGCTCAGGATGGCAGCCAGGTGCAAATTAATTATTCGGGTTACCTGGAAAATACTGCTTTTTTATTCGATTCAAGTATTGCTCAGGTTGCAAAAGATATGGGCAACTACATCCCTCAAAAAGATGCAGCAGGTGCTTACAGGCCAATTCCTTTTACTATAGGAACAAAATCGGGCATGATACCTGGTTTTATAGAAGGGCTTGAAAAAATGAATCCGGGCGATAAAGCGATCATCTTTATTCCGTCGCATCTTGGGTATGGAGAAAGAGGTATGCCACAGGGTAAAATTCCAGGTAATGCAAATCTTGTATTTGAACTTGAAATGATAGCACAATAGCGTATTTAGCTTGAGAGTAAAATACATCTTTTAACATAAAGGGATTCCACTTAATTTTGGAGTCCCTTTTTTTATATATTAAATACAGCTGTTAATCAATATTGTTATTATATCTTATTGCCTACGCATTACATATTTAAAATTATAACTTAAAATAAAAAGTATTCTTAAATTTCTACGAACTAATTACCGTTATAAAAACATCGTGCAAGACCTGAAATTGTTACATAATTTTAAAGCAAAATAATAACAATTTAACCCGTTTTTAATGTTTTCGTTAAAGTATAAGCAAAAATACATATGTTTTACGCTCACTTTATGAATATAACCTCGCATAATGCTCACTCATCAATTTAATTTTTAGATAAAAAAAAGAGAATAAATACCGCAATTAACATTAAAAATAAAATAGAAACTAAAAATACATGAATTAACCAATCATTTATTAATTAACCATCCATCATATCATACCCTCTCTTTAAGTTGTATTTTAGAAAACACAAATTGTACAAATTAATATGAAAAACAACTACAAGTTATTACCTGACGGTTTTGGCGCATTTTTGCCACCTCAGGAAAAAGGCGAAAGGCTTTACAGAGGCCCTATAACCCTACTTAGTAAAAAGAGTGTATTGCTTACCATAGCATTACTTTTTATGCTAAACATTACACAGATTTTTGCCCAAAATGGCGAAACATGTGAAACCGCAATAAATCTTGATGCACAAACAAGCCCTTATAGCTCTACCACTATAGGTGCTGCTGACGATTATAACCCATCGTGCCGTCAGGATGCTTCGGGGCCGGATTTAGTGTATGCTGTTTCTGTACCTAATGGGTTTACCATAACAATTGGGCAGACTGTTAATGATAATAATGGTATAAATTATGACTCTGTACACTCTGTATACTTTGGCACCTGTACATCTCAAACACTTGTAAAATGTACAGATGACCCGGACACTCTTGAAGATGGTCCGGAATCTCAGGTTACATGGGAAAACACCACAGGAACCACACAAACAATATACTGGTATCAGGATGGTTATAATGAAGACAGTGCCGGTACTTTTACCTTAGCATGGTCGTTTACACCGCCTCCGGCATGTAATATACCTACGGCAGTTTTGGCAACATTAACTTCGCCTACAGTTGCAAACCTTAGCTGGAACGTGCCTAATACAGGTACAGCTACAGGATATGAGTATGCACTTACTAATACTGCAACACCACCTGCAAGTGGTACAGCTACCACAGCAAGAGCTGTAACGGGCGTACCTGTTACGCTTAACCAACCTTCTTACTTACATGTTCGTAGCAACTGTGGCACTAATAGCTACAGTAACTGGGCTACGTATCGTTTTTATTCAGGGGTTTGTATACCTGCAGCTTTGTATAGTAATGGGGCCGGTATAACTAATGTAAACATTGGCAGCATTTATAACACTACTACATATGAAGATAGCTTTTATGGCAACTACGGTTCGCAAATTGTAAACATAGGCCAGGGAGTTATACAACACTTTAGTGTAACCCTTAATGTTTTTAATGCTTATAATTTAAAAATATGGGTAGACTGGAATGACAACCTTATATTTGATACAGATGAAGAAGTGTTTAGTGGTGTATCTCAAAATACCGAAAATGCACTTGTAAGCGGTTCTTTTACAGTACCTGCAACAGCTACATTAGGTAACCACAGGCTAAGGATAGGCGGGGTACCCGAAAGCGACGCGCCAGCTACACCTTGTTACAATGGGCCTTATGGCACATTTGAAGATTACACTATAAATGTAACAGTACCTCCTTCATGTTATTCTCCGTTTGATCTTTCTACAACAAATTCTATGGGTACTGTAAACCTAAGCTGGACAGCTCCTGCGCAAGGAAATGCGCCTGCAGGTTATGAATATGCTATAGATACTAATGTGGCTGCACCTGCAAGTGGTATTTCTGCAACGGGAACCACAGTTACTGGTGCTATCTCTCCTTTAAATGTTACGAGTTACCTACACCTAAGATCAAGCTGCGGCAGTGGCAATTTTAGCGAATGGGTTACCACTTCATTATACAATGGTGTTTGTATACCAACGCCCGATTACCTTGGAAATAATGGAATTGTGAATTTTACTATGGGTACTATAAACAATACGACAGAGGCTGAAGAAGGCAATTATGGCAATTATTCATCTCAGGTAGTAAACATTGGCCAGGGGGTTACACAACCATTTAGTATTAAACTTAATACATTTAATATTTATAATACTAAAATTTGGGTTGACTGGAATAACGACCTTGATTTTGACGACGAAGGTGAAGAAGTTTTTAATGCAGATTCTGCCGAAGTTGCTTTTGCAATGCTAAATGGCACTTTTGTAGTGCCGCTTAACGCAATACTGGGCAACCACCGCTTAAGAATAGGTATTATAGATATTAACAGCGCCCCTGTAACACCTTGCTTTTCTGGCTACTATGCCGCTTTTGAAGATTACACGGTAAATGTTATTGCTCCCCCAAGCTGTTACACACCTCTAAGTGTTGCCGCTGTAAATGTAACGTTAGGCCTTGCAAACATAAGCTGGTCTGCCCCTACAAACGGCCCTGCACCGGCAGGCTATCAGTATGCAGTTACAACATCGGTATCACCTCCGGCATCAGGAACATCTACTACAGCAACAACTGTACAAAATGTCACAGTTACCGCAAACACAACTAACTATATACATGTAAGAACAAATTGCGGCGGCGGAGACTTTAGCTTATGGTATACTGTACCTTATTTTAACGGGTACTGTACTCCCGCCCCTACCTATATAGATGGTGAAGGTATATCTAACGTAACCATCAGGACTATAAACAACACAACAGGTGCCGAAGAAGGTAATTATGGTGATTATTCGGCACAGGTGGCAACAATAGGCCAGGGAGTTACTTCTAATTTCAGCATTGATTTTGAAAGCTTTATAGCTTATAAAACCAAAATTTGGATAGACTGGAATAATGACCTTGATTTTGACGATGCAAACGAAGAAATATACGCCGGCATATCAGCAGGAGAATCTGCTTCAATAACAGGATCTTTTACAGTACCAATAAATGCTGCTATAGGTAACCACCGTTTAAGGATAGGTATATCTCCGGATTATGCCGAACAACCAACACCCTGCAGCACTGCGTATTATGGCACATTTGAAGATTACACTATAAATGTAACTACTCCGCCAAGCTGTTTTGCCCCAATAAATTTTGAAGGACAGTCTACAGCAGCAGGCGTTGCAACGTTGACATGGACACTACCTTCTTATGCCGGCACTCCGGCAGGATATCAGTATGCTGTTACTGCTACAAATACACCACCTGCAAGTGGTACAGCAGTTACAAGTAATACCGTAACAGGAGTTGCTGTTACTTTAAACGCAACAAGTTACTTGCATGTAAGAACTAATTGCGGGAATAGTGATTTTAGCGAGTGGGTAACAATATCTTTTTACAATGGTGTTTGTATACCAGAACCTGATTATATGGATGGCGATGGTATTTATAATGTAAACATTGGCAGTATTAATAATACTACAAGAAGTGAAGAAGGCTATTATGGCAATTATTCTGCACAAATTGTAAACATAGGCCAGGGAGTTACACAACCCTTTAGTATTGGTTTGTTTACGTATGATTCTGCTAATGTTATTATGTGGGTAGACTTTAATGATGACCTTGATTTTGATGATGAAGGTGAGCTAATTTATACAGGGACTTCACAAGTTACAGCCACATCAATACTAAGCGGTACATTTACAATACCTTCAACGGCACCTTTGGGCAATCACCGTTTAAGAATCGTAGCCAGCCCTTCCTACCTTAATGACCCAACGCCTTGCTCTGTTGACAGCGCAGGAACATATGAAGATTATACCATTAATGTAACTGTACCACCTACGTGCTTTACACCATTAACTGCAGCAGGCGTAACAGTATCTCAGGGTACAGCAAACCTTAGCTGGTCACCTCCTTCATCCGGAGGTACGCCTGCAGGTTATGAATATGTTGTTGATACTAACAATATTACTTTACCAACATCTGGTACATTTGTAACCGGTACTTCGGTTAACAACTACACCGGCCTTGTTAACGACACCTACTATTACCTGCATGTAAGAACAAGCTGTGGCGATGGCAATTTTAGTGAGTGGATAACTTCTGCAAGGTTTAAATACCTGCCGGGCGATACCTGCGATACTGCAATTAACCTTGCTACGCAAACTAGCCCTTACTCTTCTACTACAGAAGGAGCAGATAATAACTATACAGGCACATGCAACACATCTGGTTTTGCACCAGATTTATTTTACTATGTAGACGTTCCTAATGGTTATACTATAAAAATAGGTCTTACAGATAGTAGTTATGACTCATTACATGTTGTATTTCATGGCACTTGTGCAACTCATACTACATTAATTTGTACCGATGATGAAACCGGAGACACAACCTGGGAGAACACTACCGGTGCTACTAAAAAAGTATACTGGGTGCAGGATGGCTTTGGTACAAACGTTGGTGATTTTACATTAGCCTGGACATTAATTCCTCCTGTTACATGTGATAAGCCAAGAGCACTCGATGTAGATATTACATCGCTTACAACAACAAACATAAGCTGGAATACACCTAATACGGGAACACCTGTAGGTTATGAGTATGCCGTTACACAATCGGCTATTGCTCCTGCAAGCGGTACATTTACAACAGCAACATCGGCTACCGGAATTGCGGTAAGCCCTAACGTAGATAGTTACCTGCATGTGCGTACTGTATGTAGTGATGCAGATGGTAACAGTATTTGGGTAACACTACCTTTCTTTAGCGGGTACTGTTTGCCTAAAAACACAGATTACCCTAATTATTATATTACAGGAGTAACCACTACAGGTGGCGAGACAAACTTTAGCAGCACAAATGCAGATTTTAGTGCGTATACCGATTATACATCTCAACATGCTGTATCGAGCTATGCAGGAGGTTCGTTTGCCATAAATGCAACAACTCCGAACACTGTAGATGATTTTATATTTAGTGTATGGGTAGACTGGAACAATAACTACAACTTTACAGATGAAGGCGAAAGAATGCTAACTACACTTCCTTTAACATCACCTGTATCTGTAGGCAATTTAATTATCCCTAACAATGCAGCACTTGGTACTTATAGAATGAGAATAAGAAATTCTCATATAGGTTCTCCTGTTCCTGCCTGTGACGATGCAGCCGGTGAAGCAGAAGATTATATTTTAAACATTGTGGTTCCTCCAAGTTGCTTCCCTCCTTACAACCTTAATATAACACCCCAGGGTGCTGGTTTTGCTACTATTAACTGGAGTACTCCGGTATTGGGCAATCCGGTTTCGGGATATGAATATGTACTTAGTACTACTCCCACTACACCAACAGGTGCTGGTATACCAAGCAGCACTTTCTTTGTAGAAAATATTGAATATGATCCTGCACAGTCTGTTTACCTGTTTGTTCGCAGTACATGTGGTGATGGACAATACAGCGCATGGGCAACTTTCTCTTTACTTGGTACAGATTCGCCAGAGTTTTTATCTAACAATGTAATTGTATATAAAGAAGCTAATAGTATTAATATTACAACAGGTAATGCATTAATGACAGGTGTTACTATTTATGATGTTCGCGGTAGTAAACTTTACAGCCAAACAGATATTAATAATACCGAAACAGCAATTACCAACCTGCAAATACAGCAGCAGGTAGTTATTATAGAAGTAACAACTACAAAAGGTAAAGTGAGCAAGAGAATAGTTTTCTAACCATTAGCACACTTATAACTAAAGTTTTTAATACATGAAAAGACCGTCTAAAAATCACTTTTAGACGGTTCTTTTTTTACTAATTTTTAAAACAAAAAAAGAGGCAGCCTAACTTTTAGGCTGCCTCTTTTGCTATGTAATACTTAGAAGTTGCAAGGCAACGTCTCTTATAGGAAATTAAAATTTCCAGTCAAATTCATCTTTGTTATTAATGGTAGCACCAAGCTCAACACGGATTACCTCGCCAAACTCTACACGGAAAATAACCCAGTTAGCTTCGTTAAAAAGGTTTTCTTCAGAGTCATACGTTTCCCTTTCAAAACCGGTAACGCCTTTATCTTCGAGTGTTTTTTTAAGGCTGTCCCAGTTTTGACCTAATACTTTTATCGAGAATAATTCTAAATCGGGGTGAGCCGCTATAAGGTATCCCAATTTAAAATCCTCATCGGCATAAAAAGTAAGCCTTATTTTTTCTTTGTTATAAAGGTAAATGGTATTGTTATCATCATCCTTAAACTGGCGTGACGGCTCACCATAAATAGCTTTTACATTTTTCTCTTTCATGCCAAACACCAGCTGGCCTATCCCTGATTTTAAATTTACTTTCATAAACAATATATAAACTTTTGTTAAGGCAAAGGTACGTTATTTTAACGCAAACGCAGTAGCAGTAAGGCGCAAAGACTATATTAAAATCAATATTAAAAATTCTAATATTCACATTGTGAAACCCTTAACAACATTCCCTCGTAGCTTTATTGTAGAATTAACAACTAATTATTTTAAGTACTATGAAAAAAACAATTACTTTTTTAAAGGGTGTTGTCGTTTTTTGCTCTTTGCTTGGGTTAGGTGCCAATGCTCAGACAATTACAGTAACCAACACTAACGACAGCGGTGCAGGGTCTTTCAGGCAGGCAGTCATTGATTCTGAAGCAGGTGGTACAATTATTTTTAACCCGTCTACAAATGGTACAGCCATTACGTTAGCTTCGTCAATTACTATTGATAAAAACCTTACCATTACCGGTAATGGAATTGCAGCCACCACTTTTGATGGTAATGAGGCTACCCGGATTTTTACAATTACCAATGCCACGAGCATATCTATAAGCGATATTACTTTTACAGATGGTTATGCTGCCGATAACGGCGGGGCAATATCTGCCACAGGCAGTGGCGTGGTTATTACAAATGCCGCTTTTACCGGCAATGAAGCTAACGGAGCAACAGCTGCACAGGGTGGTGGTGCTATTTATACTACAGGGACACTAAGTGTAACAGGAACTGTATTTACAGGGAATGATGCTACAGGCGCAGCAGGTAGTGGCGGTGCTATACTTTTAGGCACAGGCGGGAACCTCACTGTAAATACAAGCACCTTTACAGAGAATACGTCTAACAGGGCCGGTGGTGCTATAGAGGGCAATTCGGGTGCAGATACTGCCATTACCATAAACACCGTTACGTTTACTAATAACACTACTAATACCAACCCAGGCAATGGTGGTGCAATACACATTACAGGTGCGGGCAATACCAACATTATAGGGTCAACCTTTACGGGCAATACCGCAGGTGCCGAAGGTGGCGCACTTTGGAACGGAAGCGGTACTATGTCGATATCATCTACAGATATTACTAATAATACTGCAGCAGGTGCCGCAGCCGACCAGGGTGGTGGCGGTATTTATAACCTTAGCGGTATTGTTAACGTAAATGCCGATACTGTTATTACAGAAAACAACGCTACAGGAGCAGCAGGCAGCGGCGGTGGTATACTTAACGACGTGGGCGGAAGGTTATTTATTACCGGTGCCACAATATCTGCTAACACATCTAACCGTGCAGGTGGTGGTATAGAAGATAACTCTGGTGCTAACGGGGCTGTTACCATATCAAATACAACTTTAGATAATAATATTACAAACACTTCTCCGGGTAATGGCGGCGGGTTACACGTAACCGGTGCCGGTACGGTATCTATAACCAACGGTACTGTGAGTGGCAACCAGGCCGGTGCTGAGGGTGGCGGACTTTGGAACGGTAGTGGTACTATGACAATTTTGGGTACCGTAATAAACAACAATACTGCAAGCGGTGCCGAAGCTACCAATGGTGGCGGCGGTATTTACAACCTTAGTGGTACAGTTGCTATAAACACAGGAACCGAAATTACAAACAATACTGCCGATGGTGCTGCGGGCAGCGGCGGAGGTATACTTAATGACGTGGGCGGAACGCTTACAATTAACAATGCCAATATAACAGGTAATACGTCTAACCGTGCTGGTGGCGGTATAGAAGATAATTCGGGTGCTGCAGGATCGGTTACCCTTACAAGCGTAACGCTTAATGATAATACTACAAATAATGCTCCGGGTAATGGTGGTGGCCTACATGTAACAGGTGCAGGTACTGTAAACATAACCGGGGGTACTGTAAACGGTAACGAGGCAGGAGCAGAAGGCGGTGGCTTATGGAATGGTACAGGTACTATGAGTATAGATGGTACCGTGATAGATGGCAATACTGCCGGTGGTAATGATGCTACAAACGGTGGTGGCGGTATTTATAACCTTAACGCCGGTACTGTCACTATTATAAATGCAACCATAAGCAATAATGTAGCCGATGGTACTGCCGGAAGCGGTGGCGGTATACTTAACGATGTGGGCTCGCAGCTTACTATTACTGACACAGAAATTAGTGGCAACACAGCTGTACGTGCCGGTGGTGGTATAGAAGACAACTCGGGCACAAGTACAATTGTACTTAATAACGTAGACCTTACAGGCAACAGCGTAAGCGGCCCTCCGGGCAACGGAGGCGGTTTACACATAACAGGTACAGGCAGCGCTACTATTACAGGTGGTACTGTAATGGGTAATACTGCTGTGCAGGGTGGCGGCTTATGGAATGCAACAGGAACACTTACTGTAAACAATGTTACCGTAAGCGGCAATTTTGCTACAGGCTCAGCTACTACAGATGGTGGTGCAGGTATATATAACAATGGCGGTACACTTGCCGTAAATAACTCTACCATATCGGCTAACAGTGCTACGGGCTTGTTTGGCAGGGGCGGTGGTATCCATGTTAACGGCGGTACAGCAACACTTTTACTTTCTACCATAAGCGGTAACAGCTCTGTAACTAACGGTGGCGGTATTTATAATAATGGTACTCTTACAGTTAATGCCAATACTATTACCCTTAACAATGCTATAATAAGCGGTGGTGGTATTTATAATAATGCAGACAATGGTGCAAGCCTTAAAAACACCATCGTAGCAGGAAATACTGCTGTACTGTCTGGCCGCGACGTGTTTAGCGATGCCGGAGGCATTACATCAAATGGTTTTAATCTTATTGGCGTATCTGATACTGATGACTTTACTGCTGTTGACAGTGATATTACAGGTACGGTTTTAAACCCGGTAAACGCAGGCTTACTGCCTTTAGCAGATAATGGTGGCGATACATTTACACATGCCCTTACCTGCCCTAACGCTGCTGCCGATATGGGAAGCAGCGACGATACTTTTGCCGATCAGGCAGGTATGGCAGTATTTAACGGCAGGCGCGATATAGGTGCTTACGAAGCTCAGGAAGAATGTGATGTTACCGGTATTGACGATTTTAATGTTGCTGCAAAAAGCAGGCTGTTCCCTAACCCATCGGTTAACGGACTGGTAACTATACAGCTTGCAGAAAACCATAATGCAGTTGCTAACGTATATATTTATGAAGTTGCGACAGGTAAACTGGTTCAGACTTTAAAAACTAATGGTACAAGTACACAAATTAGTGTAGATAATCTTGCCAGAGGAACTTATGCGGTAAGGATAACATCTGAGAGAGTATCGGAAACGCATAAGCTTATTGTAGGTTTGTAAATGCTAAAAATTACTATATGGAGAGGTTGTTCCGCATTGGGGCAGCCTCCCTTTTTTTATTGATCTTTTATAAACGGAACGCGGATAACGCGAATAAACGGATTAGCGCAAATCATTTCTTACTCCTGATCTTACCACCCTGTTTTACCAGTATCTCCGACCCTTCTGCAAGGTAAACAGATACCGGTTTCTCATCCTGCAAAAATGCAAAATCTTGTCCATATATCTTTTTAAAGTCAACATTAACATCGTAGCTTATTACAGGATATATTTGCCAGCGTGGGTGTGCTACCTCATATTCTGATGTTACCGTGTCGGATATTTTAGTGTATCCCCAAAAATGTTCTGTTATAAATTCTTCTTCACTATCTGGTACTATATCAACCGGAGTTTTATTGGCAACGGCAGTAATAGTATTCCACTCCCCTTTTTTCCAGCCATATTGTACCGTTAGTGTATCGCCTTCTTCTTTCCAGCTATGGGTAGTTTTTAAGGTTTCATAATTTTCGTTATACAATAAATTGGCAATCAGTGTTAACGCAGGGCGCGGAACAATTTCTTTAATAAATACCACTCCCCTCTTGTACCCATAGTAGCTTTATGCTTTACATAAAAGCGCAGGTTTATCTCTTCAAAGTTGATGTGAAACGGTATCCTCAGCCGCAGCATTTTTGTATCTACAAACATAAAACCGATAAGGCTCACATAGCAGTTGCCTTCCCATATATCAAGTTCGGTATTAAATGGAACATACGATTTTAAAATTTCGGGGTCTATAGCATAATTTATCATTACGAGCTTGCGCCATTGTGCATCGAGAAAGGTACGTTTTACAGAAAGGGTATTCATAGAGGTTTATTGGATATTAGATTTTAGATGTTAGATTGTTAGGTATTGAAGGCCGTTTGATTGTATAATACCTAAAAATCCAATTCTACAATAATTTATTTTTTTATCAGCTTATAACCATCCGTATCAAAGCCACTTATCACTACGGTATAAATGCCAGGTGTTAATGCCGAAATATCGAGGGTATTTGTAACATTTAATAAAACTCCCCCCTGCACGAGCCTCCCCGTCATGTCTATAATAGTATACTGTTTGCCTACAATTGTTTGCGGGCATTGTATGGTTAGCGTACTAAAAGCAGGATTAGGGAAAATAATTATTCCGGCTTCTTTAAGCGTGGTGCCTGTTAGTCCGGCTACATTTTGCAGATAGGCACCAAGATAATCGCCCAGGTTAACGGCATGTAATTTTTGAGGTGTGTTTACCACAAACTGCTGAAAATGCTCGTTAGAGAGGTAATAATCTATCCCATTGTTTGTAGCAATGCCCTCTATTTGGTGAAAACCTAACGACAAGCTGAGCTTGCGCTTGTTACCGCTAAAAAAATTGTTACCTGTAAAATCATATAGGAGATATATAAAAGGCTGCAAAGTAGCACTGTAGCCACACAGGGCTACCAATTTTTTATCCTGCATATAAGTAGCACCGGTTATAAGTCCGCCTACGTTATACGTTTCATGAAGCTGTGCTACATATGTTCCTGGTGTTTTTGGCAGGCTGTATACACTGGTTTTATGGCTTACCCATTGTTTTGTAAACAGGTAAATGCTATCTGTACCCACTATAATAGCCTCGCAGTCAAAATCGGTACGGTTGTTTTCTGTTGCCGTAAAGTCAGTCTGGTCAGAGTATGTAAAGTTGATAGAATTCACAATAGGATTTCCTGCTAAAAGGCCGGCTTTGTCCACACGCAGTATCCTGAGGTTACTCCGGTTACCGCTTACATTATTTCCGGTTTCAGCAATGTACACATAGTTAGCATCCTGGTCTATATCTTCCCAATCCTGGTTTGATGTTCCTGTTATAGCAAGGGTATTTTCTAAAGCACCGGTAAGAGAGTTTATGGAGTAAAGGTTGGTATCGTTATCGTCATTATGGGTATACAGCGAAGCATCCCAAAGCAGGAGGCCAGAAGTTTCGTTTACAGCACTGGGCAAAGTAACGGTTGATACCGGGGAAACCGATGCCGATGTATAAGTACAACTGCCATCGTTAACCGTGGCGTTAGGATTAAAGTTTCGCGAAAGTGGGTCTGTACAGCCTGCAACCTGAGCATTTGCCTGATAAACAATAAAAATGAATAATGTAAGGAGTATAGTTTTGGCTCTCATGGCATTGTGCTTTATGTTTTTAAAGTTACCCAATATAGCGCACGAAAGACTGTGAATTAGCATAAGTTTTACACAATAAAAAGTTTCAGGAAGTTAGACAATTATCATGGAAATCACTTGCAGGTAACGCTTTTTAGTTAATACATTCTAAAAAACCTTTAGCAAAAGTTAAATGATTTAGATAGTTGTTACAATGGCTGTAATTTTATTTTAAACCTAAAAAACAAACATAATGAACAAGATAATCAGAGCACTCGTTGCAGGATGGGGCGCAAAAAAATTGGGCGGAGGATGCGTAGGCACCATAGTTGTATTTGTAATTATTTATTATCTGCTGGGCTATTGCGACAGGATGTAAAATATTAGTTAGCTGCAGCCGAAAGTGCCATAGTCTGGGCAATATTGTAATGGTACACAAGTACAGCAATAAGTAACCGCTCTAAAGGACTATTGCCAAAATTGTCGCTGCAGCTAATATCATACCCCGATATAAATTTCTTCCAGCTAAAGTTGGTCGTCATGAACAATAATTCTTCTCCTTTATAATTAGTGAGCGAATAGCCGTTTACAAAAAATCCTTTAGGCTTAAACTCATAAAAGTGCTCTTTATCTCCGGGCTTTATTATGGCTACGCCACCATCCCACTGCGCCTTTAGCAGGAATACTACATCGTTTGCCCGCAGTACCTCATGCTCACTACCCCAAAAGCCTTTGCGCACAATGGTATAATCATCATCTTTTACAGCTATTGATGCATTCGCAGAATACCAATGCTTATAATTTAAAGAACTTATAACATTGCCATTGCTGGTTATGCTATAGTGTTTATTGTTATCTATTAATACATTTATTTTGGGCATTGTAATCTTTTATGTAAAGATAACAATTAAAATTCCACCACTAATACACACTTACTTACCGTAAAATTTTTAATCGCTTTTTTAATTAAAAGAATCCCGCAGGCAGAATTGCTGCTATTGCGATAAGCTTATAAATTATCCAAAACTCTACATCATTAAATTGTTATCCTCACATAGTCTCAACATTATTAAATACATTTGCCGAATAATCAGCACATCACTATTTAAAATTATGACTAAAAAAATACTTTACCTGGTAATTATATTAATATCCTTTTCAAAAGTTTATTGTCAGCAAAATTGGGAATCAGTCAACCCGAAGCCTTCCTATCTGGCTGCTAAAAAAGTAAAATTTGTAAGCGAACAAATTGGCTTTATTATAAATGGAACTGACCTTTTACAAACTACCGATGCCGGAATTACATGGAATGTTAAGGAACCCATGCCCGGTGCTAATGATATGGAATTTATAAATGAAACAGGTTATATATCGTGCAACGATGGTGAAATTTTTAAATCGGATGATAGTGGTGAAACCTGGATGCTTTTAACAACCGAAAGTTCGGAAGATTTTCATACAATTTCAGTTATTGATAGTAATAGTGTGGTAGTGGCTTCGTTTGGAACGTTACTAAGCTCTAATGATGGAGGCGTTACTTGGACAAGCCTTAATCCTCCTTCCAGTCCATTTTATGGAAGCAGGGTTACAGCGATGTGTTTTACAACCCAACTAACAGGTTATTTTGCTACCGGTTATGGCAGTATTTACAAAACAATAGATGGTGGCCTTACATGGGACTTAAAAGTTGAAACAAACCTCTCACCCTCAGGTTATAAGACTATCTACTTTGTTAATCATGATCTTGGCTTTGCAACAAGTGAATTTAGCAATATAATGAGAACTACCGATGGTGGCGAAACCTGGAGTCTTGTTGTTGATGAGGAAACAGGTATGCTTATTAACGATATGCACTTTATAAACGATACTACAGGTTATGCTGCTGCAGAATTTAATGCTGTTTATAAAACTACAGATGCCGGAATTTCATGGACACGCCTGATTACGCCTGATTTTTTATATGGTACGTCAGACCTTTATGGTATTTATGCTATAAACAATACTGTTTATACCGTAGGTATGAGCGGAGCCATTTACAAATCTGTTAATGATGAAAACTTTACCAGGTACTCCCCTACTTACAGGGAAATTACTAAAATAACTTTTGCCGATGCTACAACGGCTTATGCTCTTACTATTAATAGTCAGATTTACAAAAGTACAGATAGCGGCAACACATGGCAGTATATGCATTCGTTTAACACATATATTAATGCGATGGGGCTCGAATTCGTAAATACAGCTATAGGCTATATAATACAGGGACGTGGCCTGCACAAAACAACAGATGGTGGACAAACCTGGAACCGTATTGAAATTCTTAATGAAGATATTTCCAGCATGGCTTTTACAGATGCTAATACGGGGTTTATAAGTGGCGGCTTTAACAGTGTATACACAAAAAAAACTACTAATGGAGGGGCTACATGGCAAACCGTGAATAATTTATTATTCGGTAAAATGCAATTTTTGAATACTACTGTAGGTTATGCAAAATCTGGAGGTACTGCTCTAAGCAAGTTATACAAGACAGTGGATGGAGGTACAACCTGGACCGAAATATATAGTTCAGATAGTGAAATACGGGATTTTAATTTTATTGATGAAAATACAGGCTTTTTTGCAGGTAGTCCAGGCATTCAACGCAAAACGATTGATGGTGGTAATACATGGCAGGAAATGCCCAATCTGGCGTCTATATACACGGACATAATAAGATTCGCAGATGCTAATACAGGCTATGCTATAAGCGATTATGGCTACATTTATAAAACTACAGATGGTGGAGAAAACTGGAACTATGAAAATATTATAAGGGTAAGAGATCTCGTTTACCATGGCGAAAATGTATATATAGCGGGGCCTGGCGGCATGATACTTAGAAAACCAAGTGGTGTAACATTGGCCTTGCCTGTAAACTCAGTTACCAGTAATAGTAACCTTTTAATTTATCCAAATCCTGCTACTGCTACTGTCACGCTAAGTACAGGCGCAGGATCTATAGTAGGTGTAAAACTTTATGACATTGCACACAGAGAATTAATACCCCAATCTATAACCTTTAGCAATAAAAAAGCTTTCATCTGCCTGCCGGCCAGTGCTGCGGGAATTTATGTTGCTAATGCTTTATTAGACAATGGCACAAAAATCTCTAAAAAAATAATTATTAATTAGAACTTCCTTTTTTTACGAAAAGCCTCTCCAACAAGGAAAGGCTTTTCGTCTATAATCTATAATCTAAAAATCACCTTACATATTCCTCCTGTACTGCCCTCCTACTTCAAACAATGCTGATGTGATCTGACCCAGTGAGCATACCTTTGTAGCCTCCATAAGCTGTTCAAAGATATTTTTGTTCTGGATAGCAGTTTCCTGGATGATTGCTAAAGTTTCCTCCACTTTCTCTTTATGAGCCGTATGTAATATTTCGAGGGTTTTAATCTGGAATTGCTTTTCCTCCTCCGTTGCGCGGATAACCTCTGCCGGAACCACAGTAGGCGAGCCTTTAGAGCTCAGGAAGGTATTAACCCCAATTATAGGAAACTCGCCTGTATGTTTAAGAGTCTCGTAGTAAAGGCTCTCCTCCTGAATTTTAGAGCGTTGATACATGGTTTCCATAGCGCCCAGCACACCGCCACGCTCTGTTATACGGTCAAATTCGGCAAGTACAGCTTCCTCAACAAGGTCGGTTAATTCTTCAATAATAAAGGAACCCTGTATAGGATTCTCATTTTTAGCAAGGCCTAATTCCTTATTAATTATCAACTGTATAGCCATGGCACGGCGCACACTTTCTTCGGTTGGGGTGGTTATCGCCTCATCATAAGCATTAGTATGCAATGAGTTACAGTTATCATAGATAGCATACAATGCCTGTAACGTAGTACGAATATCGTTAAAATCTATTTCCTGCGCATGCAGCGACCTTCCAGATGTTTGTATGTGGTACTTAAGCATTTGCGCACGCTCGTTAGCCCCATACTTGTTTTTCAAGGCTTTAGCCCAAATTTTGCGCGCCACACGGCCTATAACAGCATATTCAGGGTCTACCCCGTTCGAGAAAAAGAACGACAGGTTAGGCCCAAAATCGTTAATATTCATACCCCTGCTTAAATAGTACTCTACATAAGTAAAGCCATTAGACAGCGTAAAAGCCAACTGCGTTATAGGGTTGGCACCCGCCTCGGCAATGTGGTAACCGGATATAGAAACCGAATAAAAATTGCGTATGTTATTGGTAATGAAGTACTCCTGAACATCGCCCATTAGCCGCAAAGCGAATTCTGTCGAGAAAATACAGGTATTTTGTGCCTGGTCTTCTTTTAAAATATCTGCCTGTACAGTACCACGAACCTGGCTTAACGTTCTCACTTTAATATCGTGATATATATCGGCAGGGAGTACAAGGTCGCCGGTAACACCAAGTAGCATTAGCCCCAGGCCGTTGTTGCCTTGCGGCAGTTCTCCATTGTAACGCGGACGTTCGATCCCTTTAGATTTATATATTTCGTTTATAGTGTTATCTACGTCATCTTCAAGATCATTTTCTTTAATGTAGAGCTCACATTGCTGGTCTATGGCTGCGTTCATAAAGAAGCCCAACAGCATTGGCGCAGGCCCGTTGATGGTCATACTAACCGATGTTAGCGGGTGTGCCAGATCGAAACCTGAATACAGTTTCTTGGCATCGTCGAGGCAGCAGATAGACACCCCTGCATTACCTATCTTGCCATAAATATCGGGGCGTAAATGAGGGTCGTTACCGTAAAGCGTAACACTATCAAACGCTGTAGATAAGCGTTTGGCCGGCAATCCTGCACTTACGTAATGAAAACGCTTGTTTGTCCTTTCCGGGCCGCCCTCTCCGGCAAACATGCGCGACGGGTCTTCTCCCTCGCGTTTAAACGGATAAAGCCCCGATGTAAACGGAAACTCTCCGGGCACATTTTCCTGCAGGCACCAGCGCAGTATATCGCCCCACGCCTGGTACTTAGGCAGCGCTACCTTAGGTATTTGCGAATGCGACAGCGACTCTGTATGCGTAGCTATCTTAATTTCTTTATCGCGTACTTTAAAGCTGTAAACCGGATTTTTATATTTATCTACTTTTTCTTTCCACGTTAAAATAATTTCCCAGTTGTAAGGGTCAAGGTTCATTTTAACCCTGTCAAATTCAGCTGTTAATAATTTTAAGAAATCGGTATTGGCTTCGTTCCTAACTTTATCAATCCCCTCATTTTCAATTCCAAATTTGGTTAGGCCAAGCGTTACATTCGTAACAGATTCTATGGTTTTAAATATACCATAGAGCTTTTGTGCAACTTCCTGCTGGCTCAAAGCTACAGCATCATACTTGCGGTTATTCTCGGCAATTTCGCTAAGGTAACGGGTTCTGTGCGGAGGGATTACAAATATTTTTTCGCTCATTTCGCGGGTAATGGCAAAAGTAGTTTTCAGGTCGGCGCCCGTTTTTTCTACCACTTTATCCATCATGGCTTTATAAAGCGTGTTCATTCCGGGATCGTTAAATTGCGACGCAATTGTACCAAAAATAGGCATACTATCGGGGCTGGCATCCCACAGGTTGTGGTTGCGCTGGTATTGTTTTTTTACATCGCGCAGGGCATCAAGAGAGCCGCGCTTGTCAAATTTATTAATAGCCACCATATCGGCAAAGTCCAGCATATCAATTTTTTCCAACTGTGTTGCTGCACCAAACTCCGGTGTCATTACATACAGCGAAACATCGCTATGTTCAATGATCTCGGTATCGCTTTGCCCAATACCCGATGTTTCAAGAATAATTATATCATATTTTGCAGCCTTTAGTACCTGTATTGCCTCTGCAACATATTTAGAAAGTGCTAAGTTGCTTTGTCTTGTAGCCAGAGAACGCATGTAAACCCGTGGGTTGTTAATAGCATTCATTCGTATACGATCGCCCAATAAAGCTCCACCTGTTTTACGTTTAGAAGGATCTACAGATATTAGCCCGATAGTTTTTTCGGGGAAGTCGATAAGAAAACGGCGCACTAATTCGTCGACCAAAGATGATTTACCTGCACCACCCGTACCTGTAATACCCAATACAGGTATTTTACTGGTAAGGTTTTGCTTATGAATTATATCCAGTGCTTCTTTTGCCACTTCAGGAAAATTTTCAGCCGAAGATATTACGCGGGCAATTGCTGTTGGGTTTTTATCTTCAAGGTGATCAACCTCGCCATTAAGTTTATCGCCAATGGCAAAATCAGACTTTTGCACAAGGTCGTTTATCATACCCTGCAACCCTAACTCACGGCCATCATCGGGCGCATAAATACGGGTAATGCCATAGTCCTGCAGTTCTTTAATTTCGTCCGGCAGGATAACCCCGCCGCCGCCGCCAAATATTTTAATATGTCCCGCCCCTTTTTCTTTAAGGAGATCATACATATATTTAAAATATTCGTTATGACCTCCCTGATAAGAGGTTAGCGCAATAGCATTGGCATCTTCCTGAATGGCTGTATTAACTACTTCCTCGACACTGCGGTCGTGCCCAAGGTGTATCACCTCTACACCCGTGGCCTGTATAATGCGGCGCATAATGTTTATGGCAGCATCATGCCCGTCAAACAACGAGGCGGCTGTTACAATACGTACTTTATGTTTAGGAATATAAGGCTTTGCTTGCTCCATGATGAATTATCTTCAATTTTAGACCTGCAATTTACATATTTATTAAGAATACCAAAAATTTATTGCAGTTTAATTGAGGTAATCATTATCTAATTATATGCCCCACGTTACCCTCATCCATAAACAGCACACGGGTGCTAAAAGCCTTTGCTTTTATTGTAGTAGGATACCAGTCGCGGTCTTTAGAAACAATTATAAAAAGGCCTCTATCATCTCCGGAAACCGTGAATTTTTCGCTGCGTGGCTGGCGTTTAAAAATGGGTATGCCATATTCTTTTTTAAGAATATCGGCCAGTTCAGGAACGTTATTAGTCACCAGGCCTATCTCGCTAATGCCCACATAACATTTGTTTGTAAATGCTTCGCGGTAATATTCTTTATTTGGGTAACGGGTAATGAACTCTAAAATATTACCATTGTTATCATAAAAGTAAAATGACCTGGCATCCCAGTTTACAAAATTGGCAATATCATCGCCATCGGCAGGTATTATTGAGGTAAGTTCTTTTATGTAATCGTGGGCATCAAAAAAACGATTGGTAGGCACATCTATAGCAAAATGGTAAACAGGCTTTAAATTATCAGACTTTCTAAAGATAAGTTTTGTTGCCCCTATGGTAAAAAATATCCGTGTCCTGTCTTCCCTCATATACGGCTCCAGCCCTAAAACTTTTTTGTAGAATTTCTCGGTTTCGGTAAGGTCGTCGCTCAATAATTCCAGCTCAATAATATGCATACGTAAAATGTATTTGGCTATTGCTAATATAGTGATTTATAGTCGCTTTTATTTTAAAAGGAAGATATTTTTTGTAGCTGAAAAAATTAATACAACTGCATTAACTTTTACCCGTCATTGCATACTTTTACGCCATTAAAGAACGTTATTATTTACATGACACCACTACGATATTATTTCCTTACACTATTGTTTATTTATAATCTGGCTTATAGCCAAAATACACCGGCCTTAACAGAACATCAGGTAAAAAACGTTGCAACCCTTAGTAAAATATGGGGATTTTTAAAATATTACCACCCTAATGTAGCCAATGGCAATTACAACTGGGACGAGCAGTTCCTATTGGTTTTGCCCAAAATTAAAGATGCCAAAACCAAAGATGAATGTAGTGCAGTTTTTACCGATTGGATCACATCACTCGGCATTGTAAAGCCATGTAAATCATGTGAAAAAGAAACTGCAAAAAAATATCTTAATAAGAATTTTGACCTTTCCTGGACGCAGGACAGCAACTTATTTACGCCACAACTATCCCAAAAATTAAAATACATAGAGGAGAACCGCTTTACAGGGAAACATAAATATATAACTGTTAACAGCGTTGGAGCTGTTGCTATAATTAATGAGCCTTATTATAACAATTATGATTATCCGGATGCAGATAAACGACTCATGAGCCTTGCTAAATACTGGAATACTGTAGAATATTTTTATCCTTACAAGTATCTTACCGATACAAAGTGGAATGATGTACTAACGGCAATGATACCTAAATTTTGGAATGCCAAAAATGCATCTGATTATATGCTAGCAGTGCTTCAAACTACCATTAAACTGGATGATAGCCACGCTCAGACGGGTTTTGAAACCTATTTTACAGGCGATACCTATATTCCCGCAAGGATAAAGATTATAAACAATACTGCTATAGTAGATAAACTATATAATGATTCTCTTGCTAAAATTGACGATATCAAAATAGGTGATATTCTGTTAAAAGTAGATGATAAAACAATTGCCGAAATTATTAGTGAAAAAATGCAGTATATATCGGCATCTAATATAAGCGGTAAATTAAGAAGCCTCCAGTATTACCTGGCATATAGTAGAACAGGCACGCCTAAAATAACTTTTAGCAGGAATGGTAATGTGACAGAAAAAACTATAAAAAATTACCCGGCTAATCTTGTCTTCAAAACAACATCTGCACCAAAGTGGGAATTGCTGCAAGAAAACATTGGTTATGCAAATATGGCACAGTTAGAAGATAAAGATGTAGATAAGCTCATGAAGGAAATGACTGCCACTAAAGCAATAATTATTGACCTGCGCACGTATCCTAACTTTTTGCCCTACATGCTCTCTAACTATTTAAATGCTGATGAAAAAGCTTTTTGCAATATTGTTGTTCCCGATGTTTCCTATCCCGGAAAATTCATATGGAAAGATCTAAAAACTACTGGTAAGAGCAACAAGAATTATTATAAAGGCAAAGTTGTATTACTGGTAAATGAACTTACTCAAAGCCGTGCCGAATTTGCTGCCATGATGCTGCAAACGGCTAATAATGCTGTAACAATAGGCAGCCAGACAGCAGGTGCAGATGGGGATGTAACAAAATTTTATTTTTTGGGTGACTATAAATCTATGATATCTGGCATAGGGATATATTACCCTGACGGCAGCCCAACCCAACGCACAGGTGTAAAAGTTGATGTAGAGACACACCCTACTGTAAAGGGCATACAGGAAGGTAAAGACGAGGTACTGGAAAAAGCTTTAGACTATTTAAAATAAAAAACATTATAAATATATTTCTTTAAATGGGTCATCAGGTTTTTATTTACAAGTGGTGCCTTAAAAAAATAAAGTACTTTTGCACACTATTTTGATACTTTAAAAATGCGTTATAAATATTACCTCGCGGCGGCAACGGCATTTACCATTTGGGGATTGTTCAGTTTTGTTTTAAAACCGCTGCATGATTACCCCTCACCCGATATTTTATTTTATCGCATATTTTTCTGTGTTACTTTAATGACGGTGACCAACCTGCTTTTCAGGCGTAAAAATATTATTGAAACCCGCAATAGTTTTGCGCAGCTTCCTTCTAAAACCAAGACTAATTTAATAGCGCTGACGTTTATAAGCTCCATACTGCTGTCGGCCAACTGGTTCTTTTTTATATATGTAATGAATCATATTAGTGTTAAGGCGGCATCGCTTGCTTATTTAATATGCCCAATACTCACCACGGTTTTCGCCTTTATTGTTCTAAAAGAAAGGCTTACAAAATTACAGTGGCTATCGGTAGTATTAAGCATCGTAAGCTGTGTTTTATTATCGCTAAACAATTTTAACGATATGTTTTACAGCATTGTAGTGGCAGCAACGTATGCAATGTATTTAGTACTGCAAAAGAAATTTGCAGGCATCGATAAGTTTCTCTTACTGTCAGTTCAACTCGTTATTACCTCTGTAATACTATTGCCATTTTATCCGGTGTATAGTGGCCCATTGCCAACAGAATCTTCCTTTTATGCATACATTTTAGTTATAGCTATAGGCTTTACTATCGTACCCATGCTGCTTAACCTGTATGCTTTAAAAGGCATAAACTCTTCTACATTGGGCATATTGTTATACATTAACCCAATTATAGGTTTTTTACTGGCTGCATTTTATTACCACGAGGTTATTACCCAGATGCAAATTATTGCCTATAGCATTATTGTAGTGTCTATAGCTATATTTAATGTGGGGAGTTACCTTAAAAGTAAATCGAATTAAACATTGGGAGATGTATCAATAGCCTGGTTCAAATCATTTTTACCATAAATTTCCCTAAAGTCTTTAATACCTTTTATCACTAAACCGGCAGTAAATCCTATAAGCCCCACGTCCAGTCCTTTATTAAGATACCAGTAGATTATCACACCTCCTATTAATGAGTACCCAACACTATCGCTTATTAATTTAGTACTTTTAGAGCCGGACTGCCTAATCTTATTATCAAGGGCAAATAATAAACTACCTGCAATTAAGTAAGGTAAAATACTAATCCATTCATTAGTAATTATCGCAGCAATAACTGTAATCATTACCGATAAAAACAATGCATGCAAAAGCATTTCCGGCCAACTTAATTTTTGGCTTTTAACTTCATCCTGAACCATCCATAACAATGCTGCGGCTGATGCCAAAGGTATTGCAAGCCAAGTACCCATAACAAGATATGCAACTATAGCTATTATAATAGTTAGCGACAGAAAATATGAAAATGTTTTAAAATTTGTCAAAATTCAGGATATATTTTTTAAACTTAATTAGCCAATATTTTTGCCGTTACAGCCTTTCCAATACAGTTCTATTTTAGGAAACATAAAGATTAATAACACAATAAAAATCCCTATAAATATGCATCCTTTTAAATCAAAATTATCAAATTGATACAGAAACAGGGACAAAAACCCTGCAACTAATAAAACACTCACTATAGTTCTTATCGGCTTCAATAAAATTAATTTTAAGTCCAAAATTACTAAAATTCATCCATAATTAAACAATATATTAAAGCTATATATCAGAAACAAAAATCCCCTGCACGACTAAATGCAGAGGATTTTGAGAGTTTAAAACTAATTATATTTTAATGCTTCATCATAGACGGGTCAAGGCTAACCTGTAAACCCTGGGCAATACCCATACCTAAAGCAATATCTGCCCTAAACCAGTGGCACAGCTGGCGGTTAATGATCTCTTCGCGTTTAGGCCCGTAGATACCACTCATAGCACCCACAATATTGTTTATCGTATTCTGCTTAGCTTCGGCATCCATAAGTCTGAAAAGGTTACCAGGCTGAGTATAGTGGTCATTCTCGCCCTCTGCGTTACGGTCATACCAGTTGGCGGTAAGGCTTTCCAGCTCCCATGCAGGTTCTTTGTAGCTTTCGTCTTCTACAATGTTGTCAAAACTATTAGGGTAGTAATTAGGGTTGCTGCCGCCGTTACCATCTACACGCATTTGCCCGTCGCGGTGGTAATTGTTAGTCATATAAGGGCAACGGTTTACAGGTATCTGCTCAAAGTTGGCGCCAAGGCGGTATCGTTGAGCATCGGGATACGAAAGCAACCTGCCCTGTAACATTTTATCGGGAGAAAAACCTATACCATTAACTATGCGCGATGGCGAAAATGCTGCCTGCTCTACATCCTGAAAATAGTTATACGGGTTACGGTTAAGTTCTATCTGCCCTACATCTATTAACGGGTAATCACCGTGAGGCCATACTTTAGTAAGGTCGAATGGGTTAATGTGGTACGTTCTCGATTCGGCTTCGGGCATTACCTGAATTTTAAGGTCCCATTTCGGGAAGTTGCCTTCGGCTATATTGTCAAAAAGGTCGCGCTGTGCAAAATCCATGTCTTCGCTTTTCTTTGCAGCAGCCTCACTATCTGTAAAATTCTTAATACCCTGTGCTGTTATAAAATGGAATTTTACATAAAAGCGTTCGTTAGCAGTATTTATAAAACTATAAGTATGGCTGCCAAAACCGTGCATGTGGCGGTAACCTACCGGTGTACCCCTGTCGCTCATTAATATTAAAACCTGGTGAAGGCTTTCCGGGTTCAGCGACCAGAAATCCCACATCATGGTAGGCGATTTAAGGTTAGTTTGCGGGTCGCGTTTTTGGGTATGTATAAAGTCGCTGAATTTTTTTGGGTCTTTTACAAAAAACACCGGTGTGTTGTTACCTACAAGATCCCAGTTACCATCTTCGGTATAAAATTTCATGGCAAAACCACGCGGGTCGCGTTCTGTATCGGCAGATCCTTTTTCTCCGCCCACAGTACTAAATCGCAGTACCATTTCGGTTTGCTTGCCTACCGCTGCAAATACTTTCGCCTTGGTATATTTTGTAATATCGTGAGTCACGGTAAATGTACCAAACGCCGCCGATCCTTTTGCATGTACAACCCTCTCTGGTATGCGCTCACGGTTAAACTGAGCCATTTTTTCATGAAGGATAACGTCCTGTAATAATATTGGCCCGCGTGGCCCAACGGTTTGAGAGTTTTCGTGTTCTGCGTATGGGCGGCCCGATGCTGTGGTAAGTTTAGTTCCTGACATTGTTATGTGTGTTTTATTTCTTAATTATTACAAATGTAGGCGCATGCAACACTGGTTTTTTATGTATACCTATTGATTTTGCCTATGATGCTATTGCAACTACATTACCAAATTTACAAAATATTGATAACCAAAATACTACAAAACGAATTCTAATATAGGGTTACGATATATCGCCAATTTATGTTGGGTAAATGAAATATGACTGAAATGAGGTGTACAGTTCGTTAGTTGAGGTAAATGCCATAAAGCGGGAACGGTTTTTGTTTTACATTTGAAATAATAATAACCCACTATGAAAATGAAAAAGATCGTACTCTCTTTACTATTACTTACCGCTGTAACCGGAGCTAACGCCCAGCTTAAAAATATTTTAAATAAGGCTAAAGATAAAGTTACAACAGCAACATCTAAGTCGGGTACTTTTAGCAATGCTGATATTGGCCGTGCCCTTAAAGAAGCCCTTAACAAGGGCGTTAAGGAGCAGGTTACAAAACTTACTGCTACGGATGGTTTTTATAAAAATGAAGCCGTAAAAATACTTTTGCCTGCCGAATTGCAAAAAGTAGATACTAAATTACGCCAGATAGGATTAGGCAGTATGGCCGATGAGGGTATTAAGGTACTTAACCGTGCTGCCGAAAGTGCCGTTAAAGAGGCTACCCCCATTTTTGTAAATGCTATTACCAGCATGACCATTACCGATGCTAAGGGCATATTAATGGGTGCAGATAACTCTGCAACGGCTTATTTAGAGAAAACGACCACCACGCCTTTATATGGCAAATTTAGCCCGGTGGTTAAAACATCGCTAAGCGATGTGGGTGCCGATGTTGTATGGGATAAAATCATAAAAAAGTACAATGGCTTGCCGCTGGTTACTAAAGTAAACCCGGACCTTACAGATTATGTTACCAATAAAGCACTGGAAGGTGTTTTTAAAATGATAACTGTAGAAGAGAAAAAGATTAGAACCGACCTTTCTTCGCGAACTTCTGATTTGCTTAAAAAAGTATTTGCTTTGCAGGATTAAAATATGTGACTCACTTGTATAATTTTAAAAAATCGTGGAATTTTAGCACAAATTTATCATTGCATGCCTTTAAAATTTCTTTAAAAAGTGGTTGCTTTACAGGATAAACCTTGTTAACTAAATTTCATGAAAAAACTTATCATTCCCATACTTGCAATCAGCTTTATGTTATCAGGCTGTGCAGAACTGCAACAGGTAGCTTCGCAACTTCCGCAGGGCATTGGTACATTAACTAACGCAGATATTGCTGCAGGGTTAAGAGAAGCACTTGATAAAGGTATAGATACTCAGGTTACAAAGCTTACCGCTACTGATGGCTTTTACAAAAACAACCTCGTAAAAATAATGCTGCCTGCCGAATTGCAAAAGGTAGATAAAACCCTGCGCGACATTGGTCTTTCCAGCCTTGCAGATGAAGGGCTTAAAATGATGAACCGCGCTGCCGAAGAAGCTGTGAAAGAATCGACACCTATTTTTGTAAATGCTGTAAAAAATATAACTTTTACAGATGCAAAGAATATTCTTTTAGGTAACGACGAATCTGCAACTACGTTTTTAAAAACCAATACAAACACACAATTGTATGCTAAGTTTAACCCTGTTATAAAATCGTCTTTTAGTAAAGTTGGTGCAGATAAAGTATGGGCAAATATTATAACCACTTACAACAAGGTGCCGCTTGTTACTAAAGTAAACCCAGACCTTACAGATTATGTAACTACACAGGCGCTCAATGGCGTTTATAAAATGATTGCTGTAGAAGAAAAAGACATACGTACAAACCTAAATGCACGTACATCTATATTGCTTAAAAAGGTCTTTGCATTACAGGATAATAAGTAGGTTAATTTTTTAATACACAGACACATAGATATAACATAACGTTAACATTTGTATTAATTATAAATATGTAATTTGCATAATATAAATGGTTTTCTCACATTTGGTTAGGGTTAGTTAGAAAAAATGCCGGCGATACATTCACCGGCATTTTTATTTTCGCATCCGCAACAGTACAATATTCCCCCTTTTAAATTAAATGATTGCCTAATATTTGTATGCCTATTTATGTATTTTTGTAGCACAAGGTATACAGCTATGCTTAACTTTCTTTATAAAAAAACAGATAATGCACCATTAGTGGTTTTCAGGATATTGCTGGGATTGCTCATGATATACCATTGCGTAGGCCATATTTTAGATGGTGTTGTGTACCGCCTTTATATAAAACCAAAAGTTACCTTCTCCTTTATAGGTATGGAGTGGCTCCAGCCACTTAGTGGTAATGGTATGTATATCTATTTTGGTGTAATGGCTGCTTTTGCCGTTTGTTTTACAATTGGCTTTTGGTACAGGTTAAGCACCGCTATGTTTACAATATTATGGGCAGGAAGTTATTTTATGCAAAAAACGGTATACAATAACCATCACTACCTCATCCTGCTACTGTTTATAATTATGCTTATGCTTCCTGCAAACACCTACGCCTCTGTAGATTGTAAACTAAACCCAAAAATTAAGCAGCGCAGCATGCCGGTATGGTACATTTGGGTATTTATATTACAAATTGCTATAGTATACTTTTTTGCATCTGTAGCTAAATTTTATCCTGACTGGTTAAATGGGCGCTTTACAGGCTTTATCATCATGAAAATGCGCTATCCCTGGATTACCTGGCTTACTTACAGCCATAAATTTCACCTCTTCATAGCGTGGGGTGGTATTTTGTTCGATATGCTTATTGTGCCCGCATTACTTTATAAAAAAACACGCAATATAGCCGCTATATTCTGTGTAGGATTTCATCTGTTTAACTGGGCTACCCTTTCCATAGGTATATTCCCTTTTCTTTCTATTAGTTACCTTGTATTCTTTTACCCTCCGGACAAAATAAGAACACTCCTACTGCGAAATAAACCACCATTAACTGAGCACGAACTTAATGCTACCGATACAGGCAGTAAAAACCTGTTAAACTATTTCTTTATCCCTTATTTTATAATACAGTTTGCCCTGCCGTTACGCCATCATTTTATTAAAGGCGATGTTTTGTGGACCGAAGAAGGCCACCGCCTTAGCTGGCGTATGATGCTTAAACTTAAAAAAGGCACTACCATATTCGCTGTAAAAGACATAACAAACAATCAGTCTTTTGTTTATGACTTGAATAAATTACTTACTAAACGGCAAATTACTAACATTAACGGTAAACCCGATATGATATGGCAAACAGCACAGTTAATTAAAAAAGAATACGCTAAAAAAGGCCATGATGTAGCCGTTTACGTTACTACAAAAGTATCTGTTAACAGGCGAACTTCTAAACTTCTTATAGATCCAAAAACAGATTTAGCACACACCAAATGGAATTATTTTACTCACAACGAATGGATTTTACTTTATGATGACAGCACCAAAAATTAAGATATAAATATTTTAAAATAAAGGTATTAAACCCTTTATTAATGCTTTTACTTTTATAATTTTGTAAAAAACAATGAAAGTGAAAAAGCTGTGCCTGGTGCTGTGCCTAATGATATATATTACCGGATTTTGCCAGGAATGGCATACCGATTTTGATGTGGCCAAACGTAAGGCAACGGCATCAAATAAAAATATTGTACTTTTATTTTCGGGGTCAGACTGGTGCATGCCCTGCATAGAACTGGAGAAAAAAGTATGGGATACCGAAGAGTTTAAGGCCGAAGCCGAAGATAGATGGGTACTACTCCTTGCCGATTTTCCGCAAAAAAAAGGCGATCCTGAGCCTGTAAACATTAACGACCCTAAAATTATCCTTGCCGAAAAATTTAACCGCGACGGTTTCTTTCCTTTTTTTGTAGTATTAGATAAAAACGGTCGTTTGCTGGGTAAAAGAGGTTATGAAGGCTTAGACACCGCACAGGAGTATATTGCGCTTTTTGAAAAGCTGTCGAGATAAAGCTATTTAAGCTGGCTCCTCCATCCTGTCCTGTAACTTTTTAAAATAGGCAAATGCTTTTACTATCCTGCTGCCATACCAGCTAAACATTTCGCCATCTACAAAAATGGTTTTGGCGTGGTGCGTGTGGCGGCCCAGCTCAAAAGCATCCTCGTCTTTAAAAGGATATGGCTCGCTCGATAAAAATAGAACTTCAGGATCGCCCTGTATCTTCATCTTCTGAACGATAACTTCCGGGTAACGCCCTTCCCTGTTTTCATAAATATTGATAAAATGATTAAGCTTTAGCATATCGTTAATAAACGTTCCGTTGCCCACTGCCATGTAAGGATCTTTCCAAATAAAGTAAGCCGCTTTTAAAAATGGCTTGTCTTTTATAAAAGCATTAAAATCCTGTAGGCCAAAGTTTATTTTATCAACCCATTGCTGCGACTGCGTGCGCACGGCAAATATTTTACCAAACTCCTCTATCATAGCAATAGTATCGGCTATGGTAACAATGTCGCTTACCCATACAGGGGCAATTTCGCGCATTTGTGCCACGATTTCCTCAGTGTTTTCCTCCTTATTAGCGATGATAATGTCCGGTTGCAGTAAGCGGATTTTTTCGGTGTGCACTTTCTTGGTACCTCCTATTATCTTTTTGGTCGATTTTAAGTGGTACGGATGCACGCAAAACTTGGTTATCCCTACAAGCCTGTCCTCAAGCCCTAAATCGTACAGTAATTCTGTTAACGAGGGCACAAGGCATACAATACGCATCGGCGTTGCTGGTAATGATATTGAAGTGCCGGTTTGATCTGTGTATTGTTTTTCGGTTGCCAAGTTATGTTACTTTTATCAAGTTTGTATACGACTTGTCATTCTGACGAAGGAAGAATCTCTACATGAGGCAGGGATTCTTCGACTCCACTGCGTTTCGCTCAGAATGACAAATAGTACATTATATTACATTCAATATCTCTTCCATTTCCTTCTGCACTTTCAATGCCTCTTCCCTTGCTTTTTCGGCAAAGTCTTCTCCGTTAGAAGCATAAATAATAGCACGTGATGAATTTACGAGAAGCCCTACTTTATCATTCATGCCATATTTACAAACTTCGCTAAGGCTGCCGCCCTGTGCGCCAACTCCCGGAACAAGGATAAAACTTTCCGGTATAATCTTTCTAATCTCTGTAAAATATTCCGCTTTAGTAGCGCCCACTACATACATAAGGTTTTCGCTGTTTTTCCAGGTTTTAGAAGTTTCTAAAACTGTTTTATACAACTCTACTCCATCTACTTTTTTAGTCTGGAAATCGAAAGCTCCCTCGTTGCTTGTTAACGCCAGCAGTATGGTAAATTTATCTTTAACTGCAAGAAAAGGCTCTACACTGTCTTTACCCATATAAGGCGCCACAGTAATAGAATCGAAGTTCATATCCTGTAAAAATGCTTTGGCATACATGGCAGATGTATTACCTATGTCGCCACGCTTAGCATCGGCAATGGTAAACTGTTCAGGATAATTTTCGTTAAGGTAGGCAATTGTTTTTTCAAGAGACTGCCACCCTTTAAGCCCATATGCCTCAAAAAAAGCAGTATTGGGTTTGTAAGCCACACAAAGATCGTGTGTAGCATCTATAATCGCCTTATTAAACTCGAAAATAGGGTCTTCGGTAGCCAGTATGTGTTGTGGTATCTTGGTAAGGTCTGCATCAAGGCCTACGCTAAGAAACGACTTTTTTTGTTGTATTTGTTCGTATAACTGTTGTGTAGTCATGCTGTGTTGTTGTGGTTTGTAGTTTGTGGCTGCAAAAATACGTTTTTTGTTTTACTTGCGAAAGAAGTAACGCGCTTGCAAAATGGAACACGGATGACACGGATGCTTTGCAACCGAATTTTCGCGAATTTCTTTTTAATATGAATAAACCAATTTGAAAATCTGCGGAAATCTTTTTAAATTCGCGTCATCCGCGTTCCTTTTCCCTGAAGGCACAGCGCAAAAAAAATCCCGCCGAAGCGGGATTTCTATTTATTAATAAACTTCAGTTTCCTTAAGTTTTTCTGTATTATTTACAAGCTGTAGCTCATCTATCATTTTATGGATGTTACCATTCATAAACCCATCAAGGTCAAAAATATTAAGACCAATCCTGTGGTCTGTAATACGACCTTGAGAATAGTTGTAGGTACGTATCTTAGCCGAACGGTCGCCACTACTAACCTGAGATGTACGTGTAGCCGCATCTATTTCCTGTTTTTTAGCAAGCTCCATTTCATAAAGGCGCGAGCGTAAAACCTGTGTAGCTTTATCTTTATTTTTGTGCTGCGATTTCTCGTCCTGACATTGCGCCACAAGCCCTGTAGGGATGTGCGTTAAACGTACCGCCGATTTTGTTGTATTAACCGACTGGCCACCGGGACCAGATGAACAGAAGTAATCTATACGTACTTCGTTCATATCAAGCTGTACATCAAACTCTTCAGCTTCCGGCAATACCATTACCGTAGCTGCAGATGTGTGTACACGCCCCTGGGTTTCTGTTTGTGGTACACGCTGCACACGGTGTACACCGGCTTCAAACTTAAGGGTACCATAAACATCATCTCCGGTAACCTCAAAAATAACCTCTTTAAAACCGCCCGATGTACCCTCGCTTACGTCTACAACGCTGGTTCTCCAGCCTTTGTTTTCGCAGTATTTAGTATACATTCTAAAAAGATCGCCTGCAAATATACTGGCCTCATCGCCACCGGTACCGGCACGAATCTCTACCATTACATTCTTAGCATCTTCCGGGTCTTTAGGTATAAGCAGGAATTTTATTTCGTCTTCAAGTTCAGGCAGCCTTTGCTTGGCTTCGTCAAGCTGCATTTTAGCCATATCAACCATTTCGGCATCGCTGCCATCGGCTATAATTTCGTTAGCCTCATCAATATTGGCAGTAAGAACAAGGTACTCTTCTCTTTTATCGTTAAGAGCCTTAAGTTCTTTATATTCTTTATTAAGTTGTACATAGCGCTTTTGGTCAGATATAATATCCGGTTGGATAATAAGGTCTGAAGTTTCGTCAAAACGCTGTTTTATGATCATTAACCTGTCTAACATAGTCTTTTCCCTTTAATTGGAACTGCAAAATTACATAATTTTTTTGATACACAATATAGTGCACACTATACAAAAAGCGTTCCGTTTGCTAACAATTTTTGCAGTAACCCGTAACCCAGCTGCTAATGGCACTTTGCCGATAGCCCAAAGGCAGTGTAACGGTTACCTGCTGGGTAAGGCATTCTACCTTTTGGCAGCCCAGGCACCGAAAGTGAAAGTGGTCATGGTCGTGCTTCTCTTCATTGCAGTTAAGGCAAAGTGCAAAGTAATATTTACCATCATCGGCCAATACCCGGTGGGCAATACCATCTTCGCAAAAACGGTTCAGTACCCGGTAAACAGTAACCCGGTCCATCTCCCCTTTTACTTCGGCCTCTATACTGTCCTGGCTCATGGCCGATTGTGCCTGTTGTAATACTGTAAGCACAGCGGTTTTAGCAGGGGTGTTTCTTCTTTTCATTTTATTAATGCAATTATGTTGCAATAATACGAAATATATTTATATTTGCCAAACATAGGAACACGGATTATACCGATGCTTCGCAAACGCGGATAGCCACCGATTTAAAACTTTATAAAATCTGTGAGTATCCGTAAAATCCGTGTCATCCGTGTTCCATTTTTAAAAGCAAAAAATAAATGAAAAAAGATTACGAGGTAATTATTATAGGCGGCAGCTATGCGGGATTATCTGCAGGTATGGCTTTAGGCAGGGCATCAAGAAATGTTTTAATTATAGATGCGGGCGAACCCTGCAACAGGCAAACCCCACATTCACATAACTTTTTAACCCAGGATGGCGAAACACCAGCGGCAATTTTGGCCAAAGCAAAGCAGCAGGTAATGCAATACCCTACTATTAGCTTTTTAAATGCAAAGGCAACCGGTGGTATAAAAACTACTACTGGCTTTGAAATTTCTATAAGCGATAACCAAGCATTTACTGCAAAAAAACTTTTGTTTGCTGCCGGAATAAAAGACATTATGCCTGCTATTGATGGCTTTGCACAATGCTGGGGAATATCTGTAATTCACTGCCCTTACTGCCACGGTTATGAGGTTAAAAATATGAAAACTGCCATACTTGCAAATGGCGATGCGGCTTACCATTATGCCTTTTTACTTACCCAGTGGACAAAAGACCTTACCCTTTTTACTAACGGGAAACCAACCCTTACAAATGAGCAGCTTGCAAAATTAAAAGAGCACGACATACCGGTTATTGAAACAGAAATACAAACGCTAAATCAAAGTAATGGCCAGCTCGAAAGCATTGTTTTAACCAATGGCGATGTGCATAATTTTAATGTAATGTACAGTAGAGTAGCTTTTGTACAGCACACTAATATTGTTGAGCAACTGGGTTGCGAATTAGACGAAAATGGTTTTATAAAAGTGGCCGAAATGCAAAAAACTACCGTTCCGGGTATTTTTGCTGCCGGAGATTGTGCCACCATGATGCGATCTGTGGCTGTAGCTGTGGCAGATGGTATGCGTGCCGGTGCTTTTATAAACCATGAAATGCAGGCAGAAAATTTTTAAAAATTTGCTGTTGATGGTACTAAGTTGGGGTTACCAATAAAGTAGGCAAATTTTATAAGCCAGCTCACACTGTTGAAAACCATGTGCGGAGGCAATAAAAAAGCCCCGCAAACATGCAGGGCTAAAGATGATAAATATTTTGTTTACATGCTACCAAGAAGTAGATGGCTTATAATTTCCTTTTTTTATCGCCCTGATTAGTAATCGTGTAAAGGCATTAAAATGGTTTTCTACTATTTTTTTAGCCTGAGGTTCTAAAAGTTTTCCTTTATCATCCCAAAAAGACGGGAACAG
>Ga0247806_10000056_pt1 | contig 71310 bp, 67 predicted proteins | sample UWRJL059202B1_FD_179935 | JGI IMG/M metagenome (GOLD analysis project Ga0247806, IMG submission 179935) | Plant litter microbial communities from Arlington Agricultural Research Station in Wisconsin, United States - UWRJ-L059-202B-1 | ecosystem: Environmental > Terrestrial > Plant litter >... | reverse complement strand
GACCTGCGGATGCGGCGGCAGTGCCACGCCGGCACGTCACCGGGTCTCGACAAGCTCGACCGGCGGGTGGGCGCGACCCGCAGACCGGCCGTACCCCGTCGTTGGTCGAGCCTGTCGAGACCCCGTGGGTCGACCTGCGGATGCGGCGGCAGTGCCACGCAGGCACGTCACCGGGTCTCGACAGGCGCGGTGGCTAGACCGGCGGGGTGCTCGCGGCGGTGATTCGCAGCAGCACGCGCTGCTTCGCTCCGGCCTTGCCCAGCCGTTCGATGAACAGGAAGATCCGGTACTCCAGGCGGTACTTGCCACCGAACACTCGCGTGAGCAGGGCCCGGCTCTGATCGTCGTCGGCGATCACCGCGTAAGCGTCGACCGCGACAGCGTCGTCTTTCACGGCACCGGTGCGGGAACATGGTCGCAACTGCACCCGGCTGTCGTTGCGCAGACGCTTGACCTTGCCGCTCTCCTTCGGCGTCGTCACCAGGAGGTCACCGCCGTCCCTGGCGATCCACACCGGTGTGGAGACGGCTTCGCCCGTGCGGCGGTAGGTGGTGAGGGAGACGAATCGCTCGTCAGCGAGGCCGGCGAGCGCAGCAGCAGAATTGGGCATTCCCACACCATAAGCCGACCGGAGTCTTTGCCACAATGGACCTGACCCGCGGTCCAGCCGGACCGGCCAGCGAGGAACCGACGACCAGGAGCACCATGCCGCAGGAATCCAACGCCCAGCCCGTCATCGCCATCGTGGGGGCCGGAGCCGTTGGCGGACTCCTGGCCGCACTGTTGGAGCGCGCCGGCGTGAACGTGGTGGCCGTTGCGCGTCCCGAGACCGCCCGGGCGATAGCGACGGATGGTCTCACCATCCGCAGCCGGCACTTCGGTGACGGTCTATCCCGCGTGCCGGCGGTGACCTCGATCCCCGTCGGGGCGGGCGTCATCATCGCCACGAAGGCGTTCGCCCTGCCCGCCGTCGCCGATGACATCCGGGCGGCCCACCCGACCGAGGTGGTGTCCTTGCTCAACGGCATCGAACATCTGGGCGTGCTTCGGGCCGCTGCCCCGAACGCCCTCGTGGCCGGAGCGTCCGTCGCCGTCGAAACGACGCGGCTCGGCCCCACCCTCATCGAGCATCGCAGCCCGTTCCTCCGCCTCACCGTGCCCGCACACGCGGCCGACTCGGTCATCACCGCCGCCTGGCGCGCCGCCGGCCTCGAGGTGACCGTCGGCGGCACTGACGAGGACGTTCTGTGGTCCAAGCTCCGGTTCCTCGCTCCACTGGCCCTGCTCACCTCGTACTGGAGGCTGCCGGCCGGCGCCGCCGTCGTGCGGGATCCGGACCTCACCGGCGCGCTTCTGGCCGAGATCGCCGCCATCGCCACGCACGACGGGGTGCCTACGGAGGCCGCAAAGCTCGCGCGGGCCCTCGCCGCGCTTCCGCCGATGATGCGCTCCTCGCTGCAGAACGATCTGGAGGCGGGCCGGGAGAGCGAGTTGGATGCCATCGGCGGAGCCCTCGTGCGGCGTGCCCGCAGCGCGGGTGTGGCATCCGCAACTCTGGAACGGCTGGTGCTGCACCTGGCGTCGACCGAACCGACGGGGCCGGCTACATCGCAGGGATGACTTTGGGAGCCGGCGGGATGATCTCCCCATCAGAGCGGAACCGACGGTGACGCCGAGCCCTACGCTGGTGTGATGGCTACCCCGGGCTTCTTCACGCGCATGGTGCCGTACCGGTGGGCTCTTGAACCCGCCCTCGGTGTGGTCATCGCGCTGGTGTGGGGGAGCGCGGCCCTGGTCCTCGGTCTGCGGGCGTCGTTGGTGGTCGTCGGCTTGTTCGCGTTCGCGGTTGCCCTCTCGCGTCTGCTTCCGACAGCCGCGCTCGGCATCGGGGCCGCCGGAGCCCTGGCGACCATCGCGGCGACCAGAGGCGACGTCGGGGATGTCGCGACGTTGGGCCTGGTGTTCGTCAGCGGCTGCCTCATCACCTGGGGTGCGTGCCTGGCCGGCCGCCCCACCGTGCGGTTCGCGGCCCTCGGCGCGGCCGTGCTCGCCGGCGCGCTCCTCACCGGCTTGCTGCTCGTGACGTCGTCCGCCTCGGGCCCGGCCGGATACGACGGGACGCTCGGGTTCCTGGTCGGCGTGAGCCTTCGGCTGGCCGGCGGGTTCCTGATCACCGCGATCCTGGTCGTCGGATGGGTCGGGGCATACGTTCTGCGCGGCCGGTCCGACCGCCGCCAGGCCATTCAGGCGCAGCGTGCGCCAGCGGCGGGACCAGCCGACGACGAACTCACGGCGGAGACCTGGCTGATGCTCCCGCCCACGGCGGGTTGGCTGGCCGGCCCCATCGAATTCGCCGGCCGCCCTGGCCTACGCAAACTGTCGCGGCGCACCCTTGTCATCGACCTCAGCATCGCGGGCGCGTTCGGCCTGTTCGGCGTTCTGAGCGACCCGTACAGCAGCGTCCTTTCCCTGGTCGTGCTGGCGGGTTTCACCCTCGCCCTGGCCGTGCGGCGGTTGTCACCGGCGCTGGCCCTGACGGTGGCCTGGATCACCGCGCTGTCCCAGATGGCTGCCGGACAGCCCGTTCTCACCAGCGACATCGCCATCCTCGCGGTGCTGTACGCCACCGCCGCCTACGCCGAACGCTTCGTTCGCTGGGCGGGGCTGGTGTCGGTCGGGGTCGGCGCCGTGCTCGCCGCCGGGTACATCACTCTCCTCAGCCAAACCGACCGCGGCGTCACCATTGCCGAAGCGGTGACACAGGGCGATATCGGCGGGCTGGTCTGGTCGCTGGTGGCCACCTTCGTCGCCGTGCTCGCCGTGCTCGGCCTGTCCTGGACCCTCGGTCTGCTCATGCGCACCTGGCAGACCGCCAGGGCGGGCCGGCTCAGCCAGAACCGGGCGGTGGAAGAACAACGCGCAGCCCAGCGCAGCGTGGTCGTGGAGCAGGAACGCAACCGCATCGCCAGGGACATGCACGACGTCGTCGCCCATTCCCTGGCCGTGGTCATCGCGCAGGCGGACGGCGCCCGATACGCCCGGGCGCAGAACCCCGAAGCCGTCGACGCGGCGCTGACCACCATCTCGACCACGGCTCGGGAGGCGCTGGGCGATGTGCGCATCCTGCTGACCCGGTTGCGACAGGACGACGCGGCCGGGCCACAGCCGGTGCTTGCCGACCTCGATCGGCTTGTCGACCAGATGCGCAGCACCGGGCTCGACATCGACTGGACGACAACGGGCTCACCCACAACCCTCGGCTCCGGCGCCCAACTGGCCGTGTACCGCATCGTGCAAGAGGCGCTCACCAACGCCCTCCGGCACGGAGACGCAGGTCGGACGGTATATTTGAGCCTCGCCTGGACGGACGGATGGGTCGCAGTGACGATCGACAACGCTATACGCATCATCCCCGTCGCCGGGCAGGCAGACGAGATCGGTCACGGGCTCCCCGGTATGCGCGAACGGGCCCTCCTGGCCGGTGGCTCGCTGAGCGCTGAATCCGCCGGCGGCCGATTCATCGTGGCGGCCCGCCTGCCGGCGATCACCACCTCGGCGCTCGTGCGTCCGGAGATCACCGTGCCCGCCGTCAGCGCCCCGTCCGGTATGGGAGAACAGGTATGAGCAACGTCCAGCAGATGGATTCACCGCGGATCCGAGTTGCGCTCGTGGATGATCAGGCACTGTTCCGCGCCGGAATCCGCATGTTGGTGTCGTCCCAGGCCGACCTGGAATTCGTCGGCGAGGCCGGAAACGGCGCCGCCGGGGTCGACATGGCGGCGCTGGTTCGGCCCGACGTGATCCTGATGGACATTCGGATGCCCGTCATGGACGGCATCGACGCCACAGTCGCGATCATCGCCGCCGCCGAGGCCGCCGGAACCACCCCGCCCCGCGTCGTTGTGCTCACCACCTTCGAACTCGACGAGAGCGCCGGCCGGGCCATCCGCGGGGGTGCGAGCGGGTTCCTGCTCAAAGACGCGGATCCCGAGTTCCTACTGGCAGCCATCCGCACCGTGCACGCCGGCAGTGCCGTGATCGCCGCGTCGGCCACCCGCGAGCTGTTCGCGCACTTCAACGCGCCAGCCCCCGAGCAGGAGGAACCCGCGGCGTACGGCACCCTCACCAGCCGGGAACGCGACATCTTCGCGCTGGCCGCCCTGGGCTTGAGTAACGCGGAAATTGCCGCGGGGGAGTTCCTCAGCGAAGCCACCGTGAAGACCCACATCAGCCGGATCCTGGCCAAGCTCGCCCTGCGGGACCGGGTGCAGCTCGTGGTGTACGCGTTCCAGCACCGCCTCACCTCCTAACGCTTCGTCTCTCGTCCCGGCTGGGTCGTCCTCACGGATGACGCGGCCGTGCGGGAGTCATCCTCGCGGCGCCGCTTAGGGCACCCTGCGCCCGATGCCAGGCCGGGGGGAGGCTCCGTACCGTCGAAGTATGCAAACGAACCCGACAGAAACCGACCTCGCGGCCCGAGTCATCAACCTGGGCAAGAACTACGGTTCGGCCACCACGGCGGTGACTGCCCTCGACGACGTGTCGATCGGCATCCACCGCGGCCAGTTCACCGCCATCATGGGCCCCAGCGGATCCGGCAAGTCCACCCTGATGCACATCATGGCCGGTCTCGATTCGGCCACCAGCGGACGTGCCTGGCTGGGCGACACCGAGATCACCGGCCTCAGCGATGCTGACCTGACCGTGCTGCGCCGCCGCCGGATCGGCTTCATCTTCCAGGCATTCAACCTGGTGCCCACCCTCGACATTGGCGGCAACATCCTGTTGCCCTTCAACCTCGACGGGCGGAAGCCCACCCGCGACGAGAAGACCTGGATCGACCAGCTGACCGGGTCGCTGGGCCTGGTCGACCGACTGGCACACCGACCGCACGAGCTCTCCGGTGGCCAGCAGCAGCGAGTGGCCATCGCCCGGGCCCTCGCCACCCGGCCGGAGCTGGTCTTCGCCGACGAACCCACGGGCAACCTCGACTCACGCAGCGGCCGCGAGGTGCTCACCCTGCTGAAGGCCGCGAGCACCGGTTACGGCCAGACCATCGCCATGGTCACCCATGACCCGGTTGCAGCCAGTTACGCCGACCGCATCATCTTCCTCGCCGACGGTCATGTCGTCGAGGACCGCGGGCGCTCATCGGCCGAGGAGATCTCCTCGATCATGCTGGGCATGGAGCAGCGCGCATGAGCGCCCGTACCCGGTCCAGCAGCCAGGCCGGTCGCGGGGCGAGCCTCCTGGTGGCCGCCCTCGCGTCGGCATTCGGAGTGGTGTTGGTGCAGATCACCAGTGTCCTGGCCACCGTGATCAGCGGCGGTGACCTGTCGCTCATCCCGACCGTGCGCACCTCGTTGGCCATCGTCGCGGTGCTGTTCATCGCCATCGCCGTGTACGTCAGCGCGATCGTCACCACGAACACTGTCGCGACGATCATCGCCGGCCGCGTTCGCACCATCGCGCTGATGCGCCTGATCGGCTCCAGCGCCGCTGACCAGCGCCGGGCCCTCAGCCGCGAAGGCCTCAAGGTCGGCGCGGTCGGAGCTGTCATCGGCGCCCTGATCGGAACCGCGCTGGTGCAGGCCGGTCTGTTCGCTGCCGTCGCGGCCGGCGCCCTGCCCGACCTCCGGTATCAACTCCTCGACCCGTTCCTGATCCTTCCCATAGCGGTCGTCGTGCTCAGCACCTGGTGCGCCACGTGGGTCGGCTCCCGCCGGGTTCTCACGGTGAGCCCCATGCAGGCGGTCGGCGCGGCCGAGGAACGCACGCTCGAGGAGGCCGCCAAGCGACCGGTCCGCAACATCGTCGCAGTGGCGCTGATTGTGGTGGGAGTGCTGTTCTTGGCCGGAGGTGTCGCCGTGGGCATGGTCGACCAGGCCGGCGTGTTGCTCGGTCTGGTCGGCGGCCTGCTGTCCTTCAGCGGACTCGTTCTTGGCGCGCATTTCATTCTGCCGCCGCTCCTGTTCCTCGTCGGCCGCGCCCTCGGGACCCGGGCACCGGCCCGCCTCGCGGCCGCGAACGCTCAGGAGCATCCGGAACGAAGCTCCCGCTCCACCCTCAGCCTCGTCATCGGCATCACCCTGATCACGATGTTCGCCGTCGCCGGGGCCACGTTCGAACGGATTCTGGCGCCGTCCATGGAAAGCGCGGCGCAGATGGAGGAAGCGGGTGAGCTCATCTCGATCGTTCTCGGCGTGTTGTCGGTCCTCGTGGGGTTCAGCGCGGTGATCGCCGCGGTGGGGATGATCAACAACTTGGCGCTCAGCGTGCTGCAGCGTTCCCGCGAGATCGGTCTATTGCGTGCCCTCGGCTTCACCGGCGGGCAGGTGCGAGCCATGATCCTCGCCGAGAGCCTGCAGATGAGTGTCGCCGCCGTCGGTCTGGGGCTGGCGCTCGGAACCTTCTACGGCTGGGCCGCCGCCCAATCGATGTTCGGCTTTTTGGTGGTCGACGGTGGGCTCGTCGCCCCGGCTGTGCCCTGGCTTCTGGTGGTTCTGTGCGCGGTCGGTGCCATCGTCCTCGCGGTCGGCGCAACCATCCTGCCTGCCCGTCGGGCCGTGTCGGTGTCGCCGGTTACCGCGCTGGCCGCCGCCTGACCGGCACGGTTTCCGCCGATTGGGGGAGGCGGACGGGCCGCCGGCGCGGCCCGTCCTTCACCTCCTCCGGGACCCGGCCCGGATGCTGGACCGTGGCATCCGCGGCCTCGTCCGGATCCCCGCCCGCTACGCCCTGGTGCTCGCGGCGGCGAATCGTTACCGGGCCCTGATCGGTCCCGATTGCTGCTATCTCCCGGGGGATGCCCGGGACGAGCTTCTCACCGAAGACATCTGGCGGTGAGACATCCGCCTCATCCGGTGCTACCCTTTTTCTGTGCTGTTCGGTCTGCTCCTCCTTAGCTGCCGCGACGAGTCCTAATCTGAGGCCTCACTCGTCGCGGAGTTCGTCGTCGGCTGACCACCACTTTGCGAGGAGATAACAGACCATGAAGAACCACCAGGCCGCATCGAAAATGCCGGTGCACAAGTACCGCCCGTACCAGGACCAGTTCAGCGTCGACCTGCCGGACCGCACCTGGCCGACCAAACGCATCACCGTCGCACCCCGTTGGTGCGCGGTCGACCTGCGCGACGGCAACCAGGCGCTCATCGACCCGATGAGCCCCGAGCGCAAGCGCATCATGTTCGACCTGCTGGTGCGGATGGGCTACAAGGAGATCGAGGTCGGCTTCCCGTCGGCCAGCCAGACCGATTTCGACTTCGTCCGCAGCCTCATCGATGACGGGGCGATCCCGGACGACGTCACCATCCAGGTGCTCACCCAGGCTCGCGAGCACCTGATCCGTCGCACCTACGAGTCCATCGCGGGGGCCAAACAGGCCATCGTGCACCTGTACAACTCCACGAGCGTTCTGCAGCGTGACGTCGTCTTCCGGGAGAGCAAACAGGGCATCATCGACCTGGCCCTGTTCGGCGCCCGCACCTGCCGGGAACTCGAAGCGACGGTGCCCGGCACCGACATCTACTACGAGTACTCGCCGGAGAGCTTCACCGGCACCGAGCTGGAATTCGCCGTCGACATCTGCAACCAGGTCATCGAGATCTTCGAGCCCACCCCCGACCGCAAGGTGATCATCAACCTGCCGGCGACCGTTGAGATGGCCACCCCCAACGTTTACGCCGACGCCATCGAATGGATGAGCCGCAACCTCGCGCACCGCGAGAACGTGCTCCTGTCGCTGCACCCGCACAACGACCGCGGCACCGCGATCGCCGCCGCCGAGCTCGGCTACCTGGCCGGCGCCGACCGCATCGAAGGATGCCTCTTCGGCAACGGCGAGCGCACCGGGAACGTCGACCTGGTCGCCCTGGGCATCAACCTGTTCACCCAGGGCATCGACCCGCAGATCGACTTCAGCAACATCGATGAGATCAAGCGCACGGCCGAATACTGCAACCAGCTGCCCGTGCCCGAGCGCAGCCCCTGGGCCGGCGACCTCGTCTTCACGGCCTTCAGCGGTTCGCACCAGGACGCCATCAAGAAGGGCTTCGAGGCCATGGCCGCCGAGGCCACCACGACCGGCACCGACGTCGACGACCTGCTCTGGGCGGTCCCCTACCTGCCCATCGACCCGAAGGACCTGGGCCGCAGCTACGAGGCGGTCATCCGGGTGAACTCGCAGTCCGGCAAGGGCGGCGTCGCGTACCTGCTCAAGACCGACCACCACCTCGACCTGCCGCGGAAGCTCCAGATCGAGTTCTCCGGTGTGGTGCAGGCCAAGACCGACGCCGAGGGCGGCGAGGTCACCAGCGAGCAGATCTGGGACATCTTCAACGACGAGTACCTGCCGACCACGCACACCCACCCCGACGCGAAGTGGGGCCGGTTCGAACTGTTCTCCACCCGCACCTCCAGCGACCTGGCCGGCGCCGTGGAACTCACCGTCGACCTCCGCGACTCCGATGCCACCGCCAGCGCGACGGCAACCGGCAACGGTCCGATCGCGGCGTTCCTGGGCATCATGGCCGACCGCGGCATCGAGATCACCCTGTACGACTACGTCGAGCACGCCATGGCGGCCGGCGGGGACGCGACGGCTGCGTCGTACGTGGAACTCGACGTGAACGGCAAACGGTTCTGGGGCGTCGGCATCGATCCCGACATCTCCACCGCATCGCTCAAGGCCGTGGTCTCCGCCGTGAACCGCGGGATCCGCGCCGAGACCGGCGATCGCGAACTGGCGACGGTCTGACCATTCCGTCCTGACGGACCCCCTCCAGACAAAACCGTCCCCGGCGCTTTCGCGTCGGGGACGGTTTTCCTGGTAGCGGTGGTGGAAATCTCAGACGCGCAGTCCTTACAGATACGCAGTCCTTACAGATGGGCAGAGTCAGACACGCAGAGCGCGTCGGGCTGCCTCCGGCGCCAGCGGCTCCGGCACCTGTACCGGTTCGCCCTTCGGGGTGCCCAGCACGCGGGTGCAGTCGTCGATGGCAGCGGCGAGCAGGTTGTACAGCCGCTCGTCGGTGTCGGGGATGCACGCTTCGGCGATGCCCTGCACGGAAATCCGGATGATGGACTCCGCGGTGCGGTCGGTGAACCGGGTGCGCGACCAGGATCCAACCGAACCCATGAACTCCCGCGCCCAACGCTCAGTCTGAGGGGCCCGGTCGAACGCGTCACGAACCTGGCCGGACACGTCGATCGTGGTGCTCTCCTGCGCCCGGGACAGGTGCCGCTGGCAGTTGAGAATACCCACCGCCAGTGCGCGCTGATGGTCGGCGCTCACCACGGGCAAACCGGCCGTCGCGGCCCGGAGGGCCACAACGAGGCGCACCCGCTGGTCGTCTCCTCGAAGACCGATCACCGAGGGGATCAGGGTCATCAGGCGGGACCTGGCGTCGTCGGACGTGCAGTCGTTCACCATCCGCGCGAGCGACGCGAGCACGGGGTGCGTACACGCGGGGTGATCGCTCCATGCTTCGCCGGAAAGGTGCGAGGCGAATTCCATGAAGCAAGCGCCACTGCGCGGACTCTTGTGTTTGCCCCTGGCCAGGACGGGCAACAGGTCGGGCACAGTGCCCTCTAATCGTTTCATGGAGTACCTCCCTGCGACGTGGTTGTACCCCAATAGTGAACCCAGATTCGGGTAAAGGCGAGGCCAAATCACAACCGGGTGATAAATCCTCAGGAACGGCCGGTGAGATCGGTATCTGACACGTCGGGGTCACCGTCGGTGTCCCGCCGACGCCGGCCCCAGGCCCGCAGCGGCGGGATCGCACCGCGCCGACGCCAATGCGGCCAACTGCCCAGGGCGCGCTGCTGGGGCAGGCTCCAGCCGAACCGGGCCGCGAGCACCCGGATAACCGTGGTCGCGACGACGCAGATGACCGCGGCAACGCCGATCGGCACCTTCAGAAGCACCAGCACGACCAGGAGTCCGCACCCCACGAGCGCCGCCACGGCATACAGCGACCCCACGTGCATCACGGCGATGGGCACGTTCAGCACCATGTCGCGCAGCACCGAACCGCCCACCGCCGAGACCACCCCGACGAACAGGGCGGGGATCTCGGGCAGCCCCGCGGCGAGGGCCTTCGTGGTGCCGATCACGCCGAACAGGCCGATCGTCACGGCGTCCAGCGTGATGATCAGCGGGCCCAACCGGTTGAACAGGCTCTGCAGCAGCATCCCGAGCAGCGCGAAGGCAGCCGCCACGGGCAGGTACCAGTTGCTCTGCAGCGCGGCGGGCACCCCGCCGAGCAGAATGTCGCGCAGCAGACCACCGCCAAGGCCCACGGTGATGCCGATAATCGTGATGCCCAACAGGTCCATCCGGCGGTCAGTGAACCGGCCGGCGAACATGGCGCCCTGAATCGCACCGATGGCCACGGCGACAAGGTCGGTCCAGAGCGGAATGGCGAAGAGGGCGGTGTGCACCCCCAATATCTACCACGCCTACCCACGTCCGCATCCGGTCCGGCGCGGGCGCAGCCAACCGCTCTGCAGAAGTGGGAGAATTGACCGTGCCCGTTTATCGTGATGAAGCAGTCGTGCTGCGCACCCACAAGCTGGGTGAGGCAGACCGCATCATCACGCTGCTCACCCGGCAACACGGCAAGGTCCGCGCGGTGGCCAAGGGGGTGCGTCGCACCGCGTCCAAGTTCGGCGCCAGGCTCGAACCGTTCATGGTCGTGGACGTGCAGCTGTACATCGGCCGCAGCCTCGACATCGTGAACCAGGCCGAGTCCATCGCCTCATACGGTGCGCAGATCACCACCGACTACGGCAGCTACACCGCCGCCAGCGCCATGGTGGAGACCGCCGACAAACTGACCGAGTCCGAGGGTTCGCTGCAGCAGTACCTGCTCCTGGTGGGAGCACTCCGATCACTGTCCCGCCACGAACACGGTTCAGGTGCCACCCTGGATTCCTACCTGCTGCGCTCCCTGTCCATGGCCGGCTGGGCGCCCAGCTTCCACGACTGCGCCCGCTGCGGTGCCCCCGGACCGCACTCCGCGTTCGTCGCTCAGGTCGGCGGCATCGTCTGCGACAACTGCGCCGCACCGGGCTCGCCCCGCCTCGACCCCGCCACCATCGCCCTGCTCGGCGCCCTGCTCACCGGCGACTGGGCGCACACCGCCCAGGCTCCGTCCACCACCCAAGCCCAGGCCACCGGGGTCGTCGCCGCTTACACGCAGTGGCACCTCGGCCGGGGCCTTCGATCACTGGAGCACGTGCGCGCATGACGCCGAACCCCTTCCGTTTCACCCCGGCCCCCATCACCCACAAGGACTCCGTTCCGTTCAAACCGGTCGACTGGACCGGGCTGTACCCGCCGGAGCTCCCGGCCAAGGTTGTGCCGGAACACGTCGCCGTGGTCATGGACGGCAACGGTCGCTGGGCCAACGCCCGCGGGCTCTCCCGGGTGGAGGGCCACAAGGCCGGTGAGGCGGCGCTGCTGGACGTCGTGGCCGGCGCCATCCAGATCGGCGTCAAGCATCTGAGCGTGTACGCGTTCTCCACCGAGAACTGGAAACGCTCACCCGACGAGGTGCGCTTTCTGATGGGCTTCAACCGCGATGTGCTGCACCGCCGCCGTGATCAGCTCAACGACTGGGGAGTGCGGGTGCGCTGGGCCGGCCGGAAGCCCAAGCTGTGGGCCTCGGTGATCAACGAGCTGCAGTTCGCCGAGAAGCTCACGGCCGACAACGACGTGCTCACCCTCACCATGTGTGTCAACTACGGCGGCCGCACGGAGATCGCGGATGCGGTGCGGGCGTTGGCCGAAGACGTCGCGGCCGGCCGGCTGAAGCCGTCCGGCATCACCGAGAAGTCCATCCAACGGCACCTGTACACCTCCGCACTGCCCGACGTGGACCTGTTCGTGCGCAGCTCCGGGGAGCAGCGCACCAGCAATTTCCTGCTCTGGCAGAGCGCCTACGCCGAAATGGTGTTCCTCGATACCCTGTGGCCGGACTTCTCCCGGGCCGACCTCTGGCACGCGATCGAGCTGTACGCCTCCCGCAATCGGCGATACGGCGGCGCCGTCGACACCCCCACGGCCTGACCCGGGAATATCTGGAGGGGTCGCTCGGGTTAGCCCTCGTGTGAGCGAAACCATCAAAGTAGACATCTGGTCCGACGTGCAGTGCCCCTGGTGCTATATCGGCAAACGCAAGTTCGAGGCGGGTGTCGCCGCCTTCGGTGCCGACGTCGAGGTGGAGTACCACTCCTTCGAGCTCGCCCCCGACACTCCGGTCGACTTCGCCGGCAGCCCCGTCGATTACCTGAGTGAGCGCAAGGGCATCCCGGTGCCGCAGGTGCTCGAGATGCTCGAACGGGTCACCGGCATCGCCGAGAGCGTCGGCCTGCACTACGACTACGACTCAGTGCACCAGACCAACACCATCAAGGCGCACGAGCTGCTGCACTACGCCAAGGCGCACGGCCGTCAGCTCGACATGAAGGAGAGCCTGCTCAAGGCGTACTTCGTCGACGGTGGCCATGTCGGCCGGATCGACGATCTCGCCGACCTCGCTGCCGGCATCGGCCTGGACCGCGCCGACGTGGTGCGCGCCCTCACCGAGAACGAATACCTCGCCGCGGTCAAGGCGGATGTGGCCCAGGCCAACGAGTACGGCATCCAGGGGGTGCCCTTCTTCGTCATCGACGGCAAGTACGGCATCTCCGGCGCACAGGACCCTGATACCTTTGCGCAGGCCCTGCGCCAGGTGCAGAGCGAAAAGAACGACACCGCGATCCCCGAGGAGACCAACGTATGAGCGAGAACACCATCAGCGCCGTTCCCGAAGCGCCGGCTTCCCCCCGGCCGATCATTCAGCTGCTCGAGCAGTCCGACGACGCCGGTGGCTGCTGCGGCGGCGGTTCCTGCGGCATCTGAGCCGGCCCCACCCCAGCACGCCCGGCCGCGAGGTTTTCCACCACCGGCCGGGCGTGGCGTTCCGCCCCGGCCGGGTCTGGGAGAATTGACCGAGATGAACACTTCGACTCCCACGCAGAACCTGATGTCGCCGCTCCGAATCGGCGACATCGAACTCGATGTGCCCGTGGTCCTGGCTCCCATGGCCGGCATCACCAACACGGCCTTCCGGCGGCTCTGCCGCGAATACGGTGCCGGGTTGTACGTCAGTGAAATGATCACCTCACGGGCCCTCGTGGAGCGCACCACCGAGTCGATGCGCCTGATCACGCACCACGAGAGCGAGAAGACCCGCTCGATCCAGCTCTACGGGGTGGACCCGAAGACCGTCTCCGAAGCCGTGACCATGCTCGTCGCCGAAGACCGCGCCGACCACATCGACCTCAACTTCGGCTGCCCGGTGCCCAAAGTCACCCGCAAGGGCGGGGGAGCGGCGCTGCCGTGGAAGATCACCCTGTTCCGCGAGATCGTCGAGGCCGCCGTCACCGCTGCCGGGGACATCCCGCTCACGGTGAAGATGCGCAAGGGCATCGACTCCGATCACCTCACCTACCTCGAGGCCGGCCGGGTCGCGGAGGGCGCCGGCGTCGCCGCGATCGCGCTGCACGCCCGCACCGCGGCCGACTACTACTCCGGGCACGCCGACTGGGCTGCCATCACAACCCTCAAGGACACCATCACGAGTGTGCCGGTGCTCGGGAACGGCGACATCTGGAGCGCCGCGGACGCCCTGCGCATGGTCGCTGAGACCGGCTGCGACGGTGTCGTCGTCGGCCGCGGCTGCCTCGGTCGGCCCTGGCTGTTCGGCGACCTCGCCGCCGCGTTCCGCGGTGAGGTAGTCAAGGCCGAACCCACTCTCGGCCAGGTCGCGGATGCGTTCCGTCGGCACGCCGAACTCCTCACCGAGTTCTTCGAGAGTGAAGAACGGGCCTGCCGCGATGTGCGTAAGCACGTGGCGTGGTACTTCAAGGGCTATCCCGTCGGCGGTGACCTGCGCGCCAGTCTCGCGTCCGTCGTCTCGCTCGAGCAGCTCGACGAGCTGCTGGCCACCCTGGACCCCGACCAGCCGTACCCCGGAATCGGTGCCGAGGGTCAGCGCGGCCGGGCCGGCAGCCCCAAGAAGACCGCACTGCCCGAACGTTGGCTCGACTCGCGTGACATCGTCGGCGCCGAACGGAGCAATCTGACCGAGGGAGAAGGGGACACCAGCGGTGGTTAATCAGACCGGCTACAGCACCCACGACGAGGCTCGGTTCCGGCCGGAGGAACACGACTCCAGCCGCAGCGATTTCGCCCGCGACCGGGCCAGGCTGCTGCACTCCAGCGCCCTGCGTCGGCTCGCCGCGAAGACCCAGGTGCTCAGCCCCGCCGCCGGCCTGGACTTCGCCCGCAACCGTCTCACCCACTCCCTCGAGGTCGCGCAGATCGGCCGGGAACTCGCGCTCCGCCTGGCCCTGGATCCCGACATCGTCGACACGGCGTGTCTCGCGCACGACATCGGCCATCCGCCGTTCGGCCACAACGGCGAGAAGGCCCTCAACACCTGGGCCGCCGACATCGGCGGGTTCGAGGGCAACGCTCAGACGCTGCGGCTGCTCAGCCGTCTGGAACCCAAGGTGTTCGGCGACCGCGGCGAGAGCTTCGGGCTGAACCTCACCCGCGCCAGCCTCGACGCCAGCTGCAAGTACCCGTGGGCGGCCGACTCCTCCGTCGCCGACCCGAGCGGCCGCGCCAAGTTCGGTTTCTACGAAGACGACCGGGCGGCGTTCGAATGGCTCCGCCAGGACGCACCATCCCGGCAGCTCTGCGTCGAGGCGCAGGTGATGGACCTCTCCGATGACATCGCCTACTCCGTGCACGACTTCGAGGACGCCGTCGTCGGCGGCTACCTCGACGTGGAACTGCTCAGCAGCCGCAGCGAGCACGCCGCCCTCGTCACCTCGATGTACGAGTGGACGGGCGGTCAGTTCAGTCATGACGAGCTCATGGCCGCCTTCGACAGGCTCGACGCCCTGGATGTCTGGGTGCGCGGCTGGGACGCCGGCCGGCGCGACCAGGGCCGGCTGAAGAACCTGACCAGCCAGCTCATCGGCCGGTTCAGCGGTGCCGCCGTCGCCGCCACCCGGGCTGCCTACCCCGACCGGCACCTGATCCGTTTCAACGCCCACGTCATTGTGCCGCGCGAGGTGCAGGCTGAGATCGGCGTGCTCAAGGGCATCGTCGCCGCGTTCGTGATGTCCACCCACGTGCGCCAGCCGCTCTACATCGAACAGCGGGAGACCCTCACGTACCTGGCCGACACCCTGCTCGCCTCCGGCGACGAACACCTGGATCCCGGGTTCCGCGAGGACTGGGCGCACGCCGTGGACGACGCCGCCCGCAAGCGCGTGATCGTCGACCAGGTGGCCAGCCTCACCGATCAGAGTGCCAACGCGCTGCAGCGCCGGTTGCACCTGTCCAGGGGCGTGAGGGTCGACGCATGGCAGGACTGATCCGGCAGGGCGACATCGAAGAGGTCAAGGCCCGCACCAACATCGCCGACATCATCAGCGATTACGTCACGCTCAAGTCCGCCGGGGTCGGCTCGATGAAGGGCCTGTGCCCGTTCCACGACGAGCGCAGCCCCAGCTTCCACGTGCGCCCGCAGGTCGGCTTCTACCACTGCTTCGGCTGCGGCGAGAGCGGCGACGTGTATTCGTTCCTGCAGAAGATGGACCACGTCAGCTTCTCCGAGGCGGTCGAACGCCTCGCCGGCCGGGCCGGTATGGAACTGCACTACGAAGACGGCGGCAACGCCCCCGACCACGGCAACCGGGCCCGGCTTCTGGCCGCGAACCAGGCCGCGGCCGAGTTCTTCGTCGAACAGCTGGGCAGCCCCGGCGCCCAGGTCGGCCGGAATTTCCTCGGCGAACGCGGCTTCGACTCCCAGGCCGCGGACCGGTTCGGCATCGGCTTCGCACCCAAGAGCTGGGACGAACTGACCAAACACCTGCGCGGGCGCGGTTTCAGCACCGAGGAACTCACCCTGTCCGGCCTGGTGTCCGCCGGCGACCGCGGGATCTACGACCGGTTCCGGGGCCGGCTGGTCTGGCCCATCCGTGACATCACCGGGCAGACCATCGGATTCGGCGCGCGCAAGCTGCTGGACGATGACAAGGGCCCCAAGTACCTCAACACGCCGGAGACCCCGGTCTACCACAAGGCCCAGGTCCTCTACGGCCTCGACCTGGCCAAACGGGACATCTCCCGCAACCACCAGGTCGTCGTCGTCGAGGGATACACCGACGTCATGGCCTGCCACCTCGCGGGCATCACCACCGCCGTCGCCACCTGCGGCACCTCCTTCGGTGTCGACCACATCAAAGTGCTGCGCCGGGTGCTCGGCGACGACAGCGGTGTGGGCGAGGTCGTCTTCACCTTCGACCCGGATGCCGCCGGGCAGAAGGCCGCCGTGCGCGCGTTCGCCGAGGAACAGCGCTTCAACGCACAGACCTTCGTCGCCGTCGCCCCCGAGGGCCTCGACCCGTGCGACCTCAGGCTGCACCGCGGTGACGACGCCGTGCGCCGGCTCATCGAGTCGAAAAAGCCCATGTTCGAGTTCATGATCCGGCAGCTGCTCGCCCAGTACAACCTGGACACCGTCGAAGGACGCGTCTCAGCACTGCGCGCCGCCGCCCCGATCGTCAGTGACATCCGCGACCCGTCGATGCGCCCGGGTTATATCCACGAACTCTCGCGCATGCTCGGCGTCGACATGGGCGAGGTGTCCCGGGCGGTCAGCCAGGCGCAATCCCGGTCCCGCACGATCCCGGCCGCCCCCGCCAACCGGCCGGGGGAGCCGGCCCCGGCCCCACGGGAACACCTCTTCGCGCTCGTGGACCTGCCGGCCGACCCGGTCACCCGCATCGAGCGGGACGCGCTGATGGCCATGTTGCAGCACCCCACCCAGGTGGGCCTGGACCTGGTGCAGCGGGCCGTGCAGACATCCATGAGTAACTCCTCCCTGGCCGTGGTGCGCGACGCCCTCGCCGCCGCCCTGCCGTCAGCCGCCGCACCCGACTGGCTGGCCAAGGTGGTCGCGGAGACCCCGGCCCCGCTGGCGAACCTGGTCACCGAACTGGCGATGGCCCCGCTGCCGGAACGTGCGGAACGGGAGGTCACCCGGTACGTGCGGGACATCACCACGGTGCTGATCGAGAAGGACCTGCTGCGCCAGAAAGCCGACCTGCTCGGCCGGTTGCAGCGCGCGGACGCCACCAACCGGGAGGTGTACGTGGCGATCCAGCGCGAGCTGGTCCGCGTCGAAGCGGAGCGTCGGAACCTCCGAGAAGCCTGACCGATCGGGCGCCGGCGCCCCGGAATCTCACAATGAGGCTGTATTACCCTGGAGAGATGGCTTATGTAACTCCCAGACGCGGACGCCGCTTTGCCGGCGTCACCGCCGGACTCACCGCCGCCGCACTCGTTCTCGCCGGCTGCTCCAGCCCCAGTTCCGAGACCACCGAGGACGGCTCGGCACCGCTGACGATCGGCACCACCGACAAGGTCAGCACCCTGGACCCGGCGGGTTCCTACGACAGCGGTTCGACCGCCGTGCAGAACCAGGTCTTCCCGTTCCTGCTGACGACCCCGCCCGGCAGCCCCGACGTCGAGCCCGACATCGCCGCATCGGCCGAGTTCACCGCGCCGAGCCAGTACACGGTCACCCTCAAACCCGGCCTGGTCTGGGCCAACGGCAACGAGCTCACCGCATCCGACGTCAAGTTCAGCTTCGACCGTCAGCGCACCATCGACTCTGACGACGGCCCGTCGTCCCTGCTCTACAACCTCGCCAGCGTCGAGACGCCCGACGAGTCCACCGTGGTGTTCAACCTGGTGGTGCCCGACGACCAGGTCTTCCCGCAGATCCTGGCCAGTCCGGCCGGCACGATCGTCGACGAGGAGTCCTTCTCCGCCACCGAACTCACCGCCGACGACGAGATCGTCGACGCCAACGCCTTCGGCGGCCAGTACGTCATCACGACGTACGACCGCAACAACCTGATCGAGTACTCGGCGAACCCGGACTACGACGGCCTCCTGAGTGCCGCGAAAACCGACGTGGTGAACGTCAAGTACTACACCGACTCGGCGAACCTCAAGCTCGACGTCGAAGAGGGCAACATCGACGTGGCGTTCCGCAGCCTGACCGCGACGGACGTCGACAAACTGCGCGACAGCGAGTCGGTCAAGGTGATCGAGGCTCCCGGCGGGGAGATCCGCTTCGTCACCTTCAACTTCAACACTCAGCCGTTCGGCGCCACGACGGAGGATGCCGACCCCGCCAAGGCACTCGCTGTCCGCCAGGCCGTCGCCCACCTCGTCGACCGCGAGGCCATCGCTGGGACGGTCTACCAGGACACCTACCAGCCGCTGTACTCTTACGTGCCGGCGGGCCTGACCGGAGCCACCGAGTCCCTCAAGGGCCTCTACGGCGACGGTTCGGGTTCCCCCGACGTCGACAAGGCGAAGTCGACCCTCGCTGCGGCCGGCATCACCGGCAAGGTCGCGTTGGACCTGCAGTACAGCAGCAATTACTACGGAGCCCTGTCTGCGGACGAATACGCGCTGATCAAGGATCAACTGGAGGCCTCGGGCCTGTTCACCGTCAACCTGGGGAAGTCGGACGACTGGGCGCAGTTCACTGCGGACCGCTCCGACGACAAGTTCCCGGCGTACCAGTTCGGCGCTGTCCCCGACTTCTCCGACGCGGACAACTATCTGTCGAAGTTCTTCCTCACCAAGAACTCCCTGAACAACCACTACGACGACACGGACGTCAATGAGCTGATCCTCCAGCAGGCCATCACCGCGGACCCCGCTGAGCGGACAGCCCTGATCCAGGAGATCCAGGACAAGATCGCGGCGCAGCTGTCGACGGTACCGCTGCTGCAGGGCACCCAGGTCGCCGTGACGGGCACCACCGTGACCGGTGTCGAGGACACGCTCGACGCCTCGAACACGTTCCGCTACGCGGCCCTCGCAAAGGGCTGAGGTCTGCGTGCGGCAGAATGGACGGCATGAGACGCGTCGAACCTGAGCCGTATCCGATCGTCGCCAGCGACTTGACCATCGAGTATCCGGCGCACGGGGCCAGCTCCGCGTTCGTCGCGGTGCGCGGATTCACCCTGACGCTCGGCCGCGGCGAGGTCCTGGGTCTGCTCGGCGAGAGCGGTTCGGGCAAGAGCACTCTGGCCAAGGTGCTCTCCGGGGCCGACTCCGGCAGCGGCCACGGTGACGTGCGAGCGCAGATCACGGGCGGGCAGGCCAGCGTTCAGGGTTACCCGCTGCGGCGGATCAGCCGCCGCAAGCTCGCCAAGATGACCTTCGGCGTGGGGATGCTGAGCCAGAACGCGGCCGCCACCCTGCCGGCCAGCCTCACCGTCGCCGACATCGTCTCCGAACCCATCCTCGAACGGGACCGGCGGTACAACCAGGCTGCCCTGGAGACCGCCGTCGCCACCATGGTCGACGCCGTGAGACTGCCGCTGTCCCTGCTCGGCAAGTACCCCTACGAACTCAGCAGCGGGCAGCGACAGCGTGTGGCCCTGGCCAGGGCGCTGGTATTCGGGCCGTCCCTGCTGATCGCGGACGAGCCGACGGCCGGTGTCGACGCCCTCGTGCGTAACGACATCGTCGACCTGATCGGCGAACTGCAGCGCGAACGGGCCTTCTCCGCCGTGCTGATCAGCAACGACCTCGCCGTTCTCCGCCGGGTGGCCGACCGGATCGGCGTCATGCACGAAGGCGTCCTGGTGGGGCTGGGCGGCATCGACGAGGTCTTCGACAACCCGTGGCACCCCTACGTCGCAGAGCTCGCCGCTGCACTCGCCCCCGCTCCCGGAGAGCCGGACGCCCCGAACGCCCCGCAGGACCACGCCGCGCACACGCCGGAGGCGTGACGGTGACCGGTCAGCACCGAGCGGTCCTCGCCGACGAGCCGGAGCGCGACCCGAACGCGTGGCGACCGACGTCCGGACCCATCGCCATCCTGCCCGCCGCATCCGCGGCAGCCTCATCACAGTTCGCCGACGCCGTCGGCCGCGCCGGGGGAGCGGTGGCCCCACTGTCCACGGCCACCCGGGGCATCATCTGGCTGTCCTACGCCGATGCCGGCCAGCTCGGCGACGTTCTCGATGCCAACCCGCAGGTGGGCTGGGTGCAGCTGCCCTGGGCCGGCGTGGACGCGTTCAGCGACGTCCTCGCCCGGCACCGGCGTGACGACCTACTCGTCACCAGCGCCAAGGGTGCCTACGCCCAGCCCGTCGCCGAACACGCCCTGACGCTACTCCTCGCCTCCATGCGGATGGTGCCCGAGCGGGCGCGGGCGACGTCGTGGAACTCGGTACCGGCCGGCGAGTCGCTCTACGGCCGCACCGTGCTCATCGTCGGCGCCGGCGGCATCGCCCGTGAGCTGATCCGGCTGCTGGAGCCCTTCGACACCATCATCGTGGTGGTGCGGCGCAGCACCGACCCCGTAGCCGGTGCGGCCCGCACCGTCCCTGCCGAGCGGTTGTCCGAGGAGCTTCCCCACGCCGACGCCGTGGTACTGGCCGCCGCGCTGACCGCCGGCACCCGGCACCTCCTCGGCCGCGCCGAACTCGCCCTGATGAGGCCCACCGCGCATCTGGTGAACATCGCCAGGGGACCACTCGTCGACACCGAAGCGCTGGTGGACGCCCTGGCCGGTGGCACCCTGGCTTCAGCGGCCCTGGATGTCACCGATCCGGAGCCGCTGCCGGACGGGCATCCGCTGTGGACCGAGCCGCGCTGCCTCATCACCCCACACATGGCCGACACGCCCGACATGACCGCACCCCTGCTCGCCGAGCGAATTCGGCTGAATACGGCTGCATTCCTGGGAAATGCGCCGTTCGTCGGGGTTGTCGACCCGATCGCCGGCTACTGAGGACACCCCCGGATTTGGTGCACGGCAATCTTTTGGTAAAGTACTAACGCTGCTCAAGCAAGGAAAGATCGCCGAGCACGCATTCCTCGATAGCTCAATTGGCAGAGCAGCGCACTGTTAATGCGCAGGTTCTTGGTTCGAGTCCAAGTCGGGGAGCGAAAAGGCCACTAGGGGCTCCACCCCCGGTGGCCTTTTTTCATTCGAAAGGCGGCGAGCGTGTTCCCCTGGCAGTCTCTCAGCGTGGTCCTGGCCGTTCTCACCGTTGTCTTCCTGGTGCTGTGGCTTCTGGCGGTGGCACGACGCCGGCGCAGTCGGCTTGAGCGCGTGGCGGCAGAGCGGGTGCGCATCGAACTGGAGCTCTCCCTCGCGGAGCAGCACGGGCGCCTGGCGATCATCCGGGAACTTCAGGACATCGCCGTGCTCTCGCTGGCCCGCCTGATCACCCGGGCGGAGGGCGCCCGCTACGCCGCGGAAAGCGACCCCTCCATCGCCGTCAGGGCCGCCACCGGTCTCGTGGCGGACGGCAGAGTGACCCTCGCCGATCTGCGCCGGGTGCTGACCATCGCCAGAGAGGGCGAATCCGTGCGCGCCGCGCAGCCGGGCCTGCAATCGGCCCGCAGCCTCTTCGGCGTGATGCGTGATGCCGGCCTCGCCGTGGATGTCACCGAGACCGGTGAGCGTTTCCCGCTCAAGCCCGCGGCCGAACTGGCGATCTACCGGATCCTGCAGAGTTCCCTCGCCAACGCGCTCAAGCACGGCGGTACGGGCACTACGGCCCGGGTGACGTTCACCTGGACCCGGGACGGCCTGCAGCTTGTGATCGACGACGACGGCATCCGCGCCGCGGCCCGTCGGGAGACGTCGAGCGCCACCGACTTCGCGGCCAGAACCGCGTACACGATCGATGACGACCTCAAGTCGTTGAGCGAGAGCATCTCCGGCGCCGGCATCACGCAGATGCGAGAGCGCGCCGCGCTCTTCGGCGGAATCTTCAACGCCGGCACGGTGCCCGGAGTCGGCTTCTCGGTTTCAGCGGTCTTCCCGTCGTTGCGCTTCCACAACGGCGTGCACGGCGTCGACCTGTCGAGCTGACGAGGCTCGCGGCCGGGGCTACCCCTCGAGGTCGTCGACGCCCGGCAGCCAGGACTGACCGGGGACACCCCAGCCACGCTTGCGGCTGACCTTCGCGGCGATCTTGCCGTAGTAGTGCTCGAGCCGGTCCACGTACAGGGTGCCGTCCAGGTGATCTAATTCATGCTGGAAGATCCGTGCCAGCCAGCCCTCCGCGGCGATCTCAAACGGATTCTGATCCAGATCCACGGCCCGCAGGATCGCCGACCCCGCCCGCTGTAGAGGAAAGCGCTCACCCGGGAAGGACAGGCAGCCTTCGACGTCTTCGTCCTCATCCGCCTCCAGCGCCGGCACCGGCGTGATCCAGAGCTGCGGGTTGATCGCCACGCCTCGCGTCTGCACCTCGTCATCGTCCACGAAGCTGAACGTGAACAGTCTCAGCCCCACCCCCACCTGGGGTCCGGCGAGACCGACGCCGGGAGCGGCATCCATCGTCTCGTACATGTCCTGCACCAACAGCCTGAGCGCGTCGTCGAACACGACGACGGGTCTTGCTGGGGTGTGCAGAACGGGATCGCCTGAAATAACTATCGGTCGCACGGCCATTCAGCAAGGATATCGGCTAATTCTCGATAGTCTCGATGGGTGAGTCCCGACCTGACCGACCTGGCTGTGGAGATCGCGATCGATCCCCGCCAGGCAATTGGAATCCCGCTTGCGCTGATCGGGGCGGTGTTCCTCTCGCTGGGCGCGCAATTCCAGCATCGTGGTGTGACCAAGGTCGAAGCATCCACCGTCGAGGTCACCGGCGGCCTGAACATGCGACAGCTGGTGCTGCTGATGTCACGGCCGTCCTGGGTGTTCGGCACCGTGATGCTCGGACTGGCCATCGTGCTCCAGCTCACCAGCCTCGCCTTCGCGCCGCTGATCGTGGTGCAACCACTCGGCGCTGTTGCGCTCGTGATCACCGCGGTCCTGAACGCCAGGGTGAGCCGGGTGAAGCTCAACCGCGCGTCGGTCATCGCCATCACCATGTGCGTCGGCGGAGTGGGCCTCTTCGTGACCGTCGCCGCGTTCACCGCAGTCGACAAGCCGGTCACGGATGCCAACCTGATCACGATCCTGATCGTGCTCGGTGTGGTCCTGCTGGCATTCGCTGCGGCCTTCGTTGTGCTGCGAACCAAATTCAAGGCGATCTTCTACATCATCGGTGCCGGGGTGCTGTACGGCTTCGTGGCCACGCTCGCCAAGGTCATCATCAACCGCACCCAGAACGGCAACTTCGAGTGGTTGACCCTGGTGTGCGTCGTGGGTCTGCTCCTCGCGGCCGCGTCCGGCGCCTACTTCGTGCAGAACGCGTACTCGTCCGGCCCGCCCGACCTCGTCATCGCCGGCCTGACCGTCATCGACCCGCTGATCGCGGTCGGGATCGGCATCATCGTGCTCGGCGAGGCGTCGCAGGCTCCGGCCTGGGCTGCAGTGCTCTTTGTCTTCGCCGGAGCCGTTGCCATTTGGGGCGTCTTCGTGCTCGCGAAACACCACCCACAATCTCAGAGCTGACCTGAGGTTTTCGCCGACCGGCCGCGTCTGGGGGCTGCCGTGGCGACGTCGGTTTAGAATAGGGTGCAACCAGACCTCGACGGCGAGTTCCGTCCACACCCAGTCTTGAAGCCGGATGACCATCCCCGGCTCACCTACGTAGGGAAAACGCCACTTGTGCGCTTCATCTGATTCACCGGGCACCTCATTCGATCGGGGCTCCCCGGTCGCGTCGAAACCGATCCGCGTCCTGATCGCCGCAGACACCTTCGCGCCGGACGTGAACGGCGCTGCCCGGTTCGCCGAACGTCTCGCCGCCGGCCTGGTCGGGCGCGGTCACGTCGTGCAGATCATGGCGCCGGCCCCCACGCGCAAGCATGGCACCTGGACGGAGGAGCACGAGGGCGAGTCCATGACGGTGCACCGCCTGCACAGCTGGCGCTGGCGTCCGCACGACTGGCTCCGCTTCGCCCTGCCGTGGATCGTTCGATCGCAGAGTCGGGCGATCCTCGATTCCTTCCAGCCCGATGTTGTGCACTTCCAGTCCCACATCGTGGTGGGGCGTGGCGTGGCCATCGAGGCGCAGAAGCGCGGCATCCGCATCGTCGGAACCAACCACTTCATGCCCGAGAACCTCATGCAGTTCTCGCTGGTGCCCAAGGGCTTCCAGGACCGGCTCATCCGCGCGCTGTGGAAGGACGCCAAGCACACCTTCAAGCGTGCAGAGGCCGTCACGACACCGACCCGGAGAGCGGCGGAGTTCCTCGAGAAATACACCGGACTCAGCGGCGTCCAGGCCATCTCCTGCGGCATCGACGCTGACAACTACTCGCCGAGCTTCGAGCCGCGCACCGAGAACCGGATCCTCTTCGTCGGCCGGGTCACCGGTGAGAAGCAGATCGACGTGCTCGTCCAGGCCGTCGCGCTGCTCGAAGCCAGCCTCGACGCCCGAGTGGAGATCGTCGGCGGCGGCGACCAGCGACGCAACCTCGAGCAGCTCGTGGAAACTCTCGGCATGACCGACCGTTTCACGTTCACGGGGTACGTCACCGACGAGGAACTCCGCGACGCGTACTCCCGCGCCACGCTCTTCGCGATGCCGTCCATTGCTGAGCTTCAGAGCATCGCGACCATGGAAGCCATGGCGTCGGGGCTCCCGGTCGTGGCAGCGAACGCCATGGCGCTACCGCACCTCGTGCACGATGGGGAGAACGGCTACCTGTTCGAGCCTGGCAGCGCCCAGGATCTCGCTGACAAGATCACCCGGGTCCTCACTCTGTCGCCCGCAGACCTCGAAGCTCTCAAGCGTGAGTCGCTGAAACTGATCGAGGCCCACGACATCAAGCGCACCCTGAACACCTTCGAGCGTCTCTACCGGGGGGAACCGATCACCGAACCGAACGGCACCGTCGCGCCCGCACCGGCCGCCCAGCGCCCCACCGTTCTGGACGCCACCCCCGCCCACGACTGAGCACACCCGCGTAAGCCCAGTACGCCCGCGCAGCCCAGTACGATAGGGGAGCCCAGTACGATATTGGGGCACGGGGTGGTAGCTCAGCTGGTTAGAGCACGCGGCTCATAACCGCACGGTCACGGGTTCAAGTCCCGTCCACCCCACTACACGATTCCCTACCCGTCCTCTCCCGAAAGTATCTGCCATGCCTGGATGGTTTGCCCCTCGTCAGCGCGCAACGAGCGCGGTTCTCCTGTGCGGTTTCACCGTTCTCGCCCTCGGACTCAGCGGCTGTAGCACCTTCGGGCCGCTGCTGGGCAGCCAGCCGGCACAGCAGAATGTGTCGGTGAGCACCCCGGCGGCGACCGAGCCCGCCGAACTCGTCTTCGACTCGGTGTTCACCGACATGGGTTCGGTCCACCCCACCGTCACAATCGGTCCCCAGCTCGAGCTGGAGTTGGACATGTGGACGGAGCAGAAAACCCACGAGTGGTCCACCGACGGCGAGAAGCTGTTCTCCTTCGTCATCAACGTCTACGACGGCGCGGTCCCGGCCGAGGCCGCCTTCGACACCAAACGGCACGTTTACATGTCGAACATCGCCGTGACGGCGACCACGTCGACCACCAGCGGCGCGAGCGTGTCCCCGTTCGTGCTGGACACCGACCCGTTGCTGGTCACCCTCGACCCTGAGGCGCTCCGCTCCGACAAGGGGCTGCTCATCACGTCGCCCAAGGGCGGCTTCCAACTCGAGTCCAATGCCATCGGAGATCTCAGCGCGGACACCTACGGTGTGCTTCTCGACTTCGCCATGACGGTGTCCGTCGAGGCGGCGGCCGGTGGCGGCCAGTACACCACCCAGGTCGTACACGTGCCGGTTCCCGTCGCCATTTTCCCCCGGGTGTGACCTGTACATTCTGGTGACCCGGTTGTCGTCCGGCCTGCTGCGGGTCAGGCGCCTCGACGACCAGGGTGTCCCCGACGGATCGGACGATCTGCTCTCCGATGAGACGTTCCGGGCATTCGCCGCCGACAATGAACGGTACCTGCCACGCTGGGTGTGGAACGACACCGCCCGGCTCTACCCGGCGCTGCTGACCGGCGGAGTGCGGATCAAACGGGCCCATGATCTCAGGCTGTGTCACGCGATCCTGCGCCTGTCGGAGGCGACCGCCGGCAGCGCCCTGGCGAATGCGCCCGCCGGCCGTTGGGACGAGTCGCCGCCGGCGGCCGCGGCAGCGACCGGGGCGACACTGTTCGACCTGGATCTCGGCGGCCCAGACGCGGGGGAGAGCGCCGGACCCGACGACGACCTGACGGAGCTCCAGGCCCAGCTCCATGCTGTGCGAACGGCCGCGGACCCCGCGCGACTGCGGCTCCTGCTGGCCGCGGAATCCGTCGGCGCGCTGATCGCGGCCGAGATGCAGTTCGCCGGGCTGCCGTGGCGCAGTGCCATCCACGACAGGCTGCTCACCGCCCAGCTCGGGGCCAGGGTTCCGGTGGGTCTCCGTCCAGAGCGATTGGAGGAGCTGGCCGTGAGCATCCGCGAGGCGCTGAATGATGCGACCGTGAACCCGGACTCACCACCCGAGCTTCTGCGGGCCCTCAACCGCGCAGGGGTGGCGACAGCGTCGACCCGGGCCTGGGAACTGGAGAAGATCGAGCACCCCGTCATCGAGCCGTTGCTGCGGTACAAGAAGCTCGCCAGGCTCCTGAGCAACAACGGTTGGCACTGGATGGAAAGCTGGATCATCCAGGACCGTTTCCACCCCGAGTACCTGCCCGGCGGCGTGGTGACCGGGCGATGGGCGACCAGGGGCGGCGGGGCCCTGCAGTTACCGCGGCAGGTCCGTGGGGCCGTCGTCGCCGACCCGGGATGGACCTTCGTCGTGGCGGATGCGGCCCAGCTGGAACCGAGGATCCTCGCGGCCCTCTCGCACGACACTGCCATGGCGGCGGCCGGGCGCGGCACCGACCTCTACGCGGGCATCGTGGCCAGCGGTGTGGTGGAAACCCGGGCGCACGCCAAGGTTGCGATGCTCGGCGCCATGTACGGCGCCACCTCGGGGGAGAGCGGCCGGCTGCTGCCGCGGCTGGCGCGCGCTTACCCGCGCGCGCTGGCGATGACCGAGTCCGCCGCCAGGGCCGGGGAGCGCGGCGATGTGGTCAGCACCAGGCTCGGCCGGTCCTCGCCTCGCCCCACCGCTGCGTGGCAGGACGACCAGGCTCGCGGGACCGAGGCGGGTGCAAGCGCCGTCGACGAACGCCGCGCCCGCAGCCAGGCGAGGGACTGGGGCCGGTTCACCCGCAACTTCATTGTGCAAGGCAGTGCCGCGGAGTGGGCGCTCTGCTGGATGGCAGAGATCCGGAAGGCACTCTGGGAGCTGACCGGCGCCCCCGCGACGGACGCGCCTGCGGGTGAGCCGGGACCGAACCCGTTCGCCGCGGCGCCGCATCTGGTGTTCTTCCTGCACGACGAGATCATCGTGCACACACCGGCCGCGCTGGCCGAGCAGGTGACCGGTATCGTCTCCGCCGCCGCGGCCACCGCCGGGCGGCTCCTGTTCGGTGACTTCCCGGTGGACTTTCCGCTGACCAGTGTGATCGTGGACAGTTACGCCGACGCGAAATAGGGCAGGTCGGCCGCCGGGGCGTCTGGTGCGGCCAGCGTGGGTCGTCGGCCGCGCTTCGGCCGGTCCAGGTTCAGTTCACGGTGGAACCGGGACCCGCCGGACTCGGCCAGCAGGGTGCTGACGGTGTCCAGCCAGGTGAGGGCGGCGCGGGCCAATGCGGCGTCCGCGGCGTCACTCAGCGCCGCGTGACCTATGGTGCCTGCAGCGTCATCCGACCGCTGGGCCCACGCCGCACGATAACCGTCGACCACGGCGCCTGCGTCGACATGGGGCAGCGACGAAGCGATCAGAACCCGTTCGAGCATCTCGGTCCAGTCCTCACCCGGCGCACTGCGGGTGTTGTGCAACCAGGCGGTGGCCTCCGCCTGGCCGGCGGCGGTGAGCCGGTACAACGGAAGCCCGTCCGGGGTGCTGCCGGCGGATTCGACCGAACCTTGGCCGACGAGGCGCTCGAGGGTGCCGTAGATCTGGCCCACATTGACGTTGCGCCGACCCGCCGTGCGGGCTCCGAGCTCACCGTGCAGTTGGAACCCGTAGGCGGGGCCCATTGTCAGGATCGCCAGGAGTGAGCTGCGCACGGACACGGGGCCTCCGGACTGTCGGGGAAGAAAGAAATCCTATACCGAATATACATAATCCGACGGTGCCGCACCAACCGGGCTGACGAGCCCGCCCACGGCGCCTCACTGTCAATTCCCGGGTCGGTGGGGCATAATTTGAGCTAATACCGCTCCGCCAGAATGTGTTCCGCGGAATTTTCAGGCTGTTGCATTTCGAGATCGTTGGGGAAGACGCCGCTCGAACAACAACCAGGGAACGGAGAACACAATGACGGCACCCCACACTCGTCTGGCACCGGCAGCACGGGGCGTTTTGTATGTGCACTCGTCGCCGCGTGCCCTGTGCCCGCACGTCGAATGGGCCGCCAGCCGTACCCTCGGCGAACCGGTCAGTTTCGACTGGAGCGAGCAGCCGGTGCTTGCGGGCGCCCAGCGGGCGGAGTTCTTCTGGGAAGGCGCGGCGGGCACCGGTGCGGCCCTGACGTCGGCGTTGCTGGGCTGGGACCATCTGCGCTTCGAAGTGACGGAGGACCCCGGGCCGGGACGGGATGGCGGACGCTGGCTGCACACACCGGCCCTGGGCATCCACTTCGCTCAGACCGACACTGCGGGCAACGTCGTCCTGCCCGAAGACCGGATCCGGGCGGTGCTCGAGTCAGCCGGCACGGACGCCGCGGCCCTGCACCGGAACCTCGGGACGGCGCTCGGCCAGGCCTGGGACGACGAGCTCGAGGCCTTCCGGCACGCCGGCGACTTCACGAGTGTGGTCTGGCTGCACCGGGTGGGCTGACCGGTCCGATACAGAAACGGCCGGCCCATTCCGCGGATGTCCGCGGTGGGCCGGCCGTACGCGGTCGGGACCGATCAGGGTCTAGACGGAGCGGAACGCGACAACGGCGTTGTGGCCGCCGAAACCGAAGGAGTTGCTGATCGCGAGCAGGTCGCCGCCGCCGACGGCCCGGGGCGACGTGACGACGTCCAACGGAATCGCCGGGTCCTGCTCCGTGAGGTTGATCGTCGGCGGCAGGGTGCGCTCCGCGAGGGCCTTCACTGTGAACAGGGCTTCGATGGCGCCGGCGCCGCCGAGCAGGTGACCGGTCGACGCCTTGGTGGCCGAGACCGGGATACCGTCGAGCAAATCGCCGAACACCCGGCGGAGGGCGTTGTACTCGGCGATGTCGCCGACCGGGGTGCTCGTGGCGTGAGCGTTGATGTGCATCACGTCGGACAGATCCGCGCCGGCGTTGCGGATGGTCTCGATCATCGCGCGAGCCGCGGCGGAGCCCTCGGGGTCCGGTGCGGTGATGTGGTACGCGTCGCTGGTGATGGAACCGCCGAGCAGCTCGGCGTAGATGTGAGCACCGCGGGCCAGCGCGTGCTCTTCGGTCTCGATCACGAGAGCGGCCGCGCCCTCGCCGAGCACAAAACCGTCCCGGGTGATGTCGTACGGACGAGACGCCGAGGCCGGGTCGTCATTGCGCTTGGACAGCGCCTGCATCGCCGCGAATGACGCGATCGGGAGGGGGTGGATGGCCGCCTCTGAGCCGCCGGCGATGACGACGTCGGCAAGGCCGGCCTGAAGCCGGTTGTACGCGTTCACGAGCGACTCGGTGCTGGAGGCACAGGCTGACACCACGGTGGTGATGCCGGCACGGGCGTGCAGGTCCATGCCGATGGCGGCCCCAGGGCCGTTGGGCATGAGCATCGGCACCGTCATGGGCAGCACCCGGCGGGGTCCGCGTTCGCGCAGGGTGTCCCAGGCGTCGAGCAGCGTCCAGACTCCGCCGATACCGGTTGCCCAGTCCACGGCGAGGCGTTCGGGTTCGACCTCCGGCTCGCCGGCGTCAGCCCAGGCTTCGCGGCCGGCGATGAGGGCGAACTGGCTGGAGGGGTCGAGGCGCTTGGTCTCGTGGCGGGCGAGCACGTCGATCGGACGAACGCGCGCCTGCGCGGCGAAGGTGATGGGGAGCTGGGTGCGCTCAACCCACTCGTAGTCGAGGGTGGTGGCACCGGATTCGCCGGCGAGAAGGGCGTTCCAGGTATCTGTGGCGGTCCCGCCGAGCGGGGAGGTGGCACCCAGGCCGGTGACAACGATCTTTTTGGTCATAACAACGACTCTCCGTCAGAACGAGCGCGAGTGAGGACGTGCGCGAAGCGAGGTGGAAACCCCGGATGGAGCGTCCCTGGAGAACGGGCCGACCGATTGCCGGCCGGCCCGTTCGGGCGTGGACCTAGTCCTGGGCCTTGACGATGAACTCGACGGCGTCGCCGACGGTCTTGAGGTTCTTGACCTCTTCGTCGGGGATCTTGACGTCGAACTTTTCCTCAGCGTTGACGACGATGGTCATCATCGAGATGGAATCGATGTCCAGGTCGTCGGTGAACGACTTGTCCAGCTCAACCGTGTCGGTTGCGATGCCCGTCTCGTCGTTGATGAGCTCGGCCAGGCCGGCAAGAACTTCTTCGGTGGACAATGCCATGTTGTTTCTCCTTGGGGGTGTCTCGTTTGACCGAGACTCAGTTTAGAGGGACGGGGGGATGCTACGGCAGCACAACTACTTGCGCGCCGTAAACCAGACCGGCTCCGAAGCCGATCTGGAGGGCGAGACCACCGCTGAGCTCGGGGTGTTCCTCGAGCAGACGGTGGGTGGCGAGGGGGATCGACGCGGCCGAGGTGTTCCCGGTCGTGGCGATGTCACGGGCGATCACGACGGACTCCGGCAGCTTGAGCTGCTTGGCGAACTCGTCGACGATGCGCATGTTGGCCTGGTGCGGGATGAACGCGGCCAGCTGGTCGGCGGTGATGCCCGCGGCGGCCAGGGTCTGCTTGGCGATCTTGGCCATATCCCAGACGGCCCAGCGGAACACGGTCTGACCTTCCTGACGGAGGGTGGGCCATTCCTTCTCACCGCGGCGGTACTCCTGCAGGGTGGCGTTCATGCCGACGGCGTCGGCGCGTCCGTCCGAGCCCCACACCGAGGCGGAGATGCCCGGGAACTCGCTCGGGCCGATGACCACGGCGCCGGCGCCGTCGCCGAGCAGGAAGGAGATGCTCCGATCGGTGCCGTCGACCATGTCGGAGAGCTTCTCGGCGCCGATGACGAGGGCGTAGGTCGCGGCGCCGGATCGGATCAGGGCATCCGCCTGGGCCACACCGTAGGCGTAGCCGGCGCAGGCGGCGTTCAGATCGAACGCGGCGGCCGGGATGGCGCCGATCCGGTCGGCGACGACGGCCGCCATCGACGGGGTCTGCCTGCCGTTGCTGATCGTGGCGATGATGATCGCGTCGATCTTCGATGCGTCGATGCCGCTCTTCTGGATTGCTTCGAGGGCAGCGGTGGTGGCCAGGTCGACGGCGTCGACATCCCGGCTGGCACGGGTGCGGGTGATGATGCCCGTGCGCTGCTGGATCCACTCGTCAGAGGAGTCGATCGGGCCGACCAGGTCGTCGTTGGGCACAATGAGATCGCCGCGGGCAGCCCCGACGGCAAGGATCCGCGTGTACTGGGCACCCTGCGACTGCAGGAGTTGTGGCTGTGTCATTCGTCTCTTCCGGTGGCGATTCTTCGCTGATTCAGGCCTGTTGGTCGATCAGATCGTATGCAGCGGGCAGGTCGTCCGGTGTCTTGATGGCCACGCTCGGGATTCCGCGGAGGGCGCGCTTGGCCAATCCGACAAGAGCTCCGGCGGGGGCGACCTCGATGATTCCGGTGACGCCGGCGTCGGCGAACGCCTGCATGCACAGGTCCCACCGTACCGGCGACGACACCTGACCGACGAGCAGGTCGACGAACGCGGGCCCGTCCGAGACCACGGTGCCGTCGGAGTTGGTCCAGAGCGGCAGGGTCGCGGCTTGGGGGGAGAGGCCGCGAGCCACGTCGGCCAGGTGCTCCACCGCGGGAACCATGTGACGGGTGTGGAATGCTCCGGCGACCTGCAGCGGGATGACGCGGGTCTTGGCGGGCGGATTCGCGGCGAGGGCGGCAAGGGCGTCGAGGTCGCCGGCGACCACGATCTGGCCGCCGCCGTTGAAGTTCGCCGGCTCCAGGCCGAGTTCGGTGAGCCTGGCGAGGATCTCGGCCTCGTCGCCGCCGAGGACGGCGCTCATACCGGTGGGGGCGAGCGCTGCGGCGGCCTTCATGGCCCGGCCGCGTTCGCCCACGAAGGAGAGGGCGTCGGCCGCGGAGAGCACGCCGGCGCCGGCCGCCGCGGTGATCTCGCCGACCGAGTGGCCGGCGATGCCGCCGATGGCGGCGCGGCGGCCGTCCGCGAAGAGGGCGCCGAGGGTGAGCAGACCGGCCGCGACGATCAGCGGCTGGGCGATCGCGGTGTCCCGGATGGTGTCGGCGTCCCCGACGGTACCGGCAGTCACCAGATCAGTCTGGGACTGCTCCGACATCTCGCGCAGTTGCTCGGCATAGGCCGGGTTCGCGAGCCAGGGTTCCAGGAATCCGGGTGTTTGTGAACCCTGACCGGGACAGACGACAACAAGCATTTCCTAAGTCTCCCAACTTGGACGTGACGGCGTGTGTGGACAATCTACCAACTATCCGCGAAGCGTTTGTACGAAAGCGCCAACAGCGGGTTGCCGTGCGGTCATCGCCGCCGGCTGGACCCGTCGTGATCACTGATCGAGCCGATGATCAGGGCGGCCTGCAAGATGAGGGCCTCCCGGGCTCCGGTGGCGTCGTAGCCGATGACCTCCGAGACCCGTTTGAGCCGGTAACGCACCGTGTTGGGGTGCACGAACAGCTCCCGGGCGGTGGCCTCGAGGGACCGGCCGTTGTCGAGGTAGCACCACAGGGTGGTGAGCAGCTCGGTGGAGTGCGCCTGCAACGGACGGTAGATGCGGTGGATGAGGGTGGCGCGGGCGAGCGGGTCGCCGGCCAGGGCGCGTTCGGGCAGCAGATCATCGGCTGCGACGGGCCGGGGCGCGTTCCGCCAAGACCGTGCGACCGCGAACCCGGCCAGTGCGGCCTTGGCGCTCTTGGAGGCGTCGACCAGGTTGGGAACCTCGTGGCCGAGCACCAGGTGGCCGGGGCCGAAGCTGGGCTCCAGTTGCAAGGCGATCTCCATGAAACTGAGGGTCGTGGTGCCGGCAGCGTCGTCGTTCTCCGGGGTGAGCGGATGCGCGCGGCCGATGACGAGCACCAGCCGGTTGCCCTGCACCCCGATGAGCACGTCGGCGGTCATGTGCCGGGCCGAACGGCGCAGCTGGTCGACGTCGAGCATTTTCGGTGTGGTGCCGACGAGCACGCACACTTCGCCGTGCCCGTGCCAGCCCAGGGCGGCGATCCGGCTGGGTAGCTCATCGTCGTACTCACCGCTGAGGATGGAGTCGACCACCAGCGCCTCGAGCCGGGCGTCCCAGAGGCCGCGGGCCTCTGCGGCGCGAGCGTAGACATCCGCCGCGCCGAAGGCGATCTCGCGGGAGTACAGCAGAATCGCTTCCCGCAGGGTCTCGGAGCCGTCCTTGACACGCTCCTCGACGACCTCGACGGTGACCCGGATCAGCTGCAGGGTCTGCTGCAGGCTGACCGACCGCAGGAGTTCGCGGGGAGCGGCGCCGAACACGTCGGCGGCGATCCACGGGGTCGAGCGCGGATCGTCGTACCAGGAGATGAAGGAGGTGATGCCGGCCTGGGCCACCAGGCCGACGGCGGACCGCCGCCCTGGTGGCATATCGCCATACCAGGGCAGCGTGTCCTCGAGTCGTTTCAGCGTCGCCGTGGACAGCTCACCGGAAATCGTGCGCAACCAGGTGAGGGTCTGCTCCTTTGTCTTCGGCGCCGCAGCCACGGGGTCGGTTAGCTCTCGCCACCGGCCGAGCCGGTGTTACCGGCGGAGACGTCGTGCAGGCGGTACTTGTCGATCGCCTGCTGGATGACGCTGCGGTCGAGTTCTCCGCTGTTGGCCAGCTGCTGCAGGGTGCGCACCACGATCGACGGGCTGTCGATCTTGAAGAACCGGCGCGCGGCCGGACGGGTGTCGGAGAAGCCGAAGTCATCGGCACCGAGCGTCGCGAAGTCGCCGGGCACGAACTGACGGATCTGGTCCGGCACCGCGTGCATGAAGTCGGACACTGCCACGAACGGGCCGGCAGTGTCGGCGAGCTTGTCCGTCACGTATGCGGTGCGCGGCTCCTCGTTCGGGTAGAGGAAGTTGTGCTCCTCGGCCGCGAGTCCGTCACGGCGCAATTCGCCCCATGAGGTGACCGACCAGACATCGGCCGAGACGCCCCAGTCGGCGGCGAGCAGCGCCTGCGCCTCGAGTGCCCACGGCACCGACACGCCGGAGGCCAGCAGCTGAGCCTTGGGCCCGGTGGTGGTGGACTCCGACACGCGGTGGATGCCCCGGATGATGCCGTCGACGTCGACATCGGCCGGTTCCACCGGCTGAACCTGCGGCTCGTTGTACACCGTGATGTAGTACATGACGTTCGGGTCGGTGTGGGTGCCGCCGTACATCCGCTCGAGGCCGGAGCGCACGATGTGCCCGATCTCGTAGCCGAACGCGGGGTCGTAGGACACCACGGCCGGGTTGGTCGACGCGAGCAGCGGCGAGTGACCGTCGGCGTGCTGCAGGCCTTCACCGGTGAGGGTGGTGCGACCGGCGGTGGCGCCGATCATGAAGCCGCGGGCCATCTGGTCGCCGGCGGCCCACATGGCGTCGCCGGTGCGCTGGAAACCGAACATGGAGTAGAACACGTACACCGGGATCAGCGGTTCACCCTGGGTGGAGTAGGACGTGCCGACGTTGGTGAAGGCGGCGAGGGCGCCGGCCTCGTTGATGCCGACGTGGATGATCTGGCCCTGCGGGCTCTCCTTGTAGGCGAGCAGCTGGGCGTGGTCCACCGACGTGTAGTGCTGGCCGTTGGGGTTGTAGATCTTCGCGTTCGGGAAGAACGCGTCGATGCCGAAGGTGCGCGCTTCGTCGGGGATGATCGGCACGATGCGGTGGCCGAAGTCCTTCGAGCGCAGCAACTCCTTGAGCAACCGGACGAACGCCATGGTGGTGGCGATCTCCTGGGTGCCCGAACCCTTCTTGGTGACAGCGTAGGTCGAGTCGTCGGGCAGGTTGATCTGGGTGTACTTGGTGCGACGTTCCGGCAGGTAACCGCCGAGCGCGCGGCGGCGCTCGTGCAGGTACTGGATTGCCTCGTCGCCGTCGCCGGGAGTGTAGTACGGCGGCTGGTACGGGTTCGCCTCGAGCTGCGCATCCGTGATCGGCACGTGCATGCTGTCGCGGAAGGTCTTGAGGTTGTCCAGAGTCATCTTCTTCATCTGGTGCGTCGCGTTACGACCCTCGAAGCTCGGGCCGAGACCGTAGCCCTTGACGGTCTTCGCCAGGATGACCGTCGGCTGACCCTTGTGCTCGGAGGCGGCCTTGAACGCCGCGTAGACCTTGCGGTAGTCGTGGCCACCGCGCTTGAGGTTCCAGACCTCGTCGTCGGTGTAACCCTCGACGAGCTTGAGCGCCCGCGGGTCGCGGCCGAAGAAGTTCTCGCGCACGTAGGCGCCGCTCTCGGCCTTGTAGGTCTGGTAGTCGCCGTCGGTGGTGACGTTCATCAGGTTCAGCAGGGCACCATCGGTGTCGCGCTTGAGCAGGTCGTCCCACTCGCGGCCCCAGACGACCTTGATGACGTTCCAGCCGGCGCCGCGGAAGAAGCTCTCGAGCTCCTGGATGATCTTGCCGTTACCGCGCACCGGGCCGTCGAGGCGCTGGAGGTTGCAGTTGACGATGAAGTTGAGGTTGTCGAGTCCCTCGTTGGCGGCGACCTGCAGCTGGCCGCGGCTTTCGACCTCGTCCATCTCGCCGTCGCCGAGGAACGCCCAGACCTGCTGGTCGCTGGCGTCCTTGATGCCGCGGTTGGTGAGGTAGCGGTTCAGCTGCGCCTGGTAGATCGCGTTGATCGGGCCCAGGCCCATCGAGACCGTGGGGAACTGCCAGAACTCCGGCATGAGCCGCGGGTGCGGGTACGACGAAATGCCGTCGGGCGCGTGCGACTTCTCCTGGCGGAAGCCGTCGAGCTGGTTCTCGCTCAGGCGGCCCTCGAGGAAGGCGCGGGCGTAGGTGCCGGGGGAGGCGTGGCCCTGGATGAAGATCTGGTCGCCGCCGCCCGGGTGGTCCTGGCCGCGGAAGAAGTGGTTGAAGCCGATCTCGTAGAGGGCGGCGGACGACGCGTAGGTCGAGATGTGACCACCAACGGCGATGCCGGGGCGCTGGGCGCGGTGCACGAGCACGGCGGCGTTCCAGCGGATCCAGGCACGGTAGCGCCGTTCGATGTCTTCATCGCCGGGGAACTCGGGTTCGTTCGTCGAGGCGATGGTGTTGATGTAGTCCGTGGTGGGAACCATCGGCACATTCAGGTGCAATTCTTTGGAACGCTTGAGCAGGCTCAACATGATCTCCCGCGCGCGGCCGGGGCCGTTGGCGGCGACAAGCGCGTCGAGCGATTGCGACCATTCGGATGTCTCGGCCGGATCGGCGTCCGAGTTATCCATGGAGTACGGGTCCTGGTCGTTGACAGTCACACTCGACCTCTTTCTGTTGGGCAGATCGTGTGGGGGAAAGATCATGCCTGGTTAGGCGTGCCGGACAAATCTGGGTCGGATCACGACCGAAAGGCACCACGTCAGCCTAGTGATTCTTACTGGGAACCGCGTACGGTTCCGCGCGGACCGATCGGTGTCGCGGGTTGGTGATGCCCGATCGGCAGGACTAGGCTGCACTCTCGGATTCAGCCATCGTTCCCCGGTGGCCGGAAAGGACACACACCATGGCGCTGGAGAATGACACCCAGGCACCCGACTTCGAACTGATCAGCCAGTACGGAGAGCGCATCCAGCTCAGCCGGTACCGCGGTGAGAAATCCGTCGCACTGGTGTTCTTCCCGCTGGCCTTTTCCGGTATCTGCAGCAACGAACTCTGCGAACTGCGCGACAACCTCGCCCTGTTCGCCGACAACAGCGTCGAACTGATCGGCATCTCGGTGGACTCCCGGCACACCTTGCGGGCCTGGGGGGAGCGGGAGGGATACGGCTTCACCCTGCTGGCGGACTTCTGGCCGCACGGAGCCGTCGCCAAGGAATACGGTGTTTTCCTCGAGGAGAAGGGCTTCGCGAACCGGGCGACGTTCCTCATCGACCGGACCGGCATCATCCGGGCGAGCTTCATCACCGCACCGGGCGAGGCCCGCTCACTCGACGCGTACCGGGCCGCCCTGGACGAACTGCACCCGGCGTCCGCGCCGGTGTGACGCGAACCGGCTGAAAATGTCGGTAAGCTTTTAGTCATCCTGTTCCGGTTCGTCCGGTCGGGGCCTTTAGCTCAGTTGGTAGAGCGCCACGTTTACACCGTGGATGTCATCGGTTCGAGCCCGGTAGGGCCCACCAGAGTAAACATTGCCCAGTGTCGGCTAGATTCGAAGGTCACTCATGGCGGTACGGGCACAGGCGCCGCGCGGACACGCCGATGTCTGACCATCAGGCATTCGGTGCCGCCGTCGCGGAACTGTCGATGGCCTTCGAACGTCGCACCAGCCTGTGCAGCCCGTTCCTGCGGGTGCTGCCCGTCATCGGTGCGGCCATCTCGACGCTGGGTCCTCCGTTGGGCAGCGAGACGGTCTGCGCGAGCGACACCGACGCCGCACGTATCGACGAACTCCAGTTCGACCTGGGCGAAGGGCCCTGCTGGGACGCCCTGGCCAGCCGGCGACCGGTGCTCATAACCGACCTGCGACAGGAGCGCGCTCGCTGGCCCCTGTTCAGTGCGGGTCTCGGCGACACCCCGGCCGGCGCCCTGTTCGCTTTCCCTCTTGCACTGGGCTCGCTCAACATCGGGGCGGTCGATCTGTACCGGCGTCTGCCCGGCACCCTGACCGCCGACGAGGTAGCGGAGGCGACCGCACTCGCGGGAATCTGCGCCCGCCAGGTGTTCCGCAGGTCCCTCGCCAATGTTCCCGCCCCCGGTGGCGACAAAGACTCCGGTGAGGGCTTCTCCCGCCGTGAGGTGCATCAGGCCACCGGCATGGTCCTCGCCCAGTTGAGCGTCTCGGCAGCCGACGCCCTGTTGATCATCAACGGCTACGCGTTCGCCAGGGGGCGCACGGTCCGCGAGGTCGCGGCGGACATCGTCGCCCGCCGGATCGACCTCAGCAGTGATTGGACCGACCCGTTAGACACCCGGCCCGAGTCATTATGATGGTGCAATGGCGATAAAGACCCGTGAAGGCCAGCTCGTTGAGGCCTTCGTGACGCTCGCCGACACGCTGGTGGTCGGCTACGACCTCGTCGACCTCCTGCATACCCTGGTGTCGCAGTGCGTCCCCCTGTTCGATGCGTCCGCCGCCGGAATCATCCTCACCGATGACACCGAACTCGAAGTGGTCGCCTCCACCAATGAACGCAGCCGGCTCGTGGAGATCCTTCAGCTGCGCAGCGGCAGCGGTCCCTGCGTGGAGAGCGTGGTGACCGGGCACGCGGTGGCGGTTCCCGACATTGACGCCTCGGGGCCCAAGTGGCCGCGTTTCCGCGCGGGCGCCCTCGAGCAGGGCTTCGCGTCGATGTTCTCCGTCCCCATGCGGCTGCGGGCGACCACGATCGGGTCCCTCAACCTGTTCTGGGATCGCGTGGGCGGTTTGCCGGCTGCCGACGCACTCACGGTCCAGGCGCTGGCCGACGTCGCCACCATCGGAATCCTTCAGGAGCGTGCCCTCCGGGAGAGCGACATCGCCCGCCAGCAGCTGCAGTTCGCCCTGAGCAGCCGGGTCGTCATCGAGCAGGCCAAGGGTGTGGTCTCCTACACTCACACCGCGAGCATGGACGAGGCGTTCACCATGATCCGCCAGCACGCCCGTTCGAACGGTGTGCCGTTGGCGGATGTGGCCGCTCAGATCGTCAGCGGAGACCTCGCGATTTAGCCCCGGCGGACGTAGTATGTCGATACAGCCCCAGACCCCGGTTGCGTCATTGACAGTCTCGCGAGTCCGCAGGGGTGCATCATGAAACGTATTTTCCATTCGGGTGGTTCAGTCGTCACCGGCAGCGACTTGGCGGATGCGGTGATGCAATACGCCGAGGCGTTGGGCAATCGTCATGAGACCGATGTTGTGGACATCCCCGTGGTCGCCGATGACGGCAGCCAGGGCCGGGCTCAGATCCTCATCGGGGCGTCCAGCCAGCTGATGAGCGTGACCAGCGCAGACGGCGCCCTCGAACTGACCGAGACCGAGACGACCGACGCCATCCGGGGCAAGGTGCGGGGCGGGTCTTTCCCCGCTTCGCTGGTGTGGGCAGGCGCACCGTTGGGTTCGCCGCAGTTCGACGAGTTCGACTACTGAACGAAGCCGGTGCAGGTGCCGGTCAGGCGCTGGCCGTCGACGCCAGCGTCGCCGATTCGGCCCTCAAGCCCGTTCCCCGGGCAATCAGGACCGGCACGTTGATGTTCATCAGCACATCGTGCGTGACCGAGCCGATCAGCGCATGATCGCCGTGCCGGTTCGACACCCCCAAGACCAACAGGGCAGCGTCGAAACTGGCATCCAGTAACGCTTCCGCCGGGTCCCGGTGCGCCACCCGACGTCGCACGGTAATGCGGGAGGACGCGGCCGACGCCACCGCCGCCGCATCCAAGAGCAACCGGATGGTCTGCGGGTTGCGTTCCTCGGGTGCGTCCGAGCGCCCCGGGGGAGCGTAGACGAGCAGAAGGTCCTGGTCGAGACGGTCCGCCTCCTGGGCGCCGATCCGCACCGCGGGCAGACAACCGTCGTCGCCGTCGACGCCCACAACCACGTCGTGCCGGAAGTCCAGCGTCGTATCGGGCACGATGGCGACGGAGCACCTCGCGGCCGAGGCTACCTGCACGCTGCGGGACCCGAGCACCCGCCCGCGCAGGAACCCGGTCTTATGGGTTCCGACGATGAGTAGGTCTTCCGGCTGGGGCAGCCGGGCCAGTTCCCAGGCTGTGCCGCCATGGACGACCCGGGTTGTCAGGGCAACACCGGTGTGCAGTGCCGCAACACGGTCGGATTCCTCGGCGAGCAGCGCCCTGGCCTGGCGTTCGGCGGCGGCGGCGTCGTCGCGGCCGACCAGCCCCCACTCGTCGTCGACGGTGTTCACCAGCACGACATCCGCGTTGCGCTCCGCGGCCCGGCGGACTCCCCAGCGCAATGCCGCGCGGCTCGGGCCGGACCCGTCGACCCCGATGTAATACGTGGCGGTCATCGGGACCGGCCCGTCCGCACGGTGCCGAGCGGTTTGAGTGTGCGCGGTACGACGATGACCGGGCACGGCATGTTCAGCAGCACATCGTGGCTCACCGACCCGAGGATGAGCCCGGCGACAGCGCCGCGACCGTGTGTGCCCACCACCAGCACGGCGGCCGAGCCGGCCGCAGCGACGAGGGCGGGCGCCGCGGCCCCCTGCATGAGCTGGCCGGTCACGGTGAGAGCGGGGTGGGACGACCGCACGGTGTCCACCGCGCGGGTCAGGATCTCGGAGTGCGCCTCGACGAGGGCGTCGAAGGGGACCGACGCGCCGAAATCGACGCCGAGGGTGGCCGGGATCGACCAGGCGTGCACAAGGACGACCGGAAGGTCCTGGGCGTCCGCCTCGGCCGCGCCCGCGGCGAGCGGGGCATCAACCGTGATGTCGTCCTCGACGCCGACGACGACGCTGGTCCCTCCCGGCGTCCAGCCGGCCGGAACGACGGCGACGGCGCAGGCGGCGTGCGCGGCAAGGCGAAGTGGCAGGGTGCCGTGGACGGCACCGACGAGGACTCCGGTCTTGTTCGTGCCGATGACCAGGAGGTCGGCGTCAATGGATGCCCGCACCAGCTCGTCGACGGGCACGCCGCGTCTGACGATGCTCGTGGTCTTCACCCCGGGGTACCTGTGCCCGGCGTACGCGGTGGCCTCGGCCAGGGCGCGCTCGTACGCGGGCTGGAAGTCGTCGCCGGCGGCGTCCACCGGAGCCCAGCCGAGTTCGACGACGGTCGTCAGCTCCAGCTGGAGCGGCACAGTGCTGGCCCTGGCCAAGGCCCAATCCAGAGCCGCGCGACTCGCGGGACCCCCGTCGACGGCTACGATCACTCGCTCAACCATGAGTTGATCTCCAGTTCTTCCCGGGTGCGTCGGGAGATGTCACACATCCAGAATGCGCCGGACCCGACGCCCCGGAAAGGGCCGAAGGTCCCAGTCAGGTACACTTTGGCCTAGCGCCGACCGAAGGGGGACGTATCTGTGACGGTTCCTGAGACCAGGCTTTCCTTTCCCGACGGCCCGAGGTCGGCTCTCGACCAGGCACTGTCCGAATTGGTCCTGAACGCCCAGAAGGTGCTCGCCACCCAGGGCCGGCTGCGCAGCCTGCTGCAGGCCAGTCAGGCCGTCGTCGAAGAACTCGACCTCGCCGCCGTTCTCCGCCGCATCGTCGACGTCGCCGTCGACCTGGTCGGCGCACGCTACGGCGCCCTCGGGGTCATCGCGCCCAGCGGCAGTCTCGAGCAGTTCATCCACGTCGGCATTCCCGACGAACAGGCCGCCGAGATCGGGAAACTGCCGGCCGGACACGGCCTGCTGGGCGCACTGATCGACGACCCACACGCCATCCGCTTGACCCATCTGGGCGAAGACCCGCGGTCCTCGGGTTTCCCGGCCCACCACCCGCCGATGGACAGCTTCCTCGGCGTGCCCGTCCGGGTCCGCGGCGAGGTGTACGGCAACCTCTACCTCTCCAACCAGATTTCCGGCGCCTTCAGCGAAGAAGACGAGGAACTTCTCACCGCCTTGGCCGCAACGGCGGGCATCGCGATCGACAATGCCCGGCTGTTCGACGAGACGCGACGCCGGCAACGGTGGTCGGCCGCCTCCGCCGAGATCAGCGCCGCGCTCCTGTCCGACCGGGCGGATGCGTCCCTCGAACTCCTCGCCGAACGGTTCGCCTCGCTGGCCGACGCCGACCTGGTCTGCGTGGTGCTGGCCGCCGGTGTGGGCACTCTCATCGTCGACACGGCGCGCGGCAAGCAGGGCAAGCAGGTCAAGGGCCTGGTGATTCCCTCGGCCGGCACCACGGTGGGCCGGGCTTTCGACAGCGGCCAGCCCATCCTCACCGCCGACGGCGGCGGCAGCCTCGACCAGCCGGATGCCCGCCTCGTGCTCGGGCCCACCATGGTGATCCCGTTACTCGCCGCCGGTCGTACCCACGGCGTCATGACGGTATCCCGGTCCACCGGGCGGCCCCGATTCACCACGAGCGACCTGGAGATGGCGGCGGACTTCGCCGGCCAGGCCAGCGTTGCGCTCGAACTGGCCAGGGGGCGCAGCGCGGGCCAGAAACTGGCGCTGCTCGAGGACCGCAGCCGGATCGCGCGGGACCTGCACGACAACGTCATCCAGCGGGTCTTCGCGGCGGGCATCGGCCTGCAGGCGATCAGCGGATCGGTCGAAGACCCCGATGTGCGTGAACGCATCATCGAGGAAGTCGTGGCGCTCGACGTCGCGATCGTGGAGATCCGCACCGCGATCTTCGCGCTGACGGCGCAGACCAGCCGCGACCGTGGCTCCATCCGCCACCGTGTGATCGACCTGCTCAGTGAACTCACGTCCCTCTTCGAACAGACTCCGCGGTTGGTCTTCACCGGGCCGATCGACCTTCTGACTCCTCCGGCGATGTCCGATGACATCGCGGCGGTCATCCGGGAGGGCCTGATGAACGTCGTCCGTCATGCCGAGGCCACCGAAACCGTGGTGAACCTCAGCGTGGGCGACGACCTCGTGGTCATCGAGATCGTCGACAACGGTGTCGGTGTCATCGAATCCGACCGCCGGAGTGGGCTGGCGAATCTGTCCGCCCGCGCCGAACACTGGGGCGGCGACGTCGTGCTCGAGAACCGGGCCAGGGGCGGCAGCCGCCTGCGCTGGACCGCCCAGATCGAACCTGAACCTGTACGAAAGGAATCGTGATGATCCGAGTCTTCCTGGTGGACGACCACGAGGTCGTGCGCCGCGGAATCGCCGACATGATCAACGCCGAACCCGACCTCGAGGTCGTCGGTGAGGCGGCCACGGCCCGGCAGGCCGTCGCCCGGGTGGCGGCCACCGTGCCGGACGTCGCCGTGTTGGATGTGCGCCTGCCCGATGGCAGCGGCATCGACGTGTGCCGCACCATTCGCTCGGCGAACCCCGAGGTGCAGTGCCTGATGCTGACCGCCTACGACGACGATGAGGCCAGCTATTCCGCCGTCTTGGCCGGTGCTGCCGGCTACGTGCTGAAGGATATCCGTGGCCAGCACCTCGTGGAGTCCATCCGCCGCGTCGCCAGGGGCGAGTCCCTCGTGCAGAAGGCCGTCACCCGCAAGGTCGTGACCGAACTCACCGGCACAGCCTCGGATTCGCCCGCCTCCAACCTCACGACCCGGGAGCGCCAGGTCCTGGAGCTCATCGCCGAAGGCCTCACGAACCGGCAGATCGGCGATCAACTGGACCTGGCCGAGAAGACGGTCAAGAACTACGTCTCCGGCTTGCTCGCGAAACTCGGGATGGCCCGTCGCACCCAGGCCGCCGTATACGGCGCCGGCCTGCGACCGCGGTAGGCGCGAATGATGAGCGGAATCAGGCGTCGCGTGGCACCGGGTCCCGGCCAGGAATCGGTGTGGGACTACCCGCGCCCGCCGCGGGTCGAACCCAGCCGGGAACACATCGTGCTGCGTTTCAACGGTGCCGTGATCCTCGACACCCGGGACAGCGTCCGGGTGCTGGAGACGAGTCATCCGCCCACCTACTACCTGCCGAGGACGGCGTTCGCCGAGGGGGTGCTGCGGCCCGTGAACGGGCACAGCATCTGCGAGTACAAGGGTCTCGCCGGCTACCTCTCCATCGTCGTCGGCGATCGCCGGCTCGACGCGGTCGCGTGGTATTACCCCACCCCTGAGCCCGGTTTCGAAGCGCTGGCCGGCCGGGTCGCCGTGTATCCGGGCCGACTGGATGAATGCCGGGTGGACGGTGAGCTCGTGCGCGCCCAACCCGGCGACTTCTACGGCGGCTGGGTCACGGACCGTGTTGTCGGCCCGTTCAAGGGCGCACCCGGCACGCTCGGCTGGTGACCTGCGCCTAGTAGGCTGATGGGGTGTCATTCTCGCTCGCTGATGTAGCCCGGGTCTCCCATGACCTGTGGCCCCTTTCCGGCGCCGAGGACTGGGACGCGCCGGGGCTGGCCAGCGGCGACCCTGCCCGCCCGGTCGACTCCATCCTGCTTGCCGTCGACGTCGTCGCTGACACTGTTGCCGAGGCCGTCGACTCCGGCGCCGACCTGTTGCTGGCCCACCACCCGCTGCTGCTTCGCGGTGTCACCAGCGTGGCCGAGGACCGGTATAAGGGCGCGTTGCTGGCCCGCCTGATCCGCGCCGATTGTGCCCTGCTCACCGCGCACACCAACGCCGACGTCGTCGTCGACGGGGTCTCCGATATCTTCGCGCGCCGGCTCGGGCTGACCGATGTGCGCCCGATCACCGCCGGCACCGCACCGGGCACCGGCATCGGCCGGGTCGGCCGCCTGCCGGAGCCCGTCACCCTGGGTACCCTCGCCCGGCGGCTCGCCGAGTTGATCCCGCCGACGGCGTCCGGCATCCGCGCCGCCGGCGGCTACTCGGACCTCGTCGAGACCGTCGCGCTGTGCGGCGGCGCGGGGGACTCGTTGCTGCGGGAACCGCTGGTGCGCTCCGCCGACGTGTACATCACCTCGGACCTGCGTCACCACCCGGTGTCGGAGTCCAGGGAACAGTCCGTTGTGGCCGGGGTTGGCCCGGCGCTCATCGACGTGTCACACTGGGCCAGCGAATGGCTCTGGCTGGACACCGCGGCCGCACAACTCGCCGAACGGCTGCCCGGGGTGCGCATCCAGGTCAGCGAGCTCCGCACCGACCCGTGGGATTTTGTCGTCACCCAGTGAGCCCCGGCCCACCCCCAGTTTTTTTCAACTCCATAATCATGAAGGTCAGGTCATTGTGAAGGCATCTCCAGTTGAGCAGAAGGAGCTCCTGCGGCTCCAGGCCATGGACACCAAGCTTCAGCAGGTCGAACACCAGGCCAAGGCGCTTCCACAGCACGCCGAACTCACCGCCCTTGGACGCACGCTCGATGCGTCCAAGACCGTTCTGACCGGGCGCACCGGCGAGGTTGAGGACGCCCGGATCGAGCTGGGCCGTATCGAGTCCGATGTCGAGGTCGTCGAGAAGCGCATCATCAGGGACACCGACCGGGCGCAGCACACCTCGTCGATCAAGGACGTCCAGGCGCTCGAGCAGGAGCTTGCCGCGTTGACCAAGCGGTTGACCGCGCTCGAAGAGATCGAACTGGCCGTCATGGAGCGCCTCGAGGAGAAGGAAGCGCGGGTTGCCGAGACCGAAGCCGAGCGCGCCACGGTAGCCGCGCAGGTGGCCGGGATCGAAGCCGACCGTGACGCTCTGCTGGTCGACCTGAACCGGCAACTCGGCGAGCTGGCCAGGGACCGGTCGGCCATCGCCTCGTCGATCGGCTCCGACCTGGCCGCGCTGTACGAGAAGCGCCGGGTGGTCGGCCGGGGCAACGCGGCCGCGCTGCTGCGCGCGCGTACCTGCAGCGGCTGCACGATGACGCTCACCGGCAGTGACCTCGAAGGCGTGCGCGCAGCACCCGCGGACGAAATCGTCTTCTGCCCGGACTGCGGTGCGATTCTGGTGCGCACCGAGGAATCCGGCATTTAGGGCACCGGCCCGCGGTCCCCAGGCGGCGCCGCGGGCCTGTAGGCTCGTTCAACGGAATGGGTCGGCAAGACGGTCGCGTCATCGGACGCCCTTCGGGGCGGATGGTGCCGAGGAACGTCCGGGCTCCACAGAGCAGGGCGGTGGGTAACACCCACCCGGGGCAACCCGCGAGACAGTGCCACAGAAAGTAGACCGCCCCAGGCTTCGGCCTGGGGTAAGGGTGAAACGGTGGTGTAAGAGACCACCAGCGGCCAGGGTGACCTGGCCGGCTAGGTAAACCTCGTCCGGAGCAAGGTCGAACAGGAAACGCTAAGGCGGCTCGCCGAGTTTCCGGGTAGACCGCTAGAGGGCTGCGGCAACGTAGTCCCGAGATAGATGGCCGTCCACGGCGAAAGCCTGGACAGAACCCGGCGTAATAGCCGGCCCATTCCACTTCCCGAGTTTGCGGATGCATCGATGCGGGTCATATTCCCAGCCGACGCTTCTACGCTGAGTGCATGAGTACATCCGGATCCCCGTCCAGCGCGCTCGCGCAGCCCGACCGGGCTGCGCCGCGGCGCCGCTGGGCGCGGCTGCGTGCGGCACTGACCCGCTCCCGGTCCTGGATCCACCGGCATCCCCGGGTGCGGGCCCCGTACCGGGTGCTCGTCGGCGCGGCCGGGCTGAGTGTCATCGTGCTGGGGCTCATCCTGGTGCCGTTGCCCGGCCCGGGTTGGCTGATCGTCTTCGTCGGAGTCGCGGTCCTCGGCACCGAGTTCCCGGCGGCGCACCGTCTCACGGAGCTGGTCCGTCGCCAGGCCGTGCGAGTGCGGCTGTGGTGGCGCAGACGCCAGGCCCGCAACGCCGGCCGCGCCGGCACGTCCTCCGCCGCCTGACGCCCGGCCGGAGCCGTTAGACGGTCGCGGGGGAGTGCGTCACTGCGAGCGCGGCCGCGCCGAGAATCCCCGCGTTGTTGCGGTGCACGGCCGGGATGATGCGGGTGTTCAACTCCAGCAGGGGCAGGAACTCCTCGTGGTGCTTGGAGACACCGCCGCCGACGATGAACAGGTCGGGGGAGAAGAGAGCTTCCAACCGGGAGTAGTACTTCTGCAGCCGGCCGGCCCACTTCGACCAGCTGAGATCTTCACGTTCTTTGGCCGAGAACGCGGCGCGGGTTTCGTAGTCGACGCCGTCGATCTCAAGGTGACCGAACTCGGTGTTGGGCACCAGAGCGCCGTCGTTGATCAACGCCGTGCCGATCCCGGTACCCAGGGTGGTGAGCAGCACCACACCGTCGACACCCTTGGCCGCACCGAAGGTCGCTTCGGCGTATCCGGCGGCGTCAGCGTCGTTGACGAAGTGGATGGGCACACCAAGTCCCTTCTCGAACAGGGCCTCGGCGGCGAGGCCGATCCACTTGTCCGACACGTTGGCGGCCGACATTGTGTGGCCGTTCTTCACGATCGCGGGGAAGCAGACACCGATGGGCAGATCGTCGGCTCCGGTGTTGGCGGAGACCGTGGCCAGGATCTGGCGGGTGGTCTCCACGATGTCCTGCGGGCGGCCGCCCTTGGGAGTGGGCAGCTTGACGCGGTCGGAGAGCAGGGCGCCGGTGGAGAGATCCACCAGGGCACCCTTGATGCCGGTTCCGCCGATATCGATGCCGATTGCAGTGGATGAAGTCATTCCCATAATCTACCGGCTACACGACGGTCAGGATCTCGGCACCGCGCTCGGTCACCACCAGGGTGTGTTCGAACTGTGCAGTGATGCTTCGGTCGCGGGTCAGAACCGTCCAGTCATCCGCCCACATGTCCCAGTCGCTGGTGCCCAGGGTGAGCATGGGTTCGATGGTGAAGACCATCCCCACCTCCATCACGGTGTCGTACTGCGGGGCGGAGTCGTAGTGCGGGATGATCAGGCCGGAATGGAACGCGTCGCCGACACCGTGACCGGTGAAGTCCTTCACCACGCCGTAGCCGAAGCGGCGGGCATACGACTCGATGGTGCGCCCGATCACGTTGACCTGCCGGCCGGGCGCGACGGCCTTGATACCGCGGGCCAGGGCCTCCCGGGTGCGCTCCACCAGCAGAGTGACCTCCTCGGACGCCTCACCGACGATGAACGTGACATTGGAGTCCCCGTGCACACCGTTCTTATAGGCGGTGATGTCGATGTTGACGATGTCGCCGTTCTCGAGGACGGTGTCGTCGGGGATCCCATGGCAGATGACCTCGTTCACCGAGGAACACACCGATTTGGGATAGCCGCGATAGCCGAGGGTGGACGGGTACGCGTCATTGCGCACCAGGAATTCATGACCGACCCGGTCCAGCTCCTCGGTGGTCACACCGGGTACGACGGCGCGACCGACGGCCTGGATCGCTTCGGCGGCGATGCGCCCCGACTCGCGAATCAGTTCGATGCGTTCGGGGGAGTACACATCGGAACCCGTGAAGCGAGCGGGCGCTGTGTGCCCGACGTACTCCGGTCGCGTGATGTGGGCGGGGACGGAACGGTGAGGGGACACGGTTCCCGGGATGAGGTGACCGGCAGAATCCTTAGGCATAGGATCAACCTTATGGCCGAAGATACTGATCACCAGTTCTGGTACAACATGCGCACGGGCGCCGTCGAACAGGGGATGTTGTCCCCGTCCGTCGACAGGGTCGGACCCTTCTCGACATTCGACGAAGCGACTCACGCCCTCGACAAGCTCAGGGCGAACAGCGCCAAGTGGGCGGAGGACGACGCCGAAGAAGACCGCTGAGGTTCGAGCTACTCGTAGCTGTGCTCGGGGCCCGGGTAGGCACCGGAGTCCACGTCGTCCTTGAACGCGTGTACAGCATCGGAAAGCACGCTGCGCAGGTTGGCGTACTGACGCACGAACCTGGGCACCCGGCCGGCGGTCAGGCCCGCGAAGTCGGTCCAGACCATCAGCTGTCCGTCCACGGCCGGGCCGGCGCCGACGCCGATGGTGGGAATCTCCAGGCGTGCGGTGACCTGCGCGGCCACCTCTGACGGGACCATCTCGAGAACAACCGCGAACGCCCCTGCCTCCTGCACGGCCAGGGCGTCCGCGATCAGCGCGTCAGCGCCGGCCCCGCGGCCCTGGATGATGTGCCCGCCGAGCCCGTGTTCGCTCTGCGGGGTGAAGCCGATGTGCGCCATCACGGGGATACCGGCGGAGACGATGCGTTTGATCTGCTTCCGGCTGCGCACCCCGCCCTCCAGCTTCACGGCGTGCGCCTGGGCTTCTTTCATGAACCGGACCGCGGTGTGCAGTGCCTCCGACGGCCCGGTCTCGTAGGTGCCGAAGGGCATGTCGGCGACCACCAGGGCGCGGGTCACGGCTCGCGCCACAGCGCGGGTCAAAGGGATCAGCTCGTCGACGGTGACGGGCAGGGTGGTCTCGTAGCCGAACACATTGTTCCCGGCCGAGTCGCCGACCAGGAGGAAATCGATGCCGGCCTCGTCGAAGATCTGCGCGGTGAGCATGTCGTAGCTCGTCAACCCGGTGATCTGGATGCCCTGTTTCTTCGCGTTCTGGAAATGCCGGGTCCGGACCCGCTTGGGTCCGGCGGGAGCACTGGCGTAGGGGTTTTGCACCTCGACGGCGTTGGCGGCGTCTGGTGTGGGCGACTCTGGCATGGTTTCAGTGTACTCAGCGCCATATTCGCCGACTCATTCGTCGTCACGATCAGCGGGTTTCGGCTCGCGGACCGAGCGGCACGGTAGCCTAGGAACAACAAGAAAGGGCGTGAATGGACAAGCAGCGCGACTTCGTTCTTCGGACTATCGAGGAACGGGGCATCAAGTTCATTCGACTATGGTTCACCGACGTGGTCGGCACCCTGAAGTCGGTGGCCATTGCGCCGGCCGAGGTGGAGGGTGCATTCGCCGAGGGGCTCGGATTCGACGGCTCCGCGATCGAAGGCCTCACGCGTTCGTTCGAGGCCGACGTGCTGGCCCATCCGGACCCCACCACCTTCCAGATTCTGCCCTGGCGGGGCGAGGTCGACCCGACCGCGCGCATGTTCTGCGACATCACCACACCAGACGGCCAGCCCGCCGTCGCCGATCCCCGCAACGTGCTCAAGCGCACGCTCGCGAAGGCGGCCGAGCGTGGCTTCACCTTCTACACGCACCCCGAGATCGAGTTCTACCTGCTCAAGTCGTCGAAGTTCGGCAAGAACGGGCCCGTCCCGGTCGACTCCGCCGGCTACTTCGACAACGTTCCCGGCGGCACCGCGCACGACTTCCGTCGCCGGTCGGTACGGATGCTGGAAGATCTCGGCATCTCGGTGGAGTTCAGCCACCACGAGGCCGGTCCTGGCCAGAACGAGATCGACCTGCGGTACGCCGACGCGCTGACCACCGCCGACAACATCATGACCTTCCGCACGGTCATCAAGGAGGTGGCGATCGAGCAGGGCGTCTACGCGACCTTCATGCCCAAGCCGCTCTCCGACCAGCCCGGCTCCGGCATGCACACGCACCTCTCCCTCTTCGAGGGTGACACCAACGCGTTCTATGAGGCCGGTGCGCAGTACCAGCTGTCGACGACGGGCCGCCAGTTCATCGCCGGGCTGCTCCGGCACGCGCCGGAGATCACGGCCGTGACGAACCAGTTCGTGAACTCCTACAAGCGACTGTGGGGCGGCGACGAGGCGCCCAGCTTCGTCTGCTGGGGCCACAACAACCGATCCGCGCTCATCCGGGTTCCGCTGTACAAGCCGAACAAGGGCCAGAGCTCGCGCATCGAGTACCGCGCCATCGACTCGGCAGCGAACCCGTACCTCGCGTACTCGTTGATGCTCGCCGCCGGTCTCAAGGGCATCGAGGAGGGCTACGAGCTTCCGCCGGAGGCCGAGGACAACGTGTGGGGGCTCAGCGACACCGAGCGTCGTGCGCTCGGGTATCACCAGCTGCCCGCCAGCCTCGACCACGCGATCCAGTACATGGAGGAGTCCGAACTGGTCGCCGAGACGTTGGGGGAGCACGTTTTCAACTACGTTCTGCTCAACAAACGTCAGGAGTGGCGCGAGTACCGTTCGCAGGTCACCCCGTTCGAACTCAATAAAAACCTCGAGATGCTCTAGGGGATCAGTACTTCAGGGGCTCAGTCCAAACCGGGTAGCCGGAGTCGCTCTAGTTAGGTATGGAACATGGCGAGAGAACAGCTGACCCTGACAGACCTCGCTCGCGTGGGCTTCGCCGATCTCGGCGAGGCCCGCGCCCGCCTCGATGAGGTGAGTGAGTTGGGCGGGTCGGATCCGTCCGACCTGTTCCCGCTGCTCAGCCGGGCTGCGAACCCGGATGCGGCGCTCTTCGCCGTGCTCTCCCTCGTCCGTCAGGCCCCGGCCGAGCTGGCCGCCCTTCGACGGCACCCCGGCGCCCTGCAGCGTCTGGTCCTGGTGTGCGGGGCGTCAACGGGCCTGACCGACTTCTTCCTGCGGCACCCGGCCGAGCTGGCCGTGTTGCACGAGCGGACGGGTGCTCTGCCCAGCCTGTCCGACCTCACCGCTGACCTGCTCGACTCTGTGCGCGCCACCGACGGTTTCGCCGGCCTCGTCGAGGACGACGGCTGGGTGGCGCTGCGGGTACGGTACCGTCGGCGCCTGGCCGAACTGGCTGCCTACGACCTCGAACAGGCCGATCCCATCGCCGGGCTCGACCTGATCGCCCGGCAGCTGGCGCACCTCGCCGCGGCGGCCATCGAGGCCTCCCTCGCGGTGGCCAGGGGAATGATCGGCGCCGCCGTTGCCGCGCACGGCGTGTTCCCCATCGACGAAGTGCGGCGCACCAAGCTCGCCGTGATCGGCATGGGAAAGGCGGGTGCCGGCGAACTGAACTATGTCAGCGATGTCGACGTGATCTTCGTCGCCGAGGGCGACGAGGCCGCCGGCCTCGAGACCGGCCGGGCCGTTGACATCGCCACCCGGCTCGCCATCCTGATGATGCGCGGACTCAACCAGCCCAGCATGGAACCCGAACTGTGGGAAGTCGACCCGAACCTGCGTCCGGAGGGCAAGTCCGGAGCGCTGGTGCGGTCGCTGGACTCGCACATCGCCTATTACGACCGGTGGGCGAAGAGCTGGGAGTTCCAGGCGCTGCTCAAGGCGCACCCGCTGGCGGGTGACCTCGAGCTGGGCTCCCGGTATGTGGACGCCGTCGCCCCGAAGGTCTGGACCAGCGCCAGTCGGGAGAACTTCGTCGACTCCGTGCAGCGGATGCGCGAACGCGTCACCAGCAACATCCCCGCCGACGAGGTCGCCGTCCAGCTCAAGCTCGGCCCCGGCGGGTTGCGCGACATCGAATTCACCGTGCAACTGCTCCAACTCGTCCACGGCCAGGCCGACCCCGACGTGCGCCAGCCCGGCACCCTGCCGGCCTTGGCCGCGCTGGCGGAATCCGGTTACGTCGGCCGTGCCGAGGCCGCTGAGTTCGCTCAGGACTACCGGATGCTCCGCCTCATGGAGCACCGGCTGCAGCTGGACCGGCTGCGTCGCACGCACCTGTTGCCGCGCGACGAGGCGGGGCTCCGGGTACTCGCCCGGGCCACCGGGTTGGCCACCAGTGCTGCCGGACTCACGACGCGGTGGGAAGCCACCAAGCACCGGGTGCGCGGTCTGCACGAGCGGTTGTTCTACCGGCCGCTGCTCTCCGCCGTCGCCGCATTGCCGGCCGAGGGACTCAACCTGACCAGCGCGCAGGCGGAGGCCCGGTTGGCGGCCATCGGGTTCCGGAACACGGCGGGGGCCCTCGCTCACATCGCCGCACTCACCGGTGGGGTGTCGCGCCGGGCCACCATCCAGCAGCACCTGCTGCCGGTGATGCTGCAGTGGCTTTCGGACGGTGCCGACCCCGACTACGGTCTGCTGGCCTTCCGCCGGCTGAGTGACAGCCTGGGTTCGACGTACTGGTTCCTGCGCATGCTGAGGGACTCGTCCGGCGCGGCGGAACGGTTGACCACTGTTCTGAGCGCATCCCGCTACGTCGGGGAGCTTTTCGAAACCATCCCCGAGGCTGTGGCCTGGCTGGAACACGACGACGAGTTGCGCCCGCGCCCCCTCGGTGTGTTGCAGGACGAGGCGCGTGCCGTACTAGCGCGGCACGGCAGCCCGGATGCCGCGGCGTCGGTGCTGCGCGCCAGCCGCCGCCGGGAGATGCTGCGTCTGGCGCTGTCGGCGATCCTGGGCCGCATCAGCATCGATGAACTGGCGGCGGCGTTGACCGACGTGTCCACCGTGATCATCCAGGGTGTTCTCGGCGCGATCCGCGGCACCGGCCTCACCGGCGACGACGGGCCGCTGGCGCCGGACGGGATCGAGTTCGCCGTCATCGCGATGGGCAGGTTCGGTGGCAGAGAGCTGGGCTTCGGATCCGATGCCGATGTCCTGTACGTCTTCCGGCCGACGACACTGGAGAGCGGTCAGGCGAATGATCGGGCCCGTTTCATCGTGCGCGAGCTGAACCGACTCACCGACGACAACCGGCTTCCGTTCGACCTCGACATCGGACTGCGCCCGGAGGGGAAGAACGGCCCTGTGGTGCGCTCCCTCGACTCGTACCAGGCCTACTACCGCCGCTGGGCGCTGACCTGGGAGGCACAGGCACTGCTGCGCGCGCACGGCGTCGCGGGTGAGCCGGCTCTACTGGCGGCGTTCCACGCCGTGATGGACACCGTGCGGTATCCCACGGCCATCAATGACCAGGATGTGCGCGAGATCAAACGCATCAAGGCCAGGGTGGAGAACGAACGGCTGCCGCAGGGGGCTGACCCCAACCGGCATCTGAAGCTGGGCCGCGGCTCCCTGAGCGATGTCGAGTGGTTCGTCCAGCTGCTCCAGCTGCAGCACGCCGCGGCGCTGCCGTCGCTGCGCACGACGTCCACCCTCGCCGCACTTCAGGAGGCCGCCCGGCACGGTTTTGTCACGGAGGCCGAGGCTGCAACGCTCCGGGCCGCCTGGCTGTTCGCGTCGCGGTGCCGCTCCGCCATCACACTGTGGTCGAACAAGACCGCCGACGTGCTGCCGAGCGACCGGATGCAGCTGGACGGGTTGGGTCGGCTGCTGGAGTACCCGCCGGGCTCCGCGAATCAGCTGGAAGAGGACTACATGTCGGTCACGCGGCGGGCCCGCGCCGTGTTCGAACGACGGTTCTACGGTCCGGTGGAGCGGCCGGGTCCGTTCTCCGGCTGAGCCCGCCCAGACAAGGCAGAAAGGCCGCAACCAATCGGTTGCGGCCCTTCTCAGGTCAATCAGTGCTGACTAGACGCCGTAGTACAGTTCGAACTCGAACGGGTGCGGGCGCTGCGCGAGGGGCTTGATTTCCATTTCGCGCTTGTAGCCGATCCAGGTCTCGATGAGCTCCGGGGTGAAGACGTTTCCGGCGAGCAGGAAGTCGTGGTCGGCCTCGAGGGCCTGCAGAGCCTCCTCCAGCGACGCGGGAACCTGCGGGATGTTCTTGGCCTCTTCGGGCGGCAGCTCGTAGAGGTCCTTGTCGACCGGCTCGTGCGGCTCGATGCGGTTCTTGATGCCGTCGAGGCCGGCCATCAGCTGGGCGGCGAACGCGAGGTACGGGTTGCCGGAGGCGTCGGGAGCGCGGAATTCGATGCGCTTCGCCTTGGGGTTCGTGCCGGTGATCGGGATGCGGATCGACGCCGAGCGGTTACCGGCCGAGTAGACCAGGTTGACCGGTGCTTCGAAGCCCGGAACCAGGCGGTGGTAGGAGTTGACGCTGGGGTTGGTGAACGCGAGCACGGCCGGAGCGTGCTTGAGCAGGCCACCGATGTACCAGCGGGCAACATCCGAGAGTCCGCCGTAGCCGGCTTCGTCGTAGAACAGCGGCTTGCCGTCGGCCCACAGGGACTGGTGGGTGTGCATGCCGGAGCCGTTGTCGCCGAACAGCGGCTTGGGCATGAACGTCGCGGTCTTGCCCCACTCGTGTGCGGTGTTCTTGACGATGTACTTGAACTTCAGCAGGTCGTCCGCCGCGTGCACCATGGTGTCGAAACGGTAGTTGATCTCGCCCTGGCCGCCGGTGCCCACCTCGTGGTGGCTGCGCTCGAGGATCAGGCCGGCTTCGATGAGCTTGAGGCAGATGTCATCGCGCAGGTCGGCGTGCTGGTCGACCGGGCTGACCGGGAAGTAGCCGCCCTTGAACGGGGTCTTGTTGGCGAGGTTGCCGCCCTCTTCCTTGCGCGCAGAGTTCCAGGCACCCTCGCTGGAGTCCACGGAGTAGAAGCTGGTGTGCTGGTTGACCTCGTAGCGCACGTCGTCGAAGATGTAGAACTCGGCTTCGGGAGCGAAGAAGGCGGTGTCGGCGATACCGGTGGAGGCGAGGTACTTCTCGGCCTTCTTGGCTACCTGACGCGGGTCCTTCGAGTAGATCTCGCCGTTGCGGGGGTTATAGATGTCGAACAGCATGATCAGCGTGCGCTCGGCACGGAATGCGTCGATGTACGCGCTGGTCACGTCGGGAATGAGCTGCATGTCGGATTCGTGGATCGACGCGAAGCCACGGATGGAGGAGCCGTCGAACATCTGGCCGACGGTGAAGAAATCCTCGTCAACCGTCGACGCGGGGATGTTGAAGTGCTGCTGCACACCAGGCAGATCGGTAAAGCGGATGTCAAGGAACTTGACATCGGTTTCCTTGATGAACGTGAGCACTTCGGACGAATCGCGGAACATGCGGGTTTACTCCAAACGACGTAGGCGTGGGTGACTAGAAATGTCGCACACTGCGGCTTCCCCGACCCTATTACGGGCGAGTTACTTAAGAATGACGCTTATGTTTCCTCCATGTTACAGAGGGGGTCGCTCGGTAAACTGATCGAGTGAACTCGACGCCGTCAAAACCGACCACCTTCGGGCAGCTCCCGCCCAGCAACTGGCCGGGGGAGCGTCTGGGCCTGCCCAAGGATGGTCCGCACTCGGTGGGCCGGGTGGGCCGGCGGATCGCGGCTCTCATCATCGACTGGGCCATCGCGCTCGCCCTGACCTGCCTGATCTGGGGATACACCCTGCTCGACTACGACGGTTTCCGGGTGTTGGCGGTCTTCGTGGTGCTGCAGGCGATCCTGCTGACCGCGTTCGGCGCCAGCATCGGCCACCGCCTGCTGGGCCTCCGCTTGATCAGTCTCACGGGGGGTCGGGCGGGCCTGTGGCGTCCGGCTGCGCGGTCGGTGTTGCTGGGCCTCGCGGTCCCGGCCCTGGTCTGGGATTCGGACCAGCGCGGGTTCCACGACAAAATCGCCGGCACGGTGCTCATCCGTCGTTAGCCGGCCTGGTCCGGCGGGTACAGAAAGAGGGCACGGGGTGAACCCGGTGCCCTCTCGTGTGCAGCTGCTGACTAGTTGCCGCGCTGCGGGCGTGCCTTGGTCGGGTCGACGCCCTTCGGGATGGGCAGCTTCTTGGTCATCGAGTTCAGGCGGTTGTTCACCGCGAGTACCTCCGCCTTGGTCAGGCTCGGCTTGATCTTGGTGAGGCGGCGGGCCAGTTTGTGCAACGGAACCGCATCGGAGTCCGGTCCGACGGCGATGACGGTGACGGCGACGTTTCCGCCCACCTTGGCCACCGAACGCTTTTCCTCGTCCAGCATGCGGGCCGTGCGGGTGCGGGGGCCTTCGCTGATGAGAACCACGCCACCGCGACCGACGGCACGGTAGACGGCGTCCTGGGTCTTGCCGTTGACGGCGACGGGCATTTCACTGCCCACCCAGCCGCGCTTGAGCGACGAGCGCAACACCGCGCCCACGGCGCCGGGCTGGCCCTCGATCTGCGAGTACGCGGCCTTCTCGGCGCGCCGGCCCAGGATGATCAGCATGGCCAGGATGCCGCCGAGCACTCCGGCGACGATCCACAGCGCAAGGGTGAAGCCGTTGTCCGGGGTGAGCAGAAGCGCGAGCGCCAGAGCCACGACGACCGGAATCAGGAAGCCCAGGATCATGAACAGGACGATGTTCGAGTCGTAGCGCCTCGTCATCTGGAAGACCTGCCACATTTGCTTCAAGCGGCCAGGTTCTTTGGGGGTGCGGGGAGTCTTGTCCTTGCTGCGTGCCATGGTTCTAAGACTACCCAGTCGGTCGATCTGCCAGTGACGTATTTAAGGGTCAAACGGCCTGGCTGAAACCCAGTGTCGCGTCGGCAAGGTGCTGCAGGTGAACCGGAACCTGGCGCCCGGTCGCCACCATGGACTGCGCCCACAGCCGGCCGGCCCGGTAGGAGGAACGCACCAGCGGGCCGGCCAGGACGCCGAGGAAGCCGATCTCCTCGGCTTCGGCCTTGAGTTCGACGAACTCCTCCGGGCGAACCCACCTGGCCACCGGCAGGTGCCGGGGGGTCGGGCGCAGGTACTGCGTGATCGTGATGATATCGGTGCCGGCCCCGTGCAAGTCGTGCAGCGCCTGGGTCACTTCGGCGCGTTCCTCACCCATCCCGAGGATCAGGTTCGACTTGGTGATGAGCCCGGCTGCTCGGCCTTGGCTGAGCACATCGAGCGATCTGTCGTAACGGAAGGCCGGGCGGATGCGTTTGAAGATGCGGGGCACCGTCTCGACGTTGTGCGCGAAGACTTCCGGACGGGCGGAGAACACCTCGGCCAGGTGGTCCCTGTTACCGGTGAAATCGGGCACCAGGATTTCCACACCGGTGCCGGGGCTGTGCTGGTGGATCTGCCGGATGGTCTCCGCGTAGAGCCAGGACCCCTCGTCGACCAGGTCGTCGCGGGCAACCCCCGTCACGGTCGCGTAGCGCAGGTTCATGGACAGCACGGACTCCGCCACCCGGCGGGGCTCGTCGATGTCGTAGTCCGCCGGCTTGCCCGTGTCGATCTGGCAGAAATCGCAGCGTCTGGTGCACTGGGAGCCGCCGATGAGGAACGTTGCCTCGCGGTCCTCCCAGCACTCATAGATGTTGGGGCAGGCCGCCTCCTGGCAGACGGTGTGCAGGTTCTCACTCTTCACGAGGTCCTGCAGCTGACGGTACTCAGGGCCAATCCGGGCCCGGGTCTTGATCCAGTCCGGCTTCCGTTCGATCGGGGTCTCTGCGTTCCGGATCTCGAGCCGCAGCATCCGGCGACCGTCGGGTGCGGCGCTCATACCGTCACCAGGAATTCGGAGCGGAAGTGCGAGGTGAGCCCAGCGACGGTGTCTTCGGTCGTGACACGGCGGCCGAGCACCCTGGACATCGTGGTGATGCCGGCGTCGACGATGCCGCACGCGACGATGCGGTCGTAGGGTTCGAGGGAGTTGTCGCAATTGAGGGCGAAGCCGTGCATGGTGACCCCGTCGGCCACCCGGATGCCGATGGCGGCGATCTTGTCCTCGGCACCGGGCGGACCGACCCACACGCCGCTGCGCCCAGACACCCGGCGTCCGACGATGCCGAAATCGGCCAGCGTGTGGATGAGGATGCTCTCGAGCAGCCGGACATAACCGACGACGTCGATCGGCTCGGGCAGCCGCACGATCGGGTAGCCGATCAGCTGCCCGGGCCCGTGCCAGGTGATCCGGCCGCCGCGGTCCACGTCCACCACCGGGGTGCCGTCGGTGGGACGGTCCTCCAGCTGGGTGCGTTTACCGGCCGTGTACACGGCGGGATGTTCGAGGAGCAGGACGGTGTTCGGTCGTGAACCGGACACCACCGTGCCATGGACGGCGCGCTGGAGCTCAAGGCCCTCGAAATACGGCACGGAGTTGGCGCTTAGCCCCGCGACGACAAAGTCGAGCATGCGGACACCCTACTGGCCGCTCCTCCCCAGGGACACCAACGAACCGAATCCCGCAGATCCGCCGGGCGCAGCGCTGTGGGCCGGAGCCGAGCGGCACTGTTGCCGGACACCGCGCGCCGCGCGCACCCGCCGAGTGAAAGGCAGTCCATGGTTCCCACGACAGCGAAACCCGACGCCGACACCCTGCTGGGGTTCCGTCTCGTGCGCCGGATCGGCTCCGGCAGCCGGTCGGAGGTGTTCTTGGCGAAACCCGCGGCGGGTGCACCCGACGGTTCTCCGGTGGCGCTGAAGGTCTTCCGGGCGGACACCGAGCCGGCGGGACTGGGACGCCAGGTGCAGGCTCTGCAGGTCACGGGCCCGGCGGCGCTGCCGGTCCTCCTCGATGTGGCGACGACACCGGACGGCCGGGTGTGCCTGGTGCTCCGGCACCTACCGGGGCTCGCCCTCGACCGGGTGCTCGCGGAGCGGGGTCGGGTGGGCGCCGGTGAGGTCGTCACGGTGGCCGCCACCGTCACGGCCACCCTGCAGGCCCTGCACGATGGGGGACTCAGCCACCCGTTGGTGCAGCCTGGCTCTGTGCGGTTCGACGACCGGGGGCGTCCGGTGCTGCTGGGCCTCGGCGCGTTGACCGAGTTGCCGCCAGGGGCGGCGGGGGTGATGATGCGTCGGGACGCCGCCATCGGGCTCACCGGGTTTCTCCGCTGCCTGTTGGCGTACCTCGATCCCGCCGACGCCGCGGCGCCGGGCGCCGGGGAGCTGTTGGCGGAATTCTCTTCGACCGTGCTGGCCCGGCCGTTTCCGGCGAGCCTGGCCGGCCTGGAGGCGGCCCTGTTCGCCTGGGCGCCGGCCGGTGCGGTGCGGGGCGCGGTCCCCGGCAGCGCGCTCGGCCCGGCTGCAGAACCCGCCGTGCCAGTGGGGGACCGGGTTCCCGTGCCTCGGCTGGTGTCGGTAGCGGCATCCGAGCCGGCTGCGGCCGGGTCGACACCGAGTCTGCCGGTGCCGCGGCGCGGGGAGGCCACCGCGGGGCGCGTCAGGCGGCTCCGAGCTGTCGTCGGTCGCCGCGCCGCAGCCGGTCGCCGAGCCGTGACAACGTCGCTGGCCGTGGCGGCACGGACCGGGGGAGCTCGAATCGATCGAGCACGGTTCGACAGGACCGAGCGGAGCGAGGCGGTCGGGTCCGGTTCTGCGCCGGCCCGTCGTCTTCCCGGCCGCCGAACGCTGCTGCTCGGGTCCGGGCTGGCGGTGATCCTATCGATCGGGGGACTGGCGGCGCTCTCAGCGGTGCCACCGGAGTCGACGGCCCGTTCGGGCACCGCACCCGGCAGCGCAGGGACCGAGACGCCCGAAGACGCTCCTGGGCAGGCCGGGGCCCGCCCGGGGACCGCCGACCGGGAGGGCGTCCTGCCCAGTGTGCTGACCGGTGACGACCCGGCGGCAGCCGCGCTGGAGCTGGTGCGCCGGCGCGAGGCGTGCCTGGCCGAGGCGTCGGTTCTGTGCCTCGACGGGGTGGACCAGCCGGGGTCGGTGCTCATGGCCGCGGACGGGTACCGGATCCGGCAGCTGCAGACCGGGCCGTCGGCTGCACCGTCCGCCGGGCCGCCGGTGGGCCCGGTCACGGCCGACGTGCGGGAACGCACCGGCAACGCGGCGCTCGTCGTGCTCGGCGGTGGTGCGGGCGTTAACGCACAACCGGCCTCCGCCCTGATGATCAAGGGCGAGGCCGGCTGGCGACTACGCGAACTTTTCGACTACTGACCCGCAGGTGCGGGCAGTCGGACGAAAGGGTGTGACGGGACTGTTAGATACCCAGGTTGGGTTCGAACGCTCCGGCTTCCAACCGTGCCTTCATCGTGGTGAGGAAGCGCGAGGCGTCCGCTCCGTCGATGATGCGGTGGTCGTAGGACAGCGCCAGGAACACCGTCGAACGGATCGCGATGGAGTCCAGGCCCTTGTCGCTGACGACGATGGGCTTCTTGTAGACCACGCCGGTGCCGAGGATGGCGCTCTGCGGCAGGAAGACCACCGGGGTGTCGAACAGCGCGCCGCGCGAACCCGTGTTGGTCAGCGTGAACGTGCCACCGGACAGCTCGTCGGGCTTGAGCTTGTTGTCGCGGGTACGAGCGGCCAGGTCGGCGATCTGGGCGGCGAAACCGGCCAGGTCGAGCTCACCGGCGTCGCGGATGACCGGCGTGAGCAGGCCCCGCTCGGTGTCGACGGCGATGCTCATGTTCTCCTGGGCGGGGTACACGATCGACGTACCGTCAACGGTCGCGTTGATGATCGGGTTCGACTTCAGCGCCTCGGCCGCGGCCAGGGCGAAGAACGGCAGGAAGGACAGCTTGTTGCCGGTCTTCTCCAGGAAGGTGCCCTTGACCTTGTCGCGGAGCATCGCGACCCGGGTCACGTCGACCTCGACAACGGTGGTCAGCTGTGCGGTCTGCTGCATGGATGCAACGGCCCGCTCGGCGACGACCTTGCGCAGGCGCGACATCGCCTGGGTGGTTCCGCGCAGCGGGGACACCTCGACGACGGCTGCTGCCGCCGCGGCCGGTGCGGTCGCGGTGCTCGCTGCAGCAGCGGACTCGATGTCCTGCTTGCGGATACGCCCGCCGACACCGGTGCCGGTGATGGTGGACAGGTCGACGCCGGCCTCGTTCGCAAGTTTGCGGACGATGGGCGTGACGTAGCCGCTGGGGCCGGCGTGCGCGCCCCGGGCAGGTTCCGCCGGAGCGGCCGGAGCGGGTGCTGCCGGAGCGGGTGCGGCCGGCGCGGGTGCTGCCGGTGCGGCAGCTGCCGGTGCCGGAGCAGCCGGTGCCGGAGCAGCAGGCGCTGCCGGTGCGGGTGCAGCGGGTGCCGGCGCGGCGGGAGCAGCGGGCGGCGGTTCGACGGCGGCCGGAGCGGGCGGTGCGACCTCAGCCGGTGCTTCCTCGGGCGCCGGAGCGTCCGTGGAGGGCACCTCGGCGGGGGCTGCAGGAGCCTCGGCTGCGGGTGCCGCAGCCGCGGGTGCTTCGGCCTCGGGAGCGGCGGCCGGAGCGGATCCGTCGCCGATGGTCACCAGAGGAGTTCCGACCTCGACGGTCTCGTCTTCCTGCACGAGGATCGCCTCGATGACGCCCGCGATGGGGGATGGGATCTCGGTGTCGACCTTGTCGGTCGATACCTCGAGCAGCGGTTCGTCGACTTCGACGCGGTCTCCCACGTTCTTGAGCCAGCGGGTGACCGTACCCTCTGTGACACTCTCACCGAGTGCCGGGAGGTTGACGGATTCGCTCATGCGTTTGTCTCCTTTGAAACCATTAATGTCTGACCAATGTTAGTGAGAATCTGGGTGCGAAAGCGGGCTACATCGCGTGCAGGGGCTTGCCGGCCAGGGCCAGGAAGGCCTCGCCGAGCGCCTCGTTCTGGGTGGGGTGCGCGTGTACCAGGGGAGCGAGGTCCTCCGGGTACGCTTCCCAGTTCACGATGAGCTGACCCTCGCCGATCAGTTCGCCCACGCGGGCGCCGATCATGTGGATGCCGACGATGGGGCCGTCGGCGACGCGGACGACCTTGATCGATCCCGTGGTGCCGAGGATCGAGCTCTTGCCGTTGCCGCCGAGACTGTACTCGTAGCTCGAGACCTTGTCGGCGCCGAACTTGTCCGCGGCCTTGGCCTCGGTGTAGCCGACGGACGCGATCTCGGGGTCGCAATAGGTGACCTTGGGGATGTTCAGATCGTCGACGACGATCGGGGACAGGCCCGCGATCTCCTCGGCGACGAAGATGCCCTGCTGGAAGCCGCGGTGTGCCAGCTGCAGGCCGGGAACGATGTCGCCGACGGCGTAGACGCCCGGGATGTTGGTGGCGAGGCGCTCGTCGGTGATGACGAAGCCGCGGTCCATGGTGATGCCGGCCTCTTCGAACCCGAGGCCTGCGGTGGACGGGCCACGACCGACGGCGACGAGCAGCAGCTCGGCTTCGATGGTGGTGCCGTTCTCGAGCGTGACGACGACGCCGGAGTCATCCTGCGTGACCGACTGGAACCGCACGCCGAGGGAGAACTCGATGCCGCGCTTGCGGAAGGCCCGCTCGAGCTGCTTGGAGACGGATTCTTCCTCGTTGGGCGCCAGGTGTGGCAGCGCCTCGATGATGGTGACGTCGGCGCCGAAGGACTTCCAGACGCTGGCGAACTCGACGCCGATGACGCCGCCGCCGAGCACGGCGACCTTCTTGGGAACGTAGTTGAGCTCCAGAGCCTGCTCGCTCGTGATGACGCGGCCCTCGATGGCCAGGCCGGGCAGCGACCGGGAGTAGGAACCCGTGGCGAGCACGACGTTCTTACCGACGATGGTGTCCTCGCCGACCTGAACGGTCGTGGGGGAGATGAGGTGGCCCTCGCCGGAGATCACGGTGATGCCGCGGGCCTTGATCAGGCCCTGCAGGCCGCGGAACTTGCTGGCGACGATCCCCTCGCGGAATGCGGTGACGGCGGCCATGTCGATGCCCTCGAACGACGTCGTGACGCCGTACTTGGACGATTCGCGGCTGACATCGGCGACCTCGGCCGAGTGCAGCAGCGCCTTGGTCGGGATGCAGCCGACGTGCAGGCAGGTACCACCGAGCTTGTCTTTCTCGATCAGGCCGACGGTCAGGCCGAGCTGGACGGCGCGCAAAGCGGCCGCGTATCCGCCGCTGCCGCCACCGAGAACTACAAGGTCAAAATTCTGTTCAGACACCCAGATACTCCCTCGTGCATCACATACACTTTCACGGCCTGCCCAGCGCAAATGTCATGCGCTGTCAGGCGTTGAACGGCAAGGATTTTCCTGCCTATACGACCCTACTACGGGCGACGACCCTCCTACGGGCGCGAAAAATCCTCGGCCAGTCGCAACAGGGTCCGCACCGTGACACCGGTCGGCCCTGGGGCGGTGAATCCGAGACCGCCGCCGACGAGCTGAGCGCTGCCGGCGATGTCCAGGTGCGCCCACGGGATGGCGCGGGCGTTGGCACCGTCGCCGATTGTGGGAATGAACTCGCGCAGGAAGACCGCGGCCAGGAGCGCCCCACCGCCGGTGTTCCCGATCTTCGCGTTCGCGATATCGGCGACGTCGGAGTTCAACAGGGCGCGCAGCTCCTCCGGCATCGGCATCGGCCAGGCCAGCTCGCCCTCGGCCTTGCTGGCCGCCAGAACCGTGGCGACCAGGTTGTCATCGCCGAGCACGGCGGAGTACCGCGTGCCGAGGGCCACGACGGCCGCGCCGGTGAGCGTCGCGACGTCGATGATCGCATCGGGCTGCTCCTCGCCGGCGGCGACGAGGCCGTCCGCGAGAACCAGGCGGCCCTCCGCATCCGTGTTGAGGACCTCGACGGTGCGTCCGCCGCGGATGGTCAAGACGTCGTTGGGCCGGATCGCGGAACCGGACGGCATGTTCTCGGCGATGCACAACCAGGCGGTCAGCCGGACCGGCAGTCCCAGGCGTGCCGCCGCGAGCGTCACGGCCAGCACCGTCGCCGCGCCGGTCATGTCGTACTTCATACCCACCATCGATGCCGGCGGCTTGAGGGACAGTCCGCCGGTGTCGAAGGTGATGCCCTTGCCCACCAGGGCGAGGTGCTTCATCGCCTGGATCGGGTCGTAGCTGACCTTGACCAGTCGGGGCGGCCGGGTCGAGCCCTGACCGACGCCGGCGATGCCGCCGAAGCCGTCGGCGACGAGCTGGTCCTCATCCCACACCGTGAGGGTCACCGGCAGGCCCTCGGCCGCGGCCGCGGCGAGGTCGGCGAGCGACGCCGGGTACAGGTCCAGCGGGGGAGTGTTGACCAGGTCCTTGACCAGGCTGACGGCGCCGGCGACGATGCCGGCCCGCTCGGCAGCGTCATCGTCTGCCTGGTCGGTGTGCACGGTGATGGTGCCGGCGGGAAGCTTGGTGGCGGCCAGCGACGCCTTGCGGTACGTGGTGAAGGCATACGCGCCCATGGCGGCTCCCTCGAGCACCGCGGCGGCCTGGTCGGCATCGGTGACCGGGAACGCGAACGCGACGGTGGCGGCACCCGTCAGCTGGCGCACGGCGGACCCGGCGGCGTAACGGAGCGTGTCGGTGGACACCGATGACCCCAGCCCGACAACGGCGATGCTCCGGGCTGTTCCGACCACCGGTGAGAAACGCACCACCTGGTCCTTGGCGCCGGTCACGGCGACGGCGGCGAACTGCTCGGCGAGGATCTCGAAGCCGGGGTCTGCGAACAGGACCGGGCCGTCCGGTCCCTGCACCGCGCCGACGACAAGGACGTCGGCGGTCGATTCGATCGAGGGCTGGGCGGACACGGAGACAAGGGGAACGGTCATGCCTCGATGCTACGGGGCATGGGTGTTCGCTCTGGGCACCACCCCCGCCTGTCGGATTCACCGCCACCGGGTGAAAGCTCCGTTTAGAGTTAAGGAATGCAGGATCCTGATGAAATCTACGAGCTCACCGCGGACGCCGCCGACGTCCCGGAAGGGTTGAATCTCGTCGCGGGTCTCACCGGATTCGCCGACGCCGGCGGCGCAGTGTCGCAGTTCACCGAATACCTGCTCGAAACCCTCGAGCACACCGTCATTGCCGAGTTCGACGCCGACCTGCTGCTCGACTACCGGGCCAGGCGTCCCATCATCTACTTCGATCAGGATCACCTGACCGACTACCAGCCGCCGCGCCTCCGTCTCTACCTGGCGCACGACGAGATCGGCCAGCCGTTCCTGCTTCTGGCCGGCTTCGAGCCGGACTTCCGTTGGGAGCAGTTCACGGCGGCCGTCCTCGCGTTGGTGAGCCGGTTCAACGTGTCGTCGACCACCTGGGTACACGCCATCCCGATGCCGGTCCCGCACACCCGGCCCATCGGCGTGACGGTCAGCGGCAACCGCACCGACCTCATCGAGAGCATGTCGGTGTGGCGGCCGCACACCCAGGTGCCCGCCAACGCGCTACACCTCGTGGAGTTCCGCCTGCAGGAGATCGGCGCGTGGGCGATCGGTTACGTGCTGCTGATCCCGCATTACCTGGCCGACACCGAGTTCCCGTCGGCGGCACTGTCCGCGCTGGAGAGCACGAGCGCCTCGACCGGCTTGATCTTCCCCACCGACCGGTTGCGGGAGAAGAACCGGGAGTTCGTCGCCCGCATCGACGAGCAGGTCGGCGACAACCCCGAGCTGGCGAAGCTGGTCGGCACGCTCGAGGAGCGTTACGACGCCTATATGGAGGGCAGCACCCTGCGTTCTCCTCTCACCGACGAGGACGGCGCGCTGCCGACCGCCGACGAGATCGCCGCAGAGCTGGAGAAGTTCCTGGCCACCCGCCGGGGACGGGATGAGGGACCGCAGTCCTGACGCTCGTCACGCCCGGTCACGTGGTCGGTGGCCGCCAGGCATCCGGCTAGATTTGGGGGAGTGAACACTCGTCGATCCTGGTTGATCTTTGCCTTCGGGTCCTTTGTGTACCTCTCCGCGGTCCTGCAACGATCCTCTCTCGGCATCGCCGGGGTGGCCGCGACCGAACGCTTCGGCGGCTCGGCAGCCGTGCTCTCCAGCCTCGCCGTAGTGCAGCTGATCGTCTACGCGGCTGCCCAGGTCCCGGTCGGAGTCCTGATCGACCGGTTCGGCCCGCGGGTGCTGATGCTCTCCGGCACCGTCCTGATGGTGGCCGGCCAGCTCATGCTCGCTTTCGCGCCGTCCATCACCCTCGCAGTGCTCGGCCGGATGCTGGTGGGTGCGGGTGACGCCACCATTTTCATCTCCGTGATCCGGTTGATCACCTCCTGGTTCAGCGGCCGCATCGTGCCGCAGCTCTCGCAGTGGTTCGGCAACATCGGACAACTCGGCCAAGTCTTGTCGGCGGTGCCGTTGGCGTGGGTTCTGCACGACTTCGGCTGGACCCCGGCGTTCCTGGCCGCCACCCTGGTGGCTTTCGTCGCATTCGTGGTGGTGGTCGTCGCCATCCGGGACCGGCCGGCCGGATCGGCCGATCATGCACGACCGCAGAGCTGGGGCGGGGCTCTGACGCAGTTGCGGCATAGTTTCAGCCGGCCGGGAACGCAGCTCGGGTTCTGGTCGCACTACGTGACGCAGTCCACCGGCACGGTCTTCACTCTGCTCTGGGGGTTCCCGTTCATGGTCTACGGGTTGGGGTACGAGACCGGCATGGCCGCCGCGATGCTCACCATCCCGGTCGCCGCAGCCATCGTGTGCGGACCGGTCCTTGGCGTGCTGACGGCTCGGCATCCGCTTCGGCGCAGCAACATCGTCCTCGCCATCGTCACAGCGATGGGCGTGGCGTGGGCGTTGGTGCTGCTCTGGCCGGGCGGGCCGCCGTTCTGGCTGGTCGTTCTTCTGCTCGTGGTCATCGGCGGCGGCGGCCCGGGTTCGCTGATCGGGTTCGACTTCGCCCGCACCTTCAACCCGCAACGTAGCCTCGGCTCGGCCAATGGCGTGGTCAACGTGGGCGGATTCCTGGCCAGCTTCGTGATGATGTTCCTGATTGGGGTCCTCCTCGACCTCCAGGACGGCTGGCGCCAGGCCCAGGGAGCCGCGAGCAACCTGTACGCGCTGGATTCCTTCCGCATCGCCTTCTCCGTGCAATTCCTCGTCATCGGTATCGGCGTGGTGATGCTCGTGTCCACCCGCAAGCGAACCCGGCGGCTCCTCTCCCGCGACGAGGGAATAGAAGTGGCCCCGCTCTGGGTTGAATTATCTCGGAAGCTCCGGCGGCGCGCGCGGGGTGAATAGTCGAGCGTGGCTCGTTCTATACACAATCCGTGCAATAATTGTCAATAGGACCCGTTCTGGTTCCTGGGTGTAAAGGCCGCAAGCCGATACCGTCCCGGGGACTTGACATGGGTCCTAGTACTGCCCAAAAACGTACCGTCCACAAACGGACGGCCCAAAAACCCCGTTTCATATTTTCGATGTGGCCCACGCCGAGGGTCTCGGCGAGCGGGGCCGCGCTGCACGCGCATGATCTACGGCATGAGAGGTGTTCGAATGGCAACCCCAACGAAGACAGAGCCCGCACTACAGACCACTGAGCCCGCCGACGACACCACCGCCCTCGCGGCGAAGACGCCGGCGCAGAAGGCCGCCGCTACCCGCGCCGCCACCAAGGCTGCCAAGGCCGCCGCGTCCGACGGATCCGACGCTGGCGAGAAGGCCGCGCCCCGTAAGCGCGCCGCCGCCACGAAGGCTCCCGCCGCCGGCAAGAAGAAGGCCGGCGACGCCGACGCGGCCGACGATGACACCGCACCCGCCACCGACGAGCACGAGACCGACGACGACGACGCCGAAGCCAAGCGTCTCGCCCCGGCGGAGCCGCTGCCCAAGGGCGCCCTCGTCCTGTCGATGGTCGACGACGAAGACGAAGTCCCCGTCTACTCCAGCGCCATCACCGGTGCGACGGCCGACCCCGTCAAGGACTACCTCAAGCAGATCGGCAAGGTGGCGTTGCTGAACGCCGCCGAAGAAGTCGAACTCGCCATGCGCATCGAGGCCGGCCTCTTCGCGGAGGACAAGCTCTCCCAGATGACCGACGCGGAGAAGAAGAGCGCGCTCGGCCGTGAGCTGCAGTGGGTCGCCAAGGACGGCGCCCGCGCGAAGAGTCACCTGCTGGGTGCCAACCTGCGCCTCGTGGTGTCGCTGGCCAAGCGCTACACCGGCCGTGGCATGCAGTTCCTGGACCTGATCCAGGAGGGCAACCTGGGCCTCATCCGCGCCGTCGAGAAGTTCGACTACACCAAGGGCTTCAAGTTCTCCACCTACGCCACTTGGTGGATCCGTCAGGCGATCACCCGCGCCATGGCCGACCAGGCTCGTACCATCCGCATCCCGGTGCACATGGTCGAGGTCATCAACAAGCTGGCCCGTGTGCAGCGTCAGATGCTGCAGGACCTGGGCCGCGAACCCACGCCCGAAGAGCTGAGCCGTGAGCTCGACATGACCCCCGAAAAGGTCGTCGAGGTACAGAAGTACGGTCGCGAGCCGATCTCCCTGCACACGCCGCTCGGTGAAGACGGTGACAGCGAATTCGGTGACCTCATCGAGGACACCGAGGCCGTCGTCCCCGCCGACGCCGTGGGATTCACCATGCTGCAGAAGCAGCTGGAGAGCCTCCTCGACTCGCTCTCCGAGCGCGAAGCCGGCGTCATCCGGATGCGTTTCGGCCTCGGCGACGGCATGCCGAAGACCCTGGACCAGATCGGCGACACGTTCGGCGTCACGCGTGAGCGGATCCGCCAGATCGAGTCGAAGACGATGGCCAAGCTGCGTCACCCGTCCCGGTCGCAGTCGCTCCGCGACTACCTCGAGTAAATGCCTGTGCGGTATGCGCCGGCGATCCTGCTCGGCAGGGTCGCCCGCACCGTCGCGCGCTGGCGCAAGCCGGGCGGCGGTTCCGCGGTTCCCGGACTGGTGGTCAATACCATCGCGCCCGGGTTCCTGCCCCGCACGCTGAACAGCTTCCCTCAGGGCCTGGTCATCGTCACCGGGTCCAGCGGCAAGTCGACGACAACCAAAATGCTCGTGGCAGCTCTGCGCGCGCACGGCTCAACGGTGTTCACCAACCCGTCGACGGCGAACATCAGCCAGGGCCTCACCTCGGCCCTGCTCGAGCAGGTCAGCCTGTCCGGGCGGATCGCCGGAGATATCGCGGTGCTGGAGATGGACGAGGGCCACGGCGCTCGCATCTCGGGTTCCCTCGAGCCGCGGGTCGTTGTGCTGACCAACGTCATGGTCGACCAGATCGACCGGTTCCACGACTCCGAGATGGTGGCCGCGATGCTGGCCAAGATCGCCCGACGAGCCACCGGCACCGTTGTGGTCAACGCCGACGACCTGCACCTCGCCCGGTTGGGTGAGGCCATCGACTCATCCGTGACGGTCTTGAGGTACGGCGTGAGCGCCGAGGTCCTCGCCGCGAACCCGCGCGGCCTCGGCTACACCCTCACGTCACCCACCCGCCTGGACGCCGGCGACGGCATGCTCCTGACGAGCGTCGACGGTCGCGACGCGACGGTGTCGGTGAATGGTGTCTCCCACGCCGTGCGCCTCCCCGCCCGCGGAACCCACTACGCCGTGGACGCTCTCACCGCCGTGGCCGCCGCGCGCGCCGCGCTCGGGCCCGCATTCGACGCGGCCACGGCCGTCACCGCGATCTCGGGCATCCCACCGGTCTTCGGACGCGGCGAAGTCGTCACCGTGCGCGGAACGACCGTCGAGTTCGTCCTCGTGCAGAACCCGGCCAGCTTCCAGCTGAACGTGGACAGCCTCGCGCCCGGCACCGAGCAGATCTTGGTCGCCGTCGGGTCCGACGTACGCGATCCCTCCTACCTGTGGCCCGCTGACACGTCCGGCCTCGGTCACGTGCTGATCGCCTCAGGATCGAAGGCGCACGACATCGGTCTGCAGCTGGTCTATGACGGTGTCACCGTCGATCGCATCGAGCCGGACCTCGGTCGGGCCCTGGACGAGTTCCTCGCGCTTCCCGAGCCGGCATCCGGCGTGAAGACGATCATCTTCTCGGCCGACGCCATGCGGCGCACCCGCGCCCACCTCGGGCTGGCTACCAACGAAGTGGACCCGACATGACCGACGCCTCCGACAACTCGGGCGCCTCCCTCACCATTGTGAGCCTGCTGCCCCGGCTGCTCGACACCAACGGTGACGCGGCGAACGCCCGCGTCCTCGCGCAGCGCGCCCGCTGGGCGGGTCTGGACGCCCGGGTGGTCCCGGTGCACGAGCTCACCGACCTGCCGGAGACCGTCGACCTCGTGTCGATCGGATCGGGCACAGACGCCGACCTTGTCGCCACTCGGGATGCGATGCTGCCGCTGGCTGAGACCCTGCGCTCCTGGTTGGCCGGGGGAGTGCCCGTACTCGCCGTCGGCACCGGATGGGAACTGCTCAGTGACGGGCTCGACCTGTCCGGCGGAACCAACGTGGACGGCCTCGGACTCGTCGCCGGGCGGGCGAGTGCGCTGCCTGCGCGCGCGACCGACGATATCGTCGTCGCCACCGACGACGCCCGGCTCATCGGTTTCGAGAACCACGCCAGGGGATACACCGGGGCTCTGCGTCCGCTCGGCCGGGTACAGTCCGGTACCGGCAACGGCGACGGTCACGAGGGTGTTGTGGCCGGATCGTTCATCGGCACTCACCTGCACGGTCCGGTGCTCGCGCGCAATCCACACCTCGCCGACCAGATGCTCGGCGCCGCGTGCGCCTCGAGGGGACTGGTGAGTCCGGTGTCCGCCCAGGCTGCCGCCGTCGACGGCATAGCAAAAGCCGCACGCAACCAGGTTGCAGTGCGGCTCGGTCTCAACTCGGAGTGAGTCGACTCGGGTTGAGGCTCATCTGAGCCATACCGAGTCAGGCCCGCCCGGCACCGCACCGAAGTGCGCTGCCGGGCGAAAGACCTAAGACTTCTGGTCTTCGAAAAGACGGCTCGACTCGTCGTGCCAGCTTTCGGCAATAGCGGCGAGTTTCTCCTGGTGCTTGCGCCCGTGGTGCGCGCAGAAGAGCAACTCGCTGTTATTCACGACTACACGGATGTAGGCCTGAGCGCCACAAGCATCGCAGCGGTCGGCCGCGGTGAGCTGGTGGGGGGCGCCCTGTTGGTCGACGGCACCATTTTCGGTGGCGATCTGGGACATATTCTCCTCCTCCAGACTGATACCAGGTGATACCAATTGAATCCTTA
>Ga0247806_10000054_pt1 | contig 72224 bp, 62 predicted proteins | sample UWRJL059202B1_FD_179935 | JGI IMG/M metagenome (GOLD analysis project Ga0247806, IMG submission 179935) | Plant litter microbial communities from Arlington Agricultural Research Station in Wisconsin, United States - UWRJ-L059-202B-1 | ecosystem: Environmental > Terrestrial > Plant litter >... | reverse complement strand
ATTCATTTTTAATACTTCATATTTTGCGCCAGGAATTGCATCCCAATCCATTTTATAAGAAGATATTCCACAAACTGATGGAGCTATAACTAAATTTTTGGGTTCAGTAATAATATTAAAAACTTCTTTTGAAGCATCTACTTTTGTACCTGCACTAATTCTCACTTTAGCATTAGCAACTATGTCGGCTGGTATTTTCCATGCAAAGTTTCTTGCGGCTGATGGAATGTCTTTTGCAATTATTTTATATGTTATTCCACCATCAACAGAATATTCAAGGGTAAAAGGTTTTGCTTGTCCTTCATAATCCCAACGAATATATTCAGTACTTTCCGTGTTGAATTTTTCTCCGCCTATCGGATAAGTAAGAATCAATTCCGGAGCTACAAAATCATACACTACAGAAAATTGTTGCGTATTTAAAGGAACTCTTGTACCAGTTACAATGATTTTATAAGTACCTGCATCAGGATTATCTAAAGTTATCTGTTCGATATTATTCAAATTATCAACTCCAGGCGTTGCATTTGACCTTGGAGAAGTTGGATTTAGAATCAATGGCAAAGTAGTGACACCATCTTTTTCAATTTTAATATCTAAATCGTTTACCAAAATTGAAGTTGCACCCGGGGTACCTTGCAAATCTGAATAAGCAAGCATTACTTTTAGCGAAACTAATCCAGCCGGAACTATTATTTCTTTTTCATAACTGCCAGAATTAGCAACAGCTGCTGTGTAAAACATTTCGTTATCTAAAGCTTTAACTGCTCTTAAACCATTTAAATTTCCAAAACCATACTTATAGTCAGGCCCCGGATTACCTACGTCTTTAGCTGTATTAGTAACCAAAGCTTTCATTAACGAAGCCAAAGGTTCTGCACCATAGATATTTTTATATCTTTCATAAAGTAAAGCTACGGCACCGGTTGTTCCTGGTGTTGCCATTGAAGTTCCACTCATAACCTGATAGGAATTACTGTAGTCTAATGAATATACATCTGTACCAACAGCGGCAATTTGAGGAACTAAACGACCATCGATTGTTGGCCCGAAACTACTATAACTACTAATTAAATCATCAGGATTATTTGCAGCAACGTGCAGTGCATTTTTAGAATTTTTTGTAGAAGTATTAAAACCTCCCGCATATGCTGTTTGAGCATTTCCATTTGAATATACCGTTAAAAGATAAGGAAACATTACCGTAACATTATCATCTCCACGATCTCCTACGTTATATCTTCCTGTGTTATATCCTGTAGTAAGATTGATACCGTATGAATTTGAAGTTATCTCAATGCCATCCTGATTTGCAGCTATAACTCGTTCTTGCTGAACTGATAAACCATTTGATTGCGTATTAAAATTCCAGCCATACATTTGTACTTCCGGAGCCATACCTCGTGCTTTTGGATCTAATAATCCTGCACCACCAATAGTTCCTGAAACGTGATCCCCATGCGATGAGTTTGATTCATATTCTCTATTAATAACTCTTCCTGTATGATCTTTGTGCTGTTCAAGATTACCATCCCAGATACCCACTTTTACCCCTTTTCCTGTTAATCCATATCCAAGACCAGGTATTGAGGAACCTAAAATATTCGCTTTATGAGAAGTTAAACCGGGTTTATTATCACTCTCTACCGGTGATGGAACTAATTCTATATTCTGTACCCAGTTGAATTTTGCGATTTCTTCTAATTTTTCTTTGGTTGCTTGTAAAAAAACCTGATTAAAAACATCTTCTTTCTTAATGGTTTTTACAAATAATCCTGCCAAATTCTGGTCTACAACTTTACTTTCAACACCTTCAAAATAAGTTATTACAACCTTAATTTCGTTTCCTTCTGCTGCATAATCCGGAATTTCATTTTGAACAATCATCGGATCTAATTTATAATGAGGATCAATTTTAATCGTAGTTCTAATATTATCCGAAACGCTGCTCTTATTGTAAAACTGAGAATCAATTGCGGCATAATAAGCATTATTAGATAAGTAACTTAATAATGTTACGCCCTGTGCTTTTAATTTTTGCTGTTCGTTAACAGAAGGAATTGTGCTAAACTGCAACAAAGTATATTCCTTTTGCGGAATTTGTTTGCTCGTACTTTTTTTCGCTTTAAACTGTTGTTTAAAATTTGCTGTGGTTGAAATTATATTACCGTTTAAAGAAATAGTAAAATCATTATCAAACCCCTTTTGCGACCATAGAGAAATAGTCAAAAACAGCATAGACAGACTAAGTAATTTTATTCTCATTTGCAATGTTATTTGGTTAAGAAAAGGTTATAAAAGATTAAACCTACAAATTAAACCTTAAACTACAAAGTGAATTCTTACAAAATTTATTAAATTAATACCATAATCAAAGTATTGTAGAGAAAAATTCAACAAATTAACGGCTTCTCGTAATTTTTCGAACAAATATTCAAACAATTTTAAATACGTAAATTCTTTCAAAAAAAATGTTTTAAAATTAAAAAAGTGAAATTTATTCGTACAGAAAAACACCTGTAAAAAAATTTACAAGTCCTTTTTATTAAGACAAGTCAAATTACTTTTTTATATCTTTAGTCTGCGTGGCTTTTTGTTCCCAATGACTCATTAAAGCATTATAATTAACAGGATTTGCCGATACCTGATTTGATAATCGGCCCGATTCAAACGCTCGTACAAGAATTGTTTCTATTAAATAGTCTTCATTAACTTCAAAAGGTTTGTATTCTGTCTTTAAACTAATATCAAATAAATTGGCGGTAGTATTTGATACAAAAGCTTTGAAACCACTTTTGAGGGTTCGAATTAATTCATAGGTTGTGATTCCGGTTTGGCGATGAACTAATTTAACCAGAATCTGACCTTGCCTGCGGGATAGTTTTTTAAGCCTTTCTTCAAATTCATTATTAAGATAGTCTTCTACAATTTTAAAATATTTCTTTTTTTCGCGATTGGTTTTTAAACGCGCCATTCCTTTATTTAAAGCAGTTAATCTGTCTGCCGCTAATCGTGCATAAGGATAAACTTTATAAACTCTATTTTGAAGTATCAGGAATTGCTTTTGGGTCTCGGGATCGAGTTTTTCTTTGGATATTATTATTTCAGGTAACTGGATTGTATCACCCAGAATTGAATCTTGCTCGGTAAGTATATAACCCATTTCCTGTTTTTCTTTTGGTGTAACCTGAGCCTGACTTGTAGCAGAAATCAATATTAAAAATAATACAAAGCTTGTAAATTTCATAGAGTCATAATTTAAATGTAAAATTATATATTTATATACAACTCTAATACCAAATTTATAAATTAGCGCAAAAATATTTTTATGAGTACGAAATCTATCTTAAAAGATACCTCGATTGCTTTTCTGGAAAGCTACCTAAATAACGCCTCACCTACCGGATATGAAAGTGAAGGTCAAAAACTTTGGATGAATTATTTAAAACCTTACGTTGATACTTTTATTACGGATACTTACGGAACTGCTGTAGGAGTAATTAACCCTGAAGCACCTTTTAAGGTTGTTATTGAAGGTCATGCCGATGAAATTTCCTGGTACGTAAATTATATTACAGAAGATGGTTTGCTATATGTGATAAGAAATGGTGGCTCTGATCATCAGATTGCACCATCAAAAAGAGTTCACATTCATACTAAAAAGGGAATTGTAAAAGGTGTTTTTGGCTGGCCGGCTATTCATACTCGTTTGCGTGATAAGGAAGAAACTCCAAAACTTAGTAATATATTTATTGATTTGGGCTGTGAGAATAAAGAACAGGTTGAAGCAATTGGCGTTCATGTAGGTTGTGTAATTACGTATCCGGATGAATTTATGATTTTAAACGAAAATAAATTTGTCTGTCGTGCTATTGATAACAGAATGGGCGGTTTTATGATCGCTGAAGTTGCTCGTTTACTACATGAAAATAAAAAAAAGCTTCCGTTTGGACTTTATATTGTAAACTCTGTTCAGGAAGAAATTGGTTTGCGCGGGGCAGAGATGATCGCTCAAACTATTAAACCAAATGTAGCCATTATTACAGATGTTTGCCACGATACAACGACACCTATGATTGATAAAAAGGTTGAAGGGGATCTAAAAATGGGAAGAGGACCTGTTATTGCTTATGCACCAGCAGTACAAAACAAATTGCGCGATTTAATTATAGATACGGCCGAAGAAAATAAAATTCCGTTTCAACGCAGTGCGATTTCAAGAGCGACAGGAACTGACACTGATGCTTTTGCTTATAGTAATGGAGGCGTGGCATCGGCACTGATTTCATTACCTTTGCGTTATATGCATACGACTGTTGAAATGGTACATAAAGAGGATGTCGAGAATGTGATTCAGCTGATTTATGAATCATTATTGAAAATTGAAAACAATGAAACTTTCTCTTATTTTAAGTAGAAATAAAATTAAACGTCAGTTCAGTATTTGTTTACTGAACTGACTAATATAAAAAACATGAAAATCTTACTACTCGAAGACGATTTTACTTTATCAAAAGAAATATCATCATTCTTTACTTCAAAGGAATTCGAGTGTATACCTTATTATGATGGCTCTTTGTTATTAAAAAAATATTTTCCGTACGATTATGATTTGATTATTTTGGACATCAATGTTCCCGGAAAAAACGGAATCGATGTTTGCAAAGGAATCCGCGAAGTCGATAAAAAGACGCCAATTATAATGCTAACGGCTTTTAGTGAAATTGAAGATAAACTTGCTTCGTTTAATAATGGCGCCGATGATTATTTGGTAAAACCTTTTCACTTTGAAGAACTCTATGCCAGAATCTCCTCTCTTTTAAGACGCAAGGAAATTCCGCAGCAACTAGAGAAAAAAATCGTTATTGAAGATTTAGAAATTCTTGAAGATGATATGAAGGTATTTCGCTCAGGCGGGGAAATAAAATTGACTCCAAAAGAGTTTAAATTGATTTTAATTTTGGCTCAAGCCAAAGGAAAAGTTTTATCTAAACAATTTATTGCCGAAAAACTTTGGGATTATCATATAGAAACCAATCAAAATACGATTGAAGTTTATATTAATTTCTTAAGGAAAAAAATTGATAAAAACCACGAAATAAAATTAATCAGAACCAAAATTGGCTACGGATATTATTTAAGCGCTCAGGAATGACTTTAAAAAACCGAATATCACTTCTAGTAAGCTTGTTGTTTACAATCCTATTTGGATTGGCTTCGACTTTGATATTTGTTTTGTATTCTAATTTTAGAAAAGAAGAATTTCGCGATCGGTTAGAGATTAAAGCACTTTCAAATATCAAACTTTTAGTCAATGTTAAAGAAGTTGATGAACAGCTTTTAAAAATGATTGATCAAAACTCCATCAATAAATTATATGATGAGAAGACTTTGGTGTTTGATTCTCATTATAAATTAATTTACAGCAGTATTGATGATGCCAAAATTAACTGGTCGATTGATGATTTAAAATATTTAAAAAAGAACAAAACCTTTTTTAAACAACAAGGAGATTATGAAGTTTATGGCGTTTTTTATGATACAAAGGATAAGGATTTTTATGCGCTAATATCTGCCACAGATGATTATGGCAAACGAAAATTACTTTTTTTGAGGTATACTTTGATTGTCTCGTATATATTTTTTACTTGTATTTGCTGGGTTCTAACCTCATTTATGGTAAAAAAAGTGATGAGTCCTTTAAATATCTTTCATCAAAAAATTAAAAACATAAACGAGAATAATCTTGATACCCGTGTAGCTTCTAAAAGCACAAAAAATGAGATTGATTTGATTGCAAACGAGTTCAATTTTATGATGGATAGAATTCAGGTTTCGTACCAAAAGCAAAAAGAATTTACGGCACACGCTTCTCATGAACTCAGAACTCCCCTATCCAGAATTACTTCTCAAATCGAAAATACTATTGAAGATACTGGAACATCTGAAAAAGGGAAAAACTTTCTAAGAACGATTTTATCAGATGTAAATCAGCTAACAGAATTAATTCATTCGTTATTAATTTTATCAAAACTGGATAATAAAAGGGATGAAAGTAATGAAGTGCACAGGATGGATGAAATTTTGTTTTCTGCCATTGAAAATTTAAATAAGAGCTTTCCTGAATTTGTCATTCTCTTTGAAATGGAAGAAAATGAAAATCTTGATATTGCATTAGAAATAACAGGAAACAAAAACTTATTGGAAATCGCTTTAAGCAATGTTTTAAAAAACGCTTGTGTTTACTCTGATAATAAACAAGCTATCGTAAAAATACATACTGAAGATAACAGCTTGTTTCTCTCCATTTCAAACACGGGAAAAACTTTAAACGAAAACGAACAAAATATTCTGTTTCAGCCCTTTATGCGTGGTGAAAATGCAAAAGGAACTTCTGGCTTCGGACTTGGATTACGTATTGTAAACCGAATTTTAACATTGCATAACGCTAAAATTTCATACAGCGTCCCTCTTGAAAATACCAATTTATTTCAGTTGGTTTTTTATTCAAATTAATACTTCTTAAAAAATTTTAAGCTCTTTTTAAGTTCTTTTTTAAGGCGTCTTAAAGTCTCGCGATAGCATCTTTGCATCAAATAAAACGGATACAATGAAAAAGTTATTTGCATTACTGCTTTTGATTTTAATACATCAGACAGGTTTAGCACAAAAAACATTCACTTTAGAAGAGTGCGAAAGTCAATTTCTTAAAAACAATCTTTTCTTACTGGCATCTCAATATAATATTGATGCATCAAAAGCGCTTACTATTCAGTCACGCATTTGGGAGAATCCAATGCTTACTGCTGAACTAAATGCTTACAATCCAGAAAGAAATCAATATTTTGATATTGGAAAAGAAGGACAAAAGGCATTTGGTATCGAGCAGCTTATTTATTTAGGAGGAAAAAAACGCAACGAAATTAAATTAGCACAGACTAATGAAAAATTGGCTGAATTGCAATTCAACGATTTATTGCGAACCTTAAAACTGCAATTACGTAAAAGCTTCTACACTGTTTATTACAACTCTAAAAGCCTTGAAACCACTGATGATCAGTTAACTCATATAGAGGATTTGATAAATTCTTATTCTGTTCAGGTGCAAAAAGGAAATATTCCTTTGAGAGATCTTGTTCGTTTACAATCGTTATACCTAAATTTTAAAAACGAGCGTATGGAAGTTGTAAACGATAATATTGAAGAACAGGGAAATCTGCGATTATTACTAAACTCACAAGAAAATATCATTCCTGATGTTTCGAAAGAAGACTTTAATAAATATCTAAAAGAAATTCCTTTTGATTTGAAAGCATTTGAAGGAGAAGCTATTGTAAATCGCCCTGATTATTTATCCAAACAAAAAGATATAGAAGCAAATGAGTTTAATGTAAAATGGCAAAGATCACTTTCTATTCCAGATCTTACTGTAGGTGCAACATACGATCAGCGAAGCGGTGCATTTAACAAAGAAGCAAATCTTACGCTTGGAATTCCGTTACCACTTTGGAATAAAAACAAAGGGAATATTAAATACGCACAGACAATTTTAGAACAATCCAAAGTCGAAAAACAAAGTTTTGATTTACAATTACAAAATGAAATTACATCGGCCTGGAGTAAATGGGATGAATCACGTAAAAATTATATTGTAATCAAACCCACAGTCAATGAAGATTTTCAGGCAGTTTACGATGGAATTCTAAACAATTTTCAAAAGCGAAATATCAGTTTATTAGAATTTACTGATTTTATGGAAAGTTATAATCAGGCGGCGATTCATGTAAATGAATTAAAGAAAAAAGTAGCGCTTTCCGGCGAAGAATTTAATAGTACAATTAACAAAGACTTATTTTAAAAATCAATAAGATGAAATATAAACTAATTATAGCAATTGCCCTTGTGAGCCTTTTAATTACAGGCTGCAAAAAGGAGATCGAAAATCCTGAAACGAACACTTCTTTTGTTTTAAGTGATGCCATGCTAAAAACGACCACAACTGCAGTTGCAGAAACTCAATCCGTAAAAAATGAATTGAGTTTTTATGGAAAAATTATGGCTGATAATAATAAGTTAATTGACGTTTACCCGCTAGTAGGAGGAAATGTAATAAAAGTAAATGTTGAACTTGGAGATTATGTACACAAAGGTCAGGTTCTCGCAACTATAAAGAGTACTGATATTGCCGATTTTGAAAAACAATCTATCGATGCAAAAGGAGATTTACTGGTTGCAAAAAATAAGTTGAAAGTGGCTCAGGAATTATTCGACGGAAAATTAAATTCTGAAAGTGATGTTTTTGAAGCAAAATCAGAAGTAAATAAAGCGCAGTCTCAATTGAGCAAGATTAACGAAACGTATAAAATTTACAACATCAAAGCCGGATCTATTTATGAAGTGACCGCGCCAATTAGTGGTTTTATCATTCAAAAAAGCATCAATCAGGATATGCTTTTAAGAAATGACCGTTCTGAAAACATTTTTGATATTGCCGAAATCAGCGAAGTCTGGGCTATGGCAAACATTAATGAAATTGACATAAATAAAGTAAAATTGGGAATTGACGCTGATGTAACTACACTAAGTTATCCTGATCAAGTTTTCAAGGGTAAGGTCGATAAAATTTTTAATGTAATTGATCCTGAAACAAAAGCGATGCAGGCTCGTATCAAACTTAAAAATCCTGATTTTAAGTTAAAACCGGATATGAATGCAAACATAAAATTATCATTTAGCGAAGGAAAATCGTTGATTGCAGTTCCTAGTCAGGCAATCGTTTTTGATAAAAGTAAAAACTTTGTAATGATATTTAAGGACCGTAATAATATCGAAACCAGACAGGTTGATGTTTATAGTCAGGTTGGCGATGTAACTTACATTTCAAGTGGTCTTAAAGAGAATGAAAAAGTTATCACAAACAATCAGTTATTTATCTATCGCGCTTTAAACGAATAAGACATGAACAAATTCATACGAAACATAATTGCTTTTTCGCTTAAGAACAAAGCATTTACCTTCTTTTGGGTAGGACTATTGGCTGTTGCCGGGTTTATTTCCTTCAAAAATATGCCAATCGACGCTTTTCCGGATGTAACGAATACACAGATTATCATCATTACACAATGGAATGGAAAAAGTGCTGAAGAAGTAGAACGTTTTGTTACTTCTCCTATAGAAATATCTATGAACTCGGTACAAAAAAAGACCAGCGTTCGTAGTATTACCATGTTTGGATTATCAGTAATAAAAATCATTTTTGATGACGGCGTTGATGATACTTTTGCAAGATTTCAGGTCAACAATTTACTAAAAAATGTTTCCTTGCCAGATGATGTTGAACCAGATGTTCAGCCTCCGTATGGACCTACAGGCGAAATATTTAGATACATCGTAAAAAGTGACAGCAGAGACAGTAGAGAATTATTGACTTACCAAAACTGGATTATTGACAAACAGCTTCGTTCTGTTCCTGGTGTGGCAGACTTAAATGTTTTTGGAGGCCAGACTAAAACGTACGAAGTTGGTGTTGATCCTGTAAAATTAGCAAAATACAACATTACACCGCTTCAGGTTTATAATGCTGTAAATGCAGGAAACTTAAATGTTGGTGGTGATATAATCGAAAAAAACGGTCAGGCATTTGTGGTTCGCGGTGTCGGGCTTTTAAAATCGATTCAGGATATTGAAAATATTATTGTTGATGATGCAAGCGGAAATCCGATTTTGGTAAAAAACCTGGCTTCTGTTTATGAAAGTTCTATGCCAAGAGTGGGTCAGACTGGTTTAGGAAAGAATGATGATGCCGTTGAAGGAATTGTGGTAATGCGAAAAGGTGAAAATCCGCAGGAAACACTTGCACTGATTAAAGCTAAAATAAAAGATTTGAATGAAAATGTTCTGCCGAAGGACATTAAGATAGAAACTTTTTATGATCGTGATAATTTAATGAATTTCACGACAGAAACTGTAATGCACAATTTATTCGAAGGTATTATTCTGGTAACATGCGTTGTATTTCTTTTCATGGCCGACTGGAGAACAACTTTTACAGTTTCTATTGTTATTCCGTTATCGTTATTGTTTGCCTTTTTGTGCCTGAAAATGATGGGCATGAGCGCCAATTTGTTAAGTTTAGGTGCAGTAGATTTCGGAATCATTATTGATGGTGCGGTGGTGATGGTCGAGGGATTATTTGTGGTTTTAGACCACCGCGCACATCAATTAGGAATGACGGCTTATAACAAAATTGCAAAGGGCAGCCTGATTAAAAAAACCGGAGCAGAAATGGGTAAAGCTATTTTCTTTTCTAAATTAATCATTATAACGGCTTTACTTCCTATTTTCTCTTTTCAGAAAGTAGAGGGAAAAATGTTCTCTCCCCTAGCCTATACATTAGGTTTTGCCTTAATGGGAGCTTTACTTTTTACCTTGACATTAGTGCCTGTTTTATCGCATTTACTTTTAAATAAAAACGTAAAAGAAAAAAATAATCCGTTTGTAAATTTCTGGGATCGCATTGTAAGCAAAAGTTTTGCCTGGACATTCAAACATAAAGTAAAAACACTAATTGCTTCGACAGTAATTTTGATCACAATTTTCTTTTCTGCTTCGTTTTTGGGAACTGAATTTTTACCACAATTAAACGAAGGCGCATTGTGGGTAACGGCAGAATTGCCAATGAGTACTTCATTGCCTGAAAGTGTGAAAACAGCCGCAATGATCAGAAAAGATCTTGAAACTTTTCCTGAAGTAAAAAATGTTTTATCTCAAACAGGAAGAAGTAATGACGGAACTGACCCAAATGGTTTTGGTTTCATTCAGCTTCAGGTTGATTTAAAACCAAAATCAGAATGGACACGAAAAATTACGATGGATGATTTGATTAATCAAATGGATGAAAAATTAAAAGTTCATCAGGGAATTACTTATAATTATTCACAGCCTGTAATTGATAACGTAGCAGAATCTGTGGCCGGTTTTAAAGCTTCGAATGCAGTAAAGATATACGGTGATGACCTTGATAAACTTGACGAATTATCCAATGAAGTTTTGAAAGAAATAAAAGATATTCCTGGTATTAAAGACGTTGGAATTTTAAGAAATGTTGGTCAGCCTGAGATTAGTGTCGTTTTAGACCGAGATAAAATGGCGGCTTACGGTGTAACTTTAAGTGATGCCCAGGCTGTTTTAGAATTGGCTTTTGGAGGAAAAACGGCTACTGAAAAATACGAAGATGAAAAGAAATTTGATGTAAGAGTCCGTTTTTCTCAGGAATACCGTAAAGATGAAAATGATATTGCTGAATTGAAAGTTCCAACAATTAGCGGCGCAAAAATTCCATTAAAAGAAATTTGTGAATTAAAAACAATTACAGGACCTGCTTTTATTTATAGAGATAATACAAAACGTTTTATTGGTGTAAAATTCTCTGTTCGTGACCGAGATTTAGGAAGTACAATTGCCGAAGCTCAGGCAAAAGTGGCGAAAATGAAAATGCCTGCGGGATATGCTGTAGGCTGGACAGGAGAATTTGAAAATCAGGTTCGTGCGAGTGCTCGTCTGGCTCAGGTGGTTCCAATCAGTTTAATAGGGATTTTTGTTTTGTTGTTTATTTTGTTTGGAAACATTAAAGATTCGTTACTTGTTTTGGCAAATGTTCCGTTTGCCATTATTGGAGGAATTATGGCATTGCATATTACAGGAATGAATTTTGGAATCTCTGCAGGTGTTGGTTTTATTGCGCTACTTGGAATTTGTATTCAAAATGGTGTTATTCTTATTTCTGAATTTCATCATAATCAAAAAGCAAAATTATCTCTCGAAGAATCAATTTTCATGGGAGTAAAAGCCAGAACTAGAGCAGTAGTAATGACAGCGCTTATGGCATCGATAGGTTTATTGCCGGCAGCAATTTCTACAGGAATTGGCTCCGAATCTCAAAAACCACTGGCAATTGTAATTATCGGAGGTTTAATTACAGCAACAATTTTAACATTACTTGTTTTCCCTATTATATTTTGGGTTTTTAATCGCAAAAAACACGCTCCAATTGAATAAGGTGTTTTAAAAATTAATTAATTGGTTAGATTAATTTGACTTGGTTTTAAAGAAAAAGCATCATTATTTTTAATGGTGCTTTTTTGATTTAGGATTTTAAGGACTCAATGTGAAAATATTTGGTTTGCAGGAATGAATGAAACGAAAATTTCGCAAAGCTTTTCAATGTAAGGTTTAACATAAAGGGCTAAGTTCGCAAAGCTTTGTATCGAATTGGCCATTGCGAACTTAGTGTTTCTATCTATTCTGATAAAAATCTTAGCAGACTTTGCGGTTAATTAATTTCTTGGCACAAAAAAAAAGACCTTCCGTAAAGAAGATCTTTTTTATATACTAATTCAAACTATTCTAATTCTTATTTTGCATCTTTCAAAAGAGCAATAGCTTCTGTTGCGTTTGATAATTGCGCATATTTTAAAGCTGTATATCCTTTTTCATTTTTATCAGATGGACGTGCTCCACTAGCTAATAAAACTTTAATAATTTCAACTTTGTTATAACGTGCAGCTGTCATTAAAGGAGACATATCGTCTGACTTTTCGTTTACATTAGCACCATATTCAATAAATTTTTTAACTACTTCGATGTCACCTTTACTAACAGCAACGTTTAGTGGAGTTGCATCCCAAGCTGAAACTTCAACTGGTTGTTTTACTACTAATTGTTGATTTGAAGCCATTGAAACATTCGCAAATGCAACTAAAGCTAATCCTAAATAAATAACTGAATTTTTCATAATGATTTTTTGTTAAATTGATTGATACTATTTGATTGATAATGGGTTGTTGTTAAATTCTATACAAATGTAAATTAAAACTAGATACTTGCATTACAAGGTACTATGTTTTAACTAATTCTTAACGTTTCATTAATAAACTAATAATGACAAGAACGTTTAATTGATGTTTCCATATAATAGACGCAGCAAATGTAAATATGTTACAGTAAATCAAATATTTTATTAAAAATAAATTTCAAAATCTTTACAAAAACCAAAAGGAATTCTTTAAGTATTTAACTTTAGTTTAAAAGTAAACTCATAAAAAAGCGGGAAAATAATCTAAAACCAAATTAATAGCCGCCAAAATATAAATTAACAATCTAAATAAAACAATTTTAAATGAAATGAAAAAAGAAAGAAAATACATCTGATTTTGAATTTATTTTTTAACATTTTTAAATAATAACCGTTAAAATATAACAATTACATTTATTAATTAACTAGTAGAAGTTCCTTAATAATTCAAAATTTAAATTTTAAAAAAACTATTAAGCACAAAAAAACCACAGATTACAAAATTAAAAGGATTGTAAAATCCGGTTAATCTTGTAATCTGTGGTTAGATCATCTTTTAATACCCTAAAAAAAGAGTTTAGAATATTAAAATTAATTATTTTTTAGAACCAAGATATTCTACTACATTTTTTTCAATACGCTGATCAATATTGTCAATATCAGCCTTAACAAATTTTTCTCCTAGAATGTTTTCGTATAGTTCAATATATCTTTCTGAAACTGATTCAATATAAGCATCAGTCATTTCAGGAATTTGTTGTCCTTCCAGACCCTGAAAACCGTTTTCGATCAACCAGCGACGAACAAACTCCTTAGACAATTGTTTTTGCTCCTCTCCTTTATCCTGTCTTTCGTGATAGCCATCAGCATAAAAATAACGAGAAGAATCAGGAGTATGAATTTCATCGATTAAAACAATTACACCCTCTTTTGTTTTACCAAATTCGTATTTAGTATCCACTAAAATCAAACCGCGAGAAGCAGCAATTTCAGTTCCTCGTTGAAATAAATCACGGGTAAATCTTTCTAAAACGATATAATCTTCTTCAGAAACAATTCCTTTTGACAAAATATCTTCACGAGAAATATCTTCGTCATGAGAACCGTTATCTGCTTTTGTAGTTGGTGTGATAATTGGTTCCGGAAATTTATCATTTTCCTTTAAACCTTCTGCCATTGTTACGCCGCAAATTTGTCTTTTTCCTGCAGCATATTCGCGGGCAGCGTGACCTGAAACATAACCACGAATCACCATTTCTACTTTAAATGGCTCACATAAATGCCCCACAGCAACGTTAGGATCCGGAGTTGCAATCAACCAGTTTGGAACAATATCTTCTGTTAATTCCATGAATTTTGTCGCAATCTGATTTAGAATTTGTCCTTTGTACGGAATTCCTTTTGGTAAAACCACATCAAAAGCCGAAAGTCTGTCGGTTGCTACCATTACCAAAAGTTCGTCGTTTATATTGTAAACTTCTCTCACTTTTCCGCGGTAAACTGATTTCTGATTCGGGAAATTAAAATTTGTTGTTGTGATTGTATTGCTCATTATTGTTGGTTGTGTTGTTTTTATTATTGCAAATTTAAAACTATTTCAGAGAGTTTCATAATGAAAAGAAAGAGATAAATTAAGAAATATGACATTTTGTAATTTTGAACTCTTTAGAGCAGTAAAATTTTCCCGCAAAGTGCGCAAAGTTTTTTTGAAGTCAGGTTTTAAAAAAGCAAAGTCCGCAAAGCTGTATGTATTAACTTTGCGAACTTTGCGCAGATTTTGTGAACTTTGCGGTAAAAACAATAAAGGCAAAAGTTTATATATTGTTAAGCAACAAACTCTTTATTTAATATTTTTGAAGAAATATATTTTGCAACACCATCTTCGGCATTGGTTTTTATTACTTCTAAATCAGGCAACGTTTCTTTTAATAAATCAGGAGCATTTCCCATAATTAAACCTTTTCCTGATGCAGATAACATTTGAACATCGTTAAAACCGTCACCAAAAGAAATAACCTGTTCTAATGTAAAACCTTCTTTTTCAAGAACAGTTTCAATTGCAACTGCTTTATCTATCGATTTATCCATAAATTCTAAACAAGTCGGCAAGCTAAAAGCATGATGTAAATGTTCTGAAGAATTGGCTAAAATATCATCTTTTAATTTTACTAATTTTTCGTGATTATCGCAGGAAAAGAAGATTTTAATAGCACCAAAATCTTCCAGTTTTTTATAATCAACCAATTCAGGTCGGTACTTTAATTCTTCCTGAAAAGCATTTAATTTTTCGCTTACTTTATTGGTTTGCCAAACATTTTCCTTAAATAAAACGACTGTAATTTCCGGATCAATTTCAACATTTAGTGCTGCTTTTACAACATCGCTGTCTAAATTAAAAGAAAAAAGTTCTTCTTTTTCAGGTGAATGAATTCTGGCTCCGTTTGAACTTACTAAATAAACCGGCACTTCCATTTTTTCTATAATAGCCATAGCATCAAGATGATGGCGCCCTGTCGCTACTACAATAAGATAGTTTTGATTGTGAAGTTCCTGAAAAATTGATTTGGTATAATCTGAAATTCTGTGCTGTGGATTGAGTAAAGTTCCGTCTAAATCACTAACGACAACTTTTATATTTTTAAGTATTGAAGTCATATTAAAATCAAGTTTTTATGATAAGCAAATTTAAGGGTTTCGGTTCAGCCAAACAAAGATTACAAGCCTTAAAACCCTTAAACAGGTTAAGTTTATTATTTATTTAACTATTTCCTTAAATAATGATTTTTAAATAATTTAAACTTTTATAATTCCTGATTTGTATAAATTTAATGCTTTTTGCAAGACCATTTCGATTTGTTCTAAAGGTAAGTCTTCATCAAAATTAAACAGCATAATTTTCATTCTCGAACGATCTTCCTGAATTAAAAAATCTTCATCAAAATGTTTTCCTTCCACAATTCCAATATAAGGCTGTTTTATTTTTTTATGAGTCCATAAATAGCAGAACATTTTTCCATTATAACAAAAAAATGGCATTCCGTATTTTAGAACATTGGTAATATTATTGTCTTGTTTTAAAATAATTTCTTTTAATGCCAAAAATATCCCTTGTATGGGTTCTTCTTGTTTGAAGTAGAAATCATCTAGTTGTTTCATTTTTTTTTATTTGAGAATAAAAAAATATTCGTTTTACACATTTCCAAAAAGAATTGTATAAAACGAATAATAATAAATGTCAAAACACATTTCACGATTTACATCTGACATTTCACTAAAAAAATCAATCGTGATTTTCTATTTGTTTATAAGCGTCAATCACCTTTTTAACCAATCTGTGACGTACGATATCTTTATCATCCAGATATATAATCCCGATTCCGTCAACGTCTTTCAAAACCAAAACAGCTTCTTTCAGACCTGAAATAGTTCTTCGTGGCAAATCGACCTGTCCTGGATCTCCCGTAATCATAAATTTGGCGTTTTTCCCCATACGGGTCAAAAACATTTTCATTTGTGAGTGCGTTGTATTTTGTGCTTCATCGAGAATTACAAAAGCATTATCAAGTGTGCGTCCACGCATAAATGCCAATGGCGCAATCTGAATAATTCCTTTTAAAATATAATCTTCGAGCTTTTCGTTGGGTAACATATCGCGTAAAGCATCATAAAGAGGTTGCATATAGGGATCTAGTTTTTCTTTCATATCACCGGGTAAAAAACCAAGATTTTCTCCTGCTTCTACCGCCGGACGCGTCAGTATTATCCTTTTTACTTCTTTCTCTTTAAGAGCCTTAACCGCCATTGCCACACCAGTATACGTTTTTCCTGTTCCAGCCGGACCTACTGCAAATACCATATCATTTTTCTTGATGGTATCTACCAGTAATTGCTGGTTGGGCGTCATGGCTTTAATTATTTTACCGCCAACACCGTGTACTAAAATTTTGTCATGATCGTATGATTTTTTTTCATCCTGACCATCACTCATAATGACACGTTCGATAACATTATCATCAATGTTGTTGTATCTTGTAAAGTGAAGCATTAGTCTTTGAAACCTTTTCTCGAATTCATCTAAAACTTCTTTTTCGCCAAATGCTTTCAAAGTAGTACCTCTCGCAACGATTTTAAGCTTTGGGTAGTACTTTTTAATTATTTCAAGATGAGTGTCCTGAGCGCCCCAAAAGTCTTTTGGAGCGATGTCTATGAGCTCGATTATTCTTTCGTTCAAATGAGGTAGTTTTAAATTAAAAATAAATTTGTTTGTAAATCTATTGTTGTCGGGTTGTTTATATCTTTAAATCAAATTGTCTTTTCTTTCTTTCAATTTGTATTTAGTATTACTAGATTTGCATATCTCAAATTTAATGAAAATTAGATTTAAAAACTACCAATAGTTATAAACAAAATTATGTCAATAATTACCCTTACTACTGATTACGGCTTAAAAGACCACTTTGTTGGTGCGCTAAAGGGTAAGATTTTATCTGAATATTCAGAAGCTCAAATCATTGACATTACACATGACATAGATCCGTTTAATACTGCCGAGGCAAGTTACATAGTTGGAGCATCGTATTTAAGTTTCCCAAAAGGAACCGTACACCTTATTGGTGTTGACATTGAACGCAATAAAGAGAATCAGCATATCGCAATGCAGTGGAACGACCATTACTTTATTTGTGCCGATAATGGTATTTTAAGTATGCTTACGCAGAAAATAGTTCCCGAAAAAATTGTTGCCATCAATATTCATGATCGTTTTCCAGCCGAATCGACAGATATGGATATTTTTATTCAGGTTGCCTGTCATATTGCAAAAGGCGGATTGCTGAATGTAATTGGTAAAGAAATAACAAGTATAAAAGAAATTACAGAATTGCAGGCTTTAGTTTCCGGCGACGGAAACTCCATCAAAGGATACGTAATATATATCGATCATTTTGGAAACATCGTCACCAATATTGCTAAAAAGCATTTTCTCGAAATCGCCCGTGGTCGTCCGTATGAAATTGTGCTGAACACAAAAAACATTAAAACTATTTTACCCAGTTATTCGGCAATTGCAACTTCAGAAAAATACCCAATTAAAACCTATGAAGGCGAAAAACTCGCTATTTTTAATGAAGCAGGTTTTCTTGAAATTGCCATTTTCAGAAGTAATCCTTCAAAAGTGGGTTCTGCCAATAGTTTGTTAGGATTGAATTATCGTGATGTGATTACGATTCAGTTTTCTTAAAAAAAAATTAGTCTTTAGATTGATTGCACATACATTTTTCTCATTAAACAGATCTACATCCATATTTCCCTTTTTTTGTTTATTCTACAGGAGAAGTTTATTGCTCAAATTATAAACATAGCCTGCGGTTTTCACCGTGCATATCACAATGTGTAACATAATGCTCTCTCCACGGTGAAAATCACGGGCTATATTTGAAATTCTATGGATTATTCGAATTAAAAAAAATGTAATTATATATTTTATTTTTTTCTAAAAAGAACAATCAATTTTGGTATTTTTGCGCACCTGTAAGACTTTAGGTTTTCAACCAATCTAAATCAACAATCCAAAATGTAAATCAAAGATATGTTTGTCAGAATTGTAAAAATGAGTTTTCACGAAGAAAAAATTCCTGATTTTCTGGAGAATTTCGACTTCGTGAAAGACAAAATTAGAAATGCAGAAGGAAATCGTTTTTTAGAATTGTATCAGGATAAAAATAACAAATGCATATTTTTTACTTACAGTTATTGGGAAACCGAAGCTGACTTAGAAAATTACAGACAATCTGAACTTTTTAATACGGTTTGGAGTTTTACTAAGCAATTATTCAATGCAAAACCTGAAGCGTGGAGCGTTGACAAAGTTGTTTCTTTAGTTTAAAGTTTCAGGTTCAAGTTGCATACGTAACGTGAAAATTGGAACTGATTTTAACAGCAAAGAACGCAAAGAAAATATCTAAAAGGTTTAGAAATCGCTAAGTTCGCAAAGCTGGACTTGAAACTGAAACTTAGAATAAGATTAAACAACTAAAATATAAAAGGTTTAGAAACGAAAAGTTGAAAGTAAAGCAACTTGAAACCTGAAACCTGAAACAAAACAAACTAAAGACAAATGAAATCAATCATTTTAAGAGAAATAAAATCCTTTTTTGGCTCGCCAATTGGCTATTTGGTTATTGCAATTTTCCTTATCAGCAACGGATTATTTTTGTGGGTATTTGAAGGAGACTACAATATATTGAATACTGGTTTTGCGGATTTGACTCCATTTTTTACCTTAACACCGTGGATTTTGATTTTTCTGATTCCGGCGGTTACAATGAGAAGTTTTTCTGATGAAAGAAAGCAAGGAACATTGGAATTACTTTTAACAAAACCATTATCGATTTGGGAAATCGTAAACGGTAAATTTTTAGGTTCTTTATTTCTAATAGTTTTAGCGATTATCCCAACGTTTATTTACGTAAAAGTGATTTCGAATTTGGGTGCTCCCGAAGGAAATATCGATATGGGAAGCACGATCGGTTCTTATTTTGGGTTACTATTTTTGATAGCTTCTTATTCTGCTATCGGAATTTTTACTTCTACCCTATCAGAAAATCAAATTGTTGCCTTTATTATTGCCGTTTTTCTTTGTTTCTTTTTTTACTTTGGTTTTGAAGGATTAGCGACTTTAATTCCGGGATTCGGTGCTATTATTCCCGTTTTTGGCATGCAGGATCATTTTAAAAGTATGAGTCGGGGCGTTATTGATACTCGTGATGTTATATATTTTTTAAGCATTACCGTATTATTTTTGTCTTTTACCGTTTATCAATTAAAATCTTTTAAAGCCTAATGAAAGCATCTAATCAACAAAATATCAAAGTTTTAGGTATTACCGTTTTCGTTTTAATTGTTTTAAATGTATTGGGAAATTTATTTTTTCATCGATTCGATTTAACAAAAGACAAACGCTATACTTTATCTCAAACATCTTTAAATATTGTAAAACAAGTCCAGAATCCGTTATCTATTAAAATTTACATGCAAGGCGACCTGCCCGCAGATTTTAGACGTTTACAGCAGGAAACCAAGCAATTATTAGAAGAATTTCAGGCATATAACAATAATATTGTTTTCGAATTCGTAAATCCAATGGAAAACGAAGAGGAAAGCATGGAGGTTGTAAAATCGTTGTACCAAAAGGGTCTTACGCCAATAAATATAACAGTTGACGATAAGGGAAAACAGTCGCAGGCAATGGTTTTTCCGTGGGCAATTGCGGTTTACAATAATAAGGAAGTTAATATCCCTTTGTTGAAAAACATTATGGGCGCCTCTACAACACAAAAAGTTGTAGGATCAATTCAGCATTTAGAATATTCGATTGCCGATGCCATCAATAAAATTACCAAAGCGAAACAAAAGAAAGTAGCAATTATAAAAGGAAACGGCGAAATAAACGAAATTCACATTGCTAAAATGTTGATGCAAATTCGAGAAAGCTACTACATCGGACCTTTTACTTTAGACTCTGTTGCTAAAAATCCAACAGGAAGCCTTGAAGCTTTAAAGAAATACGATCTGGCGATTATCTCAAAACCTACAGAAAAATTTTCTGACGAAGAGAAACAGGTTTTGGATCAGTTTATTATGAATGGAGGAAAAACATTATGGTTAATTGACCAGGTTGCCGCTGACATGGATAGTTTGTATAATCAATCCGGAGCGACTTTAGCTTACCCGAGAGATTTGAATCTGAATGATATGTTCTTTAAATACGGTTTCAGAATCAACCCTGACCTGGTAAAAGATGAACAAGGAAGCCCGATTAAACTCGCCACCGGTGAACAAGGAAGCGCAACTCAATATCAGGATTTTGTATGGAAATTTGCACCGCAGGTTTACCCGACAGGCAAACATCCCATCGTTAAAAATTTAGGCGGAATCAGATTTGATTTTGCAAGTCCGATTGATACATTAAAAAATGGAATTAAAAAAACGGTTTTATTGCAATCGTCTCAATATTCAAAAATAATTGGAACTCCGGCAGAAATCAATTTAAATATTGTAACCGAAAAAACGTCTCCGCAAGATTATGTAGACAAAGGAAATTTGCCACTTTCGGTTTTATTGGAAGGAAGTTTTCATTCTGCATTTGAGAATCGTGTTTTACCTTTTAAAGAAAATGGTTTCGTTGCAAAAGGAAAACCAAACAAAATGATTGTGATTTCTGATGGCGATTTGGCCAGAAATCAATTAGATAAAAACATGATGCCTGTAGAATTAGGTTACGATCAGCGCACAGGAAACTTATACGACAATAAAGATTTTATAATGAATTGCATCAATTACCTGCTGGATGACACGGGACTTATTAACATTAGAAGCAAAGATGTTGAGCTGCCATTATTAGATAAAGAAAAAGTATACGAAAATTACAGCATAACGCAATTCATAACTATCGGACTTCCAATTGCAATTTTATTGGTTTTCGGAGTTCTATTTACGTATATTCGAAAAAGAAAATATAGCAAATAGATGTTGATAAAAAATTTGCGAAACTAAGATTGTTTACGATATATTTGTAAAACGGATCTTAGTTGATGAAAAACTAAAGAAAAGAGCAAAAAAATAAAACAAAAGACATGAAATTTATAGTATCGAGTTCGTACTTATTAAAACAATTACAAGTTTTAGGTAGTGTAATTAACAGTAACAATACGTTGCCTATTTTAGATAACTTTTTATTTGAACTAGATAATGATGCGTTGACAGTTTCAGCATCGGATCTTGAAACAACAATGTCTGCTACATTATCAATCGATTCTAAGAGTAAAGGAAGCGTTGCTGTACCTGCAAAACTTTTACTTGAAATTTTAAAAACGTTTCCGGAACAGCCTTTAACTTTTACAGTTGAAGAAAACAATACGGTTGAAATTAGCTCTAATTCCGGAAAATATGCATTAGCATATGCAGCCGGAGAAGAATTCCCAAAATCAGTTAATCTTGAAGAACCATCTGTAACACTTGTTCCTGCGGATGTATTGGCAACTGCAGTAAGCAAAACTATTTTTGCTGCCGGTAACGATGATTTACGTCCGGTAATGTCTGGAGTTTTCTTTCAGTTCTCGCCAGAAGGATTAACTTTTGTTGCAACAGATGCTCATAAATTAGTAAAATATGCCCGTACGGATGTAAAAGCATCTCAGGTAGCTGATTTTATTATGCCAAAGAAACCTTTAAATATTTTAAAAAGTATTTTAGGATCTTCTGACGCTGAAGTAAAAATTGAATATAACGACTCAAATGCGACTTTCTCATTTGACAACTATATTTTGATGTGTCGTTTAATTGATGGAAAATATCCTAATTACGAAGCGGTAATTCCAAAAGAAAATCCAAACAGATTAATGATCGATCGTTCTTTATTTTTAAGTTCTGTTCGTCGTGTTGCGATTTTCTCTAACAAAACTACACACCAGATTCGTTTGAAAATCGCGGGAGCTGAATTGAATGTTTCTGCCGAAGATATCGATTACTCAAACAAAGCAGAAGAAAGATTGACTTGTGATTATCAGGGAGATGACTTGCAAATTGGTTTCAACTCACGTTTTTTAACGGAAATGCTGACCAATTTACAATCAGATATGATTATGCTCGAGATGTCATTGCCAAACAGAGCCGGGATTCTTACGCCAGTTGATGGTTTAGAAGAAGGTGAAACTGTTACAATGTTGGTAATGCCCGTAATGTTAAATAGTTAACATCAAAACTTCTTTTTGTTACAGGGATTGTTTTTAGTTTCAAATTAAAGACATATCATTGTAAAAAAAAAACATCGCTATTAACCAACCATTTTTTATACCTAGAAACCGCAATTCCGATAAAGAGTTGCGGTTTTTTATTTTGGGTGTTTTTTTTTGTTTCAAGTTTCAGGTTTCAAGTTTTTCCTGGATTGTTCGGATTTTACCGCAAAGCACGCAAAGTTTTTTTTGCATCGTTAACGTTTACAAACGCAAAGTTCGCAAAGCTTTGAATGAAAAGCTTTGCGAACTTTGCGTAAAAGTTAGCGCACTTTGCGGTTAAATTTAAAACCTGAAACTTTTTTTCTAACTTTGTAATATGAAAATAGAAATTTGGTCGGACATCATGTGTCCGTTTTGTTATATCGGAAAAAGACAATTGGAAACTGCCTTAAAAGAGTTTCCCGGAAATGATTTTGAAATCGAGTGGAAAAGTTTTCAGCTTGATCCAACCATTACGCCACAATCTGGCAAAGACGTTTATACGTTTCTTGCGGAAAGAAAAGGAATTTCGGTTGAACAATCTGTAGAAATGCACAAAGGTGTTGTAGAACGCGCAAAAAGCGTTGGTTTGGATTATCATTTTGACAAAGCTATTATTTCAAATTCCCTTACTGCACATCGCATTATACAATTAGCGAAAGCCAAAAAATTAGGCGATGAAATGGAAGATATTTTCTTTAAATCGTATTTTACAGAAGGACGCGATTTAAACGATGGTCCAACCTTAGTAGAACTGGCTGTCAAAGCTGGTTTAGATCAGGATCTCGTCTTACAAGTTTTAAAAGACGAAAACTTATTTTTAAAAGAAGTTCACCACGATATTACAGAAGCACAGGAAATTGGCGTGCAAGGCGTTCCGTTTTTTGTTTTCGACAGAAAATATGCAGTTTCAGGTGCTCAGCCGGTTGAGGCTTTTGTAAATACGATTCGTGAAGTTACAAAGTAAACCCCTGTTTTGTCATCCTAACAGAGGAAGGATCACATTCGTAACACCGCTCAATTGGAATGCTCTTCGACTCCGCTCAAAGTGACAAACAACGCATGTCATGCTGAGCGTAGTCGAAGCACGCCAAAGTTGAGCAAGAAACTATCGACTCGGCTAAGAGCCACAATCCAAGGTCAAATCTAGAATCTTTCTTCTTTCTTCTTTCTTCTTTACTCTATAATCTAAAATTAAATAACTCCCATTTTCTGCATCAAAAAGGTAGCACTTTTATTTTTACAAATTCCTGAACGCAATTTATAATCAAAGTGAAGTTCGTTGTTTTGAATTTCGACTTCAAAGCATTGATTGGTTAAGATTTCAGGATATTCATTTGTTGTTAAGCACACTTCTATGTCGTGTGTTGCGATTGCTCCAATGGCATTTTGAGCGATTATCTTTTTAACGACTTCGATAGTTCCGTTTCGTTTGTCATCAGAGTTTGTTCCTCTTAAAATTTCATCTAGTAAAACAAAAGCCGGCTTATCTTCTAATGCATCCATAATTTGTTTTAAACGCTTAATTTCTGCAAAGAAATATGATTCACTATCTGCCAAAGAATCAGACAAACGCATTGAAACTAAAACCGGAAGTGGATGAATGTTAGCCTTTGAAGCGCAAACCACTGAACCGATTCCGCCAAGGACCATATTAACGCCAAGACTTCTTAAAAAAGTACTTTTTCCAGACATATTCGACCCAGTTAAAATCATAAATGATTCAGGGTAAAAATGTGTATCATTGCCTACTCTTGTCTCCGGATTCAGCAAAGGATGACTCAAATTTGAGAATCCAATTTTATATTCAGAATTGATTTCAGGAAAAATAAAATCGTTATTATTATATGCTAAATTCGCTAAACTATTTAAGGCTTCGAATTCGCCAATAATTTCAATCCATTTTTCGAGTTCAGTCGAATAGTTGTCTTTCCATTTTAAAAGCGCTTTCAAAACATGAAGATTAAATAAAAATGTTCCGTTAAACACAATTGCCGTTACCAAATTGCTAATAGTGTCCATTCTCGAAAACAATTCAGATAACTGTTTTAAATGGGTGCTTGCGGTTGCATTCTTAAAAATTAACTGTTGTTGAAGATCAATCAACTTCCTGGATTGAAAAGATTCTTTTTCAATCTTCTGTACTAATAAACTGTATTGTTTTATGATTTTATCTACATTATCGGCTTTTGCAATCTCAGATTGAATTCGTTTAAAAGATTTGCCCAAGACTATTAAGTTTGCAATAAAAACGTATGTTAGATAAGATAATAATATAGTTTTTGAAGTGATGAAGTACGCTCCTAAAATACCAAAAAATAAAGTGGGAAGTATAACCGATAGCGCAACCAACACTTTAGGCAGTGCATTATTTTTAAATGAATTCCAGAAAACTAAGGAGTCATAAGAACTTTTAGAATCATTGCTAATCATTGAAAGAGCCAAAAAATCCTGGCGCCAGTCTATTTTATTTTTAAGCTCATTAATCGCTTCCTGATTTTCTAAAATTACTTCATTTGGCAGTTGTACCAATAATCGTTTTGCAAGTATTTTTTTTCCGACGAACGTTGCCGTTCTATTTAAATTCTGGAACAACGAATGTTCACCAAAAATATCAAGATCGTAGGAATAAGGATGATGAAAATCGTTGAACTCAATGCCGTTTTCAAAAGGAAGTTTTTCTCTTTTTAAAAAAGAAATTTCATTTTCATTAATTTTTAAAAGGGCTGTTGTAAGCTGTTTTTGAAAAGACAAACGAGAATGGATTCGCATTAAAAAAATAAAACCAACAAAAGATAGAAAAGCAAAAATTAAGTAAAGATTTTCATTTGTTTTGATGTAATAAAACAACATAAATAAACAAAGGAAAACAGTTAAAAGGCGTAAAATACTAATGCTGTTGTATCTTTTATTGATCTTAGAAAAAAGTTCAGAATAATGTTTGATTTTATTTTGATAGTAGTTCATTTTATCGATTTGATGAAGTACAAATATAACTTTTACAACATAAAATCAATATTAAAAAAAGACTGAATTTAATTTTCATGCATTATTAAAACCGGTATAGAAACTTCTTTGGTTATTTTTTTTGAGAATCCAGAATCAAAAATACCTTCAAAGAAAGATCTTTTATGTGTTATAGTGGTCAGGATATCAATGTCTTTATATAGTATAAAATCAAGAATTGTTTCTTTAACTTCATCACTAGGTAAAACTAGGAATTCTATATTTTCATTTGCAAATTCATTCTCCCATTCTTTAATCGTTTCATTAGAAACATCTGAACCTGAAGTTTTAACGTATAAACTTTTTACTTTGGCATTCGTTTTTCCTGCGATTTTCAATACTTTTTTTAGTTCTTTTTTATCTTTTTCACGATAGCGTGTTGTAAAACCAATTGTTTTTATTCTTTTAAAATTAGCATCTGCGGGCACACACAAAACCGGAACCTCAACGCCAGAAATCACAGAACTCGTATTAGAACCTAAAAAGAATTTTGTCCAGTCTGAAACACCTGTTGTTCCCATAATTACAAAATCAATCTGATCTTCTGCCACGGCATTTTTTAGATTATATAATAAATCGCCATCCATTAAGCGGTGTTTGATCACGATATCTTCCAGATTTCTTTCCACTGCAATTGTTCTCAGCTTCGGAATTTCATCTTTAAACATTTCGAATTTTGCTAATTCCAGAGAGCTGTAAATGTTTGCATAATTTTCGGGAAAAAACTGACTGTCATATACCGGAATTTCAAAAGTATGTAACAAAATAAGTTCGGCATTGACAATTTTTGCAAATTCTAATGCATGTACAAATGCATTTGTTGCTGCATCAGAAAAATCGGTTGGGAATAATATTTTTTTCATTTTGTTTCAGTTTTTAAGTTCTTCTCTCAAATTTAATCATTCTAAAAACAAAACACTCTGATAATTATCAGTTTTTTAACATTAAAAAAAAACAGGGAATAATGATTTGAACACTGCTTCCCGCTTCGCAAATTTGTGCCTTTTTTTATACCTTTACAACATGATAAATCAAGATTCTATAGTTGCACTTGCAACACCATCAGGAGCCGGGGCTATTGCTATAATTCGAATTTCAGGAGCTGAGGCAATCACTATTGGAAATTCGGTTTTTAAGTCGATCAAAAACAAAGACTTAACAAAACAAAAGACGCATACTTTGCATCTGGGTCACATTGTAGATGATTCTAAAACACTTGATGAAGTTTTGGTTTCTGTTTTTAAAGGACCAAATTCTTATACAGGCGAAAATACCATTGAAATTTCGTGTCATGGTTCTACCTATATACAGCAACAAATTATTCAGTTATTATTACGAAAAGGCTGCCGAATGGCTGATGCGGGAGAATTTACACTGCGAGCCTTCCTAAACGGAAAACTGGATTTATCTCAGGCAGAAGCAGTTGCTGATTTAATTTCGTCAGATAATGAGGCTTCTCATCAAATTGCAATGCAGCAAATGCGTGGTGGCTTTAGTAATGAAATTGCCAAATTACGTGAAGAACTTTTGAACTTTGCCTCTTTAATAGAATTGGAATTAGACTTTGCCGAAGAAGATGTAGAATTTGCAGACAGGACACAATTTCATGAATTATTAAACCGAATTGAATTTGTCCTTAAGCGTTTAATCGACTCTTTCGCTGTTGGAAATGTAATTAAAAACGGAATTCCGGTTGCAATTGTCGGAGAACCAAATGTTGGTAAATCAACTTTGTTAAATGCATTATTGAATGAAGAGCGTGCTATTGTTTCTGATATTGCAGGAACAACTCGTGACACGATTGAAGATGAACTGGTTATAGGCGGAATTGCTTTTAGATTTATCGACACTGCTGGAATTCGTGAAACGAAAGATGTTGTAGAAAGCATCGGAATCAAGAAAACTTTTGAGAAAATTGAACAGGCACAGCTTGTTATATATTTGATGGATACTTTAAAGTTTCAGGTTTCGGGTTCTTCATTTATAGTTGAAATTGAAAAAATAAAAAATAAATATCCTTTAAAAGAAATTTTAATTGTTTGCAATAAAATTGATCAGCTCAGCGCTGACGAACTTCGACAAGTGCGTCAGGAACTTGAAACTTTAAACCTGAAACAAATTTTTCTAAGTGCAAAAGAAAATGTTGGTGTTGAAGAATTAAAAGGTCTATTGCTTACATTTGTAAATACGGGAGCTTTACGCAACAATGAAACTATTGTAACAAATACAAGACATTACGACTCATTACTTAAAGCATTAGACGAAATAACAAAAGTAAAATTCGGACTTGAGACTAATCTTTCGAGCGATTTAATTGCGCTTGATATTCGTGAAGCTTTATACCAATTTGGGCTTATTACAGGTCAGGTTTCTAATGACGAATTATTGGGAAATATTTTTGCTAATTTCTGCATTGGAAAATAACAACACAAAGTGCAAGCCTTATCTAAAGACGTTAGTTTATCCCTACTTGATGAAAAACAAATGCTAATAACATCAAAATCAACCAAAAAGATACTGCTCCTAAAAAACAACACACAATTGATTTAACATAATTCATGATTTTTTTCTCTCCAAAAAATTGTCCTATTGACCAAAAGACATAAAAATATCCTGTAAAAACACCAATTATAGCAATTGACTCCGACTTAAGCATAAATTCAAGTAAAGAAAATACAAGTAAGATTAATAATAATTGCCCAATAGAATAACATAATAAAATTGTGATTTCATATATGTTGTAATTATGTTTTCTAAAAAACACTTTTATAAATAATGCAATCAAAAATCCAATCATGAGTGAAGCATAACCAACATGATTATTTATCCAGTCACTAATGGCTTTTTTTTCTAAATACTGGTCTGTATTGCCAATCTTCTGGCTTAAAGAGATGAATTGATATTCAATGTGAAAGAAATGAAAAATAAGCGTGAATAATGTTGCTGAAAATATTAAAAAAATGATGGGTTTTGTAGCTTTACTCCTGTCTTCAAATATAAAACTCCTTACTAATTTACCTGGCCTGATGAAAAGTTGTTTTACGGTATACATGAAACCACTTTCAAGATGCAAAAGATGTGTAATTTCATGAATTATATAAGATGAATCAATTCTTTTGAGTCTGTTATTTTCTGCTAAACTGTTCGCTTCTTTCATAAACTATTTTGTTTCTTCTTTATTTTTTCAAAAATAAACAATTTTAGCTTCGGCACCATTTCAAAAATTAATAAAGCAATTATGATCTAAGTGTTTCGAAATTATTTAATGCTGAATATTTCTTTTGTCGTGTCGGTATCTTATTAAGTTCAGAAGAAAACAAAATCGACGTTGAAATTGCACGCTTGCAAATAAGTAAGCCTTATAATGTAAGTTCTTTTAGGAAGAGATTCTGTTAAGGCTGTGGAGACTTTCACGTATTCAGAATAATATCTATTCCAAAATTTATCTAAATAGCAATACATCGCACTTAGGGTTTTTATATTTGTTTAATTTTTAATATAATTTGAAATAGTAACAAAATAATATCTCAAATTCTATTGATGATAATTCGTTTTATAAATCTTTGACGAGTCAATTCTCGTATATATAGTTAATTAAAACAGTTATCATGGAAACATTACCTATACTTCTTCTGCAGACACTTTCTGGCAGATATGGAATGAGCTACACTTTAGAAGAGCTGACTAGTCTTATTTTTCCAGGTTTAAATCTTTCAACAACATTAAAAAACCATATAGTTAGTGAAATAGAAAACCAATCAAAAATAATGGAAGCTTTACTAGTTTTAAATGACGATGGTCAAATCTTTTTAAATCCATTTACCGACAAAAGCGCAATTACCATAAAAGGCTTAATGACAGTAAATAATAAGGTTTTTTGTAATTAAGCCATTATATAATTTTCACTTAAACAATCAGTCTGTTAATCATTCCATTAAAGATGAAACCATGAAAAGGCAAAACTGAATACCAGTAAAGTTTGCCCATAATTCCTTTTGGCCTAAATGTAGCAGCCTGATATAATGTGTTATTAATGATTTTAAATTCGAGCCAGGCTTCACCGGGAAGTTTCATTTCGGCATATAAAATGAGTTTTCCGTTTTCTTTATCAGCATAGACAACGCGCCAAAAATCCAATACATCGCCAGCGTGAATTTGATTTTTATGAGTTCTTCCACGTTTTGCTCCTACTCCGCCAAAAGCCTTATCAATAAATCCGCGTAAATTCCAGAGCCAGCTGGCATAATACCAACCTGCCTCGCCGCCAATAGACCAAATTTTATAAATTGTAAATTCCCTGTTTTTAATTTCTCTTTTTCTGCGATCAATAAAGCAATCTTTTTTAGGAACTTTAAGATAGTTGGCAACACTTCCTTTAAACCTGCCGCTTATCATAGAATCCTTCCAGCTTGAGACGATCGCATCTTCCTCAATTTTTATTAATGCTCGCTGAAGTGCTTTTTTGTAGCCAATTGGCGTTACTCCCAATAAAGTATTTATTCGGTCATCTTTACATATAACTTCTACTTTCATACTGCTTACCAAGGCCGAAGCAAGTTTAAACGAAGTAGAGGTTACAAAATACAGCCAGTACGATGACAGTTTCGGAGTCATGACCGGCACGGTAAAAATGTACCTTCTAAGTTTTTTTTCTTCAGCAAATCCCAGCAGCATTTCTTTATAGGTTAAAATATCTGGACCGCCAATATCAAAACTTTGGCTGTACGTCACCGGATTTAGCAAGGAACGCAGCAAAAACTCCAGGACATCACTTATAGCGATGGGCTGGCATCTTGTATTGAGCCACTTGGGCGTAATCATAACAGGAAGTTTTTGAACAAGATCTCGTATAATTTCGAATGATGCACTCCCCGATCCTACTATAATTCCTGCTCTTAAAGCTGTAGTTGGAATTTTACTTGCTTTTAAAATATCTTCTACTGCTTTTCTTGAAGATAAATGTTTGGATAGGGTGCTGTCATTTATAATTCCGCTTAGATAAATAATCTGTCTGGCATTTGTTTTATTAATTCTGTTTACAAAATTATGGGCAGAAATACTTTCCAATTCGTCATAATTGCTGGCAGAACCAGACATGGAATGAATTAGATAATAAGCTGCATCGATATCTTCAGGTATATTATCAAGACTTTGCCGATCCAGAAAATCAACTTCAATAATTTGTAATTTCTTTTCAGGCTGTTCCGGATAATAAAACCTATTTTTATCTCTAACACAGCATATTACTTCATATCCTTGCGATAAAAGCATTGGCAATATTCTTTTGCCGATATAACCCGTTGCACCCGTTAAGAGAATTTTCATAGTTTCTTATTATAATTTAAAGCTCACCAAGCCATAATCCATCTGAAAAACTTGTCCTGAAATTGATGCGGCTTTATTTGAAATCAGATAATCTGCCATTTGAGCAACCTCTTGCGGTTTTAGATAATTTTTCATGGGATGACGTTCGATCATATTTTCCTTCATGCGGTCGTTTCGCAAAATAGAGGCAGACAATGATGTTTCGGTAATTGTAGGCGCGATAGCATTGATTCGGATTTCAGGAGCCAATTCGGCTCCAAGAGATTTTACCAGCCCTTCTACCGCTGCTTTTGCCGACGCTATGCTGGCATGAAAGGGCATTCCTAATTTTGCAGCTACCGTGCTAAAAAGCAAAATGGAAGGATTCTGACCTTTTTTCAAAGTAGGCAAATAATGTTGTATGATTCTTACCGCGCCTACAACATTAATTTCAAAATCATTCCTGAAATCCTGAACACTTAAACTTAAAATAGGTTTGAGATTGATGGATCCCGGACAATAAATTAAAGTATCAAGAGCTTCCAATTCAGGTAAATCTCCACTAATGGCATCCACAGAAAAATGAACCAGATTAGGATGAGAAATATCCGGAGCTGTGCGGCTTATATTGTAGACAATATTATCTTCAAGCTGTTGAAGTAAAATAGCGTTTCCAATTCCTCTGCTTCCTCCTACTATGAGAATTTTTTTCATCTTATATAATGTTATACTTAATCCGATAAATTGTTACAGTTAAAGATAGTAATTTGTTTAATCATTTATTAAAAAAGTTAAACAAATTAAATCCTTTTATTTAATTTAGCACTGCAGAAATTCTCTGAATGTCACTAAACTTTCAAACATTTATGTTTTTGTAATAATTACGATAAATGCATATAATTATGAAAAAAGAAAATACTTATTTTACGGTGATTGAACTTGATCGAATAATTGAAATGACGTGGGAAGACAGGACTACTTTTGATGCCATAAAATTTCAATTTGGGTTGTCAGAGTCTGATGTGAAAAAGCTAATGAAAAAGGAACTCAAATTTAGCAGTTATAAATTATGGCGAGAACGTGTCGAAAATTGCAACACAAAACATTCGTCTAAGCGTGTTGGCGGAATTAACCGTTTTAAAAGCGGTTTGCAGCGTGCTATCACAAATAATAAGATTTCAAAGAGATCTTAGCAGCAGAAATTTCAATCTTGACTCAACAGCTTGTCTCATTGCCAAAAAGATAATTATTTACAATCTTTCTATGGCCATTGTTAGAAATAGTAATTTATTATTTTAATTTTAAACGATAGTTAGTTGGTGTAATGCTGTATTTATCATGAAAGCTTTTAGTAAAATTAGCCAGGTCGTTAAAGCCACAGTCAAAAGCTATGTCAGTAATACGTTCATCCGAGGCTATAAGTAGCTCGGCGGCCTTTTCAAGTCTCTGAGTTTTGATATAATTAGCAGGAGAGTCATTATAAAGTTTCGCAAACTCCCTTTTAAAAGTGGAAACACTCAAATTGGTTTTTAGCGCGAGATCTTCAACCCCTACTTGCAAAAATATATTTGCTTCTATAATTTGTTTGAAAGAATAAGTAGCAGGCGAAAAAAGCTGCGATAAGATTACCTGAATAGTTTCCGCATTTTGCGTTTGAGACAACAAAAGAATGATTTCTTTTAACTTTAAAATTAAAATTTCTTCACTTACTAAGGACGGATTTTCGAAATAAAACAAAAGACCTTCAATATACTTTTTAATTAAAAAGTCATTATTTATTTTTTCATTGCATTGATTTGATATGCTATTTTTTGGTTTTTGAAGTAATAATGGAAGATCTCTTTCATATATTTTTTTTAAAGTTTTAGGATGAAAACTAATCACTACTACTTCATTCTGGACGCTTGATCTAGCATTGCTTACTTTCTTTCCCGTATTTGAGCACGTTAGAAGCAACGAATAATTGCCTGGCACCATAATTTCTTCATCTTCTGCGTGAAATTGTATCTCGCCTTCTAAAGAAAATAAAAAGCAAGCGCTATCTGACACCGGAAAAGGAAATTCAAACGGTGGTTTTAATTTCACTTTTTGAATTAAGGTCTGTCCAAATAATTCAATTTTTTTATAGTCTACCACCATTTTTATATATTTTTAAATTGTAAGACGGCCCAAATGAAAACAAAAATAAGCCTTATGGATAGAATTACGGAACAAAATTAAAATCTTAGCTTAGACTATTTCTCCAGTAATGCTAATATTATGTTCTTGATATATTTCCATTCGCAAGTTAATAACTCTCATGGGAAGCAGCAGTTTCATATCATAAAAAATGTCGCTCTCAGTAGTTAATTCTCCTTTTCCTTCTTTTAGAACCTCCGTCCACTGTGCTTTTGGTCTACGCTTCATTTTCTGTTTTTTAAAGCGACTGTCATTTGAACATACAAAGATGAGAGAGAAAAAAGGGAAGCATTATATGAATTAGATCAATTATTTGGCGATTTTGTTCAGGTGCAGAAGTTAATCTTCTAGTGATTTTACTAATAAGGACATTTCTGTTCTAAATTATAAAATCCGTAGATACAGAACCGATTCCCAGTCTGACATCTCTTTATTCAATTGGTGAATTTTGCTCATTCTCCTCATCGCTTCCTAAAAATAAGTTTACCGGGGGATTTTGGTTAAAAACTATCTGCATGAATACAAAAGCACAGGCCTATTTATTGCAAAGTTCATTTTTAATGTACATTAATAAAAACTCCTTAATTTCTTAAGGAGTTTCTTGATGGATTGTAAGGGATCAAATTCGAATACCTGGTTTCGATTTGATATTCAAAATGACTATAATTTACAGAATTTATTTATTTTATAATACTAAATAACTGCCTTCTGCCAATAAAAGACATTACTCGATTGCTTCGATTAAAATTTCTGCCACATTCTTTGGCATCGAAATAAATGGAGTATGACTACTCTCTAAAATGTATTCTTTTTTAACCTTAGTATTTTTAACCATTTCTTTTTGCGCAGGATAACTTACAGCATGGTCACTAGTTGTATAAATATATATTTTTTCCACTCTTCCATAATTTCCTTCAGTAAGTGCTACCGGAGTTACAAAAGGCTGTAGTGGTTCTGGTTTAACGCCCTCCGCCAGTTTTTTTTGTCTATTTGCTGGAGCATCTGCAAAAAACACATCAATAACACCCTCCTTTGCTATAATGGCTGAAGCGCTTTTTTCATCAATTTTTAAATGTTTTCCCACATGGCTTTCTGCATCTATTTTTGCAAGATCTAAAAGGCTCTGACCATTATTTGGCAGATAGGCCGCCAAATAAATAAGTGTCGTAATACTGTTTGGTATTTCTTCAGCCACCTGACTTATTACAATTCCTGCCATACTATGCCCTACAAGCGTAACCTGCTTACGATCTCCAATTGCTTTTTTTACCACATCTACGTAGGACTGCAAAGTAATTGCCGAAAATGGGGTTTTATCACTGCCATGTCCGGGAAGATTGACAACAGTTACATTGCATCCCTTTGCTTCTAATAAAGGAGTTACCGAATTCCAAGCCGAGGAGTCAGACCATGAACCATGAACCAGAACGATATTCGTGTTCTTTTTGTTTTGAGCAAAAGCATTAGCTCCAATTACAGTGATCGCCATAATGATAATAAATTTTTTCATAATTTTAGTTTTAAGTTGCCAAGTCGTTTTGGCACTACATTTATATTGTTTTCATTCCTATAAATATTAACTCAGTTTAATACGACATCTCTCTTTCTGCTACTACCATCTAGTCGAACAAGAGATGTTTTTATACATTTACAGCCTACTCGTCTAAAAACTGCCTTTGCCCAGTAATTGATGCTTTTTGTATTGCATTCAGCAATATATGTGTTGCTAACGCATCTTTAAATTTTGGCGCTTGCCTTGTTCCTTCGTTTAAATCTTTTAGTACGAGCGCATAGTTTTGTGCTAAATTATACACTGGCAAATCTAAAGATTCGGGTACCTGGAAGAATTCTTTAGGTACTTCTAATACTTCAACATTCGATTGGTTTTTCTTTACGCCCTTAATGATAACCGGAAAAAATGCAACGTGTCCGGAATCAGCAGTAATTATTAAATCACCTTCTGTACCATTTATTTCCCATAGAAAATTAGTACCTCCAGAAACACCAGCTCTATAATGAATTGACGCCACCGCGCCATTTACCAAGATACCGCTTACCGCTACCTGATCTTCAATTGTGATGGGAACCTTTTTACCACTTTCTGCTATTTCTCCAAATTTGTTTACTGTCGCTGTAGTTGCATTAATTTCAGAAAATGCACCAAGGCAATGGCAAACTGCATGAATAGTTGCACCAAAAGGAATGGTTAACATGCTTGCTCCATTTTTTATATCAAGAGTATAGGCGTTGAATGTATCTGTAACTAGCATTCCGCCAGACGCTACTATTGAAGTGGACAATAGAGTACCAATATATCCATCTTCTATTAATTTTTTAATATATTGGATAGCAGGAACACTTTGAGACTGCAATCCTGCAAAGGCCGAAACATTTTTATCATTTGCCCATTTTGTCATTTCTCCAGCTTCTTCTAACCCATTTCCCAATGGCCATTCACAATAAACATGTTTACCGGATTTTATTGCTTTTTCGACCAATTCCCTATGGTAAGGAACTTTAACAGTAATTACTACCAAATCAACTTCAGAAGATGCTAACAAATCATCCACATTATCAAAAGCATTGGGAATCCCAAATAGTCTTGATGCCGTCACAGCTTTTTCCATCGATGGATTTGTTAGTGCTGTAATTTCGAATTCTGCAAATTGTTTTATTGCAGGTATGTGTGCGTAAGAAGCCCATCCTCGTGTTGGATCAACACCGATGATACCAATTCTTATCTTATCATTTTTCATAGTGGTGCATTAAAATTTTTAGGCAGATAATTTATCTCCTATCACTTCATAAAATTCTATCGTTACTGTTTCAATAGCAATGGCCTCTGACGAACGCATTGGATAACTGCCACTTCGAAATGAATGAATCAAATCTTCAATGGCATCTGTTTCAATTTCGTAAATAGTCAGGTATGTGCTTTTTACTTCACTGCTTTGGAGGAAAGATTTAAAACGCTGGGCCGTTTTAATTTCCGGAATGCTCAACACATCACTTAAGTGGATTTTATCGTACCAGCTGTTGTACGCTATTTCCCTGCCTTCAACGGGCGAAGAAAATGTGGTCAAAATGTATTTTTTCATAGTGTATTATTATTACTACAAAGGTACATTCGCCCTGCGTGAGAAGTATATTTCAAACAAACAGAAACCTATTCCAATCAAATAATTGCCATTTTAAAAATTAGGCCGCTTGCTATTTCGAAAGGAATTTGGAGTTTCTTTTGTGTGCCTTTTAAAGAAGGTATTAAAATTGGATGGATATTCAAATCCCAGCATATATGCAATTTCAGCAACATCAGCATGACTATGTTTTAGTAATGCCTTAGCTTCAGATATTAGTCTCGCAGCAATAATTTCCGACGTTTTATTCCCTACCATCTCTTTGACAGAATGATTCAGATGATTGACATGCACAGATAGTTCTGCTGCAAAATCTTTAGGTGTTTTAAGTAAGACCTTGTTTTCAGCAACATCTATAGGAAACTGTCGCTCAAGTAAATTTAAAAAACTGGAAACGATACGTGTTGCAGCTGAGGTGTTGGCTGAGGTTCTTTTCGCAGTATTAAAATACTGATAACCTTTTTGAATCACCAACTCCAGATAAGTGGCAAGCGTATCATATTTATGATGATAGTCACTTTGTATTTCATCATGCATAGTTTCAAATAAAGAGCGCATCTGTACTGCTTGCTTTTCGTCAAGTACACATATTGGATTTGCATATGGCTTAAACAATGGTGATTCTTTAAAATAGCTAATATTCAACAATTTGGATTGAAAATAACTATCGAAAAAGCAACTGTAAGAAGGTTTGACTTCTGACAAAGATTGCCAGTAGTAAGGTACAGTAGGGCTATAAAAAATTAGAACCGATCCATCAATCTGAATGTATTCATCATTTATTTGCAATACCCCAGTACCTTCTATTAATGATATTTTGTAAAAATCATTTCGATGCAGAGGCTTGGTTTGATCACAAATCTCAGATTGATGTATAATATTAAAATGATTAGCTTCCGTAAGCAGTAAATACTCATTGTAGCAGGCTTTATCAGTAACCACCAATTCCTTTATACTATGAATTTTTTGCATACGTAAAGGTATTCAATTCAAACCTTTTGAACGATGCAAAACGTTAATTTATAAAAAGTAATTAGCTCTTTCAATAACTCGGACCCTTAAGATGAAAAGTACATTTTTTTTAAAGTGAAAAATGAATAAAAAAAAACCTCCAAAATCAAATTATTTGGAGGTTTCAAATTGAATTTAAGACATAAATAACGTCGATTTTGTTTATTAAAAGAACGGCATCGACGTTGTGGTTATTATTTATTTCAGGCAATTATTTAAAGTGAATGAACTATTGAGCATCCCAGGCGGCACTTGCATAATAAATTGAGCTTGTTACAGGCGCTTTCCAGTATTCCTGACTACCACCACGGAAAGTGTGCAGGCTTACCGCATTTACATTTCGTTTAGAATCGTTTGTTACCCAACGAATTGTTTGATTCAATATCTCGGTACCATTTACATAATATTTGACGTAACCATTGGTACTTGATCCTGTATTTAACTTAACAGATATCTGACAATTATAGGTAACTCCTTCCTGTATGTAATACTTTTTCCCAAAATCATTACCATATTGTCCGGGCTGATCTTTATAATAAACGTAAGGCTGCAGATACGCTCCACTTCCTTTGGCAGTATTTGATCCATTCGGACAATACCACATAAATCTTGCACTACCGCCATTGCCATCCCATCCCGGATCGCCACCCGTATTCTGATCACCAATCAATATACCATATCCGCACTTACCGCCTCTGCTCCAATAAAATCCTGAATTAAATTTCATCGTGAACCAAACGGTGTAAACACCTTCTGACCAAACTCCATACGATGTGCATAAACCACCCGGACATGTTAGTGTATTAGTTTTCAATGTGATCGTTCTGGCTCCTGCTCCACCACCCAGTGCCGCAACAACTTCTTTACCATCGATTTCAGAAACATCTTTGATGTCGCTTTTTGTTACTTCTTTGCTTTCATTTTGTGGTACATTTAAATCTTGTTCGTTTTCACAGCCATTAAACACAAATGCTGTAATAAATAGCAAACTCGTTAATTTTAAGAATCTTTTCATTTTTTAAAGTTTTAGGGTTAGTAATAGTTAAGTAATAAATGGTTATTCAATTACAATTAACTTACTATTGCTGCAAATTTTAATGCTAAAAACAAACCAGATCTACATTTAGCAAGCTATTTGTAATTGATACTGCAAAGTTGATTAATAAGTATTTATATGAGGTGAAATAAAGTACGTATTTGGGTACAAAAAAATACCATCGCTGAATTTTTTGCATATTTTCTCTATTATTAAAATGAAATTAATAAAAAAAATACCTAAAAATTATTTGTAATTCACTGGTAGCATTAACTCAGCTGCTAATCCGATTATTCAAAAACAATCAGATGCAACTATTGTCAATATTAATACTGGCTATGTTTTTATCCCTCTGCGAATGCATCTTCCTACAGTGCCACTAAAAGCAGATACGGGCAATTACTCAGGGATTAGGATTTCAAATTCGTAAATATACCTGTCATAGAAGTAATTGATTTGATAAACCCATTTTGAACCAAATTACCAAAAGATTGAGCTAATACAGGAAATCCGCCTTTTTCCTTAAAATTACTTTTGTTAAGTCAATTATGACACTTAATTTAAAATTCAAAAAAATTATGGGATTATCAAATTTAGGCATTTTTCATACCGTAATTGGCGTTGCTGCCATTATTGCTGCAGTAATAGCATTTGCAAAATATGGTAAAATTGACTTAAGCCAACTTACCGGTAAAATTTATTTTTACTGCACATTAATTGCTTCATTAACAGCATTAGGCATTTCGAAGCATGGAGGATTTAATCCGGGACATGCTTTTTCGATATTAATTGTAATATTGATTTTGTTGGCCTATCTTCTTTATTGGAGAAAAAAAGATAGTGGCAGGGCACGATATTTTGAAAACTTTTGCCTTTCTTTTAGCTTTTTCTTATCACTGGTACCCACTGTAAATGAAACATTTACACGTGTTCCTGTTGGGCATCCACTTGCAAAGGATATAAAAGATCCGGTAATAGCCAATACACTGCTGCTTCTTTTGGTATTGTTTACTGCAGGAACGGTGTATCAAATTATAAAACAAAACAAAATCAACAGGGAATTATCTATTTGAGTTAAGGAACTAAATAGCAAGGTAACGCACTTTAGAATCCTATAAATCGTCTTTTTATTCTTAGGGGATTATTTAATAAATAGGCATAAAAAAAGCACCTGCCAACAGCAGATGCTTTTTTTATGCTTCTTGCGGATATTAAGCTACAACAACATTTACTGCGTTAGGACCTTTCTTTCCTTCTGCTACGTCATAACGTACTTCATCGTTTTCACGAATGTTTTCTGATAGACCAGAAACATGAACGAAAATTTCGCTCCCACCATTCTTTGGTGTTATAAATCCAAAACCTTTTTCTTCATTAAAGAATTTTACTGTACCTTCTTGCATCTTTTAATTATTTATTGAAGGCAAATGTAGGTTAATTATTAATACAATACTGAAAAAGAAGTACTTCTGATCAAATTTAAATTATATTATTAAAGAATCTTCCATTTTAATGTAAAAAATGGAACTAAGAACGTGGTTTAGGCAGATTTCTGTCGTACATGATAATAGTTCCGGCGACAGCTACGTTCAGGCTTTTTTCTGATTTGAATTTTACCAAATGATGACATTTAGCCATTACTTTTGTTGATAAGCCATGATCTTCTGCTCCCAATAAATAAACACAGCGCCGTGGATGCTCAAAACTCTCTAAGTCAGCTGCTTTTTCATCTAATTCAACACCAACCAGCCTAGCTCCCTTTGGTAAGTTTTCAAAAAAAGCTTCAAAAGTATCATAATGAAAATAAGGAATTGCTTTGACTGCGTCATGAGTATCACTGGCTTGTTTGGCATATCGGTTACCTATAGTAAATATAAAAGTAGCCCCTAAGTTTTGAGCAGATCGCCACAAAACGCCTAAATTTTCAGGAGTTTTTCCATTTTGTATTCCTATACCAAAATATTCGTTTACAAAGTTATCATTCATGCCGGCAAAAGTACAAACTGTACATATATAAGTCAATTTTTTGTTGAGTTGATACGAACACTCTTTGCCCGGTACACGTTGGAAAAGAAAAATCCTAGACCACAAATCAGCAGAACAAAACGTTACTAAAGAACAAGTAATAAAGAAGTTAGACTTATAATAAAGATATATCACTTCTTTTATTTGTAATTTTGTTATTAAATTCAAAAACTTAAGTGAAGATGGATATTGATAAGAATATATTGAAAACTATAGCTCCACATAAAACTGAGTATGAAAAACCGTTAATATTAATTAAAGGAGAACTTATAAAATTAGGGCAAAGAGCACCCGAAGAAAATTGGAGAGATTGGATCTGGGCAGAGAATAGAAACAAAGAAAGTGGCTGGATTCCAATTCAGATAGTTGATTTTTCTGAAGATAAAACTGCAGGAATTGTTTTAGAAAATTATAGTGCCAAAGAATTAAATATTAAAACAGGAGAATTGGTAACTAAAATTAAATCAATAAATGGGTGGACTTGGGTAAAAAGAGAGAGCGATAATGCTGAAGGATGGATACCTGATGAAACAATTTAAAATAACATTTAGCATTAGAAAGTAAATACTATAATTTCACTTCATATTATATTAAAATTAAAGCCTGAAAACATAGATATTCAGGCTTTTTTATGGTTTCTGTTTCCAAAATAAAGAGTAAAAATTGAATTAAAATTTCAAAAAAATAATTTAAATCTTAATATAAATCTATAATTCAGCATTTTAGATTCTTACTTCAATAATTTTTTAACATTCTTGTAATTCTTGGCGTTCGTTTTTAAACGGATAATAAAGAAAGCAATCTTTACCCACCACAAATTATTGTTAATCAACATTTTAACAGTGAATAACCGTGATAAAAAAGGGTTAATTTCCCCTTTCACAATCAGTTTTCATTTTACAATTTTGGATAAACAAATTTAGATCTATTTAAGATGATTTTTGAAGTTATCCAAATAATTACAGAACAAGTAAATAACTATCTCGATGAAATTGGGCTTGATAAAACTGTTGTAGCAGAGAACATTGCTTTTTTAGAGTCTCAAAACGAAACCGTTTCCGGAAATTTAGAAGATAAGGTGGCACTTACTTTAATTAATCTGGATGAAGAAGCAGCTTTAAAGAACTTCCCCAATCATACGATCGAAAACTCTAAAACCATTTACAAAAATAATATTATCAATTTGAATCTGTATTTGCTTTTTAGCGCCAACAGAAACAAGTACATCAATTCACTAAATGATATTTCGAAAATCATTGCCTTTTTTCAGGGAAAAAAACTTTTTACACAGGCAAACACGATTTACAACAGAAATAATGTCGCAATGAGCAATATCAACAATTTTAGATTCTCAGTAGAGCTTTACACACCCACTTTTGAAGAACTAAATTATATCTGGGGAACATTGGGTGGAAAACAGCTTCCTTCTGCATTATACAAAGTGAGCATGATACAAATTGAACGCAATATCGCTCAGGGTGAAGGACAACTAATTAGCAAAGTTGAAGGTATAACCAAAATAAAAGAGCAATCATGAGTTTCAATCTGACATATGGAGTATTGTTTGAAGTAACATTTTTACACAATTATTTTCTTAACAGCGGTAAAGATACCTATGCTGGCATGTCGGCTTCGGATAAGAAAAAAATAATGCAAAAATTCGACTTTAATTCCTTTGCAACCGTGTGCCCGACACTGGAAACGAATATACGTTTAAAAAACTTTAAAATGGTTTTTAAATCCACCACAACCGGATTTCGGGTTTATATAAAAGTGAAAGAAAACGATGAAACCATTCCTTTTATTACCGTTCCACAAGATGTGAAACTGGACTTCAAAATTTCGATCAGCGATTATCAGTTTGAGAATTATACTGACTTGAAATTTGCTTCCAAACAAATGTTTTTATTCGGCAATGTAAAACCTGCAACCGAGCCCATAACGTTTGAATATATTCCTAAAATAAATGATAATGTATTGATTTCAAATGATTATTTAATTTCCGAAGAAACGACAGCCTTCTTTATATCAGAGCTTCACCCACCAGAAAGGCAAGATGTTTTTGCAATGATTTCTTTGACAATGAAAGGCGATGCAACACCAAAAAACATTCTGACTAATCCGGGAAAAATGTTAAGTCCCAATTTTAAAATTCATTTTGATAATCGGAAAACCTTTTGGAAGTACATCGACAGAAAAGCATCAAAAGAAATTGAAACTAATACCGTAAAACCCCTAACCTACTCGGGTTTTGTAGAAATAGATCCACTCACCGATTTTACGCCTCCACAATCGGCAAACAGTCAATATCCAAATCCATCTGTAAAATCAATAACAAAAATTAATAGTAATTACTATTCTGAAATATTTATTTAATAATTAAAAATTAATCAATTATGGCAACAACTTACAAAACGCCTGGAGTCTATATTGAGGAAATCGTTAAGTTTCCTCCTTCTGTTGCTCAGGTAGAAACAGCGATTCCTGCTTTTATTGGCTATACCGAAAAAGCGACAAATAAGATCAACGGAGATTTGAAATCGGTACCAACCAGAATAACATCACTCTTAGAATACGAACGCTTTTTTGGATTTGCAAAACCAGAAACAACAATTAGTGTAACGATTAATGATGTTTCGACTGATAATGGTGATACAAGATCTATTATTGTAAATCAGCCCACTGCAAAACAGCCTTTTTTGATGTACTATTCGCTACAGTTGTTTTTTGCAAATGGCGGTGGCCCGTGTTACATTATTTCTGTAGGCCGTTACGGAGAAGATATTGATGAAACAGATACCCCGGTTACTACAATAAACAATATCAATGCCCTGAACAATGGATTATTAGAATTAGAAAAAGTAGACGAGCCAACACTTATTCTTTTTCCGGATGCCACAAAAGTAGCTGAAATAGATGCCACTAATTTCTACGGATTGTATAACAATGCGTTAACGCAATGCAAAAATCTTCAGGACAGATTTACCTTAATTGACACGCTTAATTATGACGAATCAAGTCCAACAGATGCTAATATTGAGGAGTTAAGAAACACGATTAGTTCTGAAAAAGATACCATTAAATATGGCGCTGTGTATTATCCTCACTTAGAAACAATATTAGATTACGCCTTCGACAGCAATCAAATAGTAATAAAACATTATTCTTATACAGCAAAAGCGTATGATAAAATTGCTATTGGTTTAGGACCTGTCGAAAGTCCAGCTACTGGAATTACTGCAACCATAAAAAAATTGGTTGATCAGCCAGTGGCAGGAGATATTTCCGGTCAGATCAGTAATTTGCTTTTACAGCTTTACAGCAATGATACAAACGGTTTTGATTTGGGCGGAACTTTTGTTAGCGATTCGGTTAAAAAAACAGCTTTCTTAAACAACCTGAATCTTTTACTTTCCACTTTAGAACAATTACTGCTTTTAAGAAATTCTCTAAACGAAGAAGCAAATGCAGCAATAAGTACGATCTCAGATGAAGATATGGTTATTTCAGATAAAATATCAAATGCTTTGACTGCCTTCAATTTGAATTTTACTGCCGCAAATAAAATTGATTCTGTCTATCAAAACTTAAAAACATTAAAGAAAAAAATACAGGATGAAAACGCAACGCCAAAACTGCTTAAAATTATCCAGACAGATGATGTAAGTTTTGATAAAGAATTAAAAAAACTGGTAGATTATACTCCTTTAAATGCTCAAACCGGAATTACAGGTCTTTCAAACAGCTTTTCGGGTATTGATGCAAACCTCACTACGCTTTTAAATGAAATTAAATCTGTCGAAGGAAAAGATTTGAATAATGGTGAATTAAACGGAAGAAAATTAAGCGCTCTGGAAGCTGTTGACAATGCTACTTTCAACAAAATTCTGGCTGAAATTTATAACCTTCCAATAACGCTTCCGCCAAGTGCTGCAATTGCAGGCGTTTACGCCCGTGTAGACAGAGACAGAGGAGTTTGGAAAGCGCCTGCAAATGTGAATCTGAACTACGTTATAAAACCTACTGTTAAAATCACAAATACGATTCAGGACAATTTAAATGTTGATACCGTGAGCGGAAAATCGATTAATGCCATTAGAAGTTTTACTGGTAAAGGAACTCTTGTTTGGGGATCAAGAACGCTTGCAGGAAACGACAATGAATGGCGCTATGTTCCCGTTCGACGTTTCTTTAATATGGCCGAAGAATCCATCAAAAAAGCAACTGAACAGTTTGTATTTGAACCAAATGACGCCAACACCTGGATAAGAGTGAGAGCCATGATTGAGAATTTCCTAATTCTGCAGTGGCGCGCAGGAGCATTGGCCGGAGCAAAACCTGAACAGGCTTTTTATGTGAGAATCGGACTGGGTCAAACCATGTCGGCACTGGATATTCTGGAAGGAAAAATGATTGTGGAAATCGGATTGGCAGTGGTGCGTCCCGCTGAGTTTATAATCCTTCGCTTCTCTCACAAAATGCAGGAATCTTAATTTAATAATCAACATTAAAAATATAAATCATGAGTTATCCGCTAGCAAAGTTTCATTTTTCAGTTGACTGGAATGGAACAAAAATAGGTTTTACAGAAGTTTCAGGATTAGATGTAGAAACTGAAGTTATTGAATACCGTCAGGGAGCAAGTCCGGAATACAGTAAGATTAAAATGCCCGGTATGCAAAAATTCTCGAACATTACATTAAAAAGAGGAACTTTTGCAGGAGATAATGAGTATTACAATTGGTGGAATTCTGTAAAAATGAACACTATCGAAAGAAGGGATATTACCATCAAATTACTTGATGAAGAGCACCAGCCCGTAATTACCTGGAAAGTAAAAAATGCATGGCCAGCCAAAATTCAGTCGACTGATCTAAAAGCCGATGGAAACGAAGTCGCCATAGAATCTATGGAATTAGTTCACGAAGGTTTATCCATTCAAAATGATTAAAAATGGCTAACTATTATCCACCCGTAGGTTTTCATTTTTTAGTTGAATTTGAAGGTCTTGGCTCGCAAGAAAAAGACCATCAGTTTCAATCGGTTTCAGGCTTGTCTGTTGATATTGAAACTGAGGAGATAGCCGAAGGTGGTGAAAACAGATTTAAGCACAAACTTCCGGTAAAAACAAAATATCCAAACCTGACTTTGAAAAGGGGCATATTGATTGACTCTAAAGTGATTGAATGGTGCCAAAATGCATTTGAAAATTTCTCTTTTAAACCAGTCAACCTGACAATCAAATTGCTCAATGACAAACATCAGCCTTTGATTTCCTGGAACGTGGTTCACGCCTATCCTGTAAAATGGTCTGTAGAAGATTTTAATGCGCAGGAAAGCAAACTTGTTATTGAGAGCGTTGAACTTACGTATAATTATTTCACTTTAATTAAAAGTTAGTCATGCCGATAGAAATAAAAGAGCTTCACATTAAAATCAACGTCAACGAAGGAGGATCAAAATCAAATGCGACAGCAAGTGCTTCAAAAAGTAAAGGCGAAGATGCCGTAGCAGAATGTGTTCAACAGGTAATGAAAATTATGGAACGTAAAAAAGAACGATAGTCATGACGGGAGAATTAGAAAAACTAAAAGTTGTTGCGTACAGTGATCCGGAATTTAATACGAAAATTTCAGATGGTGAATTTTCCACGCTTATGAATCCGGAAAAATACACGTATCACTATAAAATTGAAACCGATGACAATCAGGCTGCGGGAACGAGTACCGTTTCTCCAAAATTCAATAAAAAATTACCTGAAAACCTTGAACTTGATTTTGTTTTTGACAGATCTGGTGTAATCAATGGCTTCGAAAGTGTTCCGAATGGAATTATGGACGACATTGATAAATTCAAAAAAGTGATTCTTGATTACAATGGTGACGAACACAAGCCCAATTACCTGATCATTTCATGGGGAAAATTGCTTTTTAAAGGTTCTTTGACCGAAATGGATATTGAGTTTAAACTCTTTAAACCAGACGGAACACCAATCAGGGCTATTGCAAAAGCAAAATTTCAGGGTTTTGTTGAAGATCAGTTAAGGGCTGCAAAGGAAAACAATAAATCTCCGGATTTAACGCATTACCGATCTGTAAAAGAAGGCGATACATTGCCATTGATGACTTTTCATATTTATGGCGACTCAAAGTATTATCTGCACGTAGCCAGAGTAAATAATATTATCAATTTCAGAAAATTAAAAACAGGCCAGAAAATATCTTTTCCACCCTTGCAAAAACAATCCTGATGAACAACAGCGGAGTCATACAAACCAGTAAAAGTGCCGATTTAGTAACACATAAAATTTTAATTGAAGGCGAGGAATTATCCAAAACTTATCAGGTAAAAAGTATTGTGGTACAAAATGAAGTCAACCGGATTCCGATGGCGCAAATTGTTCTGGCGGATGGAGTTGCTTCTGAAAGAGATTTTAAATTGAGTAATGAAGATTTACTCATTCCCGGAAAAAAAATTGAAATAACGGCCGGTTATCATAATGACGAAGAAACGATTTATAAAGGCATTGTCATCAAGCATTCCATAAAAATAAAAGGAAATACTTCTTTGTTGATCGTAGAATGTAAGGACGAAGCTGTAAAACTAACCATTGGCAGAAAAAGTAAATATTTCTATGATGTAAAAGACAGCGAAGCATTCGAGGAAATTATTGACACTTATGGGCTGGAGAAAGATGTTGAAGCAACAAATTTCAGTCACAAAGAATTGGTGCAGTACAATACATCCGATTGGGATTTTATTGTTTCAAGAGCACAAACCAATGGTAAACTCTGTTTTGTTGAGAATGGAAAAATCACAATTAGCAAACCAAATGTAAAGTCATCGCCAATAGAAACTGTAACCTTTGGCACGAGTTTACTTGATTTTGATGCAGAAATCGATGCGCGAAATCAGTTTGCAAAAGTGTCTTCGTACAGTTGGGATTACGGCAATCAGGAATTGGTTGAAATTGAGGCTTCAGATCCTGGAATTTCGTTAAACGGAAATTTAACCGCATCAGATCTGGCCGAAACTATCGAACTTGAAAATCTGGAATTACGTCACGGAGGCACTATTACTGAGGTTGAATTACAGGATTGGGCCAATGCTAAATTGCTTTTTCAGCAGTTGTCAAAAATTCGTGGAAGGGCTAAATTTCAGGGAATTCCGGCTGTAAAACCAAACACCATAATTAAACTCGAAGGTGTAGGAGATCGTTTTAACGGAAATGCCTATATCACTGGCGTTTTTCATGAAATAACTGAAGGAAACTGGACAATTGACGCACAATTTGGATTAAATCCGGAATGGTTTTCTGAAACCTACGACATTCATACACCAACCGGTTCCGGAATTATTCCTGCCATAAAGGGACTTCACGTAGGAATCGTTACGCAGCTCGAAGCAGATCCTAACGGTGAAGAACGAATTCTGGTAAAGATTCCCATCATCAACAACGAAGAACAAGGAATTTGGTGCCGTGTAGCATCGCCGGACGCCGGAGACAACAGAGGATTTTATTTCAGACCCGAAATTGAAGACGAAGTTATTATCGGTTTCATTAACGAAGATCCTAATAATGCCATTGTTTTAGGCACGCTTTACAGCAGCGGTAAACCATCGCCAATAACAGCTTCTGATGACAATCACCAAAAAGGAATTGTCACCCGCAGCGAAATGAAAGTGCTCTTTGACGATGAAAAAAAATCGATCGAAATTGAAACTCCGGCAGGAAAAAAAATCACACTCGATGAAGACAAAGGTGTTATTATTATCGAAGATGAAAATTCGAACGTAATAACTATTGACAGCAAAGGAATAAAACTGGAAAGTGCAGGAAACATCGAACTAAAAGCCACCGGAGATGTAAAAATTGAAGGTGCAAATGTGTCGATAAATGCTACCGCACAATTTAAGGCAGAAGGAAGCGCCGGAGCAGAATTATCATCAGGAGCAGCCGCAATTCTAAAAGGAAGTATTGTACAAATTAACTAAAATTATGGGAGCACCAGCCGCAAGAGTTTCAGATATGCATGTTTGCCCAATGGTGACCGTAACGGTTCCGCATGTGGGCGGCCCTATTTTACCAGCAGGAGTGCCAACGGTTTTAATTGGCGGAATTCCTGCTGCCTGTGTGGGCGATATGGCAACCTGTACAGGTCCGCCGGATAGCATTGTAATGGGTTCAACAACGGTCTTTATTGCTGGCAAACCGGCTGCAAGAATGGGAGATTCAACTGCTCACGGCGGCACAATAGTCGCCGGATTAGCAACAGTTTTAATTGGATAATTATGGAAAGCGAAAAAGCATTTTTAGGAACCGGATGGAGTTTTCCGCCAGAATTTAAGAAAACAACAAAATCTGTCGTCATGATCTCTGATGAAGAAGATATTAAAAGCAGTCTCGAAATTTTATTATCAACCAAAATTGGCGAACGTATTATGCTTCCAAAATTTGGATGCAATGTAGATGAGCTCCTTTTTAATCCGTTGAGTACTACATTAAAAACCTATGTATCAGAATTGATCAAAACCGCAATTTTATACCACGAATCACGAATTGACGTAGAAAAAATTGACATCACGCAGGGAGATGATATAAATGGTGAAGTACTAGTGGTTTTAGATTATAAAATTAGGGCAACAAACTCAAGGACGAATATGGTTTATCCTTTTTACAAAGAAGAAGGAACAAATCTTTAAATTAAAAATTGAGAAATAAAGAAATTAAATCGGCGTAAATCTTTTTAAATCGGCGTGAAAAAAAATTAGCCACATATTACATTATTAAATAAATCTGAGCTAATCTTTTAATCTGTCGCAAAAAAACAAACGTTTACAAAATACACCCAACCAGTGATAATATTAATAGCATTATGTGTAACAACAGCGACCATACAAACGATATAATATTTAAAAGAAATGGCACAGACCAGGGAGATCGCACAAATACAATTCTCGATCCCAACAATCTGCAGCTTCATGACTTTGATATGGAAGATTGGTTACTTTTTACCTATAACTTCGCAAAACAAGTCCACTTTTTTGATACTAACAATAGTGAAAATCCATCTGGAAACTGGCAGGAAATTTTTGATCATTTTGGTTTTCCAAAAGACATTCCGGAGCGAAAAGACAAAGCATTTGGTATTTTAAAACAAAATATAGCACAAAAACTGATCAGCATTGAATTTGAAGGTACGTTAACCCCACATATGACGCTTTTTGTGTGTTTCTTAAAATTATTGGAACTATCAAAAACCCGCTTTAATTTAATTACAAAAAAACATCTCGATTTCTTTTATAAAGACATTTTACAAATCGAAAAACTTCCTTCAAAAGCAGATAAAGTTCATGTAATTTTTGAATTGGCTAAAAAAAGCACTGAAGAACAAATTACAGCCCAAACCGAATTAGACGCCGGAAAAGATGCCGAAGGAAACAAACTGATTTATAAAACTACCGAAGAATTAATTGCCAATAAAACGCAGATTGCACAACTTAAAAGTGTTTATAACGATATTAAATTAGGCGAAATAAAAGCCAGCGAAGTCGCTAATTCGCTTGACGGAAAAGGAGAAAGCCTTAAAGAAGAAGCAAAATACTGGCTTCCGTTTGGTTATACATCCGAAGAAAAAAAATATACAGAATTGCAAGCGGCCAAGCTTGGTTTTGCCATCGCTTCTCCCCTTTTGGAATTAAACGAAGGCCAAAGAACGATTGAGATTACCATCAATTTTAATGAAGTTTTTAAATTTGAATCCGCACCAATTACTGTAACTGATCTTCGTGATAATATGACTGTTTTTTGCAGTGGCGAAAAAGAATGGCTTGGTCCTTTTAAACTCAATGCTGAAGCTCTTAAATCAGGTATTTCAGGAACCCAATTAAAATTGGTATTTGAAATTTCAAAAGACACTCCGGCAATTGTCAGTTACAATCAGAAAATATTGGGCGAGAATTTTTACAGCGATCAGCCAATTGTAAGATTCTTAATTCGTACCGAAGATAAAAAGGGACATTCTTTATTTCGAAATTTAGTCACCAAAACCATACGCGACATTAATGTAAAAGTGGCGGTAAATGATATTAAATCTCTATCGCTGGAAAACGACAACGGTTTAATAAATGCCGTAAAACCCTTTTATCCTTTTACCACACAGCCCGTTAAAGGTTCATCGTTTGTGATTAATTATCCGGAAATCTTTTCAAAAAAATGGAAAAATATCGACGTAACCATAAACTGGAAAAATACACCAACATCTTTTACAACGCATTATGACGCTTATAAAACGAAATACCTAACTACAATAAGCAAAAAAGTTTTTCTTGACGGAATGTTTATTGAAGAAACGATCAAAGATTTAAAGGCAAACCAGCCCGAAGAACCTCAAATAGAAGATCCTATCGCTCTAAATATTCCTAATAAAAGCAATGTGATTTTAAACTCAAATCCGTCAGATCTTATTGTAGGTTCTGATGCTTATTTTAAAGCGACGGTTTCAGTTTTAGATAAAGAAAACTGGGACAATAAAAATTCTGCCGCCATATTGTTTACAAAGAAAGATACTTTTTATACAACAGAATTTTCTATCGCCGGAGATACTTATGAAATTGACAAAAGCGGTCCGGTTCGGTTAACTTTAAACCAATCATTTTTACACGCTTTATATCCAAAAATATACATGCTTGCGATAATGAGCGAAAATCCGGAAACATTAATTCCGAACGAAGCCTACACGCCCCTTGCAGAAAGCATTAGCCTAAATTATACGGCAGAAGAAACGACAAACTTCGCCAATCAAACCGAGCAGGAATACAATTCAGAACGTATTAAATTGTTTCACGAAGCACCGTTCGGACAAAGCGAAGAACATTCGTATCTAAAAAAACTGGCGAAACAAAAAAATGTTCTAGATGCCAATGCTACGATCGCAAGTCGTTTGGTCTCTGATTATTGCAACGGCGGCGAATTCTATATTGGTCTTAACGAAGCCGAAGTTTTACAGCAAGTTTCGTTATTATTTCAAATATTAGAAGGAAGCGAAAATCCTTTGGCATCATCTTTTACAGGAAGACAAAAAGTAGAATGGTTTGTACTTTGTGATAATTATTGGAAAAACATCGAAAATGATCTTTTGGCAAATTCGATTGATAATTTTTTAAAATCGGGAATCGTAAAATTTACCATTCCGAAGCAGGCAACAAAAACCAATACCTTATTTCCCGGAAATCTGATCTGGCTTAAAGCAAAAATGCATAAAGCGTATGATGCGGTTTGCAAAGTGATTGACGTAAAAACACAAGTAGTTACCGCCGAATTTTTCAATAATGGAAATGAATTATCACATCTGGAAAAAGGATTGCCAGCCGAAACAATTTCGAAATTAATTACCCGAATTACGCAGGTTAAAAGTGTTTCCCAGCCTTTTAATTCTTTCGGTGGAAAACCAATAGAATCTGATGATACGTATTACAAACGCGTCAGTGAAAGACTTCGACACAAAAACAGAGCGATCACACTGTGGGATTATGAGCATATTATTCTTCAGGAATTTCCCGAAGTTTTCAGGGTAAAATGCCTTAATCATACCAATAATGCAACGAATTCATTTCTTTCGCCCGGCGATGTCACAGTTATTGTTGTTCCGGATATTATCAACAAAAATGTGTTTGATATTTACGAACCGCGAGTAAGTAAAGCAACTTTGAATAAGATTCAGAATTACATCAGCAATTTAAACAGCATGCATGTTGAAGCAACCGTAATTAATCCTGAATATGAAAAAGTTGTAGTTAAAGTGAGTGTGAAATTTTATGAAGAGTACGATGCCAATTTCTATAAAAAACAACTTAATGAAGACATTTCAAAATTCCTTTCGCCGTGGGCATTTGATACTTCTCAGGATATACTTTTCGGAATTGAGCTGCACCGAAGCACTGTAATTGATTACATCGAAAAATTATATTATGTTGATTATTTAGCCGAATTGGAAATGGCAAAACCGGAAGACAATACAGAACCCGAAAACCCCAATTATCAGGAACTGGACTTTTTGCCCGTCGTTTCACCATCGAATCCAAAACGAATTTTGGTTTCGGTAAAAAATCATATCATTTCTACAGAGATAAAAACTTGTAAACAACCCATCATTCAAGCACCAGAAAAATGTCAATATTAAATTCACATAGTACTATTCCCAAAAAAGTTGCTACCGAAGACGACCTGGATTTCTTTTACTTAAGAAAAAAAGGCATCGAATATATCGAACAGCTTGGCGGCAAATTATGGACCGATTTTAATGCGCACGATCCCGGTATTACCATGCTGGAAATGCTTTGCTACGCGATCTCCGACTTAGGAATGCGATTGAATCTTCCTATCGAAAATATTCTGGCTTCTGAAAATAAAGACAAAGGACTGGCTTCGCAGTTTTTTAAAGCTTCAGAAGTTTTGCCAACAAGTCCGGTAACTGCGCTGGATTACAGAAAACTGTTTATCGATATTGAAGGCGTTAAAAACTGCTGGCCGGCAAAACACAAAAAAACAGTTTATGTAAATTGTAAAGAAGATAAATTATCTTATGATTACAAAGACTTTAACGAAGTTCCGAGAGGTTTTAAAAAGCAATTTGAACTGAAAGGTTTGTATGATCTGTATGTCGATTTTGAAAGCAAAAAACCTTCAGAAATTAATGCTGTTAAAGACAAAATCAGACAAAAATACCACGCAAACAGAAACCTTTGTGAGGATTTAATCAACATTATAAAAGTTGCCGAATATCCGATAAAAATATGCGCCAATATTGAAGTTGATACGCAGGCCGATGAAGAAATGGTGCACGCTCAGGTTTTACATGCTTTGGATGGCTATTTATCGACAACGGTAAACTTTTATTCAGTAAAACAAATGATGGACAAAGGCTATTCATCAACAGAAATTTTCGACGGACCCATTCTTGAAAACGGTTTTATTGACACTAACGAATTGATGGAAGCCGAACTTACCAGCGAAGTACGATTATCTGATATTATAAAACTCATTATGAACATTCCGGGCGTTCTCAAGATCAAGGATATTTCTATGGGAAATTGCGGCGATGGCGAGCCAGATGTCGACCAGTGGCTTATCTGTCTGCAGGAATATCAAAAACCGGTAATTTGCTATAAAAGCGTTTTCAATTACAACAAAGGCGTGTTGCCATTAAACATCAATAAATCGCAGGTTACATTTTATCTGGACGAAATTAAAGCCGAAAAAGCTGCAGCAACCGCTTATTCTCGTCAAAATAAAGAACTGAAATTACCGGAAGGCGATTATTTTGAAATTGACAGTTACACCACAATTCAAAACGATTTTCCGGATACATACGGAATTGGCGAAACCGGTTTGCCAACAAGAGCCTCAATTGCCAGAAAATCTCAGGCAAAACAACTGAAAGGATATTTGTTGTTTTTTGATCAGATTTTAGGGAGTTATTTTAAACATTTAGGACAGATTAATGAAATACTTTCGGTTAGCGGGAATCTCACGAAAACCTTTTTTACGCAAGCCATAAAAGACATCGATGGACTTTCGCAACTGGTAAACAATTATCCTGAAAATAACGATGATTATTTAACCGAAATTCTTTTTAAAGAACTCGACAATAATATTGAGAGAAGAAATGAAATTCTCGATCATCTTTTAGGGCGTTTTGCCGAACGTTTTTCTGAATACGTATTCATTAACAAAAGCATTTACGGCAACGCGACAAACGAAGTTGTACTGAAAAACAAAGAAGATTTTCTAAAAGATTATAAAATCGTCAGCAAAAATCGTGGTAAGTCTTTCAATTATTTCAATCAGCCAAATAGCAATTTATGGGACACTGACAATGTTTCGGGCGTAAAAAAACGACTTGCCAGACTTTTGGGAATTAGAGATTACAACCGAAGACATTTGTCAGATTCTTTTGTGGATTTATACCATTTTACCGATTCAGATAATCAGCTGTTATATCGCTGGAGAATTCTTGATGAAGAAAATAACATCATTCTCTCTGCAACAACAGAATATTATGACACTTCGAGAGCCAACAGAGAATTATATTTTGCGGTTTTGCAAATCATACAAACGAGAGAATATAATGTGGAGGAAGCCTTTAAAAATGGAATATCTGACCCTGAAATCATTGATAACATTCAGATTCATCGTGCAGATTCCGGCAAGTTTTCTTATGACATTATAAATCCACTAATTAAGGATGAAAACAACGCTGACAGAATTATTGCCAAACGATTTGAATACTATGAGACTTTAGCGGAACTAAAAAAATCGATTTTGGATTTAATGTACTTTATGAAAAACGTTTTTACCGAGGAAGGAATGTTTATCGTAGAACATATGATGCTTCGCCCCGATGTAAATCAGACAACTGTAAATCCCGAAACATTTTTGCCCATTTGCACTGATGAATGCAAAAGCTGCGAACCGCTTGACCCTTACTCCTACCGCATAAGTATTGTTTTGCCCGGCTACACGCTGCGTTTTGCCAATACCGATTTTAGAAATTATATGGAAAAGGTCATTAAAGAAGAATTACCGTCGCACTTATTAGCAAAAATCTGTTGGATTGGACACCGAAAAAATGAGATTGAAAATCCGGCAGAAAATGAACTTTTGAACTTTGAGAACTCGTATAAGACTTATTTATTTGGCAAAACCAAGCTGAACCAGGAACAACCGGAAACAGAATTAATTTCCTTTATTAATGCATTCTCCCACCTTAGCAATTTATATCCTACGGGAAGATTATTTGATTGCAGCGATGAAAATGAAAACCAATTCGAAAAAATAATTCTAGGAAAAACAAATTTAGGATCACTATAAATACCATTCAAAATGTTAGCAAAACTTTCAACCATAACAACTTTGTACCGAAAATTTACAAAAAATCAGGTACTTACAGAAGGACATCTTAACGAGATTGTAGATTTTTTTGATGATCAGGACCGTATTTCCAGAATTAGCCTCAGCGGCGTTGGCATCATTTGCGGATTTCAGGTTTCGTATGATTCAGCTGCAAAAATCATTTCCATAACGCAAGGCAGCGGAATAACGACGGACGGTGATTTATTTCATTTGTATAATGCTATTCCAAACGGTGATAAAATTATTGATTTAGAAAACAAACAATACACACATTATAAAATTTACGACAATAAAAAAGCAGCGTACAAACCGTATTTTTATGACGGAAGCGATCAGCTTGAAATTTTCGAACTTTTAACAGCAGAACAACAGGCGCTTGATAATGCGAACACTTTTCCATTACAATATCTAAAAGCTAATACGGGAATTGAAGTCAGCGATGCCGTAATTCTTTTATATGTGGAATCGTATGAAAAAGAACTCGATCTCTGCGTAAGTCTTTCCTGTGATAATCAGGGATTAGAAATTATCGGCAATCACAAAGCATTGTTGGTTAGTAAAGAAGTGGCAACACAAATTAACAGCCACGACAAAATATTTAATACCACTAATTTTGCCAATTTGTATTATAAATTGCCAACGGTAGTTTCAAACCGAATTGTCTTGCAGCCCGAAAATTTCATTAACTATATCGAAATCAAAAAGAAATTTACGAACGGTATTTTTAAAAACAATGTTGTAAATAAACTTCGCGATGGTTTTGAAATACTGTTGAATGGTTTGCAAATGCCGGTAATTCTTACTTCGGTTAAAAAAAATCTGGCAGAATTATACAATTTTGATCAAAGCACTACACCCGCAGATTTTCAGTACCGATATGATCTTCTTAACGATTTGGTTGATACTTATAATGAGATAAAAACTTTATTATCAAATATGGATGGCGAATTTTGCTGTCCGGATTTAAAATCGTTTCCCAAACATTTAATGCTGGGAGAAGTTGTAAAAGCAGGTCCGTTTTTTGAATACAGGCATGCGTTTTACAAATCGCCTTTGCTTACCGGTCAAAACCTAAGTACTTCTAACGATTGTTTGCCAGTTGACACCTTAATTGAAACCGAAAATCAGGAAACTATTCCCGAATTTATTCTAGATCCCGAAGGTAATGAAATCAAAATTTGCTATGGAAAAAATACCAATTTACAGCAATTATACAGCCTGATAAAACGCGCCGCGCAATTGCTGGCCAACTACAATGTCAATTTTAATTACATCAAAATTACGCCAAGTTTTGAGCTGGGTACGTTAAGTAAAAAAGCAATTCCGTTTTATAATAATGTCGGAAACCATCTTATCGAACTTTGGGACTACCAAAAAACCGCTTTCGGAAAACAACGCAGCAACAGAAGTTATCACGACAAATTTTTAAATACAAAACGTCCCCTGGAACTTAGTATTAACAGTGATTTTTATAGAATTGAAGGACATCATGGCACGAATTATAAAGAAGCTTTAAAAATAATTCAGGAGATCAGACGTCAGAACGGCTTAGGATTTAATGTCGTTGTATTGGGCGTAAATGCAACTGAAGCGCAAGAAGTTATCGAGAATTTTACCAGCTATTATCTTAACAAAAACCACGGTTACGAACACAAAGCCGGTGTTGCTCCCGGAGGAACTTTTGTCATGATTTACATTGAAGGCGAATACAGTCAGTATCCTTATTATTATGATTATCCGTACGGACCTTCATTGGCAGGTGATTTTGAAGAAGAAGGAAATGATGGCGGATCGATGGTTTTAAATCCCATAATTGCCGATTTTACTTTGCCTTATTTATGCTGTGATGATAATGTAATAGCGCTGAGTTTGCCTGTAGATAAACTTTGTTTTGATGAAACAACACAATATTTGCCATTTCATGTTACGCCAACAGGAGGTTTTGTAAAAGCAGATATCGACGAAGATTTAAACGGCGGTGTGACTAAAAATCAATATGGCGAATTTGTTTTTGATCCTAAATTGGTCAGCGAAGAACTGATTGGAAAACCGATCAATTTTACGGTCAATAATTTTGAAACCAATTGTGGAATCACCATTTTCAAAAAACCAAAATTTGATTTTACGATTGTCATTAATAAATCAAATGAAACGAATGAAGCTACAGTCGATTTTGAAATTATTGGCGAAAATCAGCCGGGAATGAAATACGTTTGGGATTTTGGCGACGGAAGCGAAAGAGTAATTACAAACGAAACAAAAATGCAGCGCATTTATAAATACGATGCACCAACAAAAGAAGGTTTTAGTTTTCCGGTAAACGTTGTGGGCGAAAACGGAAATTGCAGCTTTAAAGTAAATCATTCGGTAATTTTTGAAGTTACGGACATCAACGTTAAAATTGACAAAAACTACATCTGCAGAAATGATGAGTATCCGTATCCTTTAACCATCGAAACTAAATCCAAAGCCAAAAAAATAATTTTGAGCGGGAATGGAGTTTCTCAGGATAATTCGGGTCAATACATTTTTATTGCCGCTAATGTTCCGCCAAATGTAGATCAGGTTGTGATTCTGGTTAATGGAAAAACATCTGATCTTGTAATTACGATGAAAAATGTGCCGGTTGCACTTTTTACCTATTCGGTAGAAAACGATGAAATTATTTTAACCAACAAATCTACAGATGCAGAATTTTATACTTGGGACATTGGCGGAGAAAAATTTACCATTGATTCTGCAGAGACAATAAGACGTTCAGTTTCTAAATATGAAAGCGCCTCAATTGAAGTAGTACTTTATGCATTTAACAAGGATTGTGGCGAATCATCGTATGGACCAAAAGAAGTGCCATTAAAAGGAAGAGTTCCTGTAAACACTTGTTTGAAATCTGCGCGTGCGTTTCTCAAAAGAACATTGATGGATATTGTGACCGCGAAAGAACTTTCTAAAACAGAAACTGTAAGCGACGAAGTCGTAACGCTTTTGACAGAAATACAACAACAATTTATTAAAGTCGAAGAAAACACAATTGCTTATATCTCCGGCGAATTTAATGATCAACTTCTTGGAATGTTTACTGACAAGATGTATGATGATTTGCTACAGGCTGCAAGTAAAAGCAAAGGCGAAGCAGAAAGAACAATTTTGAGTGTTCTCATCGAAAGTCACATCTCTTTGTTTTACATTATTTTAAAATGTCAGGAAAAAGAAAGTCTTGAAAGATTCGAAAAAGACATTCAACATATCAATTCCATTATTGAAAACCTGCTAAAAAATCTTTACAAAATGCAATTTAGTACCGATGCTGACGGAACATTAAAAAAATTCCTGAATGATATGCTGACTGTATTTAAAAGCATAGAATTTATCGTAAACGGCATCAAACTGCTATTAGAAGTTATTGTTTAAATGCAGGTATTTAATACACATATTATCAGCAAATTTTTTCTTGAAGTAAATACAACTTCAAAACAAAAAGGGTATTATCTGAAAGACAATATAAACACGTTTCTAAAAGAAGAATTATTTCCGCTTTTACAAACGTATTTCGATACAATTGATAAAAAAATTCAATCAAAAAATATTCAGATTGAAAGTCTAAAGATGGATCTTTCTGTAAATCCGGATCTTGATTTTAATACCATAAAACTGGAAATTATCGATCAGTTTCAAAAGCAAATTAGCAAACAAATTGAAACGGATTTTTCCGATACAAAAAATTACAGTGTATTAAGTAATAAAGAAAAAGAAATAAACGAATTCTTCAGTTTTTTAGAAACCGGAACAAATGTCTGGTGGTTAATTTCAAGGAATACAATTGAAAGTCAGGAGAACCAATTCGAAAAGATAATTGGTGAAAGTGCTTTTGCTTCTAAATTATCAGTTGCACTAAAAAATTCGCAAACTAGAATTCGATTCATCAAGCAATTATCAGATAATCAAATTTATATAATTATAAAAAAAACTTTTCTTGCAGAATTAACTAACGAAACGACATTAAAAAATATTAAGAGAATTAAACAAAATCTGAATGATGTTATTTATTCATCAAAGTTAAAATTGCATCAGAGAAATTTAATTTGGGAAATCATTCTGTTGAAATTATTACAAAATAACGAAAGCAAAATTAAAGAGAAATTAATTTCATTGATTGTTTCTTTTACTTCTGTCAGAAAATACAATTTAGAATTTGTTCTTCAACATCTTAACCGTCAAGTACAAAACAAATCAGTTTTGAGTCTATTGGGTAATCTGGAAAATGAAATTTTGAATCTGGGAATAATTCTCGAACAAAAAGCTTCAGAAAAACTTTCTAAAAACAATGCTTTATCAGAATCAAATCTTCTAAAAAGAGAAGAATCTTCTGTTTCAAATCATAAAAAAAATGAAGCGATAAATTCAATTTTCAATACTAAAGAAGAAGACGGAATTTTGAATACTGATTTGTCATTGAATCAGGAAATTGTTATTGCAACGGCTTCAGATTATTATGGAAACAATGCCGGATTACTACTAATTCATCCGTTTTTGAAACAGCTTTTTGAGAATTGCAAATTACTCAATCAGGATAATTCAATTACTGATCCGGAAGCAGCGGCGCATCTTTTACATTATATCGCTACAGCCAAAGAGCAGGATTATGAAGCTGAAATGGTGTTTGAGAAATTCTTATGTAACATTCCTGTAAAACAAAGCATTAACAGAAATATTATACTTTCTGAAGAAGTAAAAAATAACGCGAATAAAATGTTAGATGCTGTTTTGGAAAACTGGACAATTATGAAAAATTCGTCTGTTGCTTTATTGCAAAATGAATATTTGCAAAGACCCGGAAAAATAATTTTAACTGCAGAAAACCCTAAAATTCTTGTCGAAAGAAAAACACAGGATATTTTGCTGGATAAAATTACGTGGAATTTAAGCATTGTAAAACTGGCCTGGAAAAACAAGATCATTTATGTTGAATGGTAAAATATAAAGTTATGGAAATCGAGAAAAACACATTGGTAACAGAAGACGAAGCGAACATTTTTTACGAGCAGCAACAAGCGCTTAAAAATATTTTTGAAAAACTCGATATGTCAAAAATTGCTTTTGTTGGCGGAATCGCAGATTATCTGAACCTGCGAGATTACTACGAAATGCCGGTAAATGATATTGATATTATTTACCAAAATGAAGATGATTTATTGCCCATTAAAGAACAATATGGCATTATAAAATATTGCACCAAGTTTTATAATATGGATGTTGGCGAAGTTCTGGTTTCAGAATGCTTTGTCAATAACAAAAAAATCCACATGGATTTTTACAAAAGAGATTTTTCGAAAATAAAACTCACGCAATTGCCCTTATTGGGCAAAATGGTTTGGCACGCGACTTTTAATGAAATGAAAAAATTTCATAATAAACAAATTCCCGAAGTAACGTCTAAAATAGCGGGTGAAAAGTATGAATGGCGCCGACTTTACAAGCACAGCAGAAAAGCTTCGCTATACAATATTGTTTCTTATCTGGAAGAAAAACAACTGCTTCAAACCTTAAAAAAATCATCATGAAAGAAGAACCAAAAATAATCTATAGTCTGGATGCTTTTCCGCTCATAAACAACCGCTGGCAAATGGGCAATAAACTAAAGGAAACCATCTACATGACCGCTTTAAGCGTTTTATACAGCCATCTTTGGTACAAGGACATCGAACTTTATGCTGACGAAACGGCCTATAAATTCTTATTTATGCTGCCGTGTCGCGTGACCAAAGTAAACAACGAAAAAAACAAGGAATTATGGATGAAATCAAAAATTCATGCCATCGAAAAACAGACAAAACCGTTTGTTCATCTGGATACCGATGTCTTTATAAAAAATAAAATCAACTTCAATTTCGAATCTATAATTCTGGAACGAAAAGAATGCGGTTATGAAATGCATTATAAAAAACAGATCGATTTTTTTAATCAATATACTATGCATCTGCCGTATTGGAATTCGGATCTCGGGCACTCTTTTAGCTGTGGCATTTTGGGTTTTAATGATCTTCAACTCCGTAATAATTTTGTAAATGCCTATTATGATCTGGAAGAAATTTTTACATCGAATCGAAGTGAATTTGAGCCTTTAAAAAAGCAAGGATTTGAACCCTGCATTGTTGTCGAGCAGTACAATCTGGCGTCAATTTTAGACTACAACCACATCACGCCTACTTTACTGCTTAAAGGAAAAAATATCGCAGAGCAAAGCAAATATGCAAATGAAATAGGATACAGTCATCTTTTTGGTTTGAAAAAGTACAAAAAAGACATTACAGACGAGATCGAATACCGACTGTTTAAAATTTTTCCGTACTGGTATTCAGAAATTAAAATGGAATTAGAAAAACATCAGATCATTCAAAAAGAAGATGTTAACCCTAAAATAATGGTGGCTTAAAATTAATCTGCAACTACGGTTAAAGAAAATAATATCTGTTTTAAATAAAAAAATAAAGCTATGAGAAGTTTAGATAAAAGAAAACAGGATAAGCACTCGCCTACTCCTTTTTTTGAACCAAAAATTCAGAAAAAATTAAAAACCGGAAATCCTGGCGATCACTTTGAGGCAGAAGCTGATAAAGTCGCAGATCATGTAACGAATAAACGTTCGGCCGGCGGCGGACTTTTGCAGTCGAAAGAAATTGTTCAGAAGAAAACCGAAGAAAAAGAAGAAGTCGTTCAAAAGAAAACCGAAGAAAAAGAAGAAGCCGTTCAAAAGAAAACCAACGAAAGTTTAATCCAGAAAAAGGAAGAAAAAGACCCCACTTCTAATGTAGAAAGAAATCTGAAAAAAGGAGGCGGAAATCCTCTTGACAGTGCAGTAAGATTGGAAATGGAGAATTCCTTCGAGGTTGATTTTAGTCCAATAAGAATTCACACTGATGACAATGCTGTTAAAATGTGCCAGGAAATTGGCGCACAAGCCTTTACAAACGGAGCTGATATCTATTTTAATAAAGGAAAGTACGATCCGAATTCAGTACAAGGAAAAAAGCTTTTGGCACATGAACTTACTCATACCATTCAGCAGGGCGCAATTTTTCAAAAGAAAAAATAAAATGTAAACGTATTTAAAATGACTGTTTTCTCCAAAAAAAATAATAGTGCTTCTAATCACTCAACTCAATCAAGAGATAAGAGTGAAGAATCTTTTTTTGGAGTTCAGGCAAAACTCAATATTGGCAAACCAAACGATAAATACGAAGTTGAAGCAGATGCTGTTGCAGATAAAGTGACCTCAAAAAAGGAAACTAAAAATAGTGATACCTTTTTTTCTGCCTCGCCTGTTATACAAAAAAAACAAAACAACGAAAGTCAGGAAAAGGAAGAATCAGGAAATGAAATTCAGGAAAAACCATTAGCAGAATCAATTACGCCTGCTGTTCAGCTAAAAGCAGCATCTGATGCACCAAAAGCCAATCCTGATATTGAGCAAAAAATCAACAGCTCAAAAGGCGACGGTTCGTCTCTTCCTGAAAATACTAAAACAGAAATGGAATCTGGTTTTGGAACTGATTTGGAAAATGTTCGTATTCACAATGATTCAAACGCAGTTGAAATGAACAAAGAGCTCGGCGCTCAGGCATTTGCAAATGGAAATGATATTTATTTCAATGAGGGAAAATTCAGTCCGGATTCACAGAATGGCAAACATTTACTAGCGCATGAATTGACGCATACGGTGCAGCAAGGTGGAAATAAACCGGTTATACAACAGAAAGAAGAAGAACCTAACAGTTCAACTGTTGAAACAGAGACTAATAAAGAAAGTAAAACTGCAGAAACCACTTCAACTGAAACTTTACCTCGTGAAAAAACTACAGAAACAGGCGGTAACAATGGAAATAATAATGGAAATGCTGGCGCTAATACTAGTGTAGAAAATAATCCAAATACCAATTCCGCAACAAATCAAGCCAATCAATCTACAACTGCTGATACCCAAAATCAATCCACAACCGGAGCGACATCTGAAAACGCTTCAGGATCAACCTCTGAAACAAACTCACGATCTGGTGGAAATTCTTCTGTAAATCAATCAACTGATGCCGGAACGACAAGCAGCGATTCTTCCGGTGGAACTTCGAGCAGTACAACATCTACTTCCGAAACGACCTCGTCTTCTTCGGGAAGTAGCGAAACAACTGGCGGTTTTGCCAGTTATGATTTATTTCTTGCGTATGTGGAGGAGAAAAAACAGGCGTCGACAATTTACTTCACCAATAAAAAACAGGAATTAACAGAAGGCATCAACGAAGAAAAAAGAAAAAACAAAGAGACCGTTCAGACAGAAATTGACCGATTAAACCAAACGAAAAGAGCGACTCTTGAAAGAATCAATACATCGCACGATCAGACAACTAATGCAATCAATGCAAAACGCGATACAGAAATACAAAATGCAAGAGATGTTGCAGATGCAGAAATAGCCAGAGTCGATCAGGTAATTTTAGCCAAAACGGAACTGATTACCACAATTGCCGAAACCAAGGCTGAGACTGTAATTTCGACAGGAAGTGAAGAATCAACTCAGGCCTTGACTACAACTTCTAACAACGTCAGACAAGTTGATGCTATTATCAGACAAAAACAAAGTCAGTATAGCGGCAAGGAGAATGCAGGTGATATTGTTCAGGCAGCTTGGTCAAGCAAACCAGAAACTGTTCAGAAAATTCAGGAATCAGGTGAGCTTATTTCTTCAGAAATTGTCAGCCATTCCATAAAACTGGCAGAGAATTATAGAACGGAAGCGACAAATGTTTCTTCCGAATTTAGCAATAAAAAACAAGAAGCTGTCAATTCTATTATTACCAGAAGAGACGAAATAATAAAAGCTGTAACAGACGCCGCAAAAGAATCGCTTAATGGTCTAGATGAACAAACCACTACTTTAAAAACAGAATTAGAAACAAGCGTTAGTTCTCAGCTCGCGATATTAGAACAAATTTCGCCAAAAATAGATATCGAATTAGATGAAGTATTAACTGCTTCAATTGCAAAAGTAAATGAAAATGAAGGCGTAATATTACAGGAAATTGACAAATTTAAAAACGACATTTCCGAAATTTATTGGTATAACGAAGAAGTAACCGCTGCACAAAATGACTTAGGCAAAGCCATCGATGAGCATCATACAGACGTTGACAAATACATAACCGATGTAATCAAAAAAGCAGCAGATGTTTCGACTGAATTTAAAACAGAGTTCACTTCATCCATGGATAACATCAACTCTGCTCTTTCTGAAACTACAAACGGATACCAGGAATCTGCAGAAAACCTAAAAACAGAAACCATCAATACAATTGATGAAAACGCCCGAACAGCAGAGACTGACACAAAAACTATTGCAGATGAGGTAGATGCCGGATTGCAGGAAGAAGTGAATAAAAGTGAAACCAGATGGAACACCCAGTTTACAGAGGATGTTACCAATATGCGCCAGACTGTAAGCGAAGCGCTGGTACAGCAAACTGGTATTTTAAATCAATTTAGTGCAAATCTCGATGAGGAATTTAATCGCTCGCCTTCATGGTGGGATGCCGTAACCGACTTTATATCCGGAATGGCAAGCGGTTTTTGGGAAGGTATCACAAGTCTTTGGGATGCCTTGGTAAACGCTATGGGAACACTTATTTTCTGGATAATTATTGCCATTATTGTCATCATAATTCTTGTTTTGGTTTTTGTTGTTGGAATTGCATTCGCAGTCATCCTTAAAGTATTATTGGTGATCGGAATTATAATAGGTGTCCTTTTTGCGATCTATTATTTCTACAGAGCATTTGCAACTGAAGGATTAAGTCCCTACGAAAGAGGAAGACTGTTTGGAAGAGGTTTATTCGAAATTACGTTAGCCTTAATCGGAGCCGGTGTTTACACTCGATTAGCAGGCTGGATTGCCAGAATAGCGAGAATTTCTTCTATTGTTGCAAGAGTTGGAGGACTGGCACGTTTTCTAAGAATTGTTGTTTTGGTAGAAGATGTTAAAGCTTTTATTGCCCTGCTTGACCGTATGGCTGATATTGAAAGACTGATTCTGCTCATGGAAAAAATCAAAGATGTTAAAGCCTTAATCAAATTACTGAGCAGCGCACCTGATGTTGGAAGAATAATTGAGGCATTACTCAATGTTGGAAAAGCAGACGAATTGCTTCAAATTCTGATCAAAGCAGATGATATAGGCCGAGTTTTGAGTCTCGTAGAAAGAGGAATTCAGTTGGGTCATGCCGAAAGTTTAATAACCATATTAGGCAAAGCAAAAGAATTAGCAAAATTGATCACGGTACTTGAACGTGCCGGCGACGATATCGGAAGAGCTATCGAAGTATTATCTGCAGCACCTGAAATTGATAAAATGATTATTGCCATGGAACGTGTGGGAGCATCTAATATGGGCAAATTAATTACTTTGATTCAAACCGTCGATGATGTTTCGGCATTATTGAGAATTGTAACCAAAGCTGCCGATTTTGGAACATTGCTAAGATTAATCGAAGAAGCAACCGAAGTCAATAAAATTGTCGCTCTCTTTGATAAAGTTGCCGAATTGGATAAGTTGGTCATTGCCTTTGATTCTTTTGCAGATACCAATCGTTTATTAGCTGTATTTAATGGAGTTGCTGAGTTTGACAGACTAGTGACTGTATTGTCACAAAGCTCGGCTCTTGATCGTTTGGTGCCTTTCCTTGAAGGATTGGGAGACATAAACGCAGCAATACCAAAACTGCAGGCTTTAGCAGGCGAAGTAGATGATTTTGTACGATTCCTTGACGAAGCAGGAATGACAGTGGGCAAACTGGAGAAAATCCTTCAAATGGAAAACTTAACAGTAGCGAAACTGAGAAATCTTCTAACCCAAGCCGGAGGAGTTGTAGATGACCTGATGAAAGTTTTGGATGAAATTCAGGATCTTGACAAACTAACAAACTTCATTAATCATTTTGGAAATTTTGCAGATCTAGTGGCTGTTGTCGACAAAGCGATTGCTTCCGGATTGTCGCGCGCCACTTCTGGGTCAACTTTTATACTGGAGTTTCTGGAAGCCTGTTCATCACGTGGGTTTAAAAATATTGGTAAGATAACAGCGTTTTTTGACTTTGTTTTAAGCTATCCAGGCAGAACAATTAGTACCTGGAGAGAAACTCTTCAATATGGAATAAACTTCCTGGATGCCGGATCTGTCGGAAATACAGCTACAGTGGCAGGAAGATCATCAGTTGGTACAGGAAATGTAGCCAGTAGAACACTTACACTTGCAGATGGCTCAACACTTGCAATTACAGTAGAAACTGGCGATATTGCACACATGGTAAGCAGACATACATGGAAATATTTTTCGATGGCATTTGGTAATTGCAAAACACAAAACAGTATGTGGGCACTCAATACCGAAATAAGCGACGTAACTGCAATGGCGACTGATGCCCTGAACTCTGCCGAAGTGGAAAATTTAGTACGATCAATGCTGCCAGGTGAAAGTAAACTTGTTATGGTAGGAACAAATGAAGTAAGGATAAATTTAGGACCAAGAGGTATTGTATCTATGTATCCTAAACCAGGTGTTCCTGAAGTTCCAAAATTACTGATGAAGGCTGCCATCGCACTTTGGCAAAGTATTTAATTCAATTAATTATTAACTTTACCCGAATCGATTTATATAAAAATTATTTTATGATAGAATTTGTTTTACAAAATCCGGACAGTGACTATGAAGATTCATCTGCAGAAAACAGAATGAATATTGATACTTATTTAAAAAGCAAACCAAATTGGGAACCAGCTTTAGAAGATACCACCTTAAATTTTTATCCGTTATCAGTATCTCAAAATTCAAGTTTTAACCCTTTTGGATTAATTGATTTCATTATACCTCAGTTATATGAAATAGCGCTTCGTTTAAAAAACAATCAATTTGCGATCTTAAAAACCACAGGTGACTGGAGACCAACTTTTTTTATTTTTGAACCAAAAAACAATATTACCTGCTTTTCGGTTTTAGGAATTCTTCAAGAACCTTATTTATCTTATTATCCGCTAACCAATTCACCTATGTTTTTAAACAACAATATAAATCAGAAGGAAGAATTATATAATTATATTAGTTTAAATCGAAATGATATACTCCCTGATCAAAGTTTACCGGAAATAAAAAATATTGAATTTAATACTTCTCAACTCATTTGTTCTCTAAATGAACAAGCAAACTTAGGAAATGAGTTACTCGAATTCTTAAAAACATAATCATGGAAACAATATTCGATTATCTAAAAAACCAGTTCATTTTTCAGCTTGACCAACTTTTTCAAGCAGAAAATCCATTGGAAAAACCCGATTTAAATCAATTAGATTCAAATGGATTTATCAACGAATTTATTATCGGAAATAAACTGACACAAACCGATATTCTTTTATTATCATTAGCTCTTATTCCGCATCTCAAACCCGATTTTTTGAGTTCAATTATTGGTGAATATCTTCCTAATGGCGGCGAATTACCCGAGTTTGGCGGATTAAAAACCAAAAACCACCGCGGTATTTTACCAACCGGAGAAACCGCACAATTTTTAATCGCAGGAAATGATCTGGAAAACCGAATGTCATTTTACAATTACCTGTACAATCAGTCTTTTTTATATCAAAAAGGAATCATTAAAATTGATAATGTTCCAAACGGTGAACCCAAACTGAGTGGTTTGCTTATTTTGGAAGCCGAATATATCGAAAAATTCATTACAGGAAAAATTCTAAAACCACAGCTCAGTAGTATTTTTCCGGCAAAATTAATTGAAACACAGTTAGACTGGAATGATTTGGTTTTGAATCAAAACACTTTAAATCAGATTAAAGAAATTGAAACCTGGCTGAAATTCAATGAGATTTTACTTCACGAATGGGATATGAAATCCAAAATAAAACCGGGTTTTAGGGTGATGTTTTATGGCGCACCCGGAACCGGAAAAACGCTTACGGCGTCACTTTTAGGAAAATATACGAAAAGAGATGTTTACCGAATTGACTTGTCTATGGTGATTTCGAAATATATTGGTGAAACCGAAAAAAATCTCTCTTCTCTTTTTGACAAAGCAGCCGATAAAGACTGGATTCTCTTTTTTGATGAAGCCGATGCCATTTTCGGAAAAAGAACAAACGTAAGAGATGCACACGATAAATATGCTAATCAGGAGGTTTCGTATTTGCTGCAGCGCATTGAAAATCACCCCGGACTCGTTATTCTTGCTTCAAACTTTAAAGCAAATATCGATACTGCTTTTACGCGAAGATTTCAATCTATAATTGAGTTTGAAGTGCCTTCGTACAATGAACGTTTGCAACTATGGAAAAATAACCTGCCACAAGGAATTCGAATTGCCGAAGATGTCAATCTTAACGAGCTTTCAAAAAAATACGACATTACGGGTGCCAATATTGTAAACATCATTCAGTATGCCTGCTTGAGAACACTTGAAGATGAAAACAAAAATATAAACCTTCATCACCTTTTGCAGGGAATTAAAAAAGAATATGCCAAAGAAGGAAAAATGATGTAAAAATAAAGCCCTGAGATTTTCAGGGCTTTATTTTCTATTTCTTCTTTTTCGATTTTGATTTCGATTTTTTTGCCTTCTTTTTGGCTATTTTTTTCGCTTTAGCTTTATCCTTTGCTTTTTTCGCTTTGGCTTTCTTTTTTGCGTTGGCTTTTTGTTTGGCTTTTTTAGCTTTATCTTTCTTTTTCTCTAGTTTTGCTTTTTCTTTTTTCTTAGCAACTTGTTTTTTCTTTTTTGCTTTTTCCTTGTCCTTGTCTTGTTCTTTCATCTTTTTATTCTCTTTTTTAATTTTAGATTTTTTCTTGTCTGACGAAACAGTTTCTTCTGTTTCTGCTGTAATTTCATCAGATACAGCTATTTCTTCTTCGTTTTCAACTGTATCAGCTGTAGTTTTAATTACAGATTTTATGGCTGACTTCTTTTTAGTAGGTATAGCTTTTTTTTCTGTCGCATTTTGTTCTTGCGTGTTTGTTTCTGCTGTATTTACTTCATTGCTATTTTCATTAGAAATTTCTGCAGGTATATTTAAAATATTGCTTTCTGCTTTGTTATCTAATTCATTAATATTCCCTTTTTCGTTCATATGGCACGTATTAGTATTTATGATTTATATTAAGAGTTATCTTTTGATTATTTTAATGTTATTAAATTATTAACAAATATACTGTTAAAAATCACTGTCCAATGTTAAGCTTTGCCTTGGAATGAAAACTTAACATTGGAAATTTAAACCAACAAAATGCTGCTCTACAATAATACAGAAAGCAGTTTTGTGCGAATTTAGACTAACGAAAAAATGCGTTTTTCACGCTTTTTCATTTTTTTATTTAAAAAGTTAGTACGTAAATCTTGCTGGTTTATCTAAAATTATTCTTTTGGATGATCAGAATTACAATTTTTTAAATGGTCTCAAAATGGAAATTCTTCAAAAAATCATTTACAATGCGATTTAAATATTGATTAATTTTCAATTTATAGGAAAAAATTAATGAAACAGAGTTGCATTTAAAAATAAGAATTTTATATTTGTACTGTCATCCTTTGTAAAGATGACTGTTCAGAATGAAAAAGAAATTTAAATTTATCAAACTTTTTATGCCGCTGCTGGTAGTATTTGCAATACTATTTCCGGCGATACATTCATATGAACATATTCAGAATCATAATTCTGAGCATAAAAATACTTTTCAAAATCATACGCATAAAACCGAATTTAAAATACACAATTATTCTAATGAAGAATGTGCGATCTGTCATTTTAAGTTTTCACCGGTTACTACTTTCTCATTTATACATTTTGATTTTTATAAAAGTTTCAGCATTACACCTTATGTTAACTTTTATTTTAAAGCCTATTCTTCCTTTTTTAAAGGATCGCTTTTTGCGCTTCGTGCACCTCCAACAATCTAAATAAATAAGCAATCATTTCGCAATGAAATGTACACGCCTTTTTTATTTAGAATTTCATTCAGTTAAAACCGATTATTTTTTAGTCCATCATTTTATTTTTGAAAGTTACTTTCTTTCAATATTTTATGCGTTCTGAATTTAAATTCAGGTTTCAAAAATTTGTCAAAATAATCTTTTATTACATTAATTGAACAGCCTTAAAAGCTCTTCATAAATTTGTATTAAACTTATTTGATAACTAATCGACTTCAAATTCAATTCAAAATAAAAACCTAACCTAATTTAGGTAACGGCGTTACGTTACATTTCAAACAAACAGAATCTATTTTAATTCTTTAATTATGGGTTAAATCTTGTTTAGTTTGAGAACTGAAAAGCTTATTTCAGAAGATGCCCTTTTCTGGCATACTTCCACTCCATTATTTTAAAAAATATAATTAGTGCTTCCGTTTAAATTTTTAAATGGCTCTGCATTAACGCAATGCATTATTTTCTCTAGTAACCCAATTTAATATTTATGAATACAATCAGGACCCAATCCAACAACATGAAAAAAACAAAAATTTTAGTGGCTTTTTTACTAACCGCCTTTGCTTTTACAGCTTGTGATAACAACGACGATAACTCCTCAGAAACGGAAAAAGCGAAACCAACGATCGACAAAATCGAACTGGGACTTGGAAATAATGAAATTGGAACCATTGGCGAAGATTTCCATTTTAATGCAGAAGTTATAGCGGCCGATAAAATTGAAAGTGTGCAAATAAAAATAGCCCAGATAAGTACTGAAAAATATTCAAAGGTATGGTCGCATGAACTTAACTGGCCACAATATGCGGGTGCAAAAAACGCTACCATCCACAAACATTTTAATATTCCCACAGATGCGCCTGAAGGTAAATATGATTTCATTATTATCATAAAAGATCAAAACGCAACTACGCTTGAAGTAAAGAAAACCCTGAATATTTATGCGGCAGGAAATTTACCCGTTAACCCGGTAGCCTCAATATTGACGCTGTTTAAAAATGAAGGCTTTTTCTATAGAAAAGGGAAATATTATACCGAAGGAGATTTATTTCAAAAAGATGATACCCTAATGTCGCAGGTTACGTTGTCAGGAGTAAAAGGAAACGGAATTATGTATTTGCTTTTAATTAACAAAAGTGCAAAACATATACCCGAAAGTGTTGATCAGATTGACTTTAGTAAAGTGATTGTATATGATGTATTTGAGCATAAAGACATGGCTGAAGTTGGTGATTTTTCGAATGTTCCGTGGAACGAAAGCAATAATACTTTTTTAAGGGATATGCCCACATTAGTCATTGGCGCACAAAAAGACAACAATATACCGGCGCAGGATATTACAGCAACAAAATCTTGGACACCAGGAACATATGTTTTTATGGTAGTTTATAAAAACACAACTTATAACATCAATTTTTCACAATCTATTGATGTTTCTCTCCATCTGTAATTGGGAATTTTATCAACAAAAATCTTTTAAAATAAAAAAAATGAAAACATTAAAACTTGTCTTTTCTCTCACCATAATGTATTTTTTCGTTACGTCCTGCTCCAGTGATTCGCCAGAAATTGATACAGAATATCCTGTCATTGATATTTCTTCCGCAAATGCATTTCCCGTTCAATGCAGCGAAATTGCACGCGGAAAAAAGATCACGTTTAGAACTAAATTTACTGATAATGCAGAATTGGGTTCTTACAGTCTTGACATTCACCACAATTTTGATCATCACACACACAGCACAGAAGTCAGTAATTGTGTGGCAGATCCGATAAAAAAACCAGTTAATCCAATGCTTTATATCAATTCCGTAACTATTCCGGCAGGACAAAAAAGTTACGAGGCGGTTCAGGAAATCAGTATTCCGCAGGATATTGATCCCGGAGATTATCATTTTTTGATCCGCCTGACGGATAAAGAAGGCTGGCAGACAATTAAAGGTTTAAGCATTAAAATTTTATAA